>Ga0207712_10001083_pt1 | contig 19051 bp, 17 predicted proteins | sample KBSS44metaG_FD_184402 | JGI IMG/M metagenome (GOLD analysis project Ga0207712, IMG submission 184402) | Switchgrass rhizosphere microbial communities from Kellogg Biological Station, Michigan, USA - KBS S4-4 metaG (SPAdes) (version 2) | ecosystem: Host-associated > Plants > Roots > Rhizosphere... | reverse complement strand
CTTCGACCTGGTCGGCAAGACGGACCTGCTGGCCTTCATGCCCGAACGGCTGGCGGCATCGGCCGCGGGGGAATACGGAGCGGTCGTGCTGCGACAGTTCCCGCCGGTCTTCTCGTCCGACCTGTCTGTGATCTGGCACGCAACGCAAACCAACGAGCCCGGCAACCGGTGGCTGCGCAACCTGATCGTGAAGTCCGTCGGGCAGACCGCAGACGCTGCCTAGCGGCCGTCAGCCTCGCGAAAAGTGGGAGCTGTGCTCCTGCACGAGCATCGCCACCGTCGCCGGTCGATCCATGAAGCTTTCTTCGTCCGCCTGAAGCGCCTTCCCGCCGGGCGTATCCATCGCGGCGGCGGCATCTTTCCAGCCCTGTTCGTCGTCGAACCAGAGCTCGGTTATGACATCGAAGCCGGTCTCGGCGCCGGTGACGGTCTTTTCCGCGTAGTTGCGCACGTAACCGCGCAACGAGGTGAAGAGCGACTGCGCCAGCGGAGCATGGACCCTTTCGTAGTGATCGCGAAATTGCTCATGGGTTAGATCACGGCGCCTGCGCACCATCATCACGAGCTTGATCATTCACCGATCTCCTTTAATCCAACGTGAAAGGCCGACACCGGGGACGCTAGCTCCGCACGAAGTTCTCGAAAGCAGCCTTGAAGTCCGGATGCCAGCGCGACAGCGCCGGCCGGTCGTGGACGATGTCTCCGGCGCTCCACAGGATGCGCTTTTCGTCGAGCGGCCGCGGCGTCTCGTCATCCTCGCACAGGATGTAGAAACTGCCCGCCGCCAGCCCAGCGAAGAGCGCGTCGACGACCTGAGCGGGCTCCCAGGCGCCGGCCGGCTTGGTCGGGAAATGCCGCTTCATCATCCCGGTAAAGGTGAAGCCCGGGATCAACAGGTGCGCGGTGACCTGGCAGCCATCGATCTGGCGCAGGGAATAGGCCAGCCCCTCGGTAAGCGTCCTCAAACCCGCCTTGCTGACATTGTAGGCGAAGTCGCCGGGAGGCGAGGTCAGGCCTTGCTTGGACCCCGTGTTCACCACCAGCGCCGGCCGCTTGTAGTCGATCATCGCCGGGACGAACGCCTGGATTCCGTTCAGCGGCCCCATGAGATTGACGTCGATCACGCGTCGCCAGCCTTCGGGGTTTTCGTATGGCTTGCCGCCGCCGCCGGTAGCTGCGTTGTTCATCAGCAGCGCTAAATCCCCGAATCGGCGGAAGACGTCGCGGCTCAGAGTCCCGACCATCTCGGGATCGCTGACATCGATCTCGGCCGCCATCACTTCGGGTGCGCCGGCGCGCTTCAAGGCATCGGCCGCTTCCCCGAGCCCGCCGCCGATATCGACGATGCACAGTCGCATCCCGATCGCCGCAAGACGCTCGGCGGTGGCAAAGCCGATCCCGCTCGCACCGCCGGTGATCAACGCGGCACGGCCCGCCTCGAAAGCCGGATGCGTGACTTCCACCATGATCTACCTCCGATTGCCCAATCTCTGCGCAGCGCGTTGATCCTTGACGAGCGGGTACATGATGCCGTCGCGCGAAGTATAGAGTTCGTCGGGAAGCTTGCTCTCGCCGATCCCGAGCACGAACCGCCACGCGGTCTCCTTGTTCCTCTCCAGCATCGCGCCTCCCTTTTGGCACGACCGGATGGTGTCAGTCGATCTCGCCGATCTTCACGCCCACCTCGTAGGTCTCGCCCGCGACGCCGATCCGCCTCAGCACGCCGGCGACCGGCGCCTCGATCTCCTGCGTCGACTTGTCCGCCTCGACGGAATAGATCGGCTCCCCGGCCGCGACGGTCGCGCCGTCCTCGACTAGCCATTCCGCGAGTTCGCCTTCGGTCATCGACATTGCGAGCTTGGGCATCGTCAGTTCGGTGGTCATGGGTCCCCCTTAGTAGCTCATGAGCGCACGGACGCGCGCGGTGATGCTGCCGGTGCTCGGGATCTGCGCCGCCTCGATCTCTTGAGAATAGGCGATCGGCAGATATTCCGCGCCAAGGCGCGATGCGGGCGCCTTCAACTCGCGGAACAACTCCTCGTTGATCGTCGCGGCGATCTCCGAACCGAGGCCGCAGAACTCCGTCGCGAGATGCACGACGAGCGCGCGCCCCGTCTTGCGCACCGACCCCAGCACACGATGATAGTCGATCGGCATCAGCGTGCGCAGATCGATGACTTCGGCGCTGATCCCCTCCTCCACCAGCTTCTCCGCGACGGCCAGGCAGCGTGACACGAACATGCCGTAGGTGATGAGGGTGATATCGCTGCCTTCGCGCTTCACCTTCGCCACGCCGAGCGGAATACGGTAATCGCCGAGCGGCACCTGCTCCTTGAGCGCGTGCATGATCGCCATCGATTCGATCTGCACGCACGGATCGTCGTCGAAGATGCAGCTCAACAGCAGCCCCTTGGCTTCGATCGGCGTCGACGGATAGACGACCTTCACACCGGGCGAATGCAGCAGCCAGGATTCGAGCGACTGCGAATGCTGCGCGCCCAGACCCCCGACGCCGCCGGCGCAGATTGTGCGGATGGTGAGCGGAACGCTCGTCGCGCTGCCTGACATGAAGCGCTGCTTGCCGGCATGGTTCGTGATCTGGTCGAGGCACACACCGATGAAGTCGTTGAACATGATCTCGGCGATGGGGCGCATGCCGACCAGCGCAGCGCCGGTCCCCGCGCCGATGATCGCCTGCTCCGCGATGGGCGTGTTGCGCACCCGTTCGCTTCCCCAGCGATCCTCAAGGCCGAGCGTTGTCTTGAACACGCCGCCCATCGGATCGCCGATATCTTCGCCCAGCGCGAAGACGCCCGCGTCGAGCTCCATCGCGACATGGTGCGCGTCGCGGATGGCCTCTGCCATGTTCATCTTCTTGGTTTCGCCGGCTGCCGGCAACTCGGCGTCGGCGCGCTCGGGATAGTGGCCGCGCCGCGGCACGAAGTCCGGTTGCGCGAAGACGTCGACATACATCTCGTCCGACGGCGTCACCCTGCTGGCGAGGGCGAAGTCAACCGCCTCCTCCACCTCGGCCTTGGCCGCAGCCTCGATGGCCTGCACCTCCTCCTCGGTACAGGTGCCGGTGTCGACCAGCAAAGCGCGCGTACGCGGCACCGGCCAGTTCCGGCGCGCCTCCGCAAGCGCATCCGCATCCAGATGGTTGGTTTCGGCGATGCCCGCATGGCTGCCGAGCCGCATGGTCACCGCCTCGACGAACACGGGGCCGTTCCCGGCGCGGACGTCGGCGACAATCTCCTTCATGGCCTTGTGGAAGCTCACGACGTCGTTGCCGTCGAGTTTCACGCCCTTGAAGCCGAGAGCGGGCGCGCGAGAGGCGAAGTCCGGGCTTGCCGTATAGTCGGGGATCAGCGTGTATTCGCCGATCTGATTGTTCTGGCAAAGGAAGATGACCGGCAGCTTCCAGAGCGAGGCGAGGTTCAGTGCCTCGTGCACCGCGCCGATGCTGGTCGCGCCGTCGCCGAAATTCACGATGGTGACCCGGCTCTGCCCACGCATCTTCGCCGCCAGAGCAAGGCCGTTGGCGATCGGCGTGCCCGCGCCGACGATGCCGGTGGTCAGCATCGCACCCGAAGCTGGATCGGAGACGTGGGGCGATCCGCCCTTCCCCTTGTTCACGCCGCCCTCGCGCCCGAGCATCTCGGCGAACAGGCTCTCGAGCGGTACGCCTTTCGCGACCAGGTCATGGATGCCGCGATAGATGGTGACCATATAGTCATCGGCGTCGACCAGAGTCGAAAGGGTCGCGGGAATGGCTTCCTGGCCCGTCATCGGCCAATAGGTGAAGCGGAACTTGCCGGAGGAAAGGCCGGCCTTGATGGCCTTGTCGACCTCATGGATGCGCGCGATCTGCGTATAGATCGCCTTCAGTGTCTCGGGTGCAATACCGCGATTAGTGGCCACGTCCCGCGTCGCGACGTCCGTCCCCATTTTCGACTCCTGCCGCATCTCCGCCTGCCTTTGCCTTCGGCGGCTTATTGAGGAATCCCTATAGGTGGCGGGCCAGCGGGTCAAGGAAACTGTGCCGGAATTTCGGCATGAAATGCATAATAAATCTACAGGAATAGGAGGCGGAATGGCGGAGGAGAAATCAGGCGCGCTGGAAGGCGGCACCTCCCGTTCTGACGGCCGGGCATTTCGAAAAGCTGGCGCCCCTTGCGAATTGTCCATGCCGAGCCAGCGATCCCCTGAAGCTCGCCGGTTCGGCGAACCCGTCGTGAAGCGCACGATTGCAGATAATCGAGGTTTTCTTCCGATCGGCGCGGAAATGGGCGCGCTTCTTGTACCCATGCCTCAATCCGTTGCGGGGATGCCCATCACCGCAGCCTTCAGCTGCAATCCTTGTGCGAAATCCGGCACATTGTGCAGCGCGCCGCGCATCGCCGCGGCGATGCCCTGATAGAGCTCCGCGACATTGGCGGCCGGGCCCCGGCGGATGGCCTCGGGTATCGACCAGAGCGTATCCGGAACCTCGATCGGCACCAGTTCGCCGCCGCACTCCTGCGTGCCGCGGAGCGTCGGTGGCATGATTTCGGGCACGGACGCGCTCTCCAACCGAAGCGTGCCCCGCTCGCCCCAGACGGTGAGGGCGAAGGCATCCTTGCTGTGCACGCCACCCTGAATGTGCGCCGAGACCGGCGCGCCGTTCGCGAGCCTGGCGTGCACCAGAAGCTGATCGGGCGACGTCTTCTCGACGATTTCGCCGGTGGCTGTATCGCGCCCGCGCCGATAGCGATTGAGCGTCATGCCGTGGACGATGTCGAACTGCCCGACGCAGGCCGCCACCATGTCGAGCGAGTGGCCGCCGATGATCGAGGGCAGTGTCGCACCGTTTCGCGCATCATACAGATAAGCGCCGCTGGGCGGGATCTCCGCGCCCCAGGGCCGGATGGAGGAGACGAGATCCACCGACAGGACCTCACCTAGCCAGCCATCGCGGATGAGCGCCGCCGCATGGCGAAGCGGCGGCGACATGCGCCCCTGCAGTCCGACGAAATGAGGGACGCCTGCTTCCCGCGCCATTTCCAGCAGCGTGGCCGCTTCCTCGACCGAGTGGCCCAGCGGCCATTCGCACAGCACCGCCTTGCCCCCCCGGATCGCAGCGGAGACAGCAGGGAAATGCTCCGGCGCCCTGACGCTGACGACGACCAGATCGAGCGCATCGAGGCCGGCCAGATGCTCGGCACTGTCGAAGGCGTGGGCCGCGCCATAATGGTCGGCGGTCGCCCGCGCGCTCTCCATGCGCGTCGTGCAGACAGCGGCAAGTTCGAAATCCGCCAGCGCCGCCAGCGCCGGCAAGTGGGTTGCCGCCGCCCAGCCACGTCCCATGCTCGCGCCAACCAGTCCTACTCTGATTCGGCCGGCCATGCGGCGCCCCTCCCCCGTGCGGCAGACTTTGCGCCGCTCATAGTCCGCATTGTCCGCGCCCGCCTTCCGGGCCTTTGCCTATTGAAGCGCTTCCGCCTCTTCGACCACCGGGCGGCTCTCGCGCGTGCCGCGCATGCGGCTGGTGGGGTTGTTGGGATCGGCGCTGATGACGACATAGTCTTCGCCAACCTCGACGAGCGTGCCGACGAAGGGGAAATCGCTGAGACTGCCCGTCACCCGATAACTCACCGTGTCGCCGACCTTGAAGGTCGAGGGTTCGAAGTTGAACTCGAACGGGCAGCTCCCGTCGCCCATACCCATCATGATCTGTCTCCCGATCGCATTTGCACAAGATTACCATGGCTCCACGATTGTTAAAGGCCTGGCTGGGCGAGGAGCCCGTCGGCCGCCAGCCGCTTCGCGCAGGAAATAAGGAAACCAGCCCTTGTTCGCCGAGCGCCAGTTGATGGCGCGAGGTCGGTCTCGCCCTCGACGCGCGTTGATGAACTCGCAGCCATCGAAGGCGCGCGTATCCTCGAAGGTCTTGGCGAAGCCGCCGTTGCGGCTCGCCTCCGCGCCTTAGGGGTCAGGTACAGTTCCATCCGGATCGTCACCCTCATGCTTTCGGCTCTTTCGAGATGCTGGCCGGCTGTCCCGCTATGACATTCAAAATATCCGCCAGTTCACGCGGATGGGTATAGAAGGGAGAATGACCGCTATGAAGCTCGAAGGCGCGGACGCAGGGAGATGTCTGCTCCATCTGCCGCTGGAATTCGATCGGTATGGTGCGGTCCTCGCTGGTGAAGACATAGTAGCGCGGCACGCTGCCCCAGCGTGCATGGGAGAGAGGGACAGGCGCGGTCATCGCCCGAACCGGCTGGGGCACCAGCCGGGCGAAAGCAGCCTTCGCGTCCTCCTCCGAGCAATCGGAATAGAAGCCGGCCCGCGCGGGCCCTTCCTCCAGCATCACGCTGGCGCCGTCATGGACGGGGAAGAAGCCGTTGGCGATGATGTTGTCGTCGGCGACGGGCAGCGTGTCCTGCATGTCGGGCGATGGAAGCACCGCGGCCACATAGACAAGCGCACGGACCCGCTCCGGCCGCGCTTCCGCGGCCGCCGAGATCGACCGACCGCCCAGCGAGTGCCCGACCAATATGGCAGGTTCCCCCGCCCTTTCGGTCGCCGCGACGGTCGCCGCCACATAGCTCTCGAACGTCACCTCGGCCGCTGGCATCCGCCGGTCGGCGCCGGGCAGGTCGATCGCTTCGACATCATGTCCCGCCGCGCGCAGCAGCGGCACGACGCGCTCCCAGCACCAGCCGCCGTGCAGTCCACCATGGATGAGGACGAACGCCGCCATATCGGTGCCTACGCCGCCTGCTCGGGCGCCGCCCGTGCCGCGCAGATGAAGTCCTCGGGCTGCGGCGCGCGGGTCGCCTCCCAATAGGCAATCGTCGGGAACGGCCAGTTCTGGCTGACCCGCCCCTGATCGTTCTTGTACCAGCTCGACACCTGCGGGACACCCCAGGCCATCGTTGAATTGGCCTCGTCCACCCGGCGGTTGTAGTCGTCATAGACGTCCTGCCGCACCTCGATCGCCGCGGCATCACGCAACGCCGCGAACTTCAGGCACTCGATCGCATATCCGACGGAGCATTCAGCGAAGAGGATGATGCTGCCGTTCACGACCAGATTGGTGTTGGGGCCATAGAAGATGAACATATTCGGGAAGTCGGGCACCACGGTGCCGAGATAGGCACGGGCATTGCCCTGCCACTTGTCCTGCAACTCCATTCCGCCGCGGCCGTAGACACGGTAGGACGACAGGAAGTCGCTGGCGCGAAAGCCCGTGCCGTAGATCAGCACGTCGGTCCGGTGCAGCACGCCATCGTCGGTGACGATGCCCTCCGGCCTCACCTCCCTGATACGGTCGGTGATGATGGTGACATTGTCCTGCCGCAGCGCCCTGATCCAGGCGCCGTTGTCGCGCAGGCCGCGCTTCCCGCCCACCGGATAGTTCGGGATGACCTTGCCCTCGAGCTTGGGGGCCCCTTCGGCATGCCTGCGAATCCATTGTTCCAGCACCCCGCGCATCTGGGCATTGGCTGCGCTGATCGCTTCGGGGCCGCCCTTGTAATTCGGGTCGCCCTTCACGCCTTCGTGCATGCCTTCGACGGTGCGCCAGTAGAGCCAGAAGCGGTACCAGTTGGCGTAGAACGGGACATTGGCGAGCACCCACTGCTGCGCCGGCGAGACATCGTCATGATAGTGGGGCGTCGGCATCAGCCATGGCGGGTTGCGCTGATAAACATCGAGCCGCGACACCCTGGGCTGGATTTCCGGCACGAACTGGAAGGCGCTGGCGCCCGTGCCGATCACTCCGACCCGCTTGCCGGCGAGGTCCACGTCATGCCGCCAGCGCGCCGAATGGAAAGCAGGCCCGGCGAAGCTCTCGAGCCCCGGAATATCGGGGTAGCGCGGCGTGTTGAGCTGCCCTACCGCGCTGAACAGCGCGTCGCCCGACACGCAGTGCTCGGATCCGCGGTCGTCGCGATAACGCACGGTCCAGCGATGCACGGCCTCATCGTAGCGCGCTTCCTCGACTACGGAATTGAAGCGGATGTGCCGGCGCAGTTCGTATTTCTCCACGAGCCGCTGGAAATAGGCGAGCAGCTTGTCCTGCGTGGAGAAATGCTGTGGCCAAAGCGGATTGGGCTCGAACGAATAGGAATAGAGCTGGTTGTCGGAGTCGACTCGGCATCCAGGATAGGTGTTCTCGTACCAGGTGCCGCCGACCTCCGGATTCTTCTCCAATATTGTGAAGGCGATCCCCGCCTGCTGCAGGCGGATGGCGGAGACCAGCCCCGACATACCGGCGCCGATGATGACGACATGCATGCGCGCCGCCGCAGCCTTGAGCTTGGGGGCGCTCCAATCCGGCTTGCGGAAGTCGCCGACGCCGATCTCCTCCTCCAGGAACGGGATGTAGCTGTCATCCACGCCGTCGCCGACCAGGTAGCGGATCATCCGCTCCAGCTTCTCCATGCCGAACTCGGGCAGGTCCGGTTTGCCGGCGTCCAGCCAGGCGTGCAGCTTCTCGCCGGCCAAACGGCGGATTTCCGACTCCTCCTCGGGGGGCAAGCGCCGCTCTTCCGAGATGGTGGTGGCGACCTGAGGGCGCCGTTCTGGCGTCAGCAGCGAGAAGTCACCGGTCAGGTGCACGAGCGACATCAGCAACGAGGGGATATGCGCTTCCGCTATCGCCTCGTCGATCTGCGCGTCCCTGCCCGTCATGACCTTGACCTCCCCAACTGTGATCCCGGCTTCATGGCCGGTTGATGATGGCAACAACGCTGGCGAGCGCCCGGTTGAGCAGCGGCGTGACTGAAGGCAACATTTGCCGCGCGGTTGCCCAGCCATGAAGGAATCCCGTCGCCTCGAGATAATGGACCTCGACACCAGCCTGCACGAGGCGTGCGGCGTAGGCACGCCCCTCGTCACGCAGCACGTCGGCACCCGCGGTGGCGATCACGGTCGGCGGCGCACCGTCGACGGGCCCGTGCAGCGGCGACAGGCGTGGGTCGGCACGATCGGCGCCCGCGCCTGCATAATGGTCGATGAAGAACGCCATGTCGCGCGCCTCGAGCAGGTGCCCCTCGCCGAACAGCTCGTAGCTTTCGGAGCGGGCGGAAGCGTCGGTCACCGGATAAAGCAGCAGCTGGGCCAGCAGCGGCACCGAGCCGGACCAGTGGGCGCTGAGTGCGGCAGCGAGATTGCCGCCGGCGCTGTCCCCGCCGAGGACCAGTGCGGAAACGCGCGCGCCGAGTGGAGCCGGCGACGACGATGCCCAGACCGCGACCGCCATCGCGTCGTCGAAGGCGGCGGGGAAACGATGCTCCGGCGCGAGGCGGTAGTCTACCGACAACAGTCGCATGCCGAGCGCGTTGGCGATCGTACGGGCCAGCGGGTCATGGCTCTCGATATTGCCGACGACCCAGCCGCCGCCGTGGAAGAACAGGAAAACGGCGTCGGTCCGCTGATAGGCGGGAACGTAGAGCCGGGCGCGAATACCCCCATGGTCGGCCGGCACGAGAATGTCGTCCGCCCGCGCTACCTCCGCGGGGGGAAGGTCCATGGCGCCGACGCTGGCGGCTGCCATCTCGCGAGCGGTCTGAAGGGAAACGTCCGCGAGCCGGGATGCGCCGGACGCGGCGGCTATCTCGATCAGGCGCCTTGCCTCTTCATGAACCATATCTCTCGTGACTCCGCGCGCCGTTCTTCGGCTGCTTATTCCGTTAAACCTATATTTCATTAGACTGGACGTCAACTCATCACTTTCGAGCAGTTCGATCAGACCTCGGTCAGAGTCATTCAAGCGGTAAACGCCAACGCGTTCGAGAAAGCCGACGTGGGAAGCAAGAGCTTGGGCATCTTTGGCAGGGCACATTCCGGTTCACCGACCAACTGAGCGCCACTGGTGGCCTGCGCTGGCCGAAGGACGGCCGCACGCTGGGCTCGCGCATCTACAATGGCACAGCATGCCAATCGTCGGCAGGCCAGTTGAGATCGGCGGCGTTGCCAATTGCTGCTCCTTTCCCCTCCCTATCATCTGCCGCCAGCCGGCTCCCTAGCGGACACTCTCGGGCTAGGCCATTGACTGCATTTCGGCGCACCGTAACCTGCCGGCAAATATCCGGGCAGACATAACCGGGAGAGTGGATGATTAAGGGAGGGGAAGACAGGCCGGTCATCGTGACGGGCGCGGCCTCCGGCATAGGTCAGGCCACCGCGACCGAGCTTCGGCGGCAGGGCGCCAGGATCATCGGCGTGGACCTCAGGGATGCCGATATCATCGCCGTCCTCGCCAGCCCGCAGAACGGCAATATGGTCGGGCAGGTCGTCTTCGCCGACGGCGGCAGCGACGTGCTGTTGCGCGGGGAGGCAGTGCCCTGAACCGTGGAGGTCGCTGAAGAAACGGCGATGTTCCTCGACAGCGAGGTAGGGCTGCTCGGCGGGGAGGAAATGGCCGCCGCGCCGGAAGACATGCCAGTGGTAGAGGTTCGTCGATCGCCTGGTTGAGATTGTCTCGGCGACAGGTTCCCACTGGCGCATCGCCTTGGGCGTGAAGAAGGGCGTCTCGATCCACTGTCTTTCGTCGCGAGCGGCGGGCCGGATTCGGTCAGCATCAACGGACAGGGCTGCGGCGCGATGGTGACGCCGCGATATCCCTGCCGCTCATGGTTGATGTCGTTGTCGGACGAGAATTCTACCAGTCCTCTGCAGCGCGCTTCGCGTCGGCCCAAGGGATCATTCTCGCTCCTCACCCAAACGTCTCCATGATCTGTTTCACCCTAGCGCGCGAGTCAATGGCGACCGAACACCTGGCGCAGAAATATAATACTTTCGTGCTGCTATCGCGGCAGCCCAAGTCCCACCTGCGCGATCAGCGTGCGCTGGATCTCGGCCGCGCCACCGCCGATCACCAGCATCAGCGACGTGCGCAGCTCGAGCTCCACCAGGCCGTCGAGGACGCTGTCGGGCGCATCGCGGCCGAGAAGGCCCGTCGTCCCGAGGATGTCGACGGCAGCCTCGCAGAAGCGCTCGGCGAGTTCGCCGGTGAACACCTTGGTCACCGCGCCCTCGGCCACGGGCACGCGGCCCTCCTCCAGCGTCAGGATGGAGCGAAGCGCAAAGAGGCGGGCGGCGAGCAGCTCGGCGGCGAGACCGCCCAGGCGCATGGATGTCGCCTGCGGCGGCTCGGTCGCTCCATCGCGCGTCAGATGCCGCAGCAGCCGGCTGAAGAGGCGGGTGAAGCGCAGCACCGTGCCCCCCATGATGACCCGTTCGGACGCGAGCGCGCCGCTCAGGATCGACCAGCCCTGCCCTTCCCGTCCGAGCAGATAGCGGGACGGCACGCGCACCTCGTCATAGAACTGTGTGCAATAGGTGTGGCCGTAGAAGGCCATTTGCGGCTGGATCGTGATACCGGGCAGGTTCGTCGGCACGATGAACAGGCTGATGCCCTTGCTCTTTGGCTGGATCTCCGGATCGGTTCGCGCGGCGAGCAGGATATGGGTCGCCCGGTCGGTCATCGTGCCCCAGAGCTTCTGGCCCGTGATCAGATAGTCGTCGCCCTCGCGCACGGCGCGGGTGCGGAGGCTCGAAAGATCCGATCCCGCCTCAGGCTCCGAATAGCCGAGCGCCGCGTAGACCTCGCCACGCCTCAGCGCCGGCAGCATTTCGGCCTTCAGTTCGGGCGTGCCGTGCCGGATGATCTCCGGCGCCATCAGCCAGCTTGCGGCGGAGGTGAGCATCGTCGGCGCGCCGGCGGCTTCCATCTCCTCGACCAGCACGAGTTGCTCGCGTGGCCCTTTCGCCGCGACGCCGTTCTCGTCGGGCCATGTCAGCGATAGGAGGCCGCCCTCGCCAAGCTTTCGGCTGAACTCCGCGCTGATGCCCTGATCCTTGCGCGGGCGCTTCCGTTCGGCGGCTCGATCGGCTTGGGTCCAGTTGGCGGCGAGCCACTCCCTCAACTCGGCGCGGAACGCCTCCGCCCGCTTGCCAAGCCAGAAGCCGGGCATCACCTCCCCCTCCCGCTTTGCCAGCAAGCGGACGAGCGCCTGCTGCGCCCGGATCGCGCCGCCCATGCGACAACAATCGGCATGAATGCGGCGGAAATGGCGTGGCGCCTCGTGCTCCTCGGCATAGCCGACTGCGCCGAAGGCGTGATGCGTCTCAATGCTGGTCTGGCGCAGATAGGTTGAACCGAACGCGACCGCCGCCTCGGCGAAAACGCGCCAATCGCCCTCATCGACATCGAACAGCTTGGCCGCATACAGAACCAGTTCCTCGGTGCCGCGCAGCGCGATCTCCGCATTGGCAAGCTTGTGCTGCATCGCCTGGAACTGAGCGAGCAGCCGGCCGAACTGCTTGCGGGTCGACACATGCTCAAGGACGAGCGTGAAGGCACGCCGCGCCGCGCCGAGCGCGCGGGCGACGTAGAGCAGGCGCGCCATCGTGGCGAGCTTCTCAAGCGCGTCCCTGTCAAGCGCCAGCAGCTGTGCGGGCGCACGGTCGAATGCCACGCGATGGAAGGGGGGTATGTTCAACCCGACTTCCGGCGTCAGCGTGGCGCCATCGCCGTCAGCCGTCACGATGGCGATGCCATCCGCGGTGAAGACCGCCAGATGCGACGCGCTTCCGACGTCCTCGACGAAGCGCAGGGCGCCGCTCAACTTGCCGCTGACCAGTTCAGCCGATCCCGCCGACGCGTCTCCATCGAAGGCGCCATAGGCGATCGCGGGAAGGATGGCTCCTTCGCCGATGCCGTTCAGCATGGCCGGCGCGGACGCGCCGAGACTGACGGCATGATTGAGCAGAACCGTCGGGACGATCGGCGCGGGCGACGCGGCACGCCCATGCTCCATGCAGACCGAGACGGCGCCCACCAGCCCGAAATCATCGGCGGTCGCGGCAAGCCCCGTCTGGCCGGCGGCGGCAAGGACGCGCCAGAGCGTCCGCACGCGATCGGTATCCTCCCCTGCCTCCAGCGGCGTCAGGGCCGGCCAAGCACCCTCGAGCGAGCGCGCCACGGACTCGCGCAGCAGGTCGATTTCCATTCCATCTTCCCCAAGTTTCCCGTTCAGCTCTCGATTGACGCGATCAGGGTTTCGAGCGCGGCTGCGAACTCTTCCTTGAACTGCTGAACGACCGAACCGGCGCCCCGAATCTCGTTGATGAGCCCGACGCCCTGGCCAACGAAGTAGCTGTTGAGCGCACGCGCCTGCGGATTGCCCTTCTCGCTCTCACGCGCGATGCTGCGGAAAGCGGGCTCGCTGATCAGGCCCATGAGCGGCATCGGCAGCGGGCCGGGGCTGTCCGGTCCCTCCCAGGCATCGTGCCAGCTGGTGCGAAGCTGGCGGCTCGGCTTGCCGGTTCGATATTTGGAACGGATCGTGTCGCGCGAGGACGCCTGGACCATCTTCTCGCGAAACACCTGATTGGTCTCCGATTCGACGGTCGCCAGCCAGACGGAACCGGTCCACACACCCTGAGCGCCCATTGCCATGCAGCCGGCCATCTGCTGGCCGGTGACGATGCCGCCGGCGGCCAGCACCGGGATCTCGCGCACCGGCCTGATCGCGGCGATCACCTCGGGCACCAGCACCAGCGTCGAAACCTCGCCGCAATGGCCGCCCGCTTCCGTACCCTGCGCGACGAGCACGTCGACGCCGGCTGCCACCTGCCGCAGCGCATGTTCCTTGGCGCCGACCAGCGCAGCCACCGGCACGCCGCGCGCCTTGCCCATCTCCAGCATCTTGGGCGGGGCGATGCCGAGCGCATTGGCGACGAGGTGGATCGGATAATCGAACGCGATGTCGAGCAGCGCCTCGCCGACCTGCGGCGAGGTCTGCGGAAGCTGGCGGAGCACCGCCTCTTCCTTGCTCAGCGGCACGCCGTGACGCGCGAGAAGGTCGATCGTGAAGTCGCGATGCTTTTCGGGAACCCGGTCGGCCAGTTGGTCGGCCGTGAAATCCGCGCCGAAGTCAAGGTTCTCGGGGATCAATATGTCGATGCCGAAGGGCTTGCCGTCGACATGGTCAACGATCCAGTCCAGCTCCGCCCGCAGCGTCTCGGGCGTGAAGCTGCTGCCGCCCAGTACGCCGAAGCCGCCCGCGCGGCTGACGGCCGCGACGACATCGCGGCAGTGGCTGAACGCAAAGAGCGGAAACTCCGCCCCAGTCATTTGCTTGATGTTGGCTACCATGATCCTGTCGACATCCTCTTGCCGATGCCAGCTTGGTCTTGAGCGGCGCGCCCGGCGCTGTCCAATAAAGCTTTTGGTCTAATTAATTCATCTGATTATAAATCAGTCATGATAGATGTCCGGTTTCAAAGCCCTTCTCTCCTGCCCAAATGCTGAAGCCGTGGCACGGAGTCTTATTGCGGCTTGGCGCCCGTCGCCGCCCGTGCCTGATAGCGGATATAGTGGCGTAGCGCTTCCAGATCCTGCGGCGAAAGATTGCGGAACTTGGGCATGCCTTGCCGCACCAGCATGCCCTCCGCCACAACTTGGCGGAAGGTCGTGTCGTCAACCGGCACGCCCGAGCGGCGCAGGTCCGGCGCCGCGCCGCCCGCCACCGCGCCCGCGCCGTGGCAGGTGGTGCAGTGGATCACGTACAAGTCCGCGCCCAGGTCGACCAGCTTCTCGTCGATGACGAAGGCGGGATCGTCGGCGATCGGCTGCACCGCAGACTTCACCGCCGGCGGCAGCTTCGCCTTGCCACCCAGCGCGAAGGTCAGCACGCGTCGCTTCTGCTCGCGATAATCCCAGATATGGTCGGAACCAAGCAGCCCGCCCAGAGCGCCGGACGTCCCGCCCACGCCCGCGATGACGGTCACATATTGCACCCCCTTCACCGTATAGGTGATGGGCTGGCCCGAAACGCCGTTCTGCGCGTCGAAGGACCAGAGCGTTTTGCCATCCTTCGCGTTGTAGGCGACGAACTGCCCGCCCAGATTGCCTTCGAAGACCAGATTGCCCGCGGTACTCGCCACGCCGCCGTTGAGAGCTCCGGGCAGCGGCACCGACCAGACCTTTTTCTGTGCCACAGGATCCCAGGCGAGCAGCGAGGCGATCTTCGCCCCGCCAAGGCCGGGCGACACGCCCTTCATCGCCAACGGCTTATAGGCGGCGTTGAAACCGAAGCCGTGCCGCTGCCATTTGGCCGGATCGATGCCACGCGGGTCGTGCAATCCGGGCATTTCCTGCACGGGCAGGTAGACGAGGCCGGTCTTCGGACTGAAGGATTGCGCATGCCAGTTGTGGCCGCCCGCCGGGCTGGGGAAGACCATGATCGGCTTGTCCTTCGCCCGGGCCTCGGGGTTCTCGATCGGACGGCCGGTCTTCAGGTCCACGCCGCTTGCCCATGTCACCTTGACGAAGGGCTTGGCGGAGATCAACTGGCCGCTGTCGCGATCGACCACGTAGAAGAAGCCGTTCTTGGGCGCGTGCAGGATGACCCGCCGCTTTTTGCCGTCAATGTCCAACGTCGCCAGCGACATGTCCTGCGCGCTGTTATAGTCCCAGCTTTCGCCCGGCGTGGTCTGGTAGTGCCAGATATATTTACCGGTCTTGGCGTCCAGGGCGATGATCGAGCTGAGGAAAAGATTGTCGCCGCCGCTAGGACTGCGCACATTGCGGTTCCACGGTGCGCCATTGCCGGTGCCGATATAGATGCGGTCCAGTTCCGGGTCATAGGTCATGGCGTTCCACGCCGTGCCGCCCGCGCCAAATTTCCACCACTCGCCGGTCCAGGTATTCGTGACCTTCGCCAGCGCCTCGTCCGACGCGGCGCCGTCCGGCCCATTCTTCGGATCGCCGGGCACGGTGTAGAAGCGCCAGCGTCGCGCGCCGGTGCGCGCATCATAGGCGGTCACATAGCCGCGCACATCGGCAAAATCCGCGCCGCCATGGCCGATGATGACCATGTCCCTGAACACGCGCGGCGCGCCGGTGATGTAGCGGCCGTCCTCCGGCCCCTCGGTCGTCTGCACCGACCAGCGCGATTTGCCCGTCTTGCCGTCGATCGCGATCAGCCGGCCGTCCTGCGTGCCGGTGTAGATATTGCCGCCCCAGTAGGCGATGCCGCGAATGCCCCATGCTGGTTGCAGCTTGTCGCCGGCGACCTCGGTCACCTTGGGATCGAACGTCCAGAGCGTCTTCCCGCTCTCCGCATCCACCGCGTAGACGATGCTGTAACCGATGCCGAAGTAGAGCACGCCGTCCACCGCCAGCGGGGCACCGACGACGCTCGGCATCGGCGGCAGGTCGATATACCATTTGAGACCGAGATCCTTGACGTTGCCGTCGTTGATCTGGTCGAGCGGGCTGTAGTGGGTCTCGTCGAAGGTGCGGCCGTAGCCCGCCCAGTTCGCGCCGTCGGCGGTGTTGCCGAGCATCTGCATCGTATGAGCATCGGGCTCGTGGCCGGAGGGGCTGCCGCAACCCGCGAGCAGCGTCAGCGCCGCGAGAGCCGACAGGTTGCACGCGAAAAGGCGAATCCGCCAGTGGTTGGGGATGCTCATTCCAGCGCCTCTCCGCTCGCTCTTCAAGGTTTGACTATACAGGGAGACAAGTGAAAGCAATCCGTGCATTAACGGGCCCGCAGGTGGAGCGCGGCGGCTGAGGCCGCCGCGCTCCTGTTGCTGTTAGTCGGCTGTGATGGCGTAGATCGATCCGTCGGGGTGGTGGTATTCGCCGGTTGAGTAGCTTTTGCCCATGATCGACATGAGCAGTTCGTTGCCGCGGAAAGCGAGCATCGTCGAGCTGCCCTGGAAATTGTCGGCAAAGACGTGCTTGTTGCCCTGGCGGTCGGTGCGCATGAGCCGGCCGCGGTACGGCACGGGCTCGTCCCAGGTGGTGACGTGGTTGAGGTCGACCCCGCCCTCGTCGACCCAGAACAGGTCGCCGGCAAAGCGCCCGAAGCTTTCGGGCGCCTGGACCGCGTCGATGAGCGCGGGCACCTTGGCGTCGGGGATCGGCGTCGGGTCGATCTTGCCCTGACGGTCCATATGATAGTGCAGCCACTTGGGCTTTTCGGCCAGGTCGCCGACCTCGTCGATATAGGTGCCACCCATCTTGCCGAGCACGATATATTCGCCGGCATATTCGCCCCACCAGGCGGGCGCCACCTGGATGTCGAGCGGCATCATCGGCGCGGGCGTCACCGGCGGCGCGAGCGTCACCCACGGCTCGATCCGGCCCTCGGCGTCGACCGTGTAGATCGTGCAGTTCATCATCGACATGCAGAAGAACCTGCCCTCCTGCGGCGAGCCATAGGGCCCGAACCCACCGGTCAGCCCCGCGCCCGGGATGCCGTCGTTCAACGGCCCGGCGTGCGGGATCTTGGCGAACACCTCCATGCGGTCGTCGCCCTGGGCATATTTGAACACATAATGCTGGTTGCGCGCGCCCGTCCGCCCCGGCCCCGCCTGGCCGACCAACATCACCTGCCCGGCATAGGCCCCGAACTCGGGCGGGATGCGGATCGGGCACAGCGGCATGTAGGTGCCCATGTTGCCCGGCCTCACCAGATATTCGAGCCGGTCGTCGGCATGGAGCTTGACGATCGCGCCGTGCCCCTTGGTGGGATCCCAGCCATAGGCCTCCTGCCCGCCGATGTCGCCGACGATGATCGAGCCGTCCGGCTCCAGCCAGTCCTGGTTCGGGCAGAAGATGAGCTGCGGATCATAAAGCTGCTCGCCAACCGGGATCACCTCCCGCGCGCCGTAGCCCGCCTCATGCACTTCCATCTTGAACGCACGTTCCGCTTTCAGCCACCCATAGTCGACAACGTCGCTCATCAATCGTTCTCCTTTTGAACTCGTTCGCACACTGGCAACGCCAGCGGCCATTTTTTGCTCGAAAACAGCCATGCGGCTCGATCCTTCGGAATCTGCCTCAAGGCCAATATCGCTTCCTCTATTCGTTTCGTCCAGCAGAGATGCGCCTGCTGCTCCCCTGTTTTCGCCGAGACGTCCCAGGAGCCGAGGGCACCAAACCCATATGACAGCGCAGGGGGACTTGAGGCAATAGAGATCACTTTTTCCTTGATCGACCTCCCGATGCGCGACATGCATGCCGAAGACAAGCTGGGAAGCGGAATGGAAAAATTGCTGATAAAGGCGCGGGGCGCGACCATCGCCGGCGACATCAAGCGGCGTCCCGGCGCGCCCGTCGTGATCTTCTCGCCTGGCGGCGGGCAGACCCGGCATAGCTGGCGCGGCGCGGTGGAAGCGATGTGGGCAAAGGGCTTCGAGGCGATCTCGCTCGACCTGCGCGGACACGGCGAGAGCAGTTGGCCGGACGAGTCGCATTATGCGCTCGGACTGTTTGCCGAGGATCTCAATCTTGTCGCCCGCACCTTCGGCGAGGGCCGGCTCGTCGGCGTGGTCGGCGCGTCCTTTGGCGGCATGATGTCGCTGCTTGCGGCGGCGGCCCCCAACTCCCCGATCGGCGCGGTCGCCATGGTCGACGTCGTCCCGCGCGTCGAGCAGAGCGGCGCGATGCGGATTCGCGGCTTCATGCTGGCCCATGCCGAGGGCTTCTCCTCGCTCGAGGAAGCCGCCACTGCCATCGCCGAGTATCGCGGTGAGCCTGTGCCGCGCAGCACGGCGGGTCTGGAGAAGAATCTGCGGCGTCGCGACGATGGTCGCTGGTACTGGCACTGGGACCCCAAATTCCTGTGGAGCATTCCGCGCGGCGAGGAGCGGCTCATCGAGCTGGAGCAGGCAGCCGCGTCCTACAGGGGCCCCCTACTGCTGGTCCATGGTCTCAAGAGCGACGTGGTGGGCGAAACAGGCGTCCAGGCGTTGAAAGAATTGGCGCCGCAACTTGAGTATGTGGACGTTGCCCAAGCGGGACATATGGTGGTCAATGACCGCAACGATGCTTTCATAGATGCGGTCGGCGATTTCCTGTCCAGGAATTTCGCGGTCGCAGCCGGAGGTGAGGCATGAGCGGCACGGAAAAGGCTCCTTGGTTCGAGGAAGCGGCCGGCCACCGGCTCGGGCAATGGCTTGCCGGCCGCTTCCCGGATGTCGCGCCGGGGCAGGCCAATCTGGCGCCGCTGGCCGGTGGCACCAGCGGATCGGTTATGCTGGT
>Ga0207712_10001082_pt1 | contig 19052 bp, 21 predicted proteins | sample KBSS44metaG_FD_184402 | JGI IMG/M metagenome (GOLD analysis project Ga0207712, IMG submission 184402) | Switchgrass rhizosphere microbial communities from Kellogg Biological Station, Michigan, USA - KBS S4-4 metaG (SPAdes) (version 2) | ecosystem: Host-associated > Plants > Roots > Rhizosphere... | reverse complement strand
TCCGCTCGAATTTAGCCTTCGCCATTTTACGCCTCTTCTTCTCTGGAAAATCGGGCTGCCCGCCCGGTTCGCGAGCGCGCCCATAACTACAATTTCGTGGTTATGCTAGCTTCGCCTTCACCTCGTCGGCGACGTTCTGAGGCACTTCCTCGTAATGCGAGAACTGCATCGTGTACTGCGCCCGCCCCTGCGTGAACGACCGCAGCTGGTTGACGTAGCCGAACATGTTGGCGAGCGGCACCGTCGCTTCGACCACCTGGGCGTTGCCGCGGCTGTCGGTGCCGTGGATCTGGCCGCGCCGTGAGTTCAGGTCCCCGATGACGTCGCCCATGAAGTCTTCCGGCGTCACCACCTCGACCTTCATGATCGGCTCGAGCAGCTTGATGCCAGCCTTCTGAGCCGCCTCGCGCATTGCGCCGCGGCCGGTGATTTCGAACGCCAGCGCCGACGAATCGACGTCGTGATAAGCGCCGTCGAGCAGGTGGATCTCGAAATCGATGATCGGGAATCCGATCAGCGATCCGGTTTCCGCCGTCTCGCGCATGCCCTTCTCGACCGACGGAATGTACTCGCGCGGGATGTTGCCGCCCTTGATCTCGTCGATGAACTGCACGCCCGAGCCCCGTTCGCCGGGAGCGACGGAAATCTTGACCCGGCCGAACTGGCCCGAACCACCCGACTGCTTCTTGTGGGTGTAGTCGACGTCCACTGCCTTCGCGAGCGATTCACGGTAAGCGACCTGCGGAGCGCCGACGTTGGCCTCGACCTTGAACTCACGCTTCATGCGGTCGACGAGGATCTCGAGGTGGAGCTCGCCCATCCCCTTGATGATCGTCTGGCCGGACTCATGGTCCGTGGTGACTCGGAAGCTCGGATCCTCGGCGGCAAGGCGAGCGAGGGCCAGGCCCATCTTCTCCTGGTCGGCCTTCGTTTTGGGCTCCACCGCAACCTCGATAACCGGGTCCGGGAATTCCATCCGCTCGAGGATGATCGGCTTGTTCTGGTCGCACAGCGTATCGCCGGTAGTGGTTTCCTTAAGGCCCGCGATCGCGACGATGTCGCCGGCATAAGCCGTCTCGATATCCTCGCGGTTGTTGGCGTGCATGAGCAGCATGCGCCCGATCTTCTCGCGCTTGTCCTTCACCGAATTGAGCACCGTGCCCTTCTCGAGCTTGCCCGAGTAGATGCGCGCGAAGGTGAGCGAGCCGACGAACGGGTCGTTCATGATCTTGAACGCCAGCGCCGAGAAAGGCGCCGTATCCGAGGCTTCGCGAGTATCGGTCTGGTCGCTGTCCGGCTTGATGCCTTCGATCGGCGGAACGTCGAGCGGCGACGGCAAATAATCGACCACGGCGTCGAGCAATGGCTGGACACCCTTGTTCTTGAACGCCGAACCGCACAGCACCGGCACGAACGAGAAGTTCAGGGTGCCCTTGCGGATCAGCTTCTTCAGAGTGTCACGGTCGGGCTCGGTGCCTTCGAGATAGGCCTCCATCACCTCGTCATCCTGCTCGACCGCCATTTCGATAAGATGCATGCGCGCTTCGGCCGCAGCATCCTTCAGATCGTCCGGGATCGGGTGATATTCGAATTTCGCGCCGAGGCTTTCGTCGAGCCAGATGACCGCGCGGTTCTCGACCAGGTCGACGAGACCCTTGAAGCTGCTCTCGATGCCGATCGGCAGGTAAAGCACGGCAGGGCGCGCGCCGAGACGGTCGCGGATCATATCCACGCACATCTCGAAATTGGCGCCGGTGCGGTCGAGCTTGTTGACGAAGCACATCCGCGGCACGCTATATTTCTCGGCTTGGCGCCAGACGGTCTCGGACTGCGGCTCGACCCCGGCGACGCCGTCGAAGCATGCGACCGCGCCGTCGAGCACCCTTAGCGAGCGCTCCACCTCGATGGTGAAGTCGACGTGGCCCGGAGTGTCGATGATGTTGATCCGGTGCTCGGGACCTTTGCCCTCGTCCGAACTCCAAAAACAGGTGGTTGCCGCGGACGTAATGGTGATCCCGCGTTCTTGCTCCTGCTCCATCCAGTCCATGGTGGCGGTGCCTTCATGGACTTCACCGATCTTGTAGGACTTGCCGGTGTAATAGAGGATGCGCTCGGTCGTGGTGGTCTTGCCGGCATCGATGTGCGCCATGATGCCGATGTTGCGATAGTGATCGAGCGGATGGCTGCGGGCCATTTGACTTGCTTCCTTAGCGATGTCGGGAGCCGGCTCGCGCCGGCCCCACAGATATAGGTACGAAAGTTACCAGCGGTAGTGGCTGAAGGCGCGGTTGGCTTCCGCCATGCGGTGCGTATCCTCGCGCTTCTTGACGGCGTTGCCGCGGTTCTGGGCAGCGTCCATCAGCTCGCCCGAGAGGCGCCCCGACATGGTTTTTTCCGAACGGGCGCGAGCCGCCGTGATGAGCCAGCGGATGGCAAGCGCCTGGGCGCGCTCCGGACGGACCTCGACCGGCACCTGGTAGGTGGCGCCGCCGACGCGGCGGGAGCGGACCTCGATGCCCGGCTTTACATTGTTGAGTGCGTCATGGAACACGCCGAGCGGTTCACGCTTCAGGCGGGTTTCGACGCTCTCGAGCGCACCGTAAACGATGCCTTCGGCAACCGACTTCTTTCCGTCGAGCATGACGGAGTTCATGAACTTCGACAGCACGAGATCCCCGAACTTCGGATCGGGAAGGATTTCGCGCTTCTCTGGGCGGCGACGACGGGACATGGGATATTCCTTTCTCTTCAGCCTGGTCCGGAACCTGTCCGGGGCTTACTCGTGCGGATTACTTGGGACGCTTGGCGCCGTACTTGGAGCGGGACTGCCTGCGGTCCTTGACACCCTGGGTATCGAGGACTCCGCGAAGGACGTGATAGCGTACGCCCGGAAGGTCGCGCACACGCCCGCCACGGATCAGCACCACGCTGTGCTCCTGGAGGTTGTGGCCCTCACCCGGAATGTAGCTGATCACTTCGCGCTGGTTGGTCAGGCGGACCTTGGCGACCTTGCGGAGCGCCGAGTTCGGCTTCTTCGGGGTCGTGGTATAGACACGGGTGCAAACGCCGCGCTTTTGCGGGTTTGCCTCCATTGCAGGGACCTTGTTCTTGGCCTTCTGCGGTTCGCGACCCTTGCGGATCAGCTGGTTAATCGTCGGCATGAAGCCCTTCACCTTTCGTTGCCGGAAGCCCCGGCGGTTACTTTGCCCAACGCAAACAGCGCGGAGCCCGGAGGCCCCCAGGCCGCCAGCCACGCGCTTTGTTGAGCAATGTTCAGCTCTTGCCCGGCGCTAGGGGAACCCTGGCGCTCGGACGGGCGGGCACATAGCGGGGGTGCGGTGAAGGGTCAACCGCGCGCACAAACCGGCGCCGACCAACGACCAAGGCACGCAACGAGCCGACAGACGGACCTTGTCGATGCCGGGCCCGTTCCGGTCGAATCGCGCAAGCGGACGACCTGGCCAGACAGGCATAACGACGTCTTCTCCAAACGGGAGAAGCATCATGCCGTATATTACAAAGTTGGCTCTTCTTAGCCTGATTTTCGCCGCCGCCCCGGCCGCCGCTGCCGATCCTGCCAAGAACCAAACGGCCGCCCAGGATCGAACCAAATATTGCATCGAAGTCGAAGCATCGACCGGAAGCCGGATCAACAAGATGGAGTGCCGGACCAAGGCCGAATGGGCGCAACTGGGCGTCGATGTCGATCAGGTCCTGGCCAAATAGCCGCTTAGTACCTCCACCACCGAGTCTTCGCTGCGCGGTCCGCTCCCCGCGAACTGGGTTCGCGGGGAGGGGCGTAGTTAGGCCTTCCGCCGCCGGCCGATCTCCTGGATGAAGCGGAACGCTTCGGGCGTGAAGGGCGCCTGGGGCGCGTCGCCGTGCCACTCGTCCATCCGCTCGTAGAGCTTCGTGGCGCCCTGCATCATCTCGGGCGACGCAACCGCCTTGAACGGCGCCAGCAGCGCCTGCCATTCGTCGTAGAGCGCCTGCGCTTCCGCGCTGTCGGGCCCTTTCGGGATTGCCGCCTCCACCCGGCTGCCGAGATCCTTCCATTTGCGGCTATATTCGGCCTGGTCGAAGTCCTGTGGCCCAGCGTCCTTCATGCGCTCGGCCCAGTGCTCCTGATCCTCCTTCGAGAAGTAGCGGTCGGTCACTTTCTTCCAGTCTTCGGCTTCCATGATCTTGTCTCCCTGGCGGATCAGCGAGCAGAAGGTCTCAGCATCGACGGGCTCGCCGCGGTCGATGCGTGACTTGACGGAGAGAAGCAGGGCATTGGCTTCGTCGAGCTCGGCCTTGCGTTCTTCGATGACCTTCAATTGGGCGTCGACGACCGCGCCGAGGTCCATGTTGCCGCGCGCCGTCAGCTTGCCGATCTGCGCGAGACTGAGGCCGGCGCGTTTGAGCGCCAGAATCTGCTGGATACGCTCGAGCTCGCCGCGGCCATAGAGCCGCCGGCCGCTGTACGTACGAAGCGGCTTCAGGAGCCCACGCGCCTCGTAGAAGCGCAAGGCGCGGCTGGTCAGGCCAGTGCGTTTGGCAACATCGCGAATGTCGAGCGAATCATCCATGCGCTCCTTGTACAGGTTGACGCGTGGTCAACTTCAAGGGGAAATCATTCTGTCGAAACGGCCTCGCGTCCGGACGAAACTGCCACTAAGCTCGTCGGCCAGGGGCATGTCCGCGTTGCCATTCAAGGAGAAACGGCATGGCAGATATAGGAATGGTCGCTCTTAGCTTGATGCTCGCCACGTCGCAGCCGGCGGCAGGAGACCCCGCCACGACCGGCGCACCGGCAGGGGACGCAAACACCCGCTATTGCCTCCGCGTGGACCCGATCACGGGTAGCCGCATGGAAACCATCCAGTGCAGGACCCGCGAGGATTGGGCCCTGCTTGAGGTCGATGTCGATCAGGAATGGGCGGAGAACGGCGTCAGGGTCCTGGCGTAAGGGATCAGGCGGTCCCTCACGGGCCAAGGCGATGCGCTGCCAGCTGCTCGTAATAAGGGCGACAGCGTTCGGCGACGTCTTGCGCGTCCGCGGGTAAGTCGACGTGATCCGTTTCAGGCGGACCAAAGCCTGTACTCGCCTCGACCGCGCCGTACCAATGCTTTGCCCAGATGCCGTCGGTTTCCCGCCGGCCCGGTAGCCAGCTCAGCATCGCCATGTCCCACGGGATGCCGAGCGCGTCGCACAACTGCGTGAGTACGCCCTGCGGGTTCATCAGCACATCGTGCGCGTCGATTACCGGCGGCGCGTGGCCCAGCCGGTCGGCCTCACGCTCGAAGAACTCGGCCTGACGGTCCATGCCGAAATTCTCGAACGCGGCAGCCTCGCGCTTGCGGAGGTAAGAAGCGATCACCCGCTCCGGCTCTCGGATCAGGAAGGCGTGGGTGAAGCCGGTGAAGTCGTCGTAGCCGATCGGCCCCGACATGTGGTGCCACATGTGCTTCTGGTACCAAATCGGAGAGCCGTTTAGCGTCTTTCCGCGAAGCGACGCCATGACGCTCCGCCAGTCGCAGTCCATCGCCTCGATCACTTCCTCGCGCATCGGGTGGTCAGCGCCGGTGTCCTTCAGGAAGCAGCCGTAGAAGGGCTCGTCGGAGACGAAAGTGTCGGAGCGGCTGCCGAAGCTTCGCATCATCGCCGTGGAGAGGTTCCGGGGCCCCGACCACATGGCGATGCGCAGGGTCATGGCCGCTGTTGCTCTCCGACGTCCCGCTCGACGCGTTCGGCGTGGAGCCGTTGCAGCCGCTCGACCATCGGCCCGCGACAGGTGAGCGCTCGCCCATCGACCTCGCGTACGGGGACGATCCCCGCGAAAGTGCCGGTCACGAACGCCTCGTCGGCGCCGTAAACGTCGGTCAGCGAGAAATCCTTTTCGATCGCGGTTATGCCCGCCTCGCGCGCGATTTCCAGCGTCAGTCCCCGAGTGATCCCTCCGAGGCAATATTTGCCGCTCGACGTCCAGACTTCGCCCTTCCGGACGATGAAGAAGTGGGTCGAATTGCAGGTCGCGACGAACCCCAACGGGTCGAGCATCAACGCTTCGTCGGCGCCCGCCTGCGTGGCCTGGACCGAGGCGAGGATGCAGTTGAGCTTCGAATGCGAGTTGATCTTCTGGTCCTGCACCGCCGGATCGCCGCGTCGGACATGGACGGTGAAGAGCTTCAGCCCGCGCTCGTATATGCCCTCGGGGGGCTCTTTGTACTCCGGGATGACAACGATGGTCGGGCCTCCGACCACAACGCGCGGGTCCTGGTAGGGGGTCGAGCGAACGCCGCGCGTGACCATCAGCCGGACATGGACGCCCTCGTCCATCTTGTTGGCGTCGAGCGTGTCGTAGAGCCGTTTCGCCAGCTCATCGCGCGACAGGCCTAGGTCCATCGCGATCGCCTTTGCGCCTTCGAACAACCGGTCGAGATGGCGGTCGAGGAAGGCGAGCCTGCCCTTGTGGACGCGCAAGCCCTCCCACACGCCGTCGCCGAGCATGAATCCGCTGTCGAAAACCGAAACGACCGCTTCCGCCCGCGGCTTCAGCTCGCCGTTGACGTTGATCAGGATCGACGCGTTTCTGGAGTCGGAGACATCGTGCATCTGCGCCATGCACGAAGCGTGGAGCGGCTTTCAGGGCTTGGCAAGTGCCCGCCCGATCCTGCGGCGTTCGTTAACCGGCCCTGCGGCGGCCGAACGCAGCGCGCTGCTTGCGGACGAACGGTTCGGCCTCGAACAACGGTGCGACCGGCGAATATTCCGGCTCGTCGGGATCCAGTCCGACCGGGTCGGCCGGCTCCGTTTCCTGGACCGGTTCGACAGCTTCCGGCTCCGCTTCCTGGACGAGCTCTGCAACCGGTTCCGGCTCGTTGAGCGGCTCGATAACCTCCGGCTCGCTCTCCTGTATGGGCTCGGCAGCTACGGGCTCGGCAACCTCCGGCTGCGCTTCTTCAGCGGCTTCGGCGGCTTGGGGCTCCGCATCCAGCAGAAGCTCCGGTTCGTCCGCCTCAAGATAAACGAGCAAGTCGCCCCGGTCGTCCGTCACCGGCTCCGCAGCCTCCACGGGGTCAGCGACCGCGGGGCGGCGACGCGCCATGTCGAAGGCGTGGACCAGACCATAAAGTCCCGCAAAGCCTGCTACTGCAAGCATCGCCGGCGCGTAGGTTTGCATCCACGCGAAGACGCAGGACGCTGAGATTCCCAGTGCGCAGAAGACCTCAAAGAGAATCCTCCCGCGGGATTGGTGAAAGCTGTGCATAGCCATGCTCCCCACGGGGAAGCTACGGGTTTGACCCTGCCTAATCGTTAACGAGCGTCCCTATTGCGTGGTTGCGCCGTCGAGCTCGGCCATCACTTCTTCCGTTCGTCGGCCGCTCCCTGCATCGGCCGGATGAACAATCGTTGGACCTCGGGCCAACGTCGCCGGGCCTCGCGTTCGACCTCGCAAACGATGCGCTCGACCTCGCCGGCAAGCATGTCGTCGCGGAAGTCGACGTTGATCATCACCGTGACCTGGTCGGGCGAAGAATGGACCGTCATCACATGGCCCACGCCGACGACCCCGGGCGTACCGCAGGCGAGCTCGCGAAGGCCGTCGACCAGTTCGGGATCGGCCGCCTCGCCGATCAGCAGCCCCTTGGATTCGCGCGCTAGCAGCAACGCGGTAAAGCCGAGGATCACGCCGATGACGATCGACGCCGCGCCGTCGAAGAAAGGATTGCTCGTCAGCTGCGACAGGAAGACGCCGACCGCGGCAGCGATGATCCCGGCCATGGCGGCGCCGTTCTCGAGCAAAACGATAAACGCCGGCGGATCCTTCGATCGAGTGATCGCCTCCCACCAGCCGAGACGGCCCTTGGCCGCCCTGAACTCGCGAAATGCCTCCAGAGTCGACCAGCCTTCGAGCAGGAAGGCGACCAGCAGCACCCCATAAGCGACGAAGGGCGACACCGCTTCTTCGGGATGGAGGATGTGGATGATGCCCTCGTAGATCGATACCCCGGCACCGAGCGCGAATACGAGGACCGCGACGACGAAGCTCCAGAAGTAGAGTTCGCGGCCGTACCCGAAGGGATGATATTTGTCGGGCGGCTTCCGCGACTGGCGGCGGCCCCACATCAGAAGCAGCTGGTTGGTCGAATCGACGATGCTGTGGACGCCCTCGGTCAGCATCGCCGAGGAGCCGGTGATCGTCGCGGCGACGAATTTGGACGCCGCGATTCCAAGGTTCGCGCCGAACGCGATCAAGAGAGTGCGATTGTTGTGCGCGGCCGCGCTCAAATGTGCAGCACCCGTCCGTCTGCTGCCAGCACCGCCTCGTGCATCATCTCGCTCAGGGTCGGATGCGGGAAGACGGTCTGGATGAAGTCCTCGTCGATGAGCTCAGCGGTCTTGCCGACGGTATAGCCCTGGATCAGCTCGGTGACCTCCGCGCCGATCATGTGCGCGCCGAGCAATTCGCCAGTCTTGGCATCGAACACGGTCTTCACGAACCCGTCGACCTCGCCGAGCGCGATCGCCTTGCCATTACCGATCGCCGGGAATTTTCCGACCTTGACCTGGTAACCCTTCTCCTTCGCCGCCGCTTCGGTGAGGCCGACGCTAGCGACCTGCGGCCGGCAATAGGTGCAGCCGGGGATGTTCTTCGGATCGGCGGCGTGCGGATGCACATCCTTGTTGCCGAGATCTTGAGCGATCGCTTCCGCCGTCGTCACCGCCTCATGCATTGCCTTGTGCGCAAGCCAGGGCGGAGCGGTGACGTCGCCAATCGCCCACAGGCCCGCCACGTTGGTGCGGCCGAAGGAGTCGGTGTCGATGTGGCCCTTGGTCGTCTTCACACCCAAGGGCTCGAGCCCGATATTCTCGCTGTTGGGGACGATGCCGACGGCGACGATCACATGACTGAAACGATGCTCCGCGGACTTACCGTCGCTGGTCTTGATCTTTGCCGCGACACCTTTGGCGTCGGCCTTGAGGCTCTCGACTCCGGCGGACGTGTGGATGGCGAGGCCCTGCTTTTGCAAGCTCTTGGCGAGCTGCGCGCTGACCTCCGCATCCTCGACCGGGACGACGCGGTCCAATAGCTCGACCACGGTCACCTTGGCGCCAAGGTCGGCATAGAAGCTGGCGAACTCGATCCCGATGGCTCCCGATCCGATGACCAAAAGCTCGGACGGCATTTCAGCCGGGGTCATCGCGTGGCGATAGGTCCAGATGCGTTTGCCGTCCGCCTTGGCAAACGGCAGGTCGCGGGCCCGGGCGCCGGTCGCGACGATGATGTGCTTGGCTTGGAGCTCGGTCGTCTTTCCGTCCGTCCCGGTCACGCTGAGCTTGTTCTTGGCGGTGAGCTTGCCCTCGCCCATCACGACCGTGATCTTATTCTTCTTCATCAGGTGTGCGACGCCCTGGTTGAGCTGCTTGGCGACAGCGCGGCTGCGCGCGACGACCTTGGCAAGGTCGAACCCGGGCTTGCCGGCGCTAAGTCCGTAGGCGTCGGCATGGCTGATGTAGTGAAAGATCTCCGCTGACCGCAGGAGAGCCTTGGTCGGGATGCAGCCCCAGTTGAGGCAGATGCCGCCCAGCACCTCGCGCTCGACGATCGCGGTCTTCAGCCCAAGCTGCGCGGCACGGATCGCGGCGACATAGCCGCCCGGCCCCGAGCCGAGGACGATCACATCATATTGGTCAGCCATTGGCATTTTCCTCTGCCGCGATAGCCCGCGGCTGGTTCTTGTCGTCGAGCGCGACGAAGGTGAACTCGCCCTCCGCCACGATGGTTTCCTTGTCGCCGTCCCGCTGGCGGGCGATGGCTTCGGCCTTGAGCCGCAGCGACGTGCGCCCTTCCTTCAGCAGATCGACGTAGACGCTGAGCTCGTCGCCGACCGCCATCGCGCCGGGAAATTTGATCGCATCGGCCGCGACCAGGATCGCCTTCCCTTTGGTCCTCCGCGACGCGAACGACCCGCACGCGAGGCCCATCTGGCCCATCAGCCAGCCACCAAACACCCCGCCATAGGGGTTGGTGTCGGCCGGCATTGCGGTGACTCGGATCGCGGGAATTCGGTCAGGGGATCCCACGGTCTCAGCGGCTATGCCAGTTGAAGACAAGGCGAAAAGCCAAAGCGGAGCCGAGGAACAGAGGGATCGAGAACAGGAGCCCGGGCGATCCAGCGTGCGGGTGAATGGTTCCCCAACCCGTCCAATTATCCATCCAGAGACCGGACCTGAGATCCATCGCTGTCGGAAGCACGAATCCGAGGATCGCGCCGAGCGCCAATGCCGTGATCCACTTCATCTCAGGCCAACATCGCCAGAGGTTTTTCGACCAGGCGCTTGAACGCCTGCATCAGCTTCGCTCCGTCAGCGCCGTCGATCGCCCGGTGGTCGAAGCTTCCGGTTGCGCTCATCACGGTCGCGATCTGTAGCGAGTCATTGACGACGTAAGGCCTCTTCTCGCCCGCGCCGATCGCCATGATCATGCCCTGTGGCGGGTTGATCACAGCCTCGAACTGCTTGATCCCGTACATGCCCATGTTCGAGAGACTCGCGGTCCCGCCCTGATATTGCTGCGGCTGGAGCTTGCCGTCGCGCGCTTGTGCCGCGAGCTCCTTCATCTCGGTGGAAATGGCCGAAACGCTCTTGCCGTCGGCGCCGGCGATGATCGGAGTGATCAGGCCAGCCGGGATCGACACCGCGACCGAAATGTCGGCGCGACTGTACTTCAGCATATGGTCGCCGGCGAAGGCGACATTGCATTCGGGCACTTCCATCAGCGCCTGCGCCAGCGCCTTGATGAGCAGGTCGTTGACCGAGAGCTTCACTCCGCGGCTCTCCAGCCCTGCGTTCAATTCACCGCGCAGCTTCAAAAGCGCGTCGAGCTGGATGTCGACCGTCAGATAGATGTGCGGGACCTGCTGCTTCGCCTCGGTCAGGCGGCGAGCGATGGTCTTGCGGATGTTCGAAAGCTTGACCTCTTCGTGCGGGATCGCCTGCTCCATGGGCCCCGGCATGACGAGGTGCGTGCCGAGCGCCGCAGCCGCGACGGCAGGTTGAGCCACTGGAACTGCGGCCGGAGCCTTGCCGACCGCGGAATCCACATCGGCACGGACGATTCGCCCACCTGGCCCGCTGCCCTGAAGGGTCGACAGATCGATATTCTGCGCCTGTGCGAGGCGACGGGCGAGCGGGGATGCCTTGATGCGCTCCCCTTCTGAACGAGGCGCTGCAGCCTGAGCCGGCGCTGCCGGAGTTTCGACCGGCGCTTGCGGCGGCGGAGAGCCCTTCGGAGTCGCATCCGGTTTCGGCTCGGGCACGGCCTTTGGAGCCGCTGGAGCAGCCGTGTCTGCCTTCGGCGCGGTCGCGGCCGCCTTTGACGCGTCTTCGCCCTCGCCGGCGAGAATCGCGATCGGTGCGCCGACCTTCACCCCTTCGCTGCCCTCGGGGACCAGAATTTTCGCCACCGTTCCCTCGTCGACGGCTTCAAACTCCATGGTCGCCTTGTCGGTCTCGATCTCGGCGAGGATGTCGCCCGAAGCGACCTTATCCCCCTCCTTGACCAACCACTTGGCCAGCGTGCCCTCCTCCATGGTCGGGGAGAGGGCGGGCATCTTGAGTTCGATGGGCATCAGGGCATGTCCCGTGAAAAGGCTCGCTGGCTCAAAGCCAATGCGGCGAGCGCGGTCAAGCGCCAGTTCGCGAGCCTATAGCGAGAAACGAGCGCCGAACCGAAGGCGAGGAAAGCCGAATACCCTAGTCCACGGCTTGCACTTAACCCAAATTCAACGCAGCAATCGTTTCGAATGGGGGACGATCCCAAAAGGACCTACCTGGTCGTGATCGACGACAGTCCCGAAGCTGCCGTCGCGCTGCGCTTCGCCGCGCGTCGAGCGGCCAAGACCAACGGCCGGATCGAGGTGCTGGGAATCGTCGAGCCGCAGGATTTCGTGCAATTCGGCGGTGTCCAGGCCGCGATCGAGGAGGAACAGCGCTTGCGCATCGAAGGCGTCGTCAGCGCGTCGGTCGGAGAGATCCTCGACGAAAGCGGGGTCGAGGCGAAAATCGTCGTCCGCCAGGGCGAACCGGTTAAGACGGTCCGCGAGTTCATCGGCACACGCGAGGACGTGCATGCGCTGGTGCTCGGCGCCGCCCCGAGCGGGCATCCGGGGCCTCTGGTCGACAATTTTACCGATGGCGACGCCGGCAAGCTGCCCTGCCCGGTAATGATCATTCCCGGCTCGCTCAGCGATGAGCGGCTGGAGCAGCTTTCTTAGAGCACCCGCGCCAAAATCTCCGCGAGCCTGACGCAGCCCGCCTCATCCTCTTCGTTGAAACGCGCGGTCTTCGGGCTATCCAGGTCGAGCACCGCAATCAGTTTTCCGTCCTCTCCCACTATCGGCACAACCAACTCGCTGTTTGACGCCGCGTCGCAGGCGATGTGGCCGGGAAATGCGTGGACGTCGTCGATTCGTTGAACCTGCAGCGTGGCCGCCGCGGCTCCGCAGACGCCTTGGCCGAAGGGGATTCGGATGCAGGCCGGGCGTCCCTGGAACGGCCCGAGCACCAGCTCCCCGCCGACGTTGCGGTAGAAGCCGGCCCAGTTCAGGTCGGGCAGCGTTTCCCAGATGAGCGCTATGGCATTGGCCATATTCGCAATCGGGTCGGGTTCGCCGGAGATGAGGCCTTCCAGCGCGCTGGCCAGGTCGCGGTAAAGCGTCGCTTTGTCAGCAGCTGCGATCTTGAAGTCGTACATCAGTCGAACGTCACCTTTCCGCGCGTTTTCTTAACCGCGCTGCGCTGCCGCTTATTCTCGACGCGCTCGGCTTTCGCGGCCCGGCTTGGCCGAGTGGCCTTGCGCTTGCGCGGAGCGATATGGGCAGCCGCAATCATTTCCGCCAGACGGCGCCGTGCGTCCGCGCGGTTCGCTTCCTGCGTGCGGAAGCGGCGCGCAGTGATCAGGAGCTCGCCTCCGCCCGTCATTCGGCTGCCGGCTATCCCCTTCAGCCGCTCGTAAACGTCGGGATGCAGGGCGAGACGGAAGACGTCCACGCGAAGCTGGACCGCAGTCGCGACCTTGTTGACATTCTGGCCTCCGGGACCGGTCGCGGCGAGGAAAGTCTCGGAGAGCGCCTCCTCGGGAATGATGACGTCTTCAGGCTTCATCGCGCCATTGGCCAAAATAGTCGGGCAGTGGCGCCGTCACGTCGATCGTCTCCTTGCCCGATCGCGGCACGACCAGGCGCGACGCGTGAAGCAGCATCGGCCCGCCGGGGATGCCATACACGCGATCGCCCATGATCCCGCTCCCGAACGCCTCGCGGGCGTGCGCGCGAATTTGGTGCGTACGTCCGGTGACCGGCCGGAATTCGACGAGAGTCCGGCCATCGCGGATCGCGATACGCCGCCAATGCGTGATCGCCTTCTGCCCCTTGGGATTCGCGACCATGCGCCAACCGGCCTCGGCGCTCGATGTCTTCGCCAAAGGAATATCGATCGCCCCCTCCTCGCCGCTCACTTCGCCCGCCACCACCGCCAGATAATATTTCCCAACCTCACGAGCTTCAAACGCCCGCTGGAAAGCCGCCCGCGACTTGGGCGACCGGGCGAGGAGCAGACAGCCGCTGGTGTCGGTATCGAGGCGGTGCATGGGCGTTGGAGGCCGCTTGAATCCGGCGCGAAGCTCATCCAGCCTGGACACGATCGACGCCCCACCGCGGCGTGGCGTATCGACCGGCAGCCCCGCCGGCTTGTCGATCACGATCGCCTCGGCGTCGATGAAAATTATGCGGTCCGAAAGGAGCATGCGTCCGCACTGGCAGGAGAGCCGCCGAGGCGCAAACCGCTAAGCGCCGGGGCCCGAATCAAGAACGCGCTGTGGATGAATTTGTGACTCCCTTGCAACAAGGCAAGGAATACAGTCCGTTAGGAAATATTAACCTTTTCCCCGCATCCATCGAATGGTTAATGGGGGCTTCAAGGCTCTTAAGGGCTCTTTACGCTCTTGATGCCGCGAACGGGGGAAACAGCAATGCGCGTGCTGCTGATCGAAGACGAGCCGACTACCGCCAAGAGCATCGAGCTGATGCTCGGAAGCGAAGGCTTTAACGTCTACACGACCGATCTCGGGGAAGAAGGCCTCGATCTCGGAAAGCTCTACGACTACGACATCATCCTTCTCGACCTCAATCTTCCCGACATGCACGGCTACGATGTGCTCAAGAAATTGCGCACCGCGAAAGTCTCGACCCCGGTCCTGATCCTGTCGGGCATCGGCGAGATGGACTCGAAGGTCCGCGCATTGGGCTTCGGCGCCGACGATTATGTCACCAAGCCGTTCCATCGGGATGAGCTGGTCGCCCGCATCCACGCGATCGTCCGCCGCTCGAAGGGTCATTCGCAATCGGTCATTCGCACCGGCAAGCTCGCCGTGAACCTCGACGCGAAGACGGTCGAGGTCGACGGCGCCCGGGTGCACCTGACCGGCAAGGAATATGCGATGCTGGAGCTGCTGTCGCTCCGCAAGGGCACGACTCTGACCAAGGAGATGTTCCTCAACCATCTCTACGGCGGCATGGACGAACCCGAACTCAAGATCATCGACGTGTTCATCTGCAAGCTGCGCAAGAAGCTGTCGCTCGCTTGCGGCGGCGCCAACTACATCGAGACCGTCTGGGGCCGCGGCTATGTGCTGCGGGATCCCGAGGAGAGCACGGAATCGGAGCCGGCGCAGCAGGTCGCGGTCGCTTAAGCTTTCGAGGGGAGCAAAAGGGGGAAGGCGGGGCGCTCCGGCGCTCCGCCTTTTTGCTTATGGGCGATGCTGGTCGCATCGGGTAGCGCGGTCACGACGGAGCGTCCGCTGGAAGGGGGATTCGCGATGGCAAGCTTTCCTGACGACATTTTTACCGAACCCGCTGACGTCGATCCCGACACACTTGCGAATTTGGGACCGCTGCAGCGACTAGCCGGAACTTGGGAATCAGCCCGCGGCCATGACATCAATCCGAAGGCCGATGGGCCGGAGCACCGCGACTATATTGAGCGCATCATATTCGAACCGATCGACCCGCAGGCGAACGGGCCCCAGCTATTCTATGGGCTGCGCTACCACATCCACATCAACACGCCGGAGGAGGACATTACCTTTCACGACCAGGTCGGCCACTGGCTCTGGGAGCCTGCGACGGGACTTGTGCTCCAGACGCTGTCGATCCCGCGCGGCCAGGTCGCGATCGCCGCAGGACATGCCGCGCCAGACGCGGACCGGCTCCTGCTTACGGCAAAGCGCGGCCAAACCGAGTATGGAATTTGCTCAACCGCGTTCCTGGAATACGCCTTCCGAACAGATCGCTATCAAATTGAGGTGACATTCAATCCGGACGGCACTTGGAGATATGTGATTGAGACTACACTCACTGTCCGGGGCCAGACGGATTCATTTGCCCACCGCGACGAGAACACGCTTACCAAGATTGCGGAGGCGGCTCCCAATCCGTTGATGCAGATCCTTACGGCGAAGCCCAGGATCTAAGCGTCGATCAGCGGACGGCCGCGGTCGCGGCGGACGGGCAGGTTGATCAGTTCGTCAATCGGCGGCTCGGCCACGGTCTCATCCATCCTCCGCCAGCCGTCGCGGCCCAGGCGCTCGAGCGGGCGGAACTGCGTCTTGTAGGCCATGCGTGAACTGCCCTCGACCCAATAGCCGAGATAGACATAGGGCAGGCTGGCGCGCGCGGCGCGGATGATATGGTCGAGGATGATGAAAGTCCCGAGCCCCTTCCGGACCCCCGGCCCGACGTCGAAGAAGCTGTAAATCATGCTGAGCCCGTCGCTCTGCTGGTCGCTGAGGCAGGCGCCAACGAGCTTGCCCGGAGCGCCGTCCCTGGACGGTTCGCGATATTCGATGAGATAGGTCCGGACGGGCGTCTGCTCGACCATGTCGGCGAAATCGCTCTCGTCCATCTCGGCCATTCCGCCGCCCGGATGACGCGCCGCCAGATACTTGCGGAGCAGCCCATATTGCTCCTCGGTCGTCCACGGCTTGCAGGCGGTGACCTCGAGATCGGCATGACGGCGAAGGAGCTTGCGTTGGGTGGCGTTGGCCTCGAACTCGGCGGCGAGCACGCGCACCGAAATGCAGGCGGAACAGTCGATGCAGCTCGGCCGATAGGCGACCGACTGGCTGCGACGAAAACCGATCCGGCCGAGCGCCTCGTTCAATTCGCTCGCGTGCCGGCCCGAAAGCTCGGTGAAGACTTTCCGTTCAACCTTGCCCGGCAGGTACGGGCACGGCGACGGATTCGTCACAAAGAACTTGGGAAAGCGAAATGGTGCGCTCACCCGCGAGGCCTCCAATGGTTACGCTCACCTTTATGCGACTGGTAAACGCCGAAGAAAAGACTTTGGGAGCTACAAAGAGGGTTAATGCCGCCCTGTGTGCCGGAATGGCACCGTCCCGCTAGTCGAGCTGTGCGCGTTCCACTTCGAATCCGGCGGCTTCGAGTCGCTTCACCACATCGTCGATCGCGGCGGGATCGCGCGCTTCGCACTCGACCTCGATCACCGTGTCCTTGGCGGGCAGCCTGGTGAAAATCCGGCTGTGATTCACTTCGATGATGTTGGCACCGGCTTCATAGACCTTGGCTGTGATGGCAGCGAGCGCGCCCGGACGGTCCTGCGCGGCGACTCGAAGGCGAGCGATCCGCCCCTGGCGGACCAGGTCGCGGACGAGCACGTTCGCCAGCAGATGCGTGTCGATATTGCCGCCGCACAACAAGGTCGCGACCTTCTTCCCTTTATACCGCGCAGGCTCTGCGAGCATCGCGGCGAGTCCGGCCGCGCCCGCGCCCTCGACCACTGTCTTCTCGATCCCCGCAAGCATCGCGACGGCCCTTTCGAGGTCGCGTTCGGGCACGAGCACGACGTCGTTGGCATATTCGGCGAGGATTCGTGACGTGAGTTCGCCCGGCTGTTTGACGGCGATACCCTCGGCCAGCGTGTCGCCGCCGAGTGGCATCTGGCAATTCTGGATCGCGCATTTCATCGACGGATAGAGCTCGGCCTCGACCCCGATCAGTTCGATGTCGGGCTTCACGGCGCGCGCCGCGATTGAGACCCCGGACATGAGGCCGCCGCCGCCGATCGGGACGATGATCGTGTCGAGGTCGGGCGCGTCCTCGAGCATTTCGAGCCCGACGGTTCCCGCCCCGGCGATGATCTGCGGGTCGTCGAAAGGGTGCACGAAGACATAGCCGTGCTTGGCTTCCAGCTCGCGCGCCTTGGCGAAGGCGTCATCGACGATCTTGCCGTAGAGCACGACCCGCGCGCCGTGCCCTTCGGTCTGGGTAACTTTGATCGTCGGAGTGCCCTCCGGCATGACGATAACCGCCGGGATCCCGAGGCGCTTGGCATGATAAGCGACCGCCTGGGCATGATTGCCCGCCGACGCCGCGATGACGCCGCGAGCGCGTTCCTCCGGGGTCAGCTGCAACAGTTTGTTGAGCGCTCCGCGTTCCTTGTAGGCGGCGGTGAACTGCAGGTTCTCGAACTTCAGCCAGACTTCGGCGCCGATGGCCTCCGAAAGCGTCTGGCTGACCAGCATTGGCGTACGGATGACCGCGCCGTCGATACGGACCGCGGCGGCGCGGATGTCGTCGATCGTCGGAGGCTCAAGCATTGGCGCGAAGGCGTAGCCGTTCACTTGGGCTCGGACAATGCTATGCGGCCCCCATGCGTAAGACTGTTCTCGCGCTCATGGCAGCGCTCATCGCTTCGCCCAGCTGGTCAGACACGCTGATCCAGAACATCAACGGCATTCAAGTCGGGACCGATGGCAAGATCGAGCAATTCGACGCCCTGCTCATCGGCGACAATGGCCGCGTCATCAACATATTCCGCCCCGAGGCGGATTATGCCGTCCCAACCGGCGCCAACGTCATTGACGGCGGGGGCCATACTCTTCTGCCCGGACTGATCGATGCGCACGGGCATGTCCTGGGCCTGGGCTTCTCGGCGCTCCAGCTCGACCTCGTCGGCACCAGCTCGCTCGACGATTTGAAGAAGCGCCTCCGCGCTTATGCGACCGCACATCCCGACGCGCGCTGGATTCTCGGCCGGGGCTGGAACCAGGAGCTGTGGCCCGTGAAGCAATTCCCCACGGCCGCGGACCTCGACTCCGTCGTGAGCGACCGCCCGGTCGTGCTCGAGCGGGTCGACGGCCATGCGGTCGTCGCGAACAGCGCCGCGATGAAGGCGGCCGGCGTAACGCCGGAAACCAAGTCGCCGCCCGGCGGCCGGATCGAGAACGGCCTGTTCGTCGACAATGCGATCGAGCTTGTGAGCAAGGCCGTTCCGCCCGCGACGGCCGCCGAAAGCGACCAGGCGCTGGCCAAGGCGCAGGACATCCTTCTGAGCTACGGCGTGACCGGCGTCGGATCGATGAGCACGTCGCTCGCCGACTGGAATGCCATGCGCCGCGCCGGCGAGGCCGGGCGCCTTAACGTGCGGCTGATGGTCTATGCCGACGCTCTCGGCCTTCTCGGCGAAGTGCCCAATCCGACCGATTGGCTCTATCGCGACCGGCTGCGGATGGTCGGAATCAAATTCTACGCCGACGGTGCGCTCGGATCGCGCGGCGCCTGGCTGAAACAGCCCTATTCCGACAAGCCGGAAACGCGCGGGCTTCAATTCCATTCAGACGCGGAGATGTTCCAGCTGGCGGAGATGGCCGCCGCTCACGGTTTCCAGATCGCGACCCACGCGATCGGCGATGCCGCCAACGCGCAGGTCATCTCGACCTATGAGCAGCTGACCAAAAAATATGGCACGAACCGGCGCTGGCGGATCGAGCATTTCCAGATCGCCGATCCCGCCGACATCCCGCGGCTGGCGCCTGCCGGGATCATCGCATCGATGCAGCCGACCCACCAAACCAGCGACCGGCTGATGGCCGAGAAGCGCCTCGGCCCGAACCGGCTGGCGGGTGCCTACGCCTGGCAAACGGTGCTGAAGTCCGGCGCGAAGCTCGCGTTCGGCACCGATTTCCCAGTGGAATCGTCCAATCCCT
>Ga0207712_10001081_pt1 | contig 19052 bp, 22 predicted proteins | sample KBSS44metaG_FD_184402 | JGI IMG/M metagenome (GOLD analysis project Ga0207712, IMG submission 184402) | Switchgrass rhizosphere microbial communities from Kellogg Biological Station, Michigan, USA - KBS S4-4 metaG (SPAdes) (version 2) | ecosystem: Host-associated > Plants > Roots > Rhizosphere... | reverse complement strand
CGTGATCGGGCATCGCGGCTCGGAGTTTGCCCAGGTATGCTTCCCGGAATATTCGCTCCGCCGGTTCTACGGCATAACCGATCGTAGCCCCAAGGCTTTCGGCCGCACCGGCAAGTCGGGCGGCCCGCGTGTAATCGCCGTCTTCGGCAGCGAGCGCGGCAAATCCGTCGAATATAAGCCGCGTGTTGATCTTTTCGCCCAGATCGCGTGCGGTCGCGTCAGCCTCCTCGAAATAGCTTCGGGCGGTTTCGTGATCCCCATCCATGAATACGATCGCACCGAGATTATAAAGTTTTGCGCTGACACCTTCCGCATAACCAATTCGCCGAAATACAGCGAGAGCCTCCGATGTAAGCTCTCGCGCCGTCGTAAGGTCTCCTTCAGCATTCGCAATGTCACCGAGCCTGGCAAGCGAGGCGGCCCGGCCAAATTCGTCACTCGCCTTTTTGCTGATCGTAAGGGCGTCGATCAGAAGTGTCCTTGCGGTAACGAAATCGTACTTGAGGTACGCAAGGGCTCCGAGACCACGCAGCGATCGGGCAACGTGGGTTTGCTTTCCGGAGAGCCGAGCCGCAGATAGACATTTTTCATAGAACTCAAACGCACTATCGATATCACCCTGGAATTGGCTTATGTTGCCGCAAAGGGTCAATATCTTCCATCTGATCTCCGGCGGCATGTCAATGTCCTGATCCAGGATCTCTTCCGCCCATTTCATCGCCTCACTTAAATGACCGCGAATTAGCCAAAAATGTCTGATCGCGGCTGCCAGTCGAGCGGCAATTTGCGGTTCTTTTTTTATTGACCAAAGCAGAGCAGCACGGAGATTCTCATGGTCCTCTTCTAACCGGCCGATCCAGGCGGCTGAGTCGCCCGATTGCAAATAAGGCTCTGCCTTTTCGGCCAAAGTTAAATAAAATCGGGCATGCCGAAGCCGGACGTTGTCAGCATCGTCATCTTGTTCTAGCTTTGTCCCAGCATATTCTCTGACAATAGAAAGGAGACTGTATTTTCCCTGCTTTCGGCGAAGTAGAAGACTCTTGTCGGCGAGCGATGTGAACAGGTCAAGAAATTCCATGCTCTCTTCCGTTGAAGCATCGGCAAATTTCTCAAGCGAATCATCGTCGACATCGTCGCAGGAGATCGTTTCTGCCGCCGCAGGCGTAAACTGAGAAGCAAATACTGACAACTTGCGGAATAACCGTTGCTCTTCTTCGTTAAGCAGATCGTAGCTCCAATCCACCGTTGCCCGCATGGTCTGCTGCCGCTCGGGAAGATCACGAGCACCTCCCGTCAAAAAAGCGAGGCGGGCCTCGAGTTTTTCAAGAATCATCGCCGGCGAAAAGATGCGGGTCCGCGCCGCGGCTAATTCGATAGCGAGCGGAAGACCGTCGAGCATAGAGCAGATCTTTGCTATCTGCGATGCATTCGAGTCGGAAAGCTCAAATTCCGGATTCGCCTGTTGAGACCGTTCGACGAACAATCGGACTGAATCGATCTTCGCCAGGTCATATGTCGTCACCGGTCCTTCGGCCTCGGGAATCGGAAGTGGGGGTACATTAAATTCGATCTCCGCTTGCAAGTGAAGGCGTTCTCGACTGGTTACCAGGATGCTCAATTGTGGCGCGTCGGAAAGCAGATCAGCGACAAAAGGTGCGGATTCTATGATCTGCTCAAAATTGTCCAGGACAAGGAGGGCCTGCTTATTCCGAAGAAAATCTTTAAGCGATTCCTCTATAGGTGTGCCGATGATCTCCTGGATCCGCGCTTTTTGAGCGATCACAACCCCGATGAGAGAGGCGTCACAAACTTCGCTAAGGCGAACAAAAATAACGCCATCCTTGAATGCACCTTCCAGCCGTTGACACAATTCCCACGCAAGACGCGTTTTGCCTGTCCCGCCGATTCCCGTTAAGGTGACGAGATTTGCGCGTCGGCGGATCATCAGATCAGAAAGCTCATCAATCTCTTTCGTGCGACCGACGAGCGGCGACAGGTTGTCCGGCCCAGTTATGCCAAGCGAACTCACTCGGTCCTCTGGAATTAGCTTTCCCAAATCCGCCCTTTGGACAGTTGAAATACTACCTTGTTTTACCGACCGCTCGAGTTCCGCGTTGAATTCGAGACGCTTAAGCACATCTCGCAATCGGATCAAAAGATCGGCAGCATCCTGGAATCGGTCGATCGTTTTCTTGGACAAGGCCTTGCCTACGATCTCATCGAGTTCGGTTGGAACCCCCGGATCAATGCTGCTCGGAACTGGAGGGTCGGATTGGATTATTTCCGCGAGCACATCTGTAGCAGTTTCGCCGCGGAACGGTGCCTGTCCCACAAGCATTTCATAAATAAGGACACCGAGGCTAAAAATATCCGAACGGGCGTCGACTCGCGTTCCGCGCGCCTGTTCCGGTGACATATAGGTCATGGTGCCCATTATCATCCCCGGAATACTAAAACGTTTGGTGCGAGCCCATTCAGAGTCGCCTGCCTTTATATTTTCCGCAAGTTTTGCAAGACCAAAGTCGAGAACCTTTACATACCCATCGTCGCGGATCATTATGTTTTCCGGTTTGATATCACGATGAATCACGCCGGCCTCATGCGCAGCGTACAAAGCGGAAACTACCTGGATCGCTATCTCGAGCGTTTTGTTGACGGACAACTTGCCGGCATCCAGCTTTTGGCGGAGAGTAACGCCCTGAACGAACTCGCTCGCAAAAAAATGAATTCCGTTTGCCTGCTCGAACTCATAGATCGTAATGATGTTCGGGTGATTCAGGGCGGACACTGCGTTTGCCTCAAGCTCGAATCTCCGCAGCCGGCTGCCATTTTCCAGCATGTGCCTGGGTAGGATCTTTAATGCGACCTGGCGTCCTAACCTTTCGTCGTCAGCCAGATAAACCTCACCCATTCCGCCGGAACCGATCGGCTCGACGATCCGGTAATGAGAGATCTGACACCCCTTCGTCAATTGCCACTCGAACTTGGTGTCCTGCCGTTCACCGAGTACGGGCACCTCAAGGAATGACGTAGCCTCGGTTAGGGACATCAGCAGCGACTCGACTTCGATCCGAAGGTAAATATCATCGCCGCAGGCGCTCTCCAAAAAAGCCTCGCGTTCGCTTGCGTCGTGACGTAGGGCCTCGTGAAATAGTTCTTTGACCTTCTTCCAGTTCTTTTCCGGCATCGACGTCAGTTTCTTCGGGTCAATTCACGGTGAAGCCAGGCTTTTGCCACCTGCCAGTCGCGGGCTGCAGTCGCTCTCGAGATCCCGAGAGCACTGGCCGCTTCGTCGAGACTCAGACCTCCGAAATATCTTAGCTCGACGATCCGCTCTTGCTGCGGATCGAGCTTCGCAAGTTTTGCCATTGCCTCGTCAAGCGCAATGAGATCGACGTTAGTTTCATCCGCCGCCGCCAACAACGCTTCTTCGAGCGGGAGATCTTCATTCGATCCGCCGCGTTTTCTTCGATGACGGTTCTTGGCGTGATCGATCAATATGCGCCGCATTGCCTGAGCAGCAATTGCAAAGAAATGTTCGCGGTTCTGCCAGCTATCATCTCGCTGATCGATCAGCTTCAGATATGCCTCGTGTACCAGGGCTGTAGCCTGCAGAGTATGGTTCGGACGCTCGCGGCGCAGATAAGCGGCAGCTCGTTTGTGGAGTTCATCGTAGATCAGCGGCAAAAGTTCATTCATAACCTCCGCTTTTCCGCTGCTCCATTCATGAAGCATCTGTGTAATGTTGGGCTTAACAGCGTCTTCCTGGATCATTCTTATAATGTAATTATCAATCTTTTGACGGCCTCAAGCAATGGGATTTGCCAATTGAAGAATTATTTTGAGACGGTTTACGAAATTTTGTCGCGGTTATATACAAGGGCGAAATTAGTCCCGTATTCAAGGTACAGAAAATTTATATTGACTGGGGGTTATTATGAAAAAGTTATCAATGGTCGGATCTTTGTTGGCGGGTCTTTTGCTGATGTTTAGCGTTTCGGGAAATGCACAGGTTTCGCGTCAGTACTCCGCAAATGTTCCATTCGATTTCAATGTGAACAACAAACTGATGAAGGCGGGCGAGTACACACTCGGACCGACGAGTGGAATCACAAATCAGCGAGCAATTGCGCTGAGCAGCGATTCAGGAAAGACCGCAATTGTAGGACAAGCGGCTATCGGTTCGTCACAGGGCGACGTGAAAGGGACAATGACCTTTACGAAGAGCGGTGATGAATGGGTTCTTCAGTCGATCGAAACACCCGGATTCGCACTGAAGCTCAAGAGCAATAAAACTGGTGTAAAGATCGTGGCCTCGGCCAGCGATGCCCCCGAAAGCAAAACAATCATACTCCAAAACTGATGGGTAAGGCGGACAGGGGAATTTGAGAAGGCACGGGATTAGGGGCCCGTGCCTTTTCACATTTCGCGGTCCCAGAACTTCAAAACTTCGATCGCCTGGTAATCCGTCAGATCACTTCGCATTGGGGAAACCGAAACGTAACCCTCGTCGACCGCTTCGAAATCAGTACCGCCCTCGGCTCTAAATCCCTCACGAACTTCCCCGATCCAGTAATAAGGTTTTCCCCGCGGGTCTATATGTTCGCTTATAACGGGGCGCGCCGTCTTGAATCCTTGTTTGGTTATTCGAATGCCTTTTGAAACGCCCTTCGGAATGTTTACGTTGAGCAGTGTCCCCTGTGGAAGCCCTTCATTCAAGACCTTTTCGGTTATCTCCCTAGCGATCTTTGCGGATTCTATAAAATCAAGACTTCGGGTTGCGTTGAGACTAAATGCAATTCCCGGAAGCCCGAGTATCGTGGCCTCCATTGCACCTGCAACGGTTCCCGAATAGGTCGCGTCATCGCCGAGATTGGGTCCGTGATTGATACCGGACACGCAAACGTGCGGACGCTGCTCGGGCGGCAAAATAAGATTCAGAGCAAGTGTCACGCAATCGGTCGGCGTGCCGTCAACCGTCCAATGCCGTTCATCGATCTGCCTGATGCGCAAGGGTCTTGCCAATGTAAGACTGTGCGATGCCCCGCTCATTTCCGATGCCGGGGCCACAACGAAGATTTCCCCGACGGACGACAGCGACCGTTCAAGCACCTCGATCCCTTCGGAATGAATTCCGTCATCGTTTGTGATAAGTATTCTTGGTTTTTCTAATGTCATTTAGGAAAAGAAACTAAAAAGGCGAAAAAGCGAAACATACTTTCACCTTTTCACCTTTTTACAAGTTTGCGATCCGCTCGTTACCGATTTTGCGGGCCCGACGGACGCGACTGCGTCGAATTCATCGGCCGCTGCTGGCGGAAACGTCTGCGGTTGCGCTTGCGCGCATTTACCGATTTCAGTTTTGCCTTTTGACCAGGCGGAATGAAGTGAGCATGCTTCTTAAGATCCTTGATGATCTCCTCGCTGATAACTTTTCGCTTAAAGCGCCGAAGAGCACTTTCGATCGATTCATTCACATTTACTGATATATAAGCCATTTTTGTTTCTCACCTCCTTTCGGCCAAATCTCTGAATTAACTGGACAGACACTGGTCTCTCCGGTCCATTCAGGCAAACTACGATTAAACACTTTTTCGGCGATATCCGCAAGCAAACACAGCCAGAAACCAAGGCTGGCAGATCCTATTGATTCGAACCCAACAATTCTGAGCTAAACCCGATCGGGATTCCTCGAAAAAGAGCTCCTAAAAGACTAAAAAAACTCGCAAAAACTATAGAAATATTCAATATTTCTATAAAAAAACTCATTATTTCTATAGAAAAAACAAATATTTCTATAGAAAAACTCAATATTCTTATAAAAAAACTGAAGATTTCTATAAAAAAAGTCATTATTTCTATAAAAAAACTCAATATTTTTATAAAAAAAACCAATATTTCTATAGAAAAACTCAATATTTCTATAGAAAGAATGAAAAAACTTACAGTTTTTGAGCCATTTTTGCGACAATATTTTTCTACAAGCCTAGTTCTCTCAGATATTTACAAACAACCTCAACAACCAAAAGAAAAGGCAGAAACACGACCGGTAGGGAGTGTGCCTTTGCGGGTGTGCGAAGTTGATCAGTCGTTCTCCGTAACAGGGCACCCTCGCTACTGCTCGGGTTTCTGCAACAACCAAAAGAAAAGGCAGAAACACGACCGGTAGGGAGTGTGCCTTTGCGGGTGTGCGAAGTTGATCAGTCGTTCTCCGTAACAGGGCACCCTCGCTACTGCTCAGGTTTCTCCCACCGACCAAAGAAGGCGGAAACACGACGGCCAGGGAGTGTGACTCGTCGGACGCAGCTCTAGGTGGTTCGGTAACGTTCAACTTTCGGCTGCGAATTTATTGGTTCGGTGAAATGCGTTGATGTTCAAAAGGCTCTAAAATCGTCATTAAAAAATGACACCACAGGATCCGAACTTTGAAACGCGCGTACGTGAGAGTTTTGCCCGGCAGCAAGTGATGAGCCTTATCGGCGCGCGAATGGTGAACGTCGGACCTGGCTTGTGCGAGATCGAGATCAGCGCCCGGCAAGATCTGACACAGCAGGACGGTTTTATCCATGCGGGGATCGTTACGACAATTCTTGACAGCTGCTGCGGGTACGCGGCTTATACCTTGATGCCGGCGGATTCGCGAGTGCTCAGCGTGGAATTCAAAGTCAATCTTTTGGCACCGGCGAAAGGTGAAATAATACGAGCAATTGCACAGGTGAAGAGGGCCGGGCGAACGTTGACCGTCTGTTCCGCGGACGCATTTGCGGACGAGACTCTTTGTGCGACGATGCTTGCCACGATGATGTGTCTGGAACCCACAAAAAAATAATTTCGATCACCCAAAAATAGTTTGCAAGATTCCGCAAGCCGTGCGTTCTATCGGTCGCAGCCGATCTCGCGTGGATTGCGGAGCAGAGTTTGCGGCCTGAAAAGGCCGCAAGCGTTGCTCATGAAAGACGCAAGATCACGTTGATCGGGGCTGTTGGCAGAGTGCCAACGTGTCAGCCGGTGTCCAATCCGGCGTTTTTGACAAATTGAGGTATAAATCAATGAGAAGATCGATAGTTTTAGCTACAGTTCTTGCGGCTTCGACCGCTATTTTTGGTGCCTGCGAACCCAATGCAGAAACCCCCAACAAACCCGCGCCGTCAACGCCGGCGACGACACCGGCCACCAGCCCGAACACGGCTCCCTCGACCTCACCGGGCGTGAATGGTACTCCAAAGGCGAATACGTCGCCCGAGGTAAAGAAGACCGGCGACAAGACGGTGGATAACACGAACAAGGATGCCAAGCCGGCGGTGACCAACGCCAACCACAAATAGTACCGGGAAAACCTGGTACAAAAAAGAGGCGGACCTTCACGGAGGTTCGCCTCTTTCTACTCAAAGCGTCAAAAAAAAGGAACGGCTAGCCGATTCTCTTCAGGCAACTAACCGTCCCCTTTTAATCCACGCCAAAAGGCATGGAATCCCGGGAATATTTGGTTGTGAGGAAAAGAAACTGCCAATCGCCGCCGAATTCCGCAGATTTCCACAGGCATTCCGGGATAAAGGGTTCTGATATTTATTTTGCGTTTAGAAACGAATCGGAAGAATCGTGTGGAGTTTGTTGATGATATCGTTTGCGACCGCTCGCAGCTGAGTCCGAAGAAGTTCCACTCCGTCCCTACTTATCCGTCAGTGTCTTGTGAGAAGTATTTTGTGTACTCGATCATCTGAACGTTTCGCATGCCGCCGCTGTCGGTTTTGTAATCGCCGTCGGCTGAAACCGTAATCCGGCCTTTGACCAGCCGGCCGTCAGAAAGTTGGTGTTTCGCCGAATAGCCAAAACTCATAAAGTAAGGTCCTCGCGGCGAATTGGGGCCGCGGTTGGCTAATGCCTGGAAAGCGAGGGTACTCGCACCGGAAAGATAACCAACCGGTCCGCCGTAATTCCGTGGTTCTCCAAACAAATAATCGAGCCGGCCGAACGACACCGGAAAAGGCCGGACATAATCTATGTAAAGCTCGTCGATCTCGCCCTTATGTGTGTCGATGCGAACGCTGCTGATAAGCTCGTTCTGCTTCGGGTAAGTTGTCCAGACGCTGTCCGGGCCCTGGTTCATTTCTTGCGGGTTGCCGTTAATATTGAGCCCCTTTACCGCCGCGTCGGCGTTAAATGTCGGTTCGGCGAAGAATTCCCAAAAATCGGCGATCTCATCGGCATTTTCAGGATATTTCAAGATCGGCTTTCCTCTGAGAAATCTCGGCGTCCACACCGAACACGAAGAGAAAGCGAGCAACCCGAGGCCGCAAAAAGCAAGATCCCGACAAAAAGCACGCCGCGTTCCAGATCGATCGTTCACAGGGCAACCTCCGTTTCGGCGATATTAAACTTGAAGACCGCAAAATACAATAGTGGCGAGAAACCACGAGAGCTTTGTCTTTCTAAACTCACCTAACGCTGAATTGGAAACGAATTTAGACCACATCTCGATGATCACGGTCGACGGTCGGACAGGGAACTATCGCAAATCGAATAACGCAAAGTGTGTTAATTTATGCGTGAATGAAAGGATGACCTTTGGAAAGAGAGGTGACAATGACCTTAAGGTTCACTAGGCCGGTGCTGATCTGTTTCGCGATGGGATGTTTGTTCGGAACAGTAGTTGGGCAGAAGCCAGTTCCGAACCCTGTGCTGGTTTTTATCGGGCAGCAACCGTTTGAAAGCGGCGGAAAAGAATTTACTCGCTACCGTTTCTCGGTCCATAACAGGGCTGATTTTCCGGACGAGCTTTTCGCGGCCGCGCCCGAATTGCCGCCGTGCGGTACAAACAAGAATGCATCGCGGACGTGGTTGGACATATTCGATCAAAGAGGAAAACGGCTGAACGGATTCTGTGCCCTTTCAAAACAAGGTGATCTGGATGGGATCTGGTTTGCCCTCGAAAAAGATGTGATTCCACCTAGTTGGGTGTACATCGAGTTGAGTGACCGTAAGACCGGCAGTAAGTACAGATCCAACCTTGCAGAGACCTCCCTGTAGACCCGTAATCATTAAAATGTTAAGACGCCCGACCGAGGCAGCCCCCCTCCATTGTGGAGGGGGGCCAGTTGCAGGATGGTCAAACCAATGTTTCGGTGAGTGTAGGAGGCAGGATTAGCCAAGCGGAGATTTTGTGGTTTGAAAAAATTCTTTCGACACGGCTGGTTTCGCGACATTGTGAGATCCAATCATTTACGATGCCTGCGACCGCGCGTCGGTCATGACGCTCGAGGTCCGCACCATTGAGGACGGCAATCAGTTTTTTGGCGCCGGGTCTATTGTTTTTCTTGATGACTTTGACGACGTACATGGTGGTTTATCCCATCTGCTTTTCATGTTCGGACGGATGCTGTCCTTTCGATTTCAAAAAAAAAAGAAGGATAGCTCTCTATAGGAAAGCCATCCTTCAAAAATATAGCTTTCGCTATCAGGTCCCGACTCCCGAGTGGTCAATCCGGAAGCCCCTTGTCATAGAATCGGTTAAAGACTCAAAGGGTTAGAGGTTAAAACTATTGAAATTTCGCGGCTAAAGGATCTTTACTTTACCCGCGAGCTGAAATACCGAAAAAACCAGAACGATCACCAATAAAATGTCAAGAAATCACAAAAATGTACGCGCGGTCAGAAACCCGAAAAGGGAGAATAATTAATAAATTGCGATGAGTGTTACCGACATATATTTCATCTCAGACCAGCGGCCGCCGAAAGGTTGACGGCGACCACATACCGGTTGCTCGCAAGCCGGTTCCTCAAAATCTGCTCATTGATCGTTCAGGAATCAGACTCAACTACCAAGTTACTCGCAAGGAAGCCATCTCTCCGTGCGCTTTCACACAAACAAGAAGATTTTTTAATTTCTTCGTGCGCGAGCGCATAAAAAAACGCGTTTCTGTGATAGTATTGCCGCAATCGAATCAATTAGTCGGCCCCATGTCCCGCTCCCGGTTAAAAAAGGAAGAACCTTGCAGGTAACCACACATACTGACAGCGCTCGGGAAAATCATTTGTTGGCTGCTCTACCCGCCGATGAATTCGCTGACCTTGAGGTCGATCTTGAACCGGTTTCGCTTGAGCTTGGTCAGGTCATCTATGAATCTGGCGAACAGCTTGAATACATCTATTTCCCGACCACCGCGATCATATCCCTCCTCTATATAATGGAAAACGGTTCCACGGCCGAGATCGCTATGGCGGGAAATGATGGATTGGTTGGGGTAGCTCTGTTCATGGGGGGAAGTACGACGCCCAGTCGAGCAGTCGTGCAAAGCGCCGGAAATGCATTTCGCCTTAGATCAAAGGCTCTGCAGGCAACATTTGGTATGGGCGGCGTGTTTCAGAACATTCTCCTTAGGTATACACAGTCGTTAATGACGCAGATCTCGCAAACCGCGGTCTGCAACCGTCTTCATACGGTAGAACAACAGCTTTGCCGGTGGCTGCTGATCAATTACGACCTCCTTCAATCGAATAAACTGATAATGACGCACGAGTTGATAGCAAATATGCTTGGAGTTAGGCGCGAGGGAGTATCTATCGCCGCTGGACACTTGCAAAAGAGAGGCTTGATCAAATATGTGCGCGGTACTATCACCATGCTCGATCATCCCGCGCTGGAAACTGCTGCCTGCGAATGCTACCAGGTCGTAAAGGATGAATACGACCGCCTGCTCGGCAAGTACATCTCGAAGAATCTCTGATCCTGCCCAATAATCAATCAACACTATCGTATGTGTGAAACCGCACCGACGAAATGTGCGGATCTGGTGCATTCTGTTCCAAAGGCGAAAGAAGGACCAATGACAAATGTTCGACCCAAGATGGGAAAAATAAAGGTTGGTCGGAGCGGAAAGCCTTAAACGAAAACACACCGGCCCATGAAAAACTATGAGTCCTAGAATTCAAAGAGCGGCTACGAGTTGGTTGCTTCCGGTGGCTCTCGTGGTATTGTCGCCACTGATCATAAGATCTGCATGGTGGGCATGGCGTCGCAAGGCAAAGACAAAAGGACTTGCGGCAGACCAGACCATTTCATAAAAGCTTTGCACGGACCAATACAAGAAAAAAACGTCAAACTACTTTCCTGACCTACTACAAATAACCCACACATCGACGAACGATTGTTATGTAAATAGCGGAAATTGATAGCTGCTGAAATATCGATCATTTGCATAACCTTACATATCCCGAAAGTCGTACGGAATTTCGGAAGAAGGTAAGGAGTGAAAAACGGCAGACGAGGAACTTATTGTGAAATTATTTAATTTTAAGAAAATGGCAGTGTTATCTGCGTTCGTTTTGGTTGCAATTCTAGGCACCAGTGCGATCGCTAATGCACAAGGCCGCGGCAATCACGGCAACGATAACTGGAAGCAGGACCGAAAGGATGCTCGACAACGCGAAAAAGCCGCAAGAGAACAGGCAAGGATCGAACAGGAGCGCCTCCGTGCCGAGCGGCAGAGGCAGGCAGAATGGACACGCCGAAATTCGCGCATCACCATTACGCGAAGCACGCGCACGGTCGGAGGCACCTATTACAATGTTGAGCCTACGGTCAACGTGACGGAAGGACGCTATCGGATTTATCGCAACGGTTCGTACTACAATATGGACAACAGAGGTGCGGACATGCTCAGACAGGCCGTTAACGAAGGCTACCGTCAGGGTTTTGCCGCGGGCCGCTCAGACTATCGCAGCCGCAGATACAGCAATTGGTCGAATAACACTACCTACCGAACGGCAACGTACGGTTATTCCAGCGGTGTGGATCGGAGCCAGTATCAATACTACTTCCAACAGGGCTTCCAGCGCGGCTATCAGGACGGTTCTGACAGCCGGTATCAGGATGGATACACGGGCAACTATCAGTATGGCTACAATCAAGGCGGAACACTTAATGTTCTCGGCGCGATCCTGGGTTCGATCCTGAATCTTCAGAGTTATTGATCAAGGGGTTCGCTAAAATGAATAGCCTCGGGTTAAACGCCCGAGGCTTTTGATTTTTGATAGCCAGAATGTTCCGGCCTGAGCCGGATCTCTGGTCTTAGCTGGTCCTGACGGCTTGCAGATCCCAAAATGTTTCCCAGGTCGAATCCTCTTTCTGGCTTTCCCATTTGGCTGTATTCGATCTTCCGTCCTTTCTGAAATCTATTGTGCAGCGGACTTTGACAGTTTTGCCTTTATGCGGCCAATCGCCCGTTATCATCCATGAGCCCGGATGTTTTTCGTGGAGATCCCACTTCATCTTCATCCCGTTGTTGTAAAAGGTGTCAACCGAATACTTTTCGCCGGCCGCGTCGTGGCCGATCATTTCGATGCATGCCATTTCGCTGTCACCAAGTTTGCCGCTCATCCGGTGTATCAGAAATCTTTCACCCTGCAGCCATTCGTAGTCTTCCGTGGCCGTCACCTTTGCGGCGGGACCGAAATCGGTTGCAAACTGATCACCCTGCATCTTCCATTTGCCTGTGAATACTTCAAGCCGTTCAAGCGCGGGTTCGCGTTTTTTCGTTTCTTCTTGTTTTGATTGAGCTTTAGCCATAAAAACCTCCGTCAGCGCGTACCGAATCAATACGATTTCACGCTCATACGAAGGTTAATTGCAATAGTGATGCCGCTAGCCGAACTTATATTCGGAGAAAAGGTCGCCGCTGGATGTTGTTTCGAGTTGTCCGCTTCTCGATAACTCGCTGCAAGCAGCTTCCAGTTTGCTCGGGTGTTCCGGGCTCTTGCCGACCTTGATCGTGATCGGGCTGCCGGTCGAAACGGCTTCGAGTGTTTCGAGTACGAGCGTAGCTTCGGCCGATAATGACGCGCGGTCATTTGTACTTTCCATACAATTTATATTAGCAGCGCATTCGGCTATCGGATAATTCGCATCCTAAAGCCGTGTGTTAGTGCGGCTTGATCTCGTCAGCCGCAAGCAAGCCAAAATACGTCACGCGTTCATTTGTGTGATGATTGAGAATTCGGCCGGCGGTATGCTTTCTCTCAGCATTGCGTACGGCCACCATGATCAGGCAATGGCCCAATCGCAATTGCTTTTCGTAGCGTTCGAGATAGATACGTTCGGGCCCGACATGCTGCACGGCGCGAAGAAACTTTGTCCAGATCCCGTGCTGTGTCCCGTCAAAGTCGATCTTTTCTTCGCCCTCGATCCCGCAGTACGCCTCGATCTCATCGATCGTAAAACCGTGCTCGTTCAATTCCTTGATCGCTGCATCGACCTTTTCCGAATCCTCAAAAACACTAACGACCTTGTACAACGGATACTTACCAAATTCTTCGTGAACCGGGTAGGCCGGTTCCTGCGCCAACTTCGGTTGTGTCATTTCAAGCCCTCCTTGAGAACGATTGTAGGACACTATTATACTCCAATCGCTTCGGTCGGAGAGCTTAAATGCAAGGGGCGTTCCAAAGCAGGAATCGCAAAAAGGTCCGCGTAACGCAAACGGCTAAACGTCGGTCATTTTTGTGATCTTTACCGTAAGCGTAAACGCCTTCGATTTGCCATTTGTCGAGCCGACAAAGATCGTGTAGTCGCCGTCAGCGTCCAGGCCGATCTCGTACGTGCCGCCTTTTTCTTCTCTCAGAAGAACGTTCTGGCCGTCGCCCCCGTCCGTTTCAACCTTGATGCCAACTCCGGAAGCAGGTGCCAGCGTCAGAACGATCTTCTGCCCAGAGCGTGCCTTAACCACATAGGAGACGCCGTATTCGCCGGTCGTTCCTTTTACCACCGCCGAACTCTTGCCTCTCTCAAACTGAATGCGTTGGGCATCCTGAGCGAATGCATTTTGGACGGCGAGCAAAAAAATACTAAGGGCGAAAACGATAAATAATTTTTTCATATTGATCTTCCTTTAAATTTATCCTTCAGGTGCCGACAGGAATCGCAATCGGGTATTCTACCCTGAGTATTAGTAAGACAACATTATGGAAAACCTTTCACTCAGCCTGGCGCGAACGCCGGGCGTATACCGAATACTCCGTCTTACATCTGGCCCGATCAGAATAGTATCCTCAGCGCAAAATAATATCGAAAATCGAAGGATCCTGGCCATCCTTTCGCGCGTTTTTGTCTCTTTTTTCGATCGAAATGATGAGTTTTTCGATCGAATTAGTCTTCTTTTGATTGTTCTTGATCGTCTGATGCCTGTTATCCCTCTATGATACGTGCCTCTCAGGAAATCAGGCCGCTGCCCTGCCCGCGCGGTGCAATCGGTAACCGACCAGATTGAGGATGTCGCCGATAAGGAAGGGTTTGTTCAGAACGGGGAAATCATGTTCGGCGCAAACGGCTTCTTCCTCGGCGGAGAGTCCACCGCCGGTCATGAGAATTATTTGCGTTTCGGGAGCCAGAGCCTGGAATTTCAATCCAAGCTTAAGACCGTCGTCGGTTCCCAGCATGTAATCGAGCAGGACCGTATCCGGACTAGTCTGTTTGAATAGAGCGAGAGCCTCGTGCGCTGTTTCGGCCGTCGTCAGATCCCATGAGGAAGGTTCGAACGCCGCCTTGAGAAACTGAAGCAGTTGATGGTTGTCGTCCACAATGAGGACCCTCGGGTTGATCGGCGGGAGTACCGCCTCCGCTTTAGCAGCAGCGGTCGGGGACGTCGCAGTTAGGCTTAGTTCTTCACCGCCCTCTCCCACGTCGACCGCCAGCCGCCCGCCCGCTTCGAGCTTCCCGCCCGCAACCATTGTTGCCAACGGTTGTGTCAGCTGGCGGTGGAGCGTGCGCTTCAGTTCTCGGGCTCCGTACTCCTCGCTCGTCCCCTTGCGCAGAAGAAATTCGCGGGCAGCGGACGATACTTCCAATTCAAAGCAGCGTTCGCCCAAACGAGTATTCACATGCCGCTGAAGATCAGCAATATGTTGGTTGAGTATGCTGGAAAGAGCGTCGGCATCGAGCGGCTGATAGGTCACGACGGCGTCGATGCGATTAACGAACTCCGGAGAGAATCTTTTCCGTACAGCGGCCAGCGCTACATTCTCAAGCTTGCCGATCATTTCGCTGCGATCGCGCGCTACGACCCGCTGAAAACCGAAATCGGGATTCAGCTCTTTCATCATCTCGCGGGCACCGAGATTACTGGTGAAAAAGATCAGGCTCTTTTCGAAGTTGACGGTCGTATTATCGCCAAGCCGCAGCATTCCTTTATCGAGAATTCCAAGCAACAGGCGCGAAAGCGACGGCGCGGCTTTCTCGATCTCGTCGAAAAGCACGAGCGAAAGGTCGCAGTCTTCAGTCGCGACACCATTGAGTTGTTCCTGGTTGAGCATCGCCACGGTTTCGCGGTGGCCGAGATATCCAGGCGGCGAACCGATCAACTTTGAGACTTCGTGTTCCATCTGAAATTCGCCGCAGTCGATCTTTAAAATATTCTTCGCGCTCCCGTGCAGCACTTCCGCGATCGCTTCGACTGTTTTTGTCTTACCCGTCCCGGTCGGCCCGAGCAGCAGAAAGATGCCTGCCGGGCGCCCCTCGGGTGCGAGGCCCGCCTGCCACATGTATATAAAAGGTACGATCGATTTCATTGCCGCCGCCTGCCCGACTACCTTCTCAGATATCAGTGCGACAAAATCTCTCGGTTCGGGCGATTGGGATTGCGGGGGCAGTTGCGGGATTGGTTCCTCTTGCGTTTCGGTTGTTTCCGGATCTTTTTGTTTCTTCATGATCGAGCTCCTTCTTATTTCGTGTCTCAGCTCTTTCAATTTTCGATTCATTTTCAAACATGCTCCGGCGTTAGGTTTTTACCTTGGTCGGTGCCCATAAAGCCTGCAGCATTGCACTGGAGGCAGGCCGACAATAGCATAAAGTGCTAATGAGGCACACTTTGCACCTGTTACTATGCAAAGTCAAGGAAAAATCTGGAAGCTGTCCGCCGGTGTGCGCCATGCAGTGCTCGGTCGTAGGAGATTCCGACTTTGATCTGTTTTGGTTTACACTTCTCACTTGCCGAAATTCGCAGGTCGAGTAGAAAAAGGATCTTTTTTGATGTTGTCGCTGGCCGATTTTAATGATGCACGGGAGAGGATCACGGGTTCGGCGATCCGTACTCCGCTTGTGCGGCTAAATGTTTTGGATGCCCCTGCCGAGATCTATCTCAAACTCGAAAATCTGCAGCCGATCGGGTCGTTCAAGATCCGGGGGGCGGCAAACGCAATGGTTCATATGTCGCCGGAGGTTTTGTCGCGCGGCGTTCTTACTGCGTCCGCCGGAAACATGGCACAGGGCGTAGCTTGGCAGGCGCGTGAACTTGGCATTCCATGTACAGTCGTTGCACCTGACACAGCACCGGAAACAAAGATCAAAGCGATCGAACGGCTTGGCGGACGTGTCATCAAGGCTCCGCATGAAGAGTGGTGGCGGGCGTTTGAAACACGAACCTTTCCCGGTGTCGACGGGGCATTTGTTCACGCCTTTGACGATCCATTTGTAATGGCCGGTAATGGAACCATCGCGCTTGAAATAATAGAAGATCTGCCCGATGTTGATGCGGTCGTCATTCCATGGGGCGGTGGAGGATTAACCTGCGGGGTAGCCAGCGCGATGCGTCTTATTAATCCGAAGTGCAAGATCTATGCTGCGGAAGTTGCGACGGCTGCCCCGCTCGCGCCGTCGCTTGCCGCCGGCTCGCCACAGACCGCCGATTATCAATCCTCATTCGTCGACGGTATTGGAGCTCGCACCGTTTTCGCCTCAATGCTCGATCTTGCCATCCGCCTTATCGACGGAGCACTCGTCGCAGAGCTTGAAGAAGTCGCTGCCGCAATTCGCCTCGTCGCCGAACGCAACCGCGTCATCGCCTAAGGCGCCGGAGCCACCCCGGTCGCTTGCGCCATCTCCGGCAAAGCCGGCACCGGCAAGGTCGTCTGCATCGTCTCCGGCGGAAACATAGATTTCGACAAACTCACGTCGATACTCGGCTGACAAACATTCTCTCGGCCAGGCGTCTCATTCAAATGCACGCGTCATCGGCGGCAGGCCCATTGCCTTCCGCCATATTGAAATTTGCCCAACATGCAACGCGGAACATTCCCCGGGCAGCGCTCGTTAAATCAATAGATACAGTTCCAGTCCGGGCAGGTTAATGCGGCGTGAAATATATGAAAGCCATTGTGTATGACAAACACGCTTCGCCCGCCGGTCTAAAGTGCGTAAAGATCGACAAACCCATCCCCGGCGAGGATGAAGTTTTGATCCGCGTGCGTGCGGCTTCCGTCAATCCGCTTGATTACCACCTTTTGAGACACCCGATGATTCGCCGGGTGATGACGCTGATGAGTAAGCAAAAGACCACACGGCCCGGGCGTGATCTGGCGGGCGAGGTCGAAGCAGTCGGTGCGAGTGTTACGCAGTTCGCCGTCGGCGACGAAGTGTTCGGAGTAGCCCTTGGGGCATTTGCGGAGTATGCCGTTACCTCAGAATCTAGATTGGCCGCAAAACCCGATAACATGTCGTTTGCCGAAGCTGCCGCCGTGCCCGTTGCGGGACTCACCGCGTTGCAGGGCCTTCGCGATCATGGCGCGGTCCAGCCAGGTCAGCGGGTTTTGATCAACGGAGCGGCAGGCGGCGTCGGAACCTTTGCCGTACAGATCGCCAAAACGTTAGGAGCTGATGTTACCGCCGTCTGCAGCACACGGAATGTTGAGATGGTCCGCGCTTTAGGTGCAGCGCGCGTCATCGATTACACCGAGGAGGATTACACCAGGAGCGGGGACCATTTCGATCTCATCTTCGACCTAGCGGGCAATCATTCATTCGCCGAGCGGCGCAGCGTCTTGAACCCCAAGGGGATATACATTGGCGCCGGCATGGTTGCTCTTAGCCTATCGGTGATAGGCCTCCTCGCTGGTCAGATCGCAGAGTATCTACGAGCCCGCTTTGTTAGCCAAAAGTTCGGCTCGTTTATCGCGAAAATAGATCAGAAGGATCTGACCGTAATGGCCGAGTTTATGAAATCGGGAAAGGTCACTCCCGTCATCGACCGATCCTACAGCCTGCCCGAAGTCCCCGACGCCATCCGCTACGTCGAACAACACCACGCCCGCGGAAAAGTAGTCATAACACTGGAGACGTACTTCTTAACCAGCAATAGCATCGACACCACGCGGGATCGTCTTCAGGGCGGTCTCGAGGCTGTAAATATCTGAGAAAAAAAGAGTTTGGGTAAGAATGCAGGACCTTGGCTCCATTAAAACAGGTCACAATTTGCACGTTTCAGGCACTTTTTCTATAGAAAAAACCAATTTTTTTATAAAAAAAACGAAGATTTCTATAGAAAAACTCAATATTTCTATAAAAATACTCAACATTTCTATAGAAAAACTCAGTATTTTTATAAAAAAACTCAATATTTTTATAGAAAAAGTCATTATTTCTATAGAAAAAACCAATATTTCTATAGAAAAACTCATCTTTTTTATAAAAAAAATGACTTCTTTTAGTGTTTTTGTCCTTTTTTTTGGCGACGAGTCTTACCTAACGTAAAGGCTGATAACATGTGCAGGGTTCTGACAGTATCTATTCTTCCGACTCAACTATCTCAAAGCATTCTTCCATCACTTCGAGCATGACAGCCTTTTTGCCGTCGGGTTTTGTCGTTACTTTGAATGAGCGGCAGAGAAGCGGGTGTTCGCCGACGTAAATAAATGTCCTCCAGGCGAGTTCGCTGGTGTGCTTGTCTAGGGCGTCGACGCTAAGCGCCGTTTTTTTACATCCTTTGGGTACGCATATCGTGACCCTTGCGAGCTGTTTTTCTTCGGGCATATTCTGATCGTGAATCGTAGATCGTGAATCGTAAATTTTAGGTACGCGTAGAGATAAGAGATAAGCCGTTATATTATTTCGCAGTCAAAAACAAGAAGCCCCAGATCTCTCCGGGGCTTTATCTAGCAAGTGTACTCGCGTTACGACTACTCAGCGACTGCCATTTCCTTCTCTTTCTTTTCGCGTTTGATGCCGCCGATCTGGACGAGCGACTCGCCCTTAATACCGGCTTTCTCCATCACCATTTCGTTGTAGAGTT
>Ga0207712_10001076_pt1 | contig 19102 bp, 16 predicted proteins | sample KBSS44metaG_FD_184402 | JGI IMG/M metagenome (GOLD analysis project Ga0207712, IMG submission 184402) | Switchgrass rhizosphere microbial communities from Kellogg Biological Station, Michigan, USA - KBS S4-4 metaG (SPAdes) (version 2) | ecosystem: Host-associated > Plants > Roots > Rhizosphere... | reverse complement strand
TGCGGGCGCGCCCGTGGTATGCAGCCGACAACGTCGTCAGTGGCAGGCGCAGTTCGCTCGTGCCGATGCCGAGATGGGCAAGCGCCCATTTGAGCGGAATCGGGTTCGGTTCCACGCCGAGCAGATCGAACAGCGGCATCAGCGCGTCGTGCATTGCCTGCGCCTGCGCGCGATCGCCGGCACGCGCAGCATCGCACAGCGCACGGAACGGTCGCGGCGCGGCGTTGACGGCAACCGAGATTACGCCTTCGGCGCCGGCCAGCATCGCGGCCATGCCGGTCGGATCATCGCCGCTCAGGAAAACGAACTGGGGACCGTTGAGTGCGGCCAGCGCGGCAACGCGCTCGGCGTCGCCGACCGCTTCCTTGATGCCGACGATACGATCGTGCAGCGCCAGCTTCGCCACGGTGTCGGGCTTGAGGTCACAGCCGGTGCGTCCCGGGACGTTGTAAAGCACCACGGGCAGGCCGCCGCGATCGGCGACTTCGGTGTAGTGCCGCAGCAAGCCTTCCTGGGTCGGGCGGACGTAATAAGGCGTGACAACAAGTGCCGCCTCTGCCCCGAGTCCTTGCGCGCGGCGGGTCAGCTCAATCGTCTTGCGCGTATTCGCCGTGCCAGTGCCGGCGAGGATCGTCGCGCGCCCGCCGGCACGGGAGACGGCGTGCCGAAGCAACTGGTCGTATTCTGTAGTCTCAAGTGCATGCGCTTCGCCGGTGGAGCCGGCAACGACGAGCCCTTGAGTTCCACCTTCGAGCTGGAAATCGATCAATCGAGAGAAGGCATCGAAATCGACCGCGCCTCCGCGAAACGGAGTGGCGAGAGCGCAGATGCTTCCGACGATGCTCTTCAAGGCGTGCTCGTTGCGAAACGCGGGGATTTCAAGGGACTGGCGATGTTACTTGCGGGTAGGAGGCGTGGCAAGTATTCTGGCCGCATGCCCACGGGCCCAAGAACCATCAGGACGGCTTTGCCTTGACCGACGCAACGCAACGCCCCGCCGCGAACGAAAACTACCTGTTGATCAGCGCGTTCGCGGAGCACGCCAAATCCCCGCTGGTCGCCATCGCCAAACGCATCGCCGACAGCAGTTGCACCCTTGCCGAATCGCGTGTGGCGATGCTCGGCCAGGAAGCCGCCGTGCTCGTGCTCGCCCAGGGGCCGTGGGATGCGATCGCCAAACTCGAATCCGCCCTCGCCCGCCTTGAACGCGAGGAGCGCATGCGCCTGTCCTATTCGCGCACCGGCGCAAAGCCCGTCCAGACCAACCTCCTGCCCTACGTCGTCGAGGTCGTCGCGGCCGACAAGCCTGGCATCCTCTACCAGCTCGCCGAGTTCTTCCAACGCCACCAGATCAGCATCGAGCAATTGCAGTCGACGCGCTATCGCGCGATGCAGACCGGCGCAGACATGTTTTCGGCGCAGATCACGATCGGCATTCCGTCCGACACGCACATCGCCGGATTGCGCGACGATTTCCTCGAGTTTTGCGACGGACTCAATCTCGACGCGATCATGGACCCGATGAAATTCTGAGGTGACGAACCGCACATGAAAGTCGGCGACAAAATTCCAGACCTGCGCGGCGCCGTCGGCGACGACGAGGAGATCCGCCTGCGCGACCTCAAGGGCAAGTACGTCATCGTGTATTTCTATCCGAAGGACGCGACACCGGGTTGTACGCTCGAAGCACAGGATTTTCGCGATCACAAAAAGGACTTTGCCAAACGCGATGCCGTCGTGCTCGGCGTCTCACGCGACTCGCTCGCCTCACACGGCAAGTTCAAGCTCAAGCAAGCACTCAATTTCGAGCTCGTTTCCGACGTCGACGAAACTTGGTGCAAGGCGTTCGACGTGATCCACGAGAAGGTGCTCTACGGCAAGCGCCATCTCGGCGTGGTGCGCTCGACCTTCCTGATCGACCCCGACGGCAAGCTCAGACGCGAATGGCGCGGGGTCAAGGTGAAAGACCATGCCCGCGCCGTCCTCGAAGCACTCGACGCCGAGCGCAAGTGAGCCAACCGGCACCGTTCTGCTGTCACATTCCTGCCGCACGCTGCGGCCGCAACTTCCTTTCCATCGACCCACGAGGGTAGCCATCGCATGACCCGAGGCAAGCGCATCTACGTACTCGACACCAACGTGCTGATGCACGATCCGACCGCCCTGTTCCGCTTCGAGGAACACGACGTGTTCCTGCCGATGACGGTGCTCGAGGAACTCGATGCAGCGAAGAAAGGTACTTCGGAAGTCTCGCGCAACGTCCGCCAGGTCAGCCGCTTCATCAACGAACTGATCGAGCAAGGCAACGGCAAGTCGATCGAAGGCGGCCTCGAACTGCGCCTGCCGAAGACGCTGCAGCTGAAGAAGAAAGGCGCGCAGGTCGGCCATCTGTATTTCCAGACGCAGAACTTCACCCCGATCAACGGCGCGGCGGCGAAGAAGAAGGGTGTGCCGGACAATCTGATCCTCGCCTCGATCGTCGACTTGCGCGAGCAGCGCCCCGACGTGCCCGTCGTGCTCGTATCGAAAGACATCAACCTGCGCATCAAGGCCTCGATCTACGGCATCGCCGCCGAGGACTATGAGAACGACCGCGCGCTCGATGATTTCAGCCTGCTTTACAAGGGCTACAACGAACTGCCAGCGAACTTCTGGGAGAAGCATTCCGAAGTGCGTTCGTGGTCGGAGCGCGGCCATACGTTCTACGAGATCAAGCTGAAGAAGGACGAAGCCTGGGTCGCGCAGGAATTCGTCTATTTGCCCGGCGATGACGAAATCGAGATGCGCGTGCTGCGCGTCGTCGACGGCAAAGCCACGCTGCAAATCATCGACGACTACCGCGGCTCGCACGCAGTCTGGGGCGTGCACGCACGCAATCGCGAGCAGAATTTCGCGCTCAACGCGCTGATGGATCCAGAAGTCGATTTCGTCACACTGCTCGGCACCGCGGGCACCGGCAAGACCCTACTCGCGCTCGCCGCGGGCCTCGCGCAGACGATGGATACGCAACGCTACCGCGAGATCATCATGACCCGCGCGACGGTTTCGGTCGGCGAAGACATCGGCTTCCTGCCCGGCACCGAGGAGGAGAAGATGACACCGTGGATGGGCGCGCTGACCGACAACCTCGAAGTGCTGGCGACGCCGCAGGAAGGCGGCGCCTGGGGCCGGCAGGCAACCAACGATCTGCTCGCCTCGCGCATCAAGATCCGCGCGATGAACTTCATGCGCGGTCGAACATTCTTGAGTCGGTACTTGATTATCGACGAGGCGCAGAATCTGACCTCGAAGCAGATGAAGACGCTGATCACGCGCGCCGGCCCCGGCACCAAGATCGTCTGCCTCGGCAATGTCGAGCAGATCGACACGCCCTACCTGACCGAGACGACCTCGGGCCTCACCTACGGGGTCGATCGCTTCAAGGATTGGCAACATTCCGCTCACGTCACCTTGCGCCGCGGCGAGCGCTCGCGGCTGGCCGACTACGCTTCGGAAATGCTCTGAACTTCGACGACCACGGACAAATAAAAACGGCCGCATAGCTGCGGCCGTTTTTATTTGAACTTATTGACAGCCCGGAGGTGGAGCGCCGAGCCGGTTCAGATGCAAGGTCCCGTTCTGACCCTTATTCGTACCGTCGGTGAAGCTAAAGGTCAGGTCCAGCGTAGTGCAACTCGTGAACTGGAAATTCGCCGTACCCACGACGGTCTTGGCCGGGCTGGTAGGAGGTGGCTGCATGAAGGCGTCGCTGCCACTGCGTTCGATCATGCTTGCACTGAACGAGTTCTGCTGGCTCGATGCAGCGGACTGTATCGCGTACCAGCGCTGACTCCCCCCGCCGCCGATCTGCTGCCCGTTCGGCGCGTAGGTGAACCATCCGCCAAACAGGGACGGCCCGCTCGAGGACGGTGTGACGCTCACGACCAGGCCCTGGCCGCTCGTTTCCGGGTTGTACCAGCTGCCCGAATACTGATCGCCCCCGGTAGCTGTACCGCTGTCGCCGGCGGATGTGCACGTCGCCCCGCCGGTGAGGCGATTGAGACCAATGAAGCCCTTGCGGTTGCTGCCGTCGCTGAAGGTATAGCGCAGCAGGCCGTGCGTGCAGTCGGTGAACTGCAGTGTCGCCTGCCCGACTGCAACCGGCGACACGCTAGGAGCGGCGGCGAAATTGCCACTGGTCCCCGTGTAGATCGTCAGCGCTGCCATCTTGTCCGTGCTGCTCACGTCGCCCTGCAACGAATACCAGCGCTGTCCGCCCGCGGCGGTGACGTCATAGGTGAACCAGCCCGCGAACAGCCTGCCGTGGCCCGCGCCATTTGCATCGGCGGTGGATTCGAGGACGATGCCCTGCCCACTCGTGCTCTGGTTGTACCAGGCACCGGTGAGACCATGCTGGTTCAGATTCACCGTCAGGCCGGCCGAACTGGTGATCGCACTGTAGTTCGGCACCGAGCCGACCGTGATTGGTCCACGCACGATGTTCGCACTCAGATCGAGAATCGCCACGCCGTTGCCGCCCGAGAGGTTTACGTACGCAAACGCGCCGTTTGAATCCACCGATATTCCGAGCGGCAACGAGCCGACTATCATTTCCGCGGTCACTTTGTTGGTCACCGTGTCAATGATCGAAACGGTGCCGCTCTGATAGTTGGAAACGTAGACATGGCTACCGTCGGGAGCCATTGCCATGCCGATCGGGCCGATGCCTACCGGTATCGTTGCGACTTCGACATCCTTGGTCACGTCGATTACAGAGACTTTGCCGGCCTGTCCGCTGTCACCCGCACCGTAATCCGCAACGTAGGCGAAGGTGCCCGCCGGATTCACCACGATACCGACCGGATTGCCAAGGCTCAACGCAATCGTGGTACTTGCAGCGGTGTTGCTGGTCGTGTCGATCGCGACCACGCGACTCTTGTCGGCAAGGGTGACGTAGGCCTTTTTCCCATCGGGCGTGAACGCGACGCCGATCGGCACACCGGGGACGGGGATGGTGGTCGTCTGCTTGTTCGTCGCGGTATCGATCACCGACACCGTATTGCCCACGCTGTTGGTGACGTAGGCTGCCGTACCCGCCGGATTCACCGCGACGATCTCCGGCCGCACGCCGACGGTGATCGTGGCGATGACCGTGTTGAGCGTGGCCGAAGCCGGATCGGAATCGACGACGGCTACCGTGCCGTTCGTCTTCAAGTCGGTGCTGTCGCCGTAATTGGCGACATATACGCGCGTTCCCGCGGGATTGATCGCGACTCCAAGCGGTCCCACACCGATACCTGGTGTCGCCGCTGCCGTCGTCGTCGCCGCAACCGCCTGCGGAACCGTCGCCACTATCTGATTCGTCGACAGATCGACGACCGAGACGGTGTTGCTCGAATAATTGGCAACATAGTTGAACGGCGCGGCGAATGCCGCCGGCGCGCACAAGGCTAGACACAAGCTTGCAAGAGAGCGCCTCGCGTTGCGGACTCTTCTCGAGGAATCGATTGCGCCAGACCAACCCAGCGACACTTTCGGCAACCCCGCGCTGGACGCGTTGCTCATTGCTTGCACCTGTGTTCGGACTACGAGCGCGGAATGATACGTCAAAACCGGCGACGACTGCGGCGCGATCACCGTCGTTGCCGGTATCGTTCAGTTCGCGTTCCGGCCACGGCGCAACGCGACGCCGGACTCAGAGAAATCCGTTTCGACGATACCCACGCAGCGCGAGCAGGGCGGCAGCGAACATCGAAGCGACCAACGCACCAAGACCCATCGGCGACAGCATGGGCGCGCCGACCGTCGACGCAGGCGGTGGCGGATCCACGCAGACGGGAGGCGCGATCGCCAATCCGCGCATTCTCGACTTGTACAAGGGGTTGGTCTTCGGATCCGCGATCGTGCCGAGCGTCGACATCGTGCCTTTCGCCGGATCGATCTGGGCCAGCGTATTGAGCTGGCTCGGCAATGGCGAGTTGTTGAGATCGTTGTAATTGCGCAGCAGACTCCAAAGCGTTCCCGAGGCGTCGAATGCACCGTCCACCGGATTCGGCACGGCGATGCCGTATGGGCCGATTGCGCCGGCCGTAGCGGTGCTCATATTGATGCTGTACAGGTTCGCATTGCCGCTGCCGCCGAAGCCATACAGCGTGCCGCCTTTAGCCGCCAAGCTGGTCAGCTTCACGCCGAGGTTGCCGACCAGGCGTGTCTGTCCACTGGCCGGTGTCACTTCCCAGAAATTGTTGTTTTCGGACGAGGCCATCCATAAACGGCCATCGCAACTGAATGAAAGTGACAGACTCGCCGCGGAAGGAGTCCCCGCAAAGCCACTGAGCGGTCCCACGACCGAAGCGCTGCCGGACACCGGATTCAAGGTCACCAGCAGCGGTTGGGATGCCTTGAGCGGAAGCCCGACGGCGTACAGTTTCTGATCCGTGCCGAACGTCAGACCGCTGATCAGCAAGAACGGATTGGTTGGATCGGCGTTGTACAGCCCGGCTGATCCCACAGGCACAGTCGACCTCGTCGTAAGATCGACCCTGTAAATCATCTGCGAATTGTCAATCGTCGACGGCTCACCCGCGGTGTAGGCAACACCCTGCGCGCGGCACAAACCGGCGACAACGAGCAAACTCGCGGCGATGAAGGCGCGCAAAGCCATCGGATTTTATTTTTGTAGTAGTAATTATTGGCAATCGTCAGCCAATCGCCAAGTTCCAGCGACAGGCGCGTTCAGCCTAGCACAACGCATGCCGAAAGCAAAGAGCGAGACCTGGACAGGCAATCACATCCCGCGCGGGCGTAGATAGGCCGCGGAAGCTGCTTTCGCAGGTGATCGGGATTGCATTGGCAACGCACGCGCGATGCCTGCAGACGGCCGCCGAAGCGATTAGAACGTCGTGGTGAGGAGCGCCTCGTAGCGCATGCGGTTCGCCCCGTAGTTGCTCTCCGCGCTATAACTCGGGATGCCGAGCAACTGGATTGGCGCGTAAAGCGCCCTGAACCGGAACAGCGAGCGTTCGCCGAGCGTGAAACCGTAATTGAACTCCCAATCGTGCGAGGAGAGATCCCGCAATTGGAGCAACTGCTGCAGTGCCAGCATGGTCGGAAGCGGCTGTTCGCGTGTGCTGTAACGCAGGCCAAACTCACCCAAGGCGTTGCTGCGCCAAGCCGCGGAGACCGAGTAGACGTCCAGATTTTCCCAAGCGAGCGGACGACCCGACGCCTGCAGGAAGCTGGAAAAATCCGCAGGCAGCGAATAGCCCGCGAACGGCTGTACCTGCGAATACATGATCCGCTCGACATCGGCGCTCAGGCGGATGTTACGCACCGGCGCCCAATCCACGCCAACGTTGGCGCTCGGCGGAATATCGAAGCTGCCCGCCTGACCAAAGACACCGCGATACGTGTAGAAATTGTCCATGGCCACGCGCGACTGGTAGCCCGCGCGCCAATTCAAACCTTCCGTCAATCGGCCGCCCAAGTCGAGCCGTGAACCGAAGCCGGCCGAGTTTTCCTTGCTGCGCAGAGCAGCCGGATTTTCCGCCCCCTGCCAGCCGTTCGGTTCAAAAGCAGACTGCATACCCTGCAGCGGGGCGAACAAGTCGAATTTCTGATAGGCAAGGATCAGCGAGAATCGCCAGTAGCCCAAATTGTCCAGCGGTTGGGTAAACGACGGCGCGACGATCGTACGGCGCAGGCCCGGCGATTGTTCGGGCAGCAAACTCCCCGCGTCGGCCGCCGCCGTGTAGATCGGCGAATCGGAAATGCGCGCCGTCTGCATCGCGACATTGAATGCCTTGGCGCCTTCAACTGAGGTTTCGGGGAAACGCGCAGCAGGAGTACGCGCCCAATTCGAGCGCGTATGCGTGAAAATCGTCGGCGGCTCGACCGCAGCCTCGCCCGGCTCGCGTGCCCAAGTGAAGTTCGACTTCAGGCTGTTCAGCGCGTATTCGCTCCAGCTCTCGACCAGATCGCCGGATGTCGCCATTTCTTGCATGGCCGACGTACGCGCGGCAGCGGCAGCATCTTTCAACTTGCCGGCCGGCGCCGCGAACGACAATGCGGCAGGCACGGTCAAGACCGCACCGATCAGCGCGGCAGGCAGGCGTTGCTTGAAGGTCGTTGACCGCATATCGTCCAGACGCACGTCCAGAGTTCTCCCCGAATCGGGCCGAATGTTGGCAAAAAAACCACATTTCGTCAAGACTCTTTTAACATTCTTTAATTCGGCCAATTCCCCATCAGCCCCATATTTCGTGGCTTCGCATCTCGCGCGTGGCTACACCACACATCTCAACATGTCGTATTTGTGCAACATTTCCCATTTTCCGCATGCACCGAACTGATCCCCTTCCTTGCGTCCTGAGCATCGCCGGATCGGATTCCGGTTCGGCGGCCGGAGTCCAGGCCGACCTGAAAACCTTGCTTGCCCACGGTGTTCATGGGCTCACCGCCGTGACTGCCATCACTGCGCAAAACACGCAAGCGATCACCGCCATCCAAGTTCTTTCGCAGTCCATGTTGCTTGCGCAGCTCAACGCGGTGCTCGCCGATTTTCGGATTGCCGCGATCAAGATCGGCATGCTCGGCAACGCCGCGAATATCCGCCTCGTCGCACGCTGGTTGCGGCAACATCGGCTGCCTAACGTGGTTGTCGACCCCGTGCTCGTCGCCAGCAGCGGCAACCGCCTGCTGGCGGACAATGCCATTGCCGTCCTGCGCCGCGAGCTGCTTCCGCTAGCGCAGGTGCTGACGCCGAACGTGCCCGAGGCCGAAGCGCTGATCGGACGCCCTATTCGCACTTACGCGCAGATGCGCGCGGTCGCGCACCATTTGCGCACGATGGGCGCGCAAGCTGTGCTCCTCAAAGGAGGCCACCTCGGCGGCACCACAGTGCGTGACTACTTCGTCGACGCCGCTGGCGAGTTCGAATTCAGCCATCGCAGACTCAACTATCCGGTGCGCGGCACCGGATGCACGCTCGCCTCGGCGATAGCTGCCAACCTTGCCCTCGGCCTTGCGCCGCGCGAGGCCGTGGCGCGTTCCGAACACTACCTGCAGCGGGCGTTCCGGTCGGCGCGTCGGAACGGGCGCGGCGTCGGGCGTGTCCTCCAGCATCTGCCCGGGGTGAACCCCTGACCGGTTTAGGTCCTGCGGGAATTTGGGATTTTTTCAGGATTTCGCACCGAGTTCGTACCTATTTAACCTGCGCGCAAGCAAGCTTTGATAGCGTTCCAGCATCGATCCACGAGGATACTGTCATGAGGATGATTTTCCTGCTCGCTCCGCTCCTGGCGGCGAATGCGAGCGCGGCCGAACAGACTGCGGTGCAGGCACAGCCATTGCTGCTGCCGGTTGGACTGCAGACCGAAGCGAAGGCCATGGTGAAACCCACCGCCGTCTCCAGTCCGAAGATCCACTCGACCGAAGCGACACTCAACAGCGATGGCACGCTCACCGTCGGTTGCGTGGAGCGCCCGAACCCGCACGCGGCCAAGTCGCCAATCAGGACGATTTCGCCGGAGCCGCAGCAATGAATTTACGCATCCCTTTCTCCGCGCTCCTCGTCGTGCTGGGCACGCCGAGCGCGTTCGCTGCAACCGCACTGACGCCAGGCACGCCGCTACCGGTGAATTTTGCGCCGAACACGTTGATCACGAACGCCTACATAGACGTCGATGCCTCGGCGAAACAACTCACGGTCAATGTCGCCGGCACTGGCGGCGATGTCGACGTCTTCCTGCGCTATGGCTCGCCGTTCCCCGACACCGCCAACTGCTCGACTGCGGCGACCGCACCGCCGTGCTTGAGCTACGACATGATCCAGCGCTATGCGCAGTACCATTCGATGAGTTCATCGTCGAACGAATCGATCGTGGTCACCAATGCAAGCACGATTCCGCTGACGGCGGGACGCTGGTACATCACCGCGATCAACGGCTCGAGTTCGAGCGCGACTGCGACGCTGACGGCGACGCCATCGTCGGCCGTGTCGACCGCGAACATCACACTCGACTTCGACAACCCCAGCACCAATGCCACCGACCCGACCCAGAACTGCGATGTCACTCCGTGGTCCGATGCGACCGCTGCGTCGGCGGTCGGGGGCAATCCCGGCACGACACTGGGCCAGCAGCGCAAAAATGCGTTGCAGTACGCCGTGCAGCAGCTCGCGCAGCAGCTGAACTCGCCTGTGCCGATCAGCGTGCACGCATGTTGGGCGCATCTCGGCGGCACTGCCACGCGCGCCACGCTTGCGCACGCCACCTCGACAAACCTTGCGCTCAGTGACAACAGCTTCCCGATGCCTTGGTTGTCGAAAAGACATACCTGGTACACAAATACGCAGATTGCGCGCATGGGCGGCACCACCCCCTGTGGCGCGCTCGGCGGTGATTGCGACGGGGTTGACGGCGATGTCGTCGAGATTACCTTCAATTCCGACATTGGCACGTCGAGCGTACTCGGCGGCAGCCCGTTCTATTTCGGCTACACCTCCGACACCAGTTCGAATTCCTCGGACTTCATCGCCATCGCGATGCATGAGATCACCCATGGCTTGGGCTTCATCGGCCTCGCCAACACCGACCCGAGCGCCGGGCCGATCGGCGCGCGCGCCGGCATCACAACGGTGCGACGACGGTCACATACCAGAACTACGACCTGGGCCCGTGGGATGATGTGTTCGGCGATAACGTCGTCAATGTCGCCAGCAACGGACAAAGCTACACCCCGTTCTTCGGCTACGAATTGAACACCCAGCCGAACAATGCGGCGCGCACGGCGGCGATGACCTCGGGCAACACCGTGACCTCAAGCAGCACAGGCAGCCGCTTCGCGCCGACGCTGCTGCGTTGGTCCGATCCGCTCGCGGTGAATTCGCCGGCGAACCTGATGACCGGCAGCGCGCCGAATAATTTCCCGAGCCTGTACGCGCCCTGCGACATGACCAGCACGACTTCGTGCAGCACGTCGGTCGGCTCGACGCTGTCGCACACAGTGCAGCAGGGCGACCTCATGAACGCGTTCTACAACGTCGGCCAGTCGCGCACGATGGGTCTGGCCGCACCGATGCTCGCGGCGATGGGCTGGTCGACCGCGGCCGCACCGGCGGCCAGCTTCGCCAAGCCGTTCACCGGCATCTGGTACGACCGCGCGCACAGCGGCCATGGCCTCGACTTCCGTCTGGTATCGCACACGCAAGATTACGGTGACATATACCTCGCCTACTTTTACACCTATGACGCCAGCGGCTCGGTGGAAATGTTCGTGGCGCAGGGCAACGTGATCGACGGTGTATTCATTCCGAGCATCATCGGCGCCGATGGCAGCACGCTCGTGCGCTTTCAATATGATCCGGTCGCAAAGAAAGCTTCGCCGACGGCAAACACCGGGGGCAGTGTCGTCGTCGACTTCAATCAGGCGGCGAATTCGCCAGCCTGCCGCAACATCGATCGTAGCGGCGCGATCATGCTCGGCGTGATGAGCTGGTCGTTCGCCGACTCGAATGGCAACGTCACCGAAAAAGGCGACTGGTGCGTGGAGCCTTTGACCACGCTTGCACAGAACGCGTCGCCCGATCGCGGCGGCCTCTATTACGGCGGCTCGAGCGATTCCGGTTGGGGCTTTTCTGTGCTCGACGTCAACCGCGGCGCGGCGGGCGAGCAGGTATTCAGCGTCCTCTACTATCCGGACGCCAACGGCAAGCCGATCTGGGCGGTTGCCAATGCGCAGCCGTTCGTCAACGGCCAGACAATTCCGTTGATCCAAAATGCCGCGGGCTACTGCCGCACCTGCACGCCGGTGGCGCAAAACCAGGTACAGGCCGGCACGATCACGCTGAATTTCGGCACGACGAACACGGCGACGATCGTCGCGAACTATCCGGGCGGCTCCTTCACGCGCACGAATGTGCCGCTGGTCAATCTCGGCACACAATAGAGCGCGCGACCCGGCATAAAAAAGCCCGGCTTCTATGCTGGGCTTTTCCTTGTCCAGCTACTCAGCGCAGGCGTTCGATCAGCGCATCGGCAAAACTGTCGGTCGTGCCGCTGCCGCCGAGATCGGGGGTGACGCGGTCTTTCGTTGCGATCGTCGCGCGGATCGCAACGCGCACGCGGTTGGCCTGGTCCTCGAAACCAAGATGACCGAGCATCTGGCAGGCGCCGAGCAGCAGCGCGCACGGATTGGCTATGCCCTTGCCGGCGATGTCCGGCGCGGAGCCGTGCACCGCCTCGAAGATCGCTGCGTGCTCGCCGATGTTGGCGCCGGGCGCGAGACCAAGCCCGCCGACGAGACCCGCGCACAGGTCGGAAAGAATGTCGCCGAACAGATTCGTCGTCACGATCACGTCGAACTGCCACGGATTCATCACCAGCTGCATGCAGGTGTTGTCGACGATCATCTCGTTGTGCTCGATCTCGGGATACTGAGCCGATACTTCGCGCGCGACCTTGAGGAACAGGCCCGAGGTCGACTTGAGGATGTTCGCCTTGTGCACGATCGTGACTTTCTTGCGCCCGGCGCTGCGCGCGAGATCGAACGCGTAACGCACGATGCGCTCGGAACCCTTGCGCGTGATCTTCTGCGTCAGCGTCGCCGTATCGCCGTCGGCCGACACCTGCTGACCTTCACCGATGTAGGCGCCTTCGGTGTTCTCGCGCACGGTAAGGATGTCGATGTTCTCGTAGCGCGACTTGGTGCCTGGGAACGAGATCGCCGGCCGCACGTTCGCGTACAGGTCGAACTTTTTGCGCAGGGTGACATTGATCGAGGTGAAGCCCTCGCCGACCGGCGTGGTCAGCGGGCTTTTCAGCGCGACCTTGTGCTTGGCGATCGCATCGAGCGTTGCCTGCGGCAGCAATTCGCCGAACTTGTCCTGCGCGGCGAGCCCCGCTTCGACAACGTCGTATTTGAGATCGAGGCCAAGCGCATCGATCACGCGCAACGTGGCCTGCATGATCTCCGGGCCGATACCGTCGCCGGGGATCACTGCAATCGTGGTGGTCATGGAGTTACTCGGAGCGTGGAGGAACCGCGGATTATAAACGCTGACTTGATTCAGGCCGAGGGCCGGAACGGTGCGCTGGATTGAAAAGCGAAGATAAAACGAATGCCGGCTATGCAGGCATGGCTTCCTGTTGATCCAGAAAATCCACCGCGCGACGCAAGTGCGGAATGACGATTGATCCGCCGACCACGAGGCCGACGCTGAACGCCTCGAAGAACTCGTCGCGGTTCACGCCGGCGTCGCGGCATTGCGCGATGTGGTAGCTGATGCAGTCGTCGCAGCGCAGGACCAGCGACGCGACGAGGCCGAGCAGTTCCTTGGTCTTCAGGTTCAGCGCGCCGTCCTTGTAGGTCTGCGTGTCGAGCGCGAAGAAACGCCGCACGACCTGGTTATCGTGTTCGAGGATGCGTTCGTTCATGCGCTTGCGGAATTCAGTGAACTCCTTGACTCGGTCCGCCGCTTTCGCGTTCAGGTCCGCCTTCGCCGGCGCGCGCTTCGTCCCTTTCTTCGGCGCGGCCGCAGCCTTTGCCGACGGCTTGCGCACGCTCATGCGGCCGCTCCAATCAGCTGTGCAAGCTTGCCGCTGCGCTCGGCCGCGGCGAGGTCTTCGAAACCGCCGACGTGCTCGCCGTTGATGAAGATCTGCGGCACGGTGCGCCGGCTCGCCGAACGCTGCAGCATCTCCTGGAGGCGCGCCGGATCCTGGTCGATGCGGAACTCCTCGTAGTCGAGCCCCTTGGCTTTGAGCAGGTTTTTTGCCGCAACGCAGTAGGCGCAGTTTGCGCCGGTGAAAATTTCGACTTTGGTGCCCATTTTTCGATTTCCTTCATGCGCAGTGCGCTTAGTCGAAGTGTGGGGGCTGCGCTGGCGGATTTCCAGCGTTGCGCGGGCTTGAACGCCGTCTGAGCGCAAGGAGCCCGTCAGGCCGCAAACAGTGGATGCGGAACCTTGGCAGGAGTAAGGTAAACCCCTGGTTTCCCCGCAGTCGCGTCACCCCCATGTTCACCAAGCATTTGCTGCCCACACTTCTTGTCGCCGCTCTCGCGACGCTGACCAGCCACGGCTACGCCGCCGACACGCGCCTGCCCAATCTGGGCAGCTCGGCGGGCAACATCGCCTCGCCCGAGGAACAGCGCCAGTACGGCTTCTACGTACTGCACGAGTTGCGCAACCAGAATGCGGTACTCGATGACGCGCTGCTTGCGGACTATCTCAACACGCTCGGCTATAAGCTCGTTTCCTACAGCCCGCAACCCGATCAGCCGTTCACGTTCTTCATCGTGCGCGACAACGAAATCAACGCGTTCGCGCTGCCCGGCGGCTTCGTCGGCGTCAATGCCGGCCTGATCACGACCAGCGATACGGAAGGCGAGCTCGCTGCCGTGCTCGCCCACGAGGTCTCGCACGTCACCCAGAACCATCTGATCCGAGCGGTCGAAGCCGAGCAGAAGATGACGCCGCTGATGCTCGCCGGCATGCTCCTCGCCGTCGTCGCGGCATCGAAATCGAGTCCGTACAGCACGAGCAATTCGGATATCGGCGCAATCGCCGCCGTGCAGGGCCTCGCTGAACAGATGCGCATCAATTTCACCCGCGCCGACGAGGCCGAGGCGGATCGCGTAGGCATCGCCACGCTGGCCAAAGCAGGCTTTGATCCCGACGCGATGGCCGGATTCTTCGAACGCATGCAGCGCGCACTGCGCCCGGGCTTCGACGAGAACGACATCCCCGCGCTGCTGATGGATCATCCGGTCACGACCACGCGCATCAGCGAGGCGAAGGCGCGCGCCGAGCAGATCAAGAAGGAATACCGCCCTGTGGTTACCGTTGGCGATGTGCAGGCCGCGCCGAAGGAACTTGCCGGCAAGGCCGACGTCCAGCCCGCGGTCGATGGCAGCGCGAAAAACGGGTCCGCTGCCGCATCCGCAGGAGAGGCGACGGGCAAGCCGGCGCCAATATCGACCGGCTCGCTGCTTGCCTCGATCGGCCCTGCGGCGCGGCCGAATCCCGGCGTGCTGCGTCCAGTCCAGCCGACCGCCGAGCAGCGCGCGCGCGCGCAGGCCTACTACGAACTGATGCGCGAACGCGTGCGCGTGCTGGCCAGCGCGCGCCCGGGCGAATTGATCACGTATTACGCCGACAATCTGCGCAACCACAAGGAATTCGACACGCCGGCCAACCGCTACGGCCATGCGCTCGCGATGATCCAGGGCGGTAAGGCCAAGCAGGCGATCGAGCCGTTGCAGAAGCTCGCCGTGGCCGAGCCGGAGAACCTCGTCTTCCAGATCGCCCTCGGCACGGCCGAGCTGCAAACGGGCGCGCGCGACGCGGCCTTGCAACGCTATGCGCGCATGCAGAAATCGTTCCCGAACAATCGCGCGCTCGCCCTCGCCCACGCCGACGCTCTGCTCCAGTACGGCGACAAGGCCGCCGGTAAGCAGGCGCAGGAAATGTTGCGTTCGCAGATCGCCAAGGACGACGAAGATCCGGCGCTGCAGACCACGTTCGCGCGCGCCTGCGAACTCGCCGGCGATCCGGTGCGCGCCGGCGAAGCGCACGCGACCGCCGCCTATCTCAACGGCCGCGCCGAGGACGCGCTCAACCAGTTGAAGGACATTGCCAAGCGCAGCGACCTCGACTACTACCAGCGCACGCGCGTCGAAGCGCTGATCGCAGCGATGACCCCGCTCGTGCTCGACTATCGCCGCCACAAGATCCGCCCCGAGGACCAAGGCAAGCTCATGGCGGACAGCAACTGCCTCAAACCGAAAACCGGATTGAGCTTCAGCGTGCACACCGACGCGACTGCCACGCAGAAGGATGCGTTCGCGCGCGCGGACGAAACACCGAATGCGTTCGACTCGCGTTTTGGCGCGCCACTCGCCAATTCGCGCGCATCGAAACTGTCCTCCGACCCGGCACAGGACAAGGATTCCAAGGCGAATTGCGGCGCACCGTCATTCAATCGTAACAATTGACGTTTGAAATACCGCAATCTGTCATAAAGCGCGCGCCCCGCGTCGCTACGGATTGACCTCGTGCAAAAAAACATCCTCATCGTCGAAGACGAACCCGCGATCCGCGACATGGTCGCCTTCGCCCTGCGCAAAGCCGGCATGGAACCCAGCCATGCCGCCGACGCGCGCGCGGCACAGACGATGATCGTCGAACGCGTGCCCGATCTGATCCTGCTCGACTGGATGTTGCCCGGCATGAGCGGCCTCGACCTCGCCCGCCGCCTGCGCAAGGAAGAACTCACGCGCGACGTGCCGATCATCATGCTCACCGCACGTGGCGAGGAGACCGACCGCGTCGGCGGCCTCGAGGCAGGCGTCGACGACTACGTGGTGAAGCCGTTTTCGCCGCGCGAGCTCATCGCGCGCATCAACGCGGTCATGCGCCGCACCCACGGCGTCGATACCGACGGCGTGATCGAAGTCGGCGCGCTCAAGATCGACAGCGCCGCGCACCGCGTCTACGCCGGCGAGGACAGCGTGCCGATCGGCCCGACCGAATACCGCCTGCTGCATTTCTTCATGACTCACCCCGAGCGCGTGTATTCGCGCAGCCAGCTGCTCGACTATGTCTGGGGCGGCAGCGTCTATGTCGAGGAGCGCACGGTCGACGTGCACATCCGCCGGCTGCGCAAGACGCTGGAGCCGCACCGCTGCGACGACCTCGTGCAGACCGTACGCGGCGCCGGCTACCGGTTCTCGACGACGCCGGTGGCGTGAATTTCTTCCCTTCTCCCGACGGGAGGAGGTGGCGCGAAGCGCCGGATGAGGGAAGCGCATTCGGAATTCAGCGAGTACGCACCCAGAATGTGAGATTCGCTCATCCGCCTTCGGGCACCTTCCGCCGGGTGGAGCAGGGAAGCGGAGTATAATTGTGCACATCCGCATTTCTGTTCATCTAGCCGATGCAGCTGCAATTCCTGCAAAGCCACGCATGGCAAGTCTCGCTGGGACGCTTCGTCGTCCTGCTGACGGTCGCGCTCGCGCTCGGCTGGTGGCTCGGCGCGGTCGAGTACGCGGTCATCGCCGCGCTGCTCGGTTATTCGCTGCGTTCGCTGGTCAGCCTGTACCGGCTGCAAACTTGGCTGCGCTCGCGCCAGCGCACGCCGCCGCCGGAAGACCGCGGCGTGTGGTCGGACATCTCTACGTACATGCACATGAAACTGCACGCTGAACGTTCGCGCAAGCGCCGCCTCGTAAACCTGCTGCGCGCGTTCCGCGAGGGTGCTGCCGCGCTGCCCGACGGCGTCGTCGTGCTCGATCGCGGGCGTAGCGTGATCTGGTTCAACGAGGCAGCCGAACGCCTGCTCGGCATGGCCGCGCCGCGCGACCGCGGCGCGCACATCGACGATTTCCTGCCGCTGCCGGCCAAGGCTTGGTTCAACGAAGATCCGACGCGCGAACCGTTGCGCGACGCTGCTTCGAACGTCAACGAGAGCGTGCGCCTGTCGTTCCGCCTGATCCCGTATTCCTACGATCACAGCCTGCTCGTCGTGCGCGACATGACGCCGCTGGCGCGGCTGGAACAGGTCCGTCGCGATTTCGTCGCCAACGTGTCACACGAGTTGCGTACACCGTTAACCGTGCTGCACGGATACCTCGAGATGCTCGAACCCGAAGTCATGCCGCAACTGGCCCCCGTGCTCGCCGACCTGCGCGGGCAGTCGCGGCGCATGACCCAGATCGTCGAGGACCTGCTCACGCTGTCGCGCCTCGAGGCACAGCAGCACATCAACGACAACGAACGCGTGTCGATGCGCGCGCTGCTCTCGACCCTGAAGCGCGAAGCCGACGGCCTGTCTCAGGGCCGCCATCACATCGATGTCGTACTCGCCTGCGAATCCGACCTGCGCGGCTCGACCGACTACCTGCACAGCGCGTTCTCGAATCTCGTATCGAATGCCGTACGCTACACGCCCGAAGGCGGGCGCATCGAAATTTCCTGGCAGTCGACCGCGAACGCTGGCGCGCGCTTCGCCGTCGCCGATACCGGCTACGGCATTCCAGCCGAGCACCTGCCGCGCATCACCGAACGTTTCTATCGCGTCTCGACCAGTCGCTCGCGCGAATCGGGCGGCACGGGCCTTGGCCTGTCGATCGTCAAACACGTACTGCAGTTGCATCAGGCGCGGCTCGAAATCGAGAGCGAGCTCGGCGTTGGCAGCACGTTTTCCTGCGTCTTCGCGCGCGAGCGCCTGCTCGCATTCGAACCATTGTCCGAGGAAGCGCAATGAGCGCCGAAGAATCCACCGTTTCCGTCAAGACCACACCGCGTGCCAACGGCAAGACCCACGCTGTTGCCGCCGCGACGGACATCCCGGCAAAATCCGTGGACGCGCTGGCCGAATCCATCAACTTGCGCGACCCCTCGCTCTATCTCAATCGCGAACTCGCCCAGCTTGAATTCAATTTCCGCGTGCTCGCGCAGGCGCAGGACCCGTCGGTACCGCTGCTCGAGCGCATGCGCTTCCTGTGCATCTCCAACTCCAACCTCGACGAATTCTTCGAGGTCCAGGTCGCGATCCTGCGCCATCACGTCGCCTTCGGCGACGCCAAGGCCGGCCCGGATGGAACTTCTCCTGCGGAACTGCTCGCACGCATCCGTGCGCGCGTGCTCGAGCTGGTCAACGCGCAGTACACGTTCTGGAACGAGACGCTGCTGCCCGAGCTCGATCGCGAAGGCATTCGCTTCATCGCGCGCGACAAATGGACGTCCAAACAAGCGCGCTGGCTGCAGGGCTATTTCCAGAACGAGGTGCTGCCGGTGCTCTCGCCGCTCGGCCTCGATCCGGCACATCCATTCCCGCGCATCCTCAACAAGAGCCTGAATCTCGCGGTATCGCTCGAAGGCAAGGACGCGTTCGGCCGCGAGGGCCACATGGCGCTGCTGCGTGCGCCGCGCTCGTTGCCGCGCATCGTGCGCCTGCCCGAGGAAGTCGCCGACAAGCCTTACGACTTCGTCTTCCTGTCGAGCATCCTGCACCAGTTCGTCGACGAGCTGTTTCCGGGCATGAAGGTCACCGGCGCGTATCAGTTCCGCGTTACCCGCAACAGCGAGCTGTTCGTCGACGAGGACGATGTCGAGAACCTCGCC
>Ga0207712_10001075_pt1 | contig 19107 bp, 20 predicted proteins | sample KBSS44metaG_FD_184402 | JGI IMG/M metagenome (GOLD analysis project Ga0207712, IMG submission 184402) | Switchgrass rhizosphere microbial communities from Kellogg Biological Station, Michigan, USA - KBS S4-4 metaG (SPAdes) (version 2) | ecosystem: Host-associated > Plants > Roots > Rhizosphere... | reverse complement strand
CGTTGGTCTGATAGTCGAAGGAGACCGAATAACCCGCCGACGAGGTGATCGAGCTAACTCGGTAATATATGCGGCTGTTAACGCAGCCTTCGCCCGGCTGGTAACGCAGGCAATGCTCGGATTCCTCGTGCGCGAAAGAATATTTCACGCCATTCGGCTGTATGATCTGATCCGGCACCCAACAGACACCCGCGACCACCCCTGGGCAATGGAGGCCGGGGATGTCCAAGTTTCCGGTTGCGAACTTGATTTGAGTCCCTTCGCTTGCCGTATAGGTTGCGATGGCGCCGGATATGGTGAGCGTCCCGCCATTGGCCTTCTGGTTCGTGTAGATGCCTCCGGACTCGGTGAAGGTTTCGCTGATCCCTGCAATCTGCACGACGGTCACCGCTTGCCCGTTGATCGTCGTGCCGTAGAGACCACCGGTCCAGTTATCGGTCCACCCCGCATCCTCGGCCCAGATCCGTTGAAAGCTGATCGCGCCGGGGCCCGAACCGATGCTGCCCTCGGTCAGCGAGAAGCTGACCAGGCCAGTGGTAAGATCGACGCCATTTTCGTCGACGTTGCTGAACCTGGGCGGCGGGGCGCTGGCGATTTGCGCCCAGGCTGGACCGGCCAGCACGGTCGACGCCAACATCGCCGCCAGCGCGACCTTCGAACGATAAATTCCCCCCATGTTCATTCTCCGCCTGCTGGAGCCTTTGGCGCCAGACGAATATCCGGTTGTTGGTTGCGAGCCCGCGCGGCTGCCGGCCGCGGTCAGCATGTCGGGCAGCCTTCGTCATCGTCCTCGATCGTCCCGACGCCCTGGCTGTCGGAGATTATTGCCCCTCCTGTCGCGCCTGAAAGGTTGACGTAGAAATTTTCGGTCGCCTCAAGCGTCGAATTGTTGCGCGTCGAGACGGTAATTGTCTTGCTGGTCTCGCTCGGCGCGAACGACAACGTGCCCGACGCCGCGACATAATCCGATGTCGACGTCGCCGTGCCATTGGCAGTGGCGTAATTGACGCTGAGCGTGGACCCAGTCGATCCGCCCTTGGTGACGGTGAAGACCAGCGACCCTCCTTCGACTCCGGAAGCATCGCTGATCGAGAAGGTCGGCGGGCCCGTATCGTTGTTGTTGATGGTCCCAACCCCTTGCCCATCGCTGATCGTTGCACCGCCCGTCGTGCTTGTCAGGTCAACGATAACCGTTTCGTTATTCTCGACCGTCGTGTCATCAATCGTGGCAAAAGTGATCGTCTTCGTTGTCTCAGCCGCTCCGAACACAAGAGACCCGGAATAGGTACCTGTGTAGTCAGTCGCTGCAGTCGCCGTCCCGCCGCTAACGCCGAAATAGACCGTGTAGCTCGATGAGACGGTGCCGATCTTGGTGACCGTAAAGGCCAGATTTCCTCCCTCGGTTACGGATGTGTCAGCGATCGAGAAGCTGGGCGGCGTGTCGTCATTGTCGTTGATCGTACCGACGCCGGTGGGATCGCTGATTGTCGCCCCGCCGGTCGGACTTGACAGGGTAAGCGTAACCGTCTCGGCAAGCTCGTCAGCTGAGTCATCGATGGTCGAAACACTGACGATCTTGCTCGTTTCTCCGGAGGCGAAGGCTAGCGTGCCGCTCGTCGCGGCATAGTCGCTACCGGCCGCCGCCGTTCCGTTCGAGGTCGCGTAATTGACTGAATAGCTGCCCGACGTGCTGCCCGACCTCGTCACGGTAAATGCAAGGGGCGATCCTTCGGTGGCGGACGTATCATTGACCGAAAAGCCGGGCAGAGCAGGCGCGCAGTCAGACGTCGCAACCGTCACATTGGAGCGGTTGCTCGCATTGTCATAAGAGTAGCAAGCATTGACGCCGTTATTGACCGAGCCGCTGCGCGCAACCTGGACCAGCTGCCCCAGCGGATCATATTTATAGTTAACTGTTTCGCCGGCCAGCGCAGAACAAATTGGGATAAATGAAGAAGTTATCAGGCAAAATGCGATTACCGAGCGACAACGTCTCGCCATAGTTCCCCCTTTTTAGGGGAATGGCCCGAGTCTATACTCCCCGCGACTTTCATGGCTCGCAAGCCAACGGAATGCTGTCAAGATATTCAGTATCGCGTCAATTTGGGACAGCGACTGCAAGGCACGGTTATGTCGTTCGCTGTGGTAACTTTTGAGGGAACAGCGGCGGTCTTGCACGACCTTGCAAAGTCGACGTCCAGCGGACGCTATGCCTGCCACTCATGACAAAAGCGTGAAAATGTCATGAGTGTTGATCGGTGGCTTTGCGCGCTGCTGGTGTTCGGACGAGAAGGCGACCACCCGATGAGCTGAGGTCAGTTCAAGCTCGCTCCGCCGAAAAATCATGCTCAGGAGCATCACGGGATAGATAGCGGCCAAAGGCGGCTAAGAGGGAGGTTGCGAATGGCTCCCTCACCCGCCCGGTGCGCCGCACTCGATAGACAAACTTGCCTTGTTCATACTTGCCCAGAGCGTTCGCGGGGGTCGCAGGTTCGCTGAGGAATTGGCTGCCTGTAAAGCCGCGATGCCAATCAGGCCGGGCGCTGGCCGCTGCATCCCGAGATCCGTCAATGACGTAATCAGCCGCTATTATCAGAGCGCCGACTTCAACAACGGTGGCGACGCCGACCAGCGCCGGCGACGCCTCCTCCTCGAAGGCTTCCGAGCAACCTTCGGTGACGATCTGGTCGAAAATTTCAGCTTCGAGCACATCGAAGCAATTTTGCTCGAGCGCTCAAGGAAGAAGAGGGTTGGCAAGCGGACCGTGGGCGGCAAGGTGGCGGCGCAAAATTTAAGGAAGCAACTGCGCCGGCTATTTGCGCATGCCAAGCGGCTTCGTTGGATTGCGACGAATCCAGTCGAGGATGCGGACAAGATCAGAGGGCCGAAATCCAGCGGCTATCACACGTGGACTGAAGCTGAGATCAGACAATATCAGGCGAGGCACCCGATTGGCACACGCGCCCGCCTTGCGCTCGAAATCATGCTGTGGACCTGGCAGCGTCGCGGGGACGCCCGGCTGTTTGGCCCCGAGCAGGTCAAGGCCGGCAAGATCAAGTATCGCCAGGGCAAGACGGGAAAGGATCTGTGGCTTCCCGCGGCGCCTCAGTTGATCGAGGCGATCGATGCGATGCAGCGAATCGGCTTGAAAACCTATCTTGTCACCGAGTTTGGAAAGCCCTTCTCGGCCGCTGGCTTCGGCAACAAGATGCGCGAATGGTGCGATGAAGCTGGCTTGCCTCATTGTACGTCTCACGGCCTGCGAAAGGCTGGCGCCAGGCGGGCGGCTCAGCTCGAGGCTGGCAATCAGGGATTGAAGGCTGTCGGCGGGTGGAGCGGCGACGCCGAAGTCGCGACGTACACGGCCGCAGTCGAGCAAGAGGCACTGGCGGAAGTGACGTTGCGACGCGTGATCAATGCCGATTTGGCTAACCGTGACAGCCGGTTAGCCAATCCAAGCAGGGAAGCACCTGAAAATGAATGATAATCGCCAGCGGATGGTGACCCCTACGGGACTCGAACCCGTGTTTTCGCCGTGAGAGGGCGACGTCCTAGACCGCTAGACGAAGGGGCCATCGCTGAAGCGAGGGCGCCATATGTGGGCTGATCGTCGGCTAGTCAATCACCGCCGCGCGGCCGACGACCAGTGGATGTGAACGATCTTCCACTCGCCCCCAATGCGCCGGAGAATCATTGTTTCGGTGGTGTCCCGGTCGATGGCCTTGCCCTTGTACGCGCCCGTCATCCGGCCTTCGCTGGTGACCCAGGCGAGCGTGCCATCGAAGCCGCCCGAACGCCGGGTGGTCGTCGAAACGACGTCTTGAGAGAAGGCGATGTCGGCCGGCAGGTGCCGGGCGCTATATTCCGCCTTCGACCGCTCGGCCCCGCCTTCCTCGAAGATCAGCGCATCCTCGGCCATTAGCGCTTCAGCCGACTTGATGTCGCCGCGCCGGATCGCCGCGTGGAAGGCATCGACCGTGGCATCCGCGCCGCCCGCCGAAACCGACAGCAGCGGGGCTTGACGGATCGTCTTCGCGGGTAACGCCAAAGGCGTGCAAACCAGGACGGCGGCCACCGGGAACAGCATCAATCGCATTCCTTCCTCCCCTAATCGAGCTTCAGCCGGACGAAGCCCATGGCTCCGGTCGGAGTGTGACTTGCGTAGAACGGAACCAGCTCCTCGGGGACGAAATCGACGGCGAACAGTCCGCCCAACCCGACTGAGAAGTGATCCGTGAGATCGAAGTCGCGAACGGCGCCGAGCGATAGCTTGCCGACTCGATAGGCTGGGCCATCCGCGATGTCGGTCAGCTCGCGGTTCTCAGTCATCTCGCCGCGGCTGAAGATCGTCCAAGCCGCGTGTTTGAGCGACGCTTCGAGCGCGAGCGCGTCGTCGTCATGGCCGTGGCTGCTCTTGCGGCCCCAGGCGAGCGTGCCCGCGAGCTTCCAGCCGGGCGCAATCTCGTTTGCCCAGAGCGCGCTGGCCGACCAGCGCTTCTGATCGACCCCCGGTTCGAGCTGCTCGGGATCTTCGAAATGTCCCCAGCTGCCCTGCAGCGCGAGCGTCCGGGTCGGGTTCCAGGATAGTCGAACCGAAGTTGAATCGAGCGGCCCGGTCTCGATGTTCCAGCGGTGCTGGTCCGGCTCGCGGCCGTTGAAGCGGCTGACCTCGACCTTCACTCGGTCGAGCACCAGGCCAGCGGTCAGCACACCGAAGCTAATGTGCGTGGAATCGAGCCAATGATGACTGATTGGCGCCTCGGGCGAATCCATGATGGCCTCGCGGTGCATGAAGGCCGGCGGCCCGAAAGCAGGCTCTCCGGGCAGCGCCGCATAGAGAAAGACGCTGCTCTTCGGCCCGACGTTCTGCGAGACCGACGCGGACAGCTCCATGAAGAAATCGTGCGGGTGCTGGCGGTCGATCAGCCTGGTCGTTCCGTCCGCCGTTTCGCCGCTGGCGAGCAGCAGCGGATAGCCGCGCTTGCCCATCATCGGGTCGGGGCTCAGCATGGCTTTGAACTGCAGGGTTCCGTTGCCGAGCGGCCGACGCGCCATGCCCATCAACATGCCGCTGGCGAACGCTTTGTCATCGCCTCGCGGGCCGGACTGGTGGCTGTAGACGAGGTTGAGCACGCCATGCGCCATCAAGGTCCAGTCGCCGCTCATTACATGGAGGCCCGAGTGCTCTGAGTTGTCGGGCTGCCAGGCGGTACCCGAGGACTCGCGAGCCATTTCGTACGGCCCCAGGGCGCCGGTCATGGCCATTTGATGGCCCGCATGCTCGCCCCGCTCCATGTCCGGCATCGGCATCTGGCCCATCTGCGAGTGATCCATGGGCGGCTCCGTCGCGGACGGCTTCGCATCATGCTCCATCGGCATCGTCATGCCGTCGATCGGACCGGACGCCTTCTTGGTCTGGACATGCCGAGCAGGCGCTACAGCCGTTTTCCTGGCAGTCTTCTTCGGGACAACCTTCTTTTTCTTGAGCGCGGGCTTTTCCGGCATCGACATTTGCATGCCTGGCATATTCTGGTGCTGCGCTACCGCCGGCGCAGAGACGGTGGCCAGCGCGAGCGCGCTGGTCGCGGCGAACAATAAGACTCTCACGATTTCACTCCAGGTCGGAGGCGCCGTCCGAAAACGGCGCCTCCTTTCTCATGGTTGCTTCAGTTATTGGGCTGGATGGCCGCCGTGCTCACCGGTCTGGCCGGAATGCTTCGCTTCCATGTCCTTGCAACACTTGCAGCCGTCCTTGCAGCAATCCATGCCCTTCTGCTCGGCGGGTGCGCCCTGCTGATGCTGGGCATGCGCGTCCGGAGCGGATGGCGCCTGTGCGGCCAGAGCGGCCGCCAAAACAAAAGTCATCATGTCATTTCTCCTGAGTTCGAATGAATTTCGTTCGAAGTCTCAGGAAAGCTTGGGAGGGGGCGTCGCCGTTTCGGGATGGAGGCCATGCAGCTGCCTCATCGCAGCCGGTGGCGCTGGTTCGATGGTGGTGACGGCGGGTTGCTCACTGGACCGGTCGATCGCCGGGAGCGCAGCAGAGCACGCCATCGTGCACGCCACAAACGCACCCTTCGAATCGTGGCCCGGCGCCTGATCCGGACAATGCTGCATCGGCATGGACGCGGCATGGTGCTGCATCGTTGCAGCCGGAGCCGCGGTCATTCCAAGCGGCATCGCCAGGACCGCGATCAGCGTCAGCAGCTTCCAGACAAGCGCCATGACTTTCAACTACTCCGATTGTTCACTTGCGCTCAAGGGCGCCGAGCAGATTGTAGGCCCAGGCAATCAGCGCTCCGCCGATCAATCCGAAACCGATAGACCAGCAGAAACCTTCGACCAGCGCCGCAGTCGAATTCAGATCGGCCTTTGTGAACAGCTGGATGTACATATGACTGAGTGTGCCCAACGGAATCTGCGCACCGACCCAGCAAAGCGCAAAGAACACGCCCGAGGCGATAGCGCCCGTCAATGCGAGGCGCAGCACACCGATCTTATGGATAAAGCCTTCATTCGTAGCCATTTTACCGCTCCTTCAGTCGGCAGACTTACTCCTCCACAGGACGGGCCGGACTGCCTTCCAGTCCGCCGAGAATCGGGCATTCGGGTCTTTCGTCGCCGTGACAGCTTGCGGCGAGGTGCTCGAGCGAGCGCCGCATCTCATGCAGTGCCTTCTCCTTGCGCTTGAGCTCCCTGGCTCGGTCAAGAGCGAGTGCTTTCACGTCGGCGCTCGCGCGGCTTCGGTCGTGCCATAATTCGAGAAGACGTCCGATCTCGTCCAGGGAGAAGCCGAGGTCGCGCGCTCGACCAATGAACTTCAGCGTATGCACGTCGCGCTCGTCATAGTCGCGATAGCCGGAATCGCGCCTCATCGGCTTGGGCATCAGACCGATCTTCTCGTAATGCCGGATCATGCGCTCGCTGATCCCGCTCGCCGCCGAGGCTTCGCCGATTTTCACAGCTTTGCTCCCCTGAGGCGGAGCGAATTGCCGATCACCGTTACCGAACTGAGCGACATCGCCGCCCCGGCGATGATCGGCGACAGCAGGATCTTGAACCACGGATAGAGCACGCCCGCGGCAATGGGCACTCCGGCGGCATTGAAGACGAAGGCAAAGAACAGGTTTTGCCGGATGTTGCGCATCACCGCGCGGCTAAGGTGCCGGGCACGAACGATGCCGCGAAGGTCGCCCTTCACCAGTGTGATCGCGGCGCTTTCCATGGCGACGTCGGTCCCGGTTCCCATCGCAATCCCCACGTCTGCGGCGGCGAGCGCCGGGGCATCATTGATCCCGTCACCGGCCATGGCGACGCGACGCCCTTCCCTCCGCAGCTCCTCAATCTTGGCCTGTTTCTGATCCGGCAGCACCTCGGCGAACACCTCGTCGATGCCGACACGGCGTCCAACGGCCTCCGCAGTATGGCGGTTATCGCCTGTCAGCATGACTATGCGGATGCCCTCGCGGTGTAGATCCGCGATCGCGTCCGCTGCAGTATCCTTAATCGGGTCGGCAACAACGACGAGGCCCGCGAGTTTGCCTTCAAGCGCAACGAACATCACGCCCTCGCCTTGCGAGCGATGCTCGTCTGCCAGGCCGTCGAGGCTGGACGCGTCAATGCCGAGCTCGGCCATCAGCACGGCATTCCCAAGCGCCACATGCCGTCCCTCAACGATTCCGGCCACGCCCTTGCCGGTGTGAGATTGGAAATCGCTGGTCGCGGGCGGCTCGAGTCCTCGTGCAGCCGCGCCCTCAACGATGGCTGCGGCGAGCGGATGTTCGCTGCCCCTTTCCAGTGCAGCCGCGAGGCGGAGCACCTCGGCGGCAGCAAATCCGTCTGCGGGCACCACGCCGACCAGCCTAGGCTTGCCGAGCGTCAAGGTGCCGGTCTTGTCGACCACCAAAGTGTCGATTTTTTCCATGAGTTCGAGCGCCTCGGCATTCTTGACGAGCACCCCGGCACTGGCTCCGCGACCGGTTCCGACCATGATCGACATGGGCGTGGCGAGTCCAAGTGCGCATGGGCAGGCGATGATCAGGACGGCGATGGCGTTGACGATCGCATATCCGAGGGGCGGCGCGGGACCGAGCAGGTTCCACGCGACGAAAGCGATCAGGGAAACCGCGATGACGCTCGGAACGAACCACGCCGACACCTGGTCTGCGAGCTTCTGGATCGGCGCCCGCGAACGCTGTGCCGCGGCAACCATCCGCACGATCTGCGATAGCATCGTGTCCCGGCCGACGCGGTCAGCGCGCATCAACAAGGTGCCCGTGCCATTGATGGTTGCGCCCGTAACCTTTTCGCCGGCGGTCTTCTCGACCGGCACCGACTCGCCGGTGATCATCGATTCGTCGACGGAGCTGTGGCCCTCGATCACCATGCCGTCGACCGGGACTTTCTCTCCCGGACGAACGCGCAGAAAGTCGCCGACATGGACATGCTCTAACTGCACGTCCTCCTCTCTTCCGTCCCTCACCCGGCGCGCCGTCTTCGGCGCAAGGCCGAGCAGGGCCCGGATTGCCTTGCCGGTGGCGGCGCGAGCCCGAAGTTCCAGAACCTGCCCGAGCAGAACGAGCGTGGTGATGACCGCCGCAGCCTCGAAATACACCGGGACCATCCCACCCATCGTGTGCAGGCTGGCTGGAAACAGTTGTGGCGCGAGCGTGGCGACGAGGCTGTAGCCGTAGGCGACACCGACACCCATTCCTATCAAGGTGAACATGTTGAGGTTACGGGTCTTTAGCGACGCCCACAGCCGCTCGAAGAAGGGCCGGCCGCCCCACAGGACGACCGGCGTCGCGAGCGCCAGCTGGAGCAACATCGAGGTAGTCATCGGGATCGGCTGCCAGCCGAGTTCAGCGCCGAATGCGAGAATGACCAAGGGAAACGTGAGCAGGGTACTGATCCAGAAGCGTCGGCTCATGTCGATCAATTCCGGGTTCGGCGCCTCATCAACGGTGGGCTCAAGCGGCTCGAGCGCCATTCCGCAGATGGGGCAGTTGCCCGGGTGGTCCCATCGGATTTGCGGGTGCATCGGGCACGTCCAGATAGTGCCTGGCTGCATTTCAGTCGGCTCCAGCGCGCTGGGCATATGGCCACGCGAATGCTCTACGCAGGCGTGGCTCGGCGCTTCTCGACTCGTCATTTGGGCCTTGTGCACCTTGACATCATGTCAAGGTCAAGCGCCGCTCGCCTATGCGGGAAATTCCGTACTCAGCCGTCCCGCTCGCGGTCGCTCAAATAACGCATCAGCTCGGCGAGCGTGGATTCCATTTGGTCCTGCATCTGCCCGACTAGCTCATTCTCGCGCATCCCGACGTGATCCAGCGGCTTGGAATAGCTATCCGAAAAGGCCTGGAGGTCGTCGCGGTCGAATACGCCCCTCGCGACCAGCTTGGCGAGGATCACGAGCAGCCCGTTGGTGTTGGCGATCGTGCCCGCGACCAGGGCCTCGTCGACCATCGAGAGGCTCTTGTCTTCTTCTTCGGCCGGCTCTTCGAGGGGAATCATGACGCCTCACTTTGGGCGGACCCGCAAAATTGGGCAAGCCTCGACCAGGCTTCCGCTTTCTCGGCAAACGGCCGGGTGTTCGCCGCGCTCGACGAGGGTAGCTCCAGGAGGGCCAAATGGGCCGGCGGCTGGCCGACCTGCCCGCGCCCGATCCGCGCCGAGGTCGATCCGTTGAATGCAATCGCTCGGAGCATCGGAAAATCGTGGAGCAAATGCTCGAGCTGGTTGTGCTCTGCCTCGCGGATCGCCTGGTCGAGACTGCCGCTCCGGCTCGCCGAAGCGATGACATCCCACAGGCCGATGCGGCGCTCGCCCAGCCGATCGAGCCGCCGCTCATAATCGAGCGGCTGAAGGTCTTCGCCGATCGCCGCGCCGAGCAGCCGCCAGAACTGGTTGGTGGGATGCGCATAGTAACGCCTCGCCGCGAGCGATGCGTCTCCCGGCAGGCTGCCGAGGATGAACAAGGTTGCATCGGAGCGTGCGACTGGCGGAAGGCCGAATTTGACGCCCACGGATAAACCCCTACAGCCGCGCCCCGTGCAACCCAGCGAGCTTCGTGTCGCCCTCTTTTCGGGCAATTACAATTATGTCCGCGACGGAGCCAACCAGGCGCTGAACCGGCTCGTCACCTACCTGTTGCGGCAGGGCGCGCACGTGCGCGTCTACTCGCCGACGACGAACACGCCCGCGTTCGAGCCCGCCGGCGACCTCGTCAGTGTTCCGTCGGTGCCAATCCCCGGCCGTTCCGAGTATCAGCTGCCGCTGGCGCTCAGCGGACGGGTCCGCCGCGACCTCGCCGCGTTCAATCCGAACATCGTCCACATCTCGAGCCCGGACATCGTCGGCCATCGCGCGGTAAGCTGGGCACGGCGCAATAAGATCGCCGCGGTGGCGTCGGTCCACACCCGTTTCGACACCTATTGCGCTTATTACGGCCTGGAGTTCCTCGAACCACTTGCCCGCGGGATCATGCGCCGGCTCTACCAGCGCTGCGAAGTCGTGATGGTGCCCGCCGAATCAATCGCCGCGATCCTTCGCGCGCAGCGCATGAACCGCGACATTGCGATCTGGGCACGGGGCATCGACCGCGACCAGTTCAACCCGGGGCGTCGCGACATGGATTGGCGCCGGAACCTGGGCATTGCCGACGATGAAGTGGCCGTCGCTTTCCTCGGCAGGATCGTGATGGAGAAGGGCCTCGACGTCTTTTCCGATTCGCTGCGCTTGCTCACTGAGCGCAAGGTACCGCACCGCGTCCTGGTGATCGGCGAAGGGCCAGCGCGGCCATGGTTCGAGCAGCAACTTCCCGATGCGGTTTTCGCCGGCCACCAGACGGGCCCTGATTTGGCCCGAGCACTCGCGAGCGCGGACATTCTTTTCAATCCCTCGATCACCGAAGCGTTTGGCAACGTCACGCTGGAAGCTATGGCCTGCAAACTGCCTGTCCTAGCCGCCGAAGCGACCGGCGCGACGACCCTGGTCAGCAACGGCAACACGGGGATCCTGGTCGAAGCGGGCGATATCGACGCCAACGCCGTGGCCCTCGAAACCTATATTCGCGATCCCGAGCTGCGCCAGCGCCACGGCGAGGCAGGACTCGCCGCGGCGCAAACGATGGATTGGGACACGATCAACTCAGCGGTGATCCGCTCGTACGAGCACGCGATAGCCAAGCGCGAGCGCCTGACCCGGCTTAGTCGTCGCTAGGTTCGTCCCGGCTCGACTTCACCCGCTCGATCTTCTGCGCCGCCTCGTCGAGGATCGCTGCGACTTCCAGAAAAAGATCCTCGTCGAAGCCTTCGCGCTTCAAGCGGTGGCCAAGCGCCGTCATCAAATTCTTGATCGCTCGACCGATCGCCGGGCCCGCGGTGTTCTCACTGCGCGGTTTCAAGTCATCGAGGCGCTCGAACAGCGCGTCGACTTCGTCCGAGCGCTCTTCGAGATAGGCCCGGCCTTCATCGGTTGCCTGGAACGACTTGCGCGTGCCCTCGCCCGGAGCTTCCTCGATCAGCCCCATGTCCTGGAGCAGGGTCAGGGTTGGATAGACGACCCCGGGGCTCGGCGCATATTCGCCGCCGGTTAGCTCCTCGATCGCGCGGATGAGGTCGTAGCCGTGGCGCGGTTCGTCGGCAATGAACTTCAAGAGCACGAGGCGAAGCTCGCCCGATTCGAACATTCGACGCGCGCGCCGGCTTCTGCGGCCGCCGCCCCAGCCGTCGCTGTCGAAGTCGAAATTGAACGGGCCCCACGCGCCCTGCCAGCCGCGCCCGCCGCGCATCGCGAACAGCGCCGCCGGAACGTTGAACTCGAAACCGCGCGGTCCGCAGCCATGTTGATGATGTCGATGAGACATAAGTCCTCCTTTGATGTGTCTAAGATATATCTTAGCTGCATCGTAAGCAAGGCCGAACGTGCATTTCCCTGCGTTCGCTCTATGTTTCAACGGCGATGCCCGACCTGTTCGCCGACCAGGAGATTCCAGCCAAGCCGACCGAGGCTCCCTCTGCCAATGCGCCGCTCGCCGACAGGATTCGCCCGCGTCATCTCGAGGAGGTCGTCGGGCAGGATCATCTGACCGGTCCCGACGGGGCGATCGGCCGGATGGTCGCTGCGGGCAAGCTTGCCTCGATGATCCTGTGGGGACCGCCCGGCACCGGCAAGACCAGCATCGCGCGCTTGCTCGCCGATGCGGTCGGCATGCGCTTCGTCAATATTTCGGCCGTGTTCTCAGGTGTCGCGGACTTGAAAAAGGTCTTCGCCGAAGCCCGCACCGCTGCGCGCGCCGGGCAGCAGACGTTGCTGTTCGTGGATGAGATCCACCGCTTCAACCGCGCCCAGCAGGACGGCTTCCTGCCTTATGTCGAAGACGGCACGGTGACCCTCGTCGGGGCGACGACTGAGAACCCGAGCTTCGAGCTCAACGCCGCGCTCCTCTCGCGTTGCCAGGTGCTGATCCTGAGGCGGCTCGACCATGACGCGCTCGAGGAACTGGTCCACCGAGCCGAGAAGCTCGAAGACCGCGATCTTCCGCTCACGCCCGAGGCTCGCGAGGCGCTGATTGCGAGCGCCGATGGCGACGGCCGCTTCGTCCTCAACCAGGTCGAGACTTTGTTCTCGGTGGAGATCGAACGGCCGCTGGGCCCCGCCGAGCTGTCCGACCTGCTCCACCGCCGGGTCCCCGTCTACGACAAGGACCGCGAGGGTCATTACAACCTCATCTCCGCGCTTCACAAATCGTTGCGCGGTTCCGACCCGCAGGCGGCGCTTTATTATCTCGCGCGCATGCTCGTCGCGGGCGAAGAGCCGCTCTACGTGATCCGCCGCCTGACCCGCTTCGCGTCAGAGGACATCGGCCTCGCCGATCCGAATGCGCTGCTGCAATGCCTCGCCGCCAAGGAGATGTACGACTTCCTGGGCTCGCCCGAGGGTGAAATCGGCATCGTGCAAGCCTGCCTCTATCTCGCCACCGCGCCCAAATCGAATGCCACCTACATGGCCCAGAAGAAGGCTTGGGCGTCTGCAAAGGAAACCGGCTCGCTGATGCCGCCGATGCATATCCTCAACGCGCCGACCCGGCTAATGAAGACCGTCGGCTACGGCAAAGGCTACGCCTACGACCACGATGCCGACGAGGCCTTTTCGGGACAGGACTACTGGCCGGAAGGAATGGAAGGCCAGGCCTTCTACGAGCCCAGCGACCGCGGTTTCGAGGCTCGCATTCGCGAGCGGCTGGACTATTGGGAACAACGTCGCAAGGAGCTGCAACAAAGCCCGCCAAATAAGGGTTGAGGGCGCGACAGCAGAGGGAGCATTCGCATGTATCAGGTCGACGAGAGTGCGTACTGGCAGGCTCAGCTGTTGAACTGGGGCCCCAAGGTCCTGATTGCCCTTCTCATCATCGTCGCGACCTGGATCGTGGCGCGCGCGGTCAAGTGGGTGCTCCAAAAAGCGATCGACAAGAGTCCCGCGCTTCGCAGGCACGTCACCGGAACGCCGGAAGAGACGATCGGCCACCAGCTGGGCGTGATCGCCAAGCTCATCATCTGGCTGGTCGGCATCATGGCCGCGCTCAAGTTCCTCGGGATCGGTCAGATACTCGCGCCGATCAACGCGCTCACGCTTCAGATTTTCGACTTTCTGCCCCGTCTCCTCGGCGCGGGGCTCCTGTTTTTCATCGGCCTCGTCCTGGCACGGATCGCCGGGCGCCTCGTCGAGACCTTCCTGACCGCGATCAACGTCGACGGGCTGATGGCCCGGATCGGAATCGGCGACGCCGAAGGGACGGTTCGAACGCCGGCCGAGTCCGTCCCGCCAGGTGCGGCGCCCGGCTCGACGCGCGCGAGCCTCGCCAAGGCCGCCGGAGTCCTGATCTACGCCCTGATCATCATCCCGATCGCGATTGCCGCGGTCCAGATCCTCGGGATCGAGGCGATTTCCGGCCCGGCAACGGCGATGCTCAACCAGATTCTCGCGGCGATCCCGCACGTTCTCTATGCCGCCTTGTGGATCGGCATCGCCTTCATCGGCGCGCGGTTCCTGAAGACGTTCATCGAGGCGGTCCTTCCCCCGACGGGGTTCGACCAGGCGATCAAATCCATGGGCGTGCTGCCATCGGCCGCCTGGCCGTCCCGGATCGTGGCGAACATCGCGATGATCGCGATCATTCTCGCTGCGTCGATCGAGGCGGCGCGGCAGCTCGGCGGCGATCAGATCGCCATCTTCCTGGCCCAGGTCACCGCGCTCGGCGGAAAGGTGATCTTCGGGACCCTGATCATCGTCGTCGGCATCTTCCTTGCACGGATCATCGCGAATTTAGTCGGCAGCGGCACCGGCGAAGGCGGCTACGCCCAGACGATCATCCGATATGCGATCATCGCCCTGTTCACCGCGATCGGCCTCACCTTCATGGGCCTCGCCGACCAGATCGTGATGATGGCGTTCGGCCTCATCCTCGGGTCCGCGGCGGTCGCAACGGCAATCGCCTTCGGTCTTGGGGGGCGCGACGCGGCCGCTCGAATCCTCGAGCGCTGGGCGGACGAGGCCGCGCCGCGCTCACCGCCGCCGCCTCCGAAGCGGCTTCGCGGCAGCCACACCGGCCCGGACGACGCGCAGCCGCCCTTGGTCTGAGCAGTGACGTTCGACGAGGCGATCGCTTTCGCGCTGACTTTGCCCGACACCGAGCTCGCGACCAGCTACGGCAAACCGGCGGTCAAGGTTGCATCCAACGGCCGCGCTTTCCTGTTTCCGAGCCACGAGCCGGACACCAGCTTCGGAGTCGCGATCGATCTCGACACGATCGAGATCCTGAAAGCGACCGAGCCCGAGACCTATTGGCAGACCCCCCATTACGAAGGCTGGCCCGGCGTCCTCATCCGCTATGACGGCAAGGACGAAGATCGGGTCCGCGACGTCATCGGACGATCACGCGACTATGCCACCGCCCTCCCGAAGACGCGCCCGCGCAAGAGGAAGTGACTCACCGCTTCGAAAGCTATGTCGCGATCGACTGGTCGGGCGCGAAGGGGCGGCGGCACAAGGGTATCGCCGTCGCCGAAGCGCGCGGGCAGGCCGCGCCGCGGCTGGTTCGCCCTGGCCACATCTGGTCGCGCGAAGAGGTCCTCGCCTGGCTTTTGAAACGCGCCGCGAAAGAGCCGACCCTGTTCGGCTTCGATTTCAGCTTCGCGCCTCCGATCGTCGAGCGCGGTGAATATTTGCCCGGCGAGCCGGATGTGCCCGGCACAGCCCGCGAGTTCTGGGCTTATGTCGACGAGCGGAGCGACGACGAGGATCTCGGCGCGGCAAGCTTCCTCGAAACGGCGCACCGCAAGCATTTCTATTTCGGAATCGCCGACGGCGTGAAAGCCGGCTTCATGCATTTCCGCCAGTGCGACCAGCGGCTGAATGCGCAGGGCGGGCGCAAGACGGCCTCAGCCTATGACGCGATCGGGGCCGCCCAGGTCGCGAAGGCGAGCTTCTCCGGAATGCGCCTGCTCCACCGCCTCGACGGCAAGGTCGCGATCTGGCCGATGGATCGGCTTCCGGACCGCGGCAGCGCGGTGGTCGAAATCTATACGCGCATCTATCTCCGGCGCGCCGGGCTGCCGGGAATGAAGATCCGCAGCCGCTCCGAATTGAACCGCGCCCTGAAAGGCTTCAGCAGCCCACCCGCGCGACTGCGTTTTGAACCTAACGACCACCAGACCGATGCGCTCGTGACCGCGGCCGGAATGCGCGCACTCGCCCAGCACGAACCGCGCGCCTTTGCGCCGGAGGGCCTGACCCACCACATCGCGCGGAGCGAAGGCTGGACGTTCGGCGTGCTATAAAGCAAACGCGCCCGTAAGCCGGATTAGCTCAGTTGGTAGAGCAGCGGTTTTGTAAACCGAAGGTCGCGGGTTCGAATCCTGCATCCGGCACCATTGCGACGCGCAGCCAGTCCGGGGGACTGGCGAGCATCGCAATCCGGAGGTCACCCGAACGTGAACGAAAAGGCTTCGACGCCCGGATCGAGGAACTCGATCGTGAACGTGCGATCCTCGATTGGACCTTTCTGCCGGATCAGCTGATAGAGTCGCTGCTCCTTCACAGTGCCCGAACCATCGGCCTTTACGTCGACGCCCGCGGCCTGACCTGGAGCCTTGCCGTCAACGGTGACCCGGAACTGTATGGGCTTGCCCCCCGCCGAGCCGAGCACGAGGTGCAGGTCGCGCGCATGGAAGCGGAAGGCGATCTTCGCGCCCGGCGCGAAGGAGACGCCACTCTGCTTCTTGTCGAGCCATGGACCCTCAAGCGCCCAGTCGTTCAGCTTCAACGGGCTGAGCGCATAGCTCTTGAGCTGATCGCGGGCTAATCCTCCCGGGGAGACGAAATTCTCGGCGCGCGCATAGCCGATATAGGTTTCCGGCGACTGGATATCGCGGAACGCCGCGCTCGCCTCCGCTCCGGACGCGCTTGCCTCCGCCATCCCGCTCTTCGGTGCGTGCCCGGCCTCTGCGAGGAGCTGGCGGATGACCCGCTCCGACCCCTCATAATCGCCTTCGCCGAAATGGTGGTAGCGGATGCGCCCCTGGGCATCGACGAAGTAGTGCGCCGGCCAGTAATTGTTATGGAGCGCGCCCCACAGCCGGTACTGATTGTCGAGCGCAACCGGGTAGCGAACGCCGAGGTCCTTGATCGCCCGGGCGACATTCGCGGGCTCGCGCTCGAAGGCGAACTCCGGTGCATGAACCCCGATCACGACGAGCCCGTCCTTGCGGTACTTCTCGTCCCACGCCTTCACATAGGGAAGCGAGCGCAAGCAGTTGATGCAGCTGTAGGTCCAGAAGTCGATCACCACGACCTTGCCCTTCAGCTGCTCGCGGCTGAGCGGCGCGCTGTTGAACCAGGGACCGAGCCCGTCGAGCGGCGGAAGTTGGCCTTCGATCGGCAGCACCAGCTCACCCATCGCGTTGGTGTGCGTAGCGGACTCGCCCATTGACCCGCCGAGGCCAAGCTTGCGGGCGAGGCCGGTTTCAAAGCTCGCCGTCTGCGCGCTCGATAGCTTGGAAAGGACGCGCGTATCGAGACCCAGCGCGATCGCCGCCACGCCGACGAGAACGAGCACGCCGAGCACCTGCCGGATGCGCTCGCTCGCACCGAGACCCTTCTTCATCCGCGCGAAGACCTTGCCGCCGACCAGCAACGCCAGTGCAAGCGACGTCGCGGCCCCAAGGGCATATGCGAGCAGCAGCAGGGTGGTATTGAAGCTGGCGCCCTTCAGCGCCGCGGCCGTGAAGATGATGCCGAGAATCGGTCCCGCGCAGGGCGCCCAGAGCAAGCCCGTTGCGACTCCGAGAACGGCCGACGACCAGATGCTCTCGCGCTGCCCTTCGCGCTCGGTGAGGCGCGAGCCCATCGCGACCAGCGGGCGCGTCATGCGTTCCGAGATGCTCGGGAAAACCAGCGCGATCCCGAACACCGCCAACAAAAGCAGCGCCGCCCACCGCCCGATGGCATTGGCCTTGACCGCCCATCCGCCACCAACGGCCGCCAAGGTCGCGACGATGGCGAAAGTCGCGGCCATGCCGGCGAGCATCGGCAGGGTGCTCCGGACGAAGCTCCGGTCCGCTCTGGCGAAGACGAATGGAAGCACCGGCAGGATGCAGGGGCTGAGGATGGTGAGGACGCCACCCAGATAAGCGAGCAATATGATCAGCACGACGGGTTCGAACTCCTTGAGCGGACGCGCCCATCCGTTACGGCACCATAACCACGCATGAACGCAATGCACCCGCGGATCCCGTAACTCAGCAATCCGAACCAATGCCTTTTTGTCATGGATTAGCGGACGCCCGCACGCTGAAAGCCGATCAGGCGGCCGGTTTTTTGCGAGTCGCCGATTCCCACAAGCTTACCCACCGATTCATCCACAATTTTCTGAGGCAAGGGGCTGGAACAACCGTGGGGCTTAGGTATTGTTGCTGCGTGCTCTAAATCCTTCGGGAAATAGAGCATGGTGCCCCCGCAGGGTCAAACCTGCGGGGGCTACTGCATTCTGGGCTAGAGCGCTTCCGGCCTCGCCCCTTCCAGCACCAATCGCTTCGACCGGTCCGCCAGCGGATATTTGTTGCCATTCGCGCAATTGAACAGCAGCGCGCGCTCATCGCGGCCGACCAGCCCTTCGCCGAGCGCTTTGCGCCACGCGGCGAGCACCGCCCCGCCTTCGGGACAGAAGAGGAAGCCGTCGTCGCGCGCGGCGTCTTCGACCGCCTGGAGGATCGCTTTTTCCGAAACCGCGATCGCCGCGCCCCTGCTCTCACGGACCGCGCGAAGGATCAGGAAATCGCCGACCGCCTTGGGCACGCGAATGCCCGTCGCGACTGTCGCCGCATGCTCCCACCTTTCGGCGAATTCCTCGCCCTTCTCAAAGGCCCGCACGATCGGCGCACAGCCTTCGGCCTGGACCGCGTACATCCGCGGCCGCTTCGGACCGATGAGCCCGAGCGCCTCGATCTCGTCGAACGCCTTCCACATGCCGATGAGGCCCGTGCCGCCCCCGGTCGGATAGAAGATCGCGTCGGGAAGCTCCCAGCCGAGCTGCTCGGCAAGCTCGAACCCCATCACCTTCTTGCCTTCGAGGCGGTACGGCTCCTTGAGGGTCGAGCAGTCGAACCACAGCCCGTCCGCCGCGCCTTTCCCGACCAGAGCGCCGCATTCGTCGATCTGCCCGTCGGCGACGTAGACGCGCGCGCCGTAAGCGGCAGTCTCGGTCACGTTGATCTCCGGAGTCTCGGCCGGGCAAATGACGATCGTCTCGATGCCCGCACGCGCCCCATAGGCTGCCAGCGCCGCGCCGGCATTGCCATTGGTCGGCATCGCGATGCGCTCGATCCCGAACTGCTTGGCCATCGTGACCGCCATCGCGAGGCCACGCGCCTTGAAGGATCCGGTCGGCAAGCGGCCCTCGTCCTTCACCAGCAGGTTCGCGCCCCCCGTGTTCGGCAAAGCGACGATCGGCGTCTCCGGCTCGCCAAGACTTATCGGATCGCCATCATGCGGCAGCAACTCGCGCCATTTCCACATGCCCGGCTCACGCCCGGCAAGGCTTTCGCG
>Ga0207712_10001068_pt1 | contig 19211 bp, 16 predicted proteins | sample KBSS44metaG_FD_184402 | JGI IMG/M metagenome (GOLD analysis project Ga0207712, IMG submission 184402) | Switchgrass rhizosphere microbial communities from Kellogg Biological Station, Michigan, USA - KBS S4-4 metaG (SPAdes) (version 2) | ecosystem: Host-associated > Plants > Roots > Rhizosphere... | reverse complement strand
GGCCGCGATCCTGCTCGCGAAGCTTCCGCATCTCGCGGCCTGGAGCGAGGCGCGCCGGCATCATGCCACCTTCTACAACGAGGCCTTCGCGGGCATGCCCGAGGTCTGCACACCCAAGACCGATCCCGCCAACGAGCACATCTTCCACCAGTACACGCTTCGGGTGGAGCGGCGCGACGAGCTTCTCGCGCACCTCAAGGAGAAGGGAATCGGCTGCGCTGTCTACTATCCCACCCCGCTCCATCTGCAGCCTTGCTTCGGATACCTGGGTTATGCCGAAGGCCGGCTCCCGGCCACCGAGGCGGTCACCAACACGGTGCTTTCTCTCCCGATCTACCCGGAGTTGAGCGCGGCCCAGCGCGAGGCGGTCGTCCAGGCCGTTAAGGGATTCTTCAGTTGAGCCGGCTCAAGGTCGGCGTCATAGGCGCGGGCGCCTGGGGGAGAAACCACGTCCGTACCGCGGCGGCTTCTTCGGAAGCCGAGCTGGTCGCGATCTGCGAGACGAATCCCGAGGTGCGCGTCAGCCTCATGAAGCAGTACCCCGGGGCCACGATTACCGACTCCCCCGCCAGGCTGCTGGAGAAGGTCGAAGCCGTCATCGTCGCGACGCCGGCCACGAGCCACGCCGAGCTTGGCAACATGGCCATCGAGGCCGGCATCCCCGCGCTGATCGAGAAGCCATTTGCCCTGACGGTGGCGGATGCCGAGCGGCTCGCGGAAAACGCCGAGAAACGCAACGTCCCAATCCTGGTGGGACACCTGCTCGAGTACCACCCGGTGGTCGACCGGTTGAAGGAGATGCTGGGGAAGCGTGAGCTGGGAGACTTGTACTATCTCTATTCTCAACGCGTCAACCTCGGACAGATCCGGCCGGACGAAAATGCGTTGTGGAGCTTTGGCCCTCATGACGTCTCCGTCGCCCTGTATCTGCTGGGTGAGATGCCGGTGACCCTGAGTGCTCAGGGCAAGTCCTACCTCCAGCGCGGCATCGAAGACGTCGTCTTCCTCAATCTCACCTTCGCGTCCGGCGTGATGGCCCATGTGCAGATGTCCTGGCTCGACCCGCACAAGGTGCGTCGCTTGACCGTGGTGGGCTCTCGCCAGATGGCGGTCTTCGACGACATGCAGCCCCGGGAGAAGCTCACGATCTACGACAAGGGCGTGAACCGGCCGCCCGAGTACCGGTCCTACGGCGAGAGCCTCACGATTCGCGAGGGAGACATCTTCATCCCCCGGCTGGCGAACGTGGAACCGCTGACGGTCCAGTTCCAGCATTTCATCCGGGTGGTCCGCGGCGAGGAAAAAGGCCGGGCCGATCACGCCGACGGAGTCCGCGTGGTCCGGGTGCTCGATGCCGCCACCCGTTCGCTGGCCCAGGGAGGCGCACCCGTCTCCCCTGGTCGCGCCTGAGCCGGAGTACACTCGATGCACATCGCGGTCATTGGCACGGGATACGTAGGACTGGTTACCGGCGCCTGCCTCGCCGAGACCGGCAACGACGTGGTCTGCGCCGACATTGATGCGCGGAAGGTCGAACGGCTGAAGGCCAATGATATTCCGATCTACGAGCCGGGTCTGGAGGAGCTGGTCCGTCGCAATCAGGCAGAACAGCGGCTGAACTTCACGACCGATGTGGGCGCCGCGGTCAAAGGATCACAGGTCGTATTCATCGCGGTTGGCACTCCGCCGGACGAGGACGGCTCGGCCGACCTGCAGCACGTGCTGTCGGCCGCCAGTACCATCGGCCGTAACATGAGTGGGTCCAAGGTGGTGGTCACCAAGTCCACCGTGCCTGTTGGAACTGCTGAGAGAGTGCGTGCTGCGGTCAAGGCGGAGACCGAGGTCCCCTTCTGGGTCTGCTCCAACCCCGAGTTCCTGAAGGAAGGCGCCGCCATCGATGACTTCATGAAGCCCGACCGGATCGTCGTTGGCGTGGACGCGGCGGAATCACGGGAAATCATGGCGGAGCTCTACTCGCCGTTCGTGCGGACCGGGAATCCGGTTCTGTTCATGGACATTCCATCTGCCGAGGTGACGAAGTATGCCGCGAACGCCATGCTGGCCACCCGGATCTCGTTCATGAACCAGATCGCCGAGTTCTGCGAGCGCGTTGGAGCGGACGTGAGAGAAGTCCGCCAGGGCATCGGTACCGACCGCCGCATCGGGCAGGCCTTCCTGTTCCCAGGGCCTGGCTACGGCGGCTCCTGCTTCCCCAAGGATGTGAAGGCGCTGATTCGCTCGGGCAAGGAGATCGGTCTCGAGTTCGATCTGCTGGCCGCGACCGAAGCCGTGAATGACCGGCAGAAGCTGGTGCTCCTGCGGAAGACGGAGGATGCCCTGGGCGGTCTCTCGGGCAAGACTGTCGGGGTCTGGGGTCTCGCGTTCAAGGCCGAGACCGACGACATGCGGGAGAGCCCCTCGATCCCGCTCGTTGAGGGACTCCTCGCCGGTGGGGCCAAGGTGCAGGCGCATGACCCCAAGGCCATGCATACAGCCCGCGAGCTCTTCGGGAACAGGATCACCTATGCGCCCGACCCCTATCACGCCGTCGAAGGCGCCGACGCGCTGGTGATCGTGACCGAGTGGCTGGTGTACCGCAATCCCGACTTCGACCGGTTGAAAACCCTGCTGCGACGGCCGGTGGTGGTCGATGGAAGAAATCTCTTTGATCCCCATCGCATGCGCGCTATGGGCTTCGACCATCACGGCATCGGACGGCGCCGCCCATGAGAGTCCTCATCACCGGCGCCGCCGGCTTCCTCGGTTCACATCTCTCCGACCGGTTCCTGGCCGAGGGCCACGAAGTCGTGGGGATGGACAACTTCATCACCGGGTCGCGCGACAACATCGCCCACCTGGAGTCACAGCCTCGGTGGACCTTCGTAGAGCACAACGTCACCAAGTTCATTGAGCTGGATGGGCCGCTCGACGGCGTCCTGCACTTCGCTTCGCCGGCCAGCCCGATCGATTATCTCGAGCTCCCGATCCAGACCCTCAAGGTTGGTTCGCTCGGCACCCACAATTCACTCGGTTTGGCCAAGGCCAAGGGCGCCAGATTTCTCCTGGCCTCGACCTCCGAGGTCTACGGCGATCCCCAGATTCACCCCCAGCCCGAGACCTACTGGGGGCATGTGAATCCGGTCGGGCCGCGTGGGGTGTACGACGAGGCCAAGCGGTTTGCCGAGGCCATGACGATGGCCTATCACCGCTACCATCATGTCGATACCCGCATCGTTCGAATCTTCAATACCTACGGCACGCGGATGCGGCCGGGGGACGGGAGAGTCGTGTCGAACTTCATCGTGCAGGCACTACGAGGCGAGCCGCTCACCGTGTACGGCGACGGTTCACAGACTCGCTCGTTCTGCTACGTGTCGGATCTCATCGACGGGATCTACCGGCTCTTCGGCAGCTCGAGGACCGATCCCACCAACATCGGCAATCCGGGAGAATTCACGGTGCAGCAACTGGCCGAGGCGGTGCTGCGCCTCACGCGATCGAGCTCGACGATCGATCGCCGCCCTCTGCCGGAGGATGACCCCAAGGTTCGGCAGCCCGATCTGACCATTGCCCGGAGCGTCCTGCGGTGGGAGCCCCAGGTCCCGCTCGAGGAAGGGCTGGTGAAGACCATCGCGTACTTCCGCGGCCTCCTCGCCGCATGACGCGGATTCTGGTTACGGGGGCGGCCGGATTCATCGGCTCACATCTCTCGGAGGCGCTCATCGCTCGGGGCGACGAGGTCATCGGCATCGATAACTTCGACCCGTTCTATCCCCGGCCGATCAAGGAGCGGAACCTGGAGCGGCTGCAGGATCAGGAGGGATTCACCTTCAAGGAATTGGACCTGCTGGATCGGGCCGCGTTGCAGGGCCTGCTTACGCCTGACTCCGCGGTTGTGCATCTGGCCGCCAAGGCCGGTGTGCGGCCGTCCCTCGCTGCGCCGCTCGATTACGTGCGAACTAACCTCCTGGGTACTCAATCGGTGGTGGACGCCGCGAGGGGGGCAGGGGTGAGCCGTTTCGTGTTCGGCTCTTCATCCTCGGTCTACGGCAACGACACCCCGCCGCCGTTCCGGGAGGACGTTCCCGCAGTGGGCGCGATCTCTCCTTACGGTGCGACCAAGCGGGCGGGGGAAATCCTGCTCAACTCCTTCGCGCCGCACGCGAAATTGAGGGCCGCAGCACTCCGGTTCTTCACGGTCTATGGTCCCCGGCAGCGCCCCGACCTGGCGATTCACTCCTTTGCGCACCGCTTCGCCAAGGGCGAGCCCGTCACCCTGTTCGGCGACGGCTCCGAATCCCGCGACTACACCTACGTGGCAGACATCGTTTCCGGTGTGACCGCCGCGATCGACTGGACCGCCAAGGCGCCGGTGGGGTTGGAGATCTTCAACCTGGGGAGCCGTGAGCCGGTTCCGCTCAAGACCATGGTGGACGAGCTCGCCGGGGCGATGGGGGTGACCCCACAGATTCAGTGGGCACCTCGACAACCGGGGGACGTCCTGCATACGTTCGCCGATCTCACAAAATCCGAACGGATGCTGGGGTTTCGGCCCCGCACCACGTTCCGCGAGGGGATTCGTCAGTTCCTGACCTGGTTCGAGGAAACCTATGCGCGTCAGTAAGGAGACTTATGCGCGTCAGTGACGAACCGCTGATCAACCAGGCGCGGGAGCGCTTCGCGCTCCAGGACTATTACGGCGCCATCCACTTGCTGGAGCACGTCGTCAACGGCGGCAAGCAGTTCGCCGACGCTCACCACCTGCTGGGACTCTCGTTCGCGCTGCTGGGTCAGGCCCAGCGGGCCCTCGCCCATTTCGAGCGGGCCCTTGAGCTCAACCCGCGTTACATCGAAGCCCACATCCATCGCGGAATCCTGCTCAACGACATGGGCCGGACCGAGGAAGCGACGGAGGCATTCCGGACCGCTGCGGCCCACAACGTCCGTCACTCCTCCGGCTTCCCTTCGCACGTCGCAGCCAATCTCGCCAACCATCACGCCCTGCTTGCGACCGCCTACGCGGAATCGGGCGCGATCGAGCAGGCCATCGAGCAGTTCTATCGCGCTGTCGAGCTGGGGCCCGGCTTCGCCGACATTCGATACCGGCTGGCGAGGACGCTCCTTGAGTCGGGCGACGCGCTGGCCGCACGGGAAGAACTCGAGCGGGTGGTGCAGGACCGTCCCAACTTTCTGGACGCGTTGGCGTCGCTCGGGCTCGCGCGCTACCTGTCGGGCGATGTTGCCGGTGCCGAGGAGGTGTGGCGGGAGTGTCTCCTGGAGCGTCCCAAGAATGCGCGGGTCGAAGCCTACCTCGCGATGCTCGAACGGAACTCGGAGTGAAACGTCTGTGTCTCATGCTGCTGCTCACCGCCTGCGGTGGACGGGCAGCCGATCATGAACGGCTGGGCGATGCGGCTTACGGACGGGCCGAATACCCGGCCGCTCTCCAGGAGTATCGGGCTGCGGCCAAACTGAGCCAGAATGCGCGGGTTTCCGCCAAGCTCGGTGCGGCCGCACTGAAGGCCGGCGAAATTCGGGAGGCTGCCGAGGCGTATCGTCAGCTTGCTTCGCAGGATCGTTCGCGGGCCGACGAGGCCGCGACCGGGCTCGAGTTGGTCGCCAAGGCTGCGGAACGGGCCGGTGATGGATCGGGATTACAACTCGCGGTGGTGACTCTGCGCGGCGTAGCCCCGAATCGTGTCATGGCACGCTACACCCTGGGGCTCACGCGGAGCGGCAAGCTTTCGCCGGAGGAGACGGTGGCGATGGCTCCGGCTGCCCTGGCCTCGGCTCCCGACGCCGCGACCGCCGACTCGATCTTGCTTCTCTACGCCGGCGCCTCTCGCGAGACCACGGCCTGCGAGGCCGCCGCCGGAGCGTACGAAACCGTCCTTCGACGCACCCGGGACCCGGCGAGCCGCACCCGGGCGTCGAGCGGGTATGGGCTCTGCGCCATCCAGCTGGGGCAGGAGGCCTTGACGGTAGATCAGGCGGAGGTCGCAGCCAGGTGGTTCGGCAAGGCGGCAGGATTCAGCAGCGGATCCATGACCGGCCGCAGGGCGCTGGTTGGCCTGGGCGACGCGCGTATCAAACTCGGTGACATTCTCGGTGCGGCGATCGCCTATCAGGATGCGATCGACTCCGAGGCAACAGACTCCATCAGCATCATGGCCCGGCAGCGTCTGACCGCTCTCGGCAATGCTGCCAACGCGAATTGAATTCTCGCCTCATGCGCCAGTCGTGGACGATCGCTCTCGCGATATTGGCTGTTACAGCCTGCGGGGGCCGTAAGTCGGAGCCCATCGGAGCCCCGAGCCCTGTAGCCGTTGGGGCGTCGCCGGAAGAAGTGTCGAAGCTTTGGCAAGAGGCCCTGAATGACTATTCGCGGGGCAAGTGGGGCGATGCGGCACAAAAGCTGGAACGCCTCGCTCTCGAGATCCCGCCTGGAGACAGCCTGGCCGTCGAGGCCCGGTTCCGCCTGGCCGAATGCTACTACGCGCAGAAGAGCCAGCTTCAGGCCACCCGGGAATTCCGCCGAGTTTCGGATGACACCCCGAACAACCCGCTGGCTCCGGAGGCGCTACTCCGCGCCGGGGACGCCTTCGCCGATCTCTGGCACCGGCCCGAGCTTGATCCGTCCTATGGGCAGAGTGCGCTGGCGACGTACCAGGAATTGATCAATCGGTATCCCAATACCCCCGCAGCGTTGAAGGCCAAGCAACGGATAGCCGATCTGGAGGAAAGCTTCGCCAAGAAGGAGTATAAGGCGGCGCAGTTCTATCTTCGGCTCAAGGCCTACGACTCGGCGATTCTTTACTTGCGCGACCTCATCGCGACCTATCCCCGGACTTCCCTGATTCCCGAGGCGCTGATCAAGCTGATCGAGGTCTACAACAAGCTCGGGTATCGCGAGGACGCCGGGGAGACTTGTGGCTATCTCCGCCGCTTCCACCCCGGGACCCCACGAACGGATGAGGTGTGTCCCGTCGCGCAATGATCGGCCTGTTCGGCGGCTCCTTCGACCCCATTCATCACGGGCACCTGATCGTAGCCCAGGCCGTACTCGAGGCGCTCGATCTCGACGAGATGCGCTTCGTTCCCGCCTTTGAACAACCCTTCAAACGTGGCCGGCACGGTGCTCCACCGGAGGTGAGGGCACGGATGGTTTCCCTGGCCATCGAAGGGCAACCCCGCTTCCGTCTGGAAACCGCCGAACTGGATCGGGGTGGAACTTCCTACACCGTGGATACCCTTCGGGCGCTGCAGTCCCGAGAGCCGGGGAAGCGCTTTGCCCTTCTGGTCGGGGCAGACGCAGCCCGGGAGCTGGATCAGTGGCGTGAAGGAGCGCTGATTCCGACCCTGGCCCAGGTTGTCGTTTTCGCCCGGCCAGGAGTGGATCTGCCCGAAATCCCCGAGGGAGCGAAGGTGGTGCGGGTTCCGAGGCTGGATATTTCGGCTACCGAAATCCGGCGACGGGTGGCGCAAAACCAGCCGATTCGCTACTGGGTGCCGGACCCGGTGGCAGCGTGTATCCTCGCGCAGGGATTATATTTGAAGGATGCTTAAGAAACTCGCTACGGCGGTTTTTGGTACCCGATACGACCGGGACGTGAAGAAGATCCGGCCGATCGTTGAGGCCATCAAACGCCATGAGGCGCAGCTCGGCAGCTTGTCGGAGGACGAGTTGCGGGCCCAGACCGCGAAGTTCCGCAGCCAGCTGGCCGAGCGGGTTGCCCCGATCAAGATCGAGCTGGAGCAAGTCCGGCAGCAACGCCACGACTGTGCCGATCCCGAAGAGCGGGACAAGCTCGAGGATCGCTACCACCAACTCGAAATCCGATACAAGAAAGAGCTGAAGGCGGCTCTCGACGATCTGCTCCCCGAGGCCTTCGCCACCGTGCGGGAGGCGACCCGTCGGCTCATGGGCACCAAGGTCATGGTGACCGGTCATGAGCTGAACTGGGACATGGTGCCGTACGACGTCCAGCTGATCGGCGGCATCGTCCTCCACCAGGGCAAGATCGCCGAAATGGCGACCGGTGAAGGCAAGACCCTGGTGGCGACTCTCCCGCTCTATCTCAACGCGCTGGCGGGACGCGGGGCGCACCTGGTCACGGTGAACAACTATTTGGCCCGCCGCGACTCGCAGTGGATGGGCCATGTCTTCAAGTATCTGGGCCTCACCGTCGCGTGCCTGGACGACACCGAACCGTCTTCTCTCGAGCGGCGGGCGGCCTACCAGGCCGATATCACCTACGGGACGAACAACGAGTTCGGCTTCGACTACCTCCGCGACAACATGGTGTTCGGCCTGGACCAACGGGTCCAGCGGGAGCACGCGTATGCCATCATCGACGAGGTGGATTCGATCCTGATCGATGAAGCCCGGACTCCGCTCATCATCTCGGGTCCGGTGGGCAACGAGAAGGACGAGAAGTACGGCGAGTTCAACCGCCAGGTTGCCGAGCTGGTCCGCAAGCAGTCCGGGGTAGTGAGCAACCTGCTGGCCGAGGCCGAGCGCCTGCTCGAGGATCCCAAGCGGCAGAATGACGCCGCGGTGAAGCTCTACCTTGCGCGGCTGGGGATGCCGAAGAACAAGAAGCTGCTCAAGATGCTCAACGAGCAGGGCATCAAGCAGGCTGTGCAGCGGGTAGAGCTGGATCATATCGCCGACCGCAAGCTGCCCACCAAGCAGCAAAGCATGCGGGATCTGGAGGACGCGCTGTATTTCGTCCTCGACGAGAAGGGCCATGCCGTACACCTGACCGATCAGGGCGCCACTGCGATGTCGCCTAATGATCCAGGTCTCTTCCTCGTCCCGGACATCTCGGAGGAAATTCACCAGGTCGACCACGATCCAGCCCTGTCGCCGGCCGAACGGGTAACGAAGCGCCGAGAGGTCGAGTCCGACTATGCGCTAAAGAGCGAGAAGCTCCACATCATCCATAAGCTGCTGCAGGCGCATGCGCTGTACGAGAAAGAAGTGGACTACCTGGTCCAGGATGGTCAGGTGCTCATCGTAGACGAGTTCACCGGGCGCATCATGGCAGGCCGCCGCTGGGCGGACGGGCTGCACCAGGCGGTCGAAGCGAAGGAGAACGTGCAGGTGAAGGGCGAGACCCAGACGCTCGCCACCATCACGATTCAGAACTACTTCCGGATGTACGACAAGCTGTCCGGCATGACTGGCACGGCCGAGACGGAAGAGACCGAGTTCTTCACGATCTACGGGCTCGAGGTCTCCGTCATCCCGACCAACAAGCCGGTGCGGCGGGACGACGAGCAGGACCACATCTACAAGACGCGGCGCGAGAAGAACAATTCGATCATCGACGAGGTCGAAAGGCTGCATGGCCTGGGGCTGCCGGTCCTGATCGGTACCGTGACGGTCGAGGTATCCGAGACGCTCTCCCGCCAGCTCAAGCGGCGCGGCCTCAAGCACGAAGTGCTGAACGCCAAGTACCACCAGCGCGAAGCTGAGATTGTGGCCGGCGCCGGCCAGAAGGGTGCGATCACGATCGCCACCAACATGGCCGGCCGCGGCACCGACATTAAGCTGGGCGCCGACCTGGACCTCACCACCAGTCCCGCCGGCCTGCAGATCATCGGAACCGAACGTCACGAGTCCCGCCGGATCGACCGCCAGCTCCGCGGGCGTTCTGGTCGTCAGGGCGATCCCGGCCGCTCGATCTTCTTCCTCTCACTGGAAGACGACCTGATGCGGTTGTTCGGCTCCGATCGGATCGCGCGGTGGATGGACAAGGGGGGGGCAGAGGAGGGAGAGGTCATCTCCCACCCCTGGGTCACCGGCGCGATCAGCCAGGCCCAGAAACGGGTGGAGTTGCAGAACTTCCAGGCCCGGAAACGGCTGCTCGAGTACGACGACGTCATGAACCAGCAGCGGGAGGTCGTCTACTCCCTGAGGCTGTTCGCGCTGGAGCGGGGCGAGCAGATCAAGGCCGAAGCTACCCGGATGGTGGATGGCGCGGTGGAGCGGGTGGTCACTACCATGCTGGCGGATGCCAAGAATCCCCAGGAGTTCGATCGGACCGGGGTCCAGTCTGCACTCACCATGCAGTTCCTGGTTTCGGCCGACGACCTGCTTGATCCGGCGAAGGCACCCGACCTCAACGGCATGGTTGCGGCCGCCCGAGCGGAAGGGCATCGCACGCTGACCCGCAAAGTCGAGTATCTGACCGAGTTCGGGAAGAGTATCGGGCAGCCCGATGTGGATATGCAGGTGCTCTCGGCGGTCATGCTGAGAGTCCTCGACGAAAAGTGGAAGGATCACCTGTATGATCTGGATCAGCTGCGCAACGCGATCCAGTATCGGGCCTATGGCCAGAAGGATCCGCTCGTCGAGTACAAGAAGGAAGCGTTCGAGATGTTCGAGGACCTGATGCGGGACGTGCAGGCGACGTTCACCGAGCAGTTCCTCAAGATCCAGGTGTCGGCCGAGGCGCCGCGGCAAGCCGAGCCCCCGCCTCCGGGGGCATTCGGCGGGCGGCGTGCTCCCGTCCCACGTACTCCACCCTCGCGCGCTGCGGCAACCAAGCCGGAGGAGCCAACCGGCGCGGATGAGCTGTTCGCGCCCGCGGCAAGGGCGGAGGCGGCGCCGACTCCAACTCGTGCTGCCCCAGCGACGCTGTCAACTAATCTTGGGCCGATGCGTGCCGCCTCTACCGGAGTGGTTCCCGAAGTGGGTCGGAACGATCCCTGTCCCTGCGGGTCGGGCAAGAAGTACAAGAAGTGTCATGGGGCCGGGAGGTGAACCGCGCTCCCTGAGATTGAAGTAACAAGGGCCGTGATTAATTCACGGCCCTTGTTTGTTTCTGCCGCACAGCTGAGAAATCCGAAGCGATCAAGGGATTCAGGCCGTTGCGGCAGATAAACCTGCGATAGAGGGCCCGGGGGTAGCCGTTCGCTGACCGGCTGGCTCCCCCCGGTGCCCGGTCCCGCCACTAACGCGAGATCACGAACTGATAGCACTCACTCGCCAGCACCACCGCCCCGGTCGCGTCGTCAATCACTTGGAAGTGAATGTCGAATGGTGTTCCCTCGGGGAAGGCCGCCACGCTCCGGAACAGGTTCGCGGCGCCGGTTCCGGTCGCGTCCGTGGTGATGGCGTACGGGGTCAACCCTTGGCCCAGCGTGAGCCAGGCAGTGCTGGTGCAGACGTCGTCCACCGTCGTGTCTACCGCGCGCTGGAGCCGATACGCGTTGTTGGGTGCCAGGTCCCGGACCCAGGTATGAAGGTTAATGATGAAGCTGTCGTCGTTCGGCTGGCGGAACTTCACCAGGCCGAAACCGCTGCCCCCCGGGCTTCGGAGGATCACCTCGAGGTTGAAGGGCGGAGTTTCCGGACCCCATGGGTCGCTCAGGGCGGCGGTGGGGACCGCTGCCGCCGGACTGGCTTGGGGAAGGTCGGTGGCGGTTTCGCAGCTCGCCAACAGCAGGGCGGCCGCGGAGGCGGCAAGGAACATCGCGCCGGATCGCATAAGTCCTCCAGGGAGTAAAGGGCGTTGCCTATCTCGGGCCCGCCGACGTGCAGCTCTAAACGGCACCAGGACGGGGTAGGCTGTTTCCAATGTCGAGGCTCGTGGTGATCCTCTCGTCACCCCTGCGTGAGCCATCCGTGATCTGGCGGGGAGAATTCGCGGCGGTAGATTGGCGAGGCACAAGCACATGCCTGGTGGGCAGTTGTGTCGCCAACGCCTTAGGCAGGCAATGATCCGACTGCATACCCTCGGGCGTATCGATCTCCGGAACGGAGAAGGAAAGGAGATCGACTCCGTCCTGGCGCAGCCCAAGCGCCTCGCACTTCTCGCCTACCTCGCTCTTGCAGGGCCTGGACGGTTCCGGCGGCGGGACACCGTGGTATCCATGTTCTGGCCGGAACAGGACGGCGAGCGGGCACGTGGCGCTCTGCGACAGGCGCTCCGGTTCCTCCGGACCGAGCTGGGAGGCGAGAGCCTCGTGGGAAGGGGCGACGAGGAAATCGGCGTGGACGCTCAAGCGCTCACCTGCGACGCTCGCGATTTCGAATCGGCCTGCGACGCCGCGAACTGGTCCACGGCCCTCGATCTCTACCAGGGCGCCCTGCTCGACGGGCTGTATGTGGCCGACGCATCGGTCGAGCTGGAGCGGTGGCTGGAGGAGGAGCGGGGGCGCCTGCAGCGCCGGGCGGTTCAGGCCGCCTGGGCCCTAGTCGAGGCGGCCGAGCGGGCGGATGATCGAGCCGCCGCAGTTCCGCTGGCGCGGCGGGCGGTCGAGTTGTCCCCGGACGACGAGTCGGGCGCGAGGCGTCTCATGCGAGTGCTCGACCGCCGTGGCGACCGGGCCGGCGCCCTGGCGGTCTACGAGGAATTCCGGCGCCGCCTCGCAGCGGAGTATGGCGCCACTCCCGCGCCGGAGACCGAAGCGGTGATAGCGGCCATTCGCTCTCGCCAGGAGAAGGTCTGGGAGTCGCCGCTCCGCGGCTGGCCGCCGGAGCGGGATGAGCCACCGGCCGTCCCGTCGCCATGACGGACACACCCGCTCAGGTCCGGCTGGCCTTCGCCAACCGCTACCCCATCGAACGGGCTCTGGGGCGGGGCGGCATGGCGACGGTGTACCTTGCGCAAGACGTCAAGCACCATCGGCCGGTCGCGCTCAAGGTTCTGCATTCCGAACTGGCCGCGGGCCTTGGCAACGACCGGTTCCTCCGCGAAATCCGGATCGAAGCAAATCTCCAGCACCCCCACATCCTCCCGTTGCACGACTCTGGTGAAGCCGACGGGTTCCTGTACTACGTCATGCCCTACGTCGAGGGCGAATCGCTGCGTCAGCGCCTCGCCCGCGAACGTCGCCTCTCGATCGCCGAGAGCCTGCGAATCACTGCGGATGCGGGCGAGGCGCTGGCCTACGCACACTCGCGCGGCGTAATCCACCGAGACGTCAAGCCCGAAAACATCCTGCTCAGCGGCGGCCACGCCCTGGTAGCCGATTTCGGCATCGCCAAGGCCGTGGAAGCGGCGGGCGATGTCCGGCTCACCGAAACCGGCTGGGGAATGGGCACGCCCGCCTATATGAGTCCCGAGCAGATCGCCGGTGGGGCGGTGGACGGACGGAGCGACATCTACGGACTCGGCTGCCTGCTGTACGAGATGCTCGCTGGCGACCCGCCGTTCACCGGCCTGAACGCCCGGGCCATTTTCACCCGGCACCATCTCGATCCGGTCGCGCCGCTCGGCGGGATCCGATCCGACGTCCCACCCTACGTCGAGGACGCTGTCCACCGCGCCCTGGCCAAAGAGCGGCAGGACCGGTTCGACAGCGTGGCACGATTCCTTGAAGCCTTGCAGGTCACCCATTCCAGCTTGCCAGCGGTTCCGGCCGCGCCACCCGGCCCCTTGAAGCTGTCCGAGCCGCACCCGCCGCCGGCGGTGCGGTCAGGGCGGCCGACCTCACGAGCCGTGCTCGTGGGCCTCGCGGCCGCCGGCGTACTCGCCATCGGCGGCTACCTGGCGGGCTTTGGTCGTGCCCGTGGCCATGAGGCACGGCTGGCCACCTCCGTCGCGGTGATGCCGGTCGAGGACCTGGATGGGGACAGCAGCGAGGCACACATCGGCGAGGGTCTGACCGATGAACTGATCACGGATCTGACCCGAATCCGCGCGCTTCGGGTCATCAACCGGCAGACCATGGTGAAATACTACCGCGCCGGGAAGACGCCGAGGGAGGTGGCCCGTGAGCTCGGCGTGGATGCGATCGTCACCGCGACGATGCAGCGCCTGGGGGACACCGTCCATCTGTCCGCGCAGGTTTCCCGGGCGGGAGAGGACGGTTCCGTCTGGGCGGAGAGCTACGACGGTACACGGGGCGACCTGCTGCGGGTGCAGCGCGAGATCGCCCGCGCCGTGGCTGTGCAGCTCCGTGGAAGCCTTAGCGCCGGAGAACGGGCCGACCTCGGCGCGACCCGCTCATTGGACCCCGAGGTGGTGGACCTGTACGAGCGCGGCCGCCGGTTCTGGAACAAGCGCGGCAAGGGAAACCTGCTGCAGGCGATTCAGCTCTTCGACCAGGCCCTCGACCGGGACCCGCGATTCGCCCCGGCCTACTCGGCGCAGGCCGACGCCTTTGTTCAGCTGGGGTATGGTAGCCACCTCGCTCCGGAAGACGCATTTCCCAAAGCGAGAAGCGCCGCCGAGAAGGCGCTGGGGCTCGATTCCACTCTGGCCGAGCCACACGCGGCGCTCGCCTTCGTCCGGTTCTACTACGACTGGGACTGGGCGGGGGCCGAACAGGAGTTCCGACTCGCGATTGACCGGAACCCGAGCTACGCCACCGGCCACGAATGGTACGGCCTCTACCTGGCGGCGATGGGCCGGTTCGACGCGGCGGTGGAAGAGGAGCGGATCGCAGTGTCGCTCGAACCCCTCTCCGCTCCGGTAGCCGGCACGGCTGCCTGGGTGCTGTACTACGCCGGCAGACTGGACGAGGCAGATCGCCAGCTTCGGATCGTATTGCGCACCGACTCGACCTTTCTCCTCGGGCGGCTGTACCTCGGGCGGGTGGAGCAGGCCAGGGGAGCGATGGACAGTGCCTTGGCGTACTATGGTACCCTCGGGACGTTCCAGAGCTGGGTTCCCTCTATCGCGGGCTTGGGCAACATCTACGGCCTCATCGGCCGCCGGGCCGATGCTCTCCGTGAGCTGGCCCGACTCGATTCGCTCGAGCGGACCGGGCAGTACGTCACGCCCTACGGGCGGGCACTCGTTTGGGCCGGCCTCGGAGATCTCGACCGAAGTTTCGCGGAGCTGGATCGCGCGGTGGAGGGAAGGAGTCACTGGCTGGTCTGGCTCAACCGCGACAGTCGCTGGATGCCGCTCAGACATGACCCCCGGTTCCAGCCGCTGGTGCGCCGAATCGGACTGCCTGTGTGAGACGTGCCTGGCCGATGGCCGCCGTGCTGAGCCTGATGGCTGGACGCGGCCCGGATATACCCTCTTCCTCGATTGGGGCCTGTCGCTCCGGCCGGGCAGGGTCGAGCTCACCCTCAACCCCCCGATCCGGCTGCGTCAGAACTTTCCCCAAAGCATCATCGACCCGAAGAAGAACTTTCCCGGTGGGGGCGATCTGGCCGATTACGTGATCTACGCGGGATTCACCCAACGCCTCTGACCGCTGTGCCGGGGGCGTCGACCGCGTCTTTCCGCTCCGTCCGTCGTCGGGGCGTACCAACTCACCCGAAAGCCCGCTCTTATCGTAGTCGGGTGCTCCATCCCGGTACATCGAACGGCTCAACCGAACTCCCCCGCGAGCGCCTCTGGTCGCTCGGCGCCGGCGCGCTGACCTCGGCCGAGCTCGTTGCCATCCTCCTCGGAACCGGAGGACCTGGAGTTGGTGCACTCGAGGTGTCCGGCCGGCTGCTCGAGGTGAGCGGCGGATCCTTGCGCCGCCTGGCGGCAAGGCCGCCGGCTGAATTGCAGCAGGCCGCGGGCGTCGGTCCCGCCAAAGCGGCTCGTCTCCTTGCCGCCTTCGAAATAGGCAACCGCCTCATGGCAGAGTCCCGTCCGGCGGCACTCCGGATCCGGGAGCCCGAGGACGTCGTCCGCATGCTGGCTGCCAGGCTGCGCGACCTGGCGGTGGAAGAGTTCCATCTTCTGGCTCTCGACAGCCAGAGCCGTGTGCTCCGCGATGTCCTCGTTACCAGAGGCCTCCTCAACAGCTCACTGGTGCATCCGCGCGAGGTGTTCCGCGCGGCGATCGCCGAGGCGGCCGCGGGCATCATCGTGGTGCACAATCATCCGAGCGGGGATCCTACCCCTTCTCCCGAAGACCGTTCCGTCACCAAACAACTGGTCGAGGCCGGGCGATTGCTCGACCTGCCACTGTATGATCACGTGATTCTGGCGGGCGATCGGTTTTTCAGTTTCGCGACGGCAGGGCTGTTGTGAGCCAGCCTCTCGTGGACAGAGATGGGCTGGTTCAGAACGCTCACATCGGTTCACCCATTGAGCATTCCGGTACCGCACCGTAGGTTAAATGGTGCAACTCCCTCCGTAGGTGGGGACGGAGCCCCGCAACCCTCGTACGGCCCCTCTGTTCGGGGCCCGCTCCTTCGCAATCATCTGCCTCGGGTTATTCACCTGGGCTTCTTCTGGGCAGGGCTGCTTGCTACTGCGCATGACATCCAGTATGGGTGTCCAAGGATCTGACGCATTGTCGCACCCTCAGTGCCAGCGTCCTGTGCACTGACAGGCTCCGACGACCCCATGTCGTTGGGACGGCTACCCGCTCCTGTAAATCTCAACCCAGTGCTGCATTCCACGCCGATGTGACACGGGAGGAAACTGCACTTGGCAGCTTGGTTGCACAGGGTGATGTGGCCCTTCGTGTTTTTGGCTGCCGCGGTGGCCGGAACGGCTAATCCCGGTGCGGCTCAGGAGGCAGTTGCCATACAGCAGGACGGCGCGAATGAAGGCCAACTCGCCCCGGACTTCACCCTCGAGACCCTGGCGGGCGACCAGGTTCGCCTCAGCGAGCTCCGGGGCCAACCGGTCCTCGTCAACTTCTGGGCCTCGTGGTGCAAGCCGTGTGCGGCAGAGATGCCGCACATCGTCGCTGCGTATGATTCACTCCGCGATCGTGGCCTGACAGTGCTGGCGGTCAACCTCACTGATCAGGAGCGCTCGAAGGATGTGCGTCGATTCGTGGAGTCGTTCAAGCTGACATTTCCGGTACTCCTCGATGAACGGGGTCAGGTGCGGGAGCTATACGAGCTCGCCACGGTTCCGACCTCGGTCTTCGTGGACACTGGGGGTGTCGTTCGCCGGCTCGTCCTGGGGCCGCTCTCTCCCGAGATGCTGGCGCGTGGTCTCACCATGATTCTGGGCGCGCCCTGATGCATAGACGTCTTCGGGTTTGCCTTGCCTACCATGAGTTCAGGCCGCGCGACCCCTCGCAGACCCGATCACACCCCTATTGGGCCCATTGATTCATTAGAGATTGTCGAGCGGTCGTGACGGCTCCCCGAGCAACGGAGGTTTGGATGCCTACGCGCGCGCAGGTCACTGTGCCACGAGCCGGGTGGGCTGTCCTCGCAGCAATCATTCTTCTGGGCCTCTCTCCGAGGGTTGCCTTCGGCCAGGGCTGAATGCCGATCCGCTACACGTCCCCCGGTCTGGGTGGACATCGCCAGGTGATGATAGGCGGAGGCGAGTGGGAATTCGATCTGTCCTACCGGCAATTGAATGCGGACGATTTTTTCGTCGGAAACCAGATTGTTCCCGAGGCCGCCCCGGGTGGCCAGCCGAACCGGTTCAAGATCCACACCTTTGACGTGTCGGTGGTCTACGGTGTAAGCGATCGGTTCAGCCTCAGGTTTACGGTGCCATTCTCCACCGGAGAAAATTCCCGGATCCACCGCGACGAGAAACGTCATGTCACGTTTGCCAACGGAATCGGTGACATCAGCCTGGCAGGCAAGCTCTGGCTGTTTGACCCGGCTATCTCGACCGATGGAAACCTTGCCCTTGGCCTCGGCGTGAAGGCGCCGACCGGGGCCGACGATGCGGAGGGCGATTTAGGGACCGCCGCAGCGGGAGTCATCCAGTTCCCGGTGCATCCCGGTCTGCAAACCGGTGATGGAGGATGGGCCATCCTCCTCGCTGCCGAAGGGTACCGGCAGATCTTCGGATCCCTGTCCGGCTATTTGGGCGGCGCCTATCAGATCACCCCGAAGGAAGCGAGCGAGATCCCCGTTGTCCCTGGAGGTCCTCCGCGCTCAGTGTTCGACGTGTATCATCTCCGCGCTGGGCTTGCCTACGGGCTGACGCCAAATCCTGCCCTGTCTGCCAGCCTCGGCTTGAGAATCGACGGGGTGCCGGTGCGAGACCTTGTGGGAGGCGATGGGGGCTATCGGACCCCGGGCTACACTCTTTTCTTCGATCCGGGCATTTCGCTCACATTGGGACGTACGACGCTGACCGCTAGCGTACCGTTGAGGCTCCACGGTGAGTTCCAACAGAATGTCCTGGATATGAGCGGAGAAGGCGCGGGGACCTTCGGCAATCGCGGGGATCTGGCGAGCTATCTCATTTTCCTGGGCTTTGCCCAACGCTTTTGAGCTCGACTCGTAGAATTGATTGAGCGATTGCGGGCTGCGCTGGACCATCGCTACCGGATCGAGCGCGAGCTCGGTCGGGGCGGGATGGCGACTGTCTACCTCGCGGAGGACCTCAAGCATCGGCGCCGAGTCGCGCTGAAGGTGTTGCGGCCCGAGATCGGCGCCGCCCTCGGCGTGGAGCGCTTTCTGCGCGAGATCACGACCTGCGCGACTCTGCAGCATCCCCACATTCTTGGCTTGCTCGATTCGGGCGAAATCCCTCCCGGGGATGGCGAGGGCCCGGCCTTGCTCTATTACGCCATGCCGTACGTCGAAGGGGAATCCCTCCGCGACCGGCTGGATCGTAAGCGCCAGCTCCCACTCGATGAGGCGATCACCATCGGGCGCGAGGTCGCCGATGCGCTGGGCTATGCCCACACCCATGATGTGGTGCATCGGGATATCAAGCCGGAGAACATTCTGCTATCCGGCGGACACGCTATGGTGGCGGATTTTGGCATCGCCAAGGCGCTGACCTCCGCGGGCGGCGAGAGGTTGACCGAGACTGGCCTCGCATTGGGGACGCCGTACTACATGAGCCCGGAGCAGGCCACCGGAGATCCTCTGGATGGCAGCGCCGACCAGTACGCGCTGGGGTGCGTGCTCTACGAGATGCTCGCCGGGGCGCCGCCATTTCAGGGCTCGACGGCGCAATCCATCCTGGCCCGGCACGCCGTGGATCCGGTCCCGAGCCTCCGGACCGTGCGTGCGACGATCCCGTCGGGGGTAGAGCAGGCGATCACCCGTGCCCTCGCCAAATCCCCAGCCGACCGGTTTGCCACCACGGCCGAGTTTGCCGTGGCACTGGCGGGAGCTGCCACTAGTCCGGCGACTGTGGCGAGCAGTACTGGCACATCCCTCTCGACGGCTCATGGTTATCGTCGTCGGCGCGTAGGATGGGCTCTGCTTGCTGGAGTCGTGGGGATCGGACTGATCACGGGAATCCGAACGGTCACGTCGAGGAAGGTGGCCCGATCCGCGCCCGAGCCGGCGATCCGTTTGTTGGGCGTGACTCCATTTGGAAACCTGACTGGCGACTCAAGCCAGATGTACTTGGCCCAGG
>Ga0207712_10001063_pt1 | contig 19264 bp, 17 predicted proteins | sample KBSS44metaG_FD_184402 | JGI IMG/M metagenome (GOLD analysis project Ga0207712, IMG submission 184402) | Switchgrass rhizosphere microbial communities from Kellogg Biological Station, Michigan, USA - KBS S4-4 metaG (SPAdes) (version 2) | ecosystem: Host-associated > Plants > Roots > Rhizosphere... | reverse complement strand
TGTCAGCGGGCGGGATCGCTTGTTGAAACCGGGATCTGTCCCGAGTTCCAACTCGCGTTTAGTATTCTTAAGATCAACCAGAGCCTGCTCAGCGGTCTGATACCTGTCGTTTCGATCCTTCGCTAATGTTCTCGTAACGATCCGTTGTAAAGAGCCGGCTTGAGGTTGCGACGTCGCCAGAGGTTCCGGTTCTCTTTCGGCGATCCGGATAATAATATCGGTTGGTGTTGGTCCATCGAACGGTAGCCGGCCCGCAATCATCTCGTAGAGCACGACTCCCAAACTCCAGATGTCTGTTCGTGCATCAACCAAAAGTCCGCGCGCCTGCTCCGGCGACATATAGGCGACAGTTCCCATCAACACGCCGGGCAGGGTCTTAAGATCGATGGCGCGTGTTTCGGCTTCACTGTTCACCGGTTCAGGCGTTGTTTCTGCCAATTTCGCCAACCCGAAGTCGAGCACCTTTACGAACCCGTCTTCTCGTAGCATCACGTTTTCAGGTTTGATATCACGGTGCACGATTTTCGCTCTGTGAGCGCTGCAGAGTGCCGATGCAATCTGAATCGCGATGTCGAGTGCTTCGTCAACGCCGATAAGGTCCTTCGCCATTCGCTCGCGCAGCGTCATGCCTTCGATGTATTCCATGACAATGCAATGGCGACCATCTTCCGTCTGAATTACCTGGTGGATGATGCAGACATTTGGTGCGAGAGTGCCGCAACTGCCCGCGCCTCTGCTTCGAACCGTCGGAGATGTGTTTTGTCTTTGGTGAGAACCGCCGGCAGAAACTTGAGGGCAACATTACGTCGCAAGCTGGTGTCTTCGGCAAGATAGACTTCGCCCATTCCACCGGCCCCCAACATCGAGAGGATGCGGTACTGGTTGAATCTGTCGCCGGCACGAATTGGCGCGTGTTCGCCGGCCATGATTCTTGCTGCAACCTCGAGGGCGGGTGCTTCCATGAAACCTTCGGCGTCATGCTCATACGTAAGCAGAGATTCAACTTCGCGTCGCAGTGTTTGGTCGCCCGCGCAAGCCTGGACCAGAAAAGTGGAACGTTCACTCGCCTCTTTTTCGAGGGTCAAGTGATAAATGCGTTCAACTTCTTGCCACCGATCTTTCACGAGCCGACAAATTCTCCATCGAGCGCTCGCAACAACCAGGCCTTCGCGAGACGCCAATCACGCATCACGGTTTCTTTCGAAACTTTCAATAGCTCAGCTACTTCTTCGACGGAAAGCCCGGCAAAGAAGCGCAGCTCGACGACCTTAACTTTACGAGGATCGATTTCAGCCAATGCCTTCAGCGCCTCATCGAGCGCCACGAAGTCGGCACTGCGTTGAATGACAAACGACCCCGCTTCGCTCAGTGACACTTGAACTACGCCTCCGCCACGTTTCAGGTACTGCCTGTCGCGAGCGAAATCGACAAGAATACGTCGCATAAGTTGCGCCGCAACACCGAAGAAGTGCGCACGGTTTTGCCAGCGGACGTTCTTCCAGTCGATCAGCCGGATGTACGCTTCGTTAATAAGGGCGGAGGTCTGGAGTAAGTGGCCGGGACGTTCGCGGCTCATGTATTGGTGTGCAAGCCTGTGCAACTCTGCGTGAATGAGCGGTGCGAGCTGGTTAAGTGCAGCGTCGTCCCCGTCACTCCAGGCCACAAGTAACTTCGTAATTTCTTTCGACGACTGTGGCGGCATACAAACCACCTGCTTTAAAGAGCCCACAAAATATCACAACTAATCATGTCAATTCTGAAAATCCTGTTCACGCTGTCCAACCTCTTACTCGCGTGCCGGCGAAAAAAGTTTCAGAGTCTGATTAAAGCTTTTCTCCCTCAATCCCGCCTTAACCCGTAAGAACCCCGAACAGAAAGAGGAGAAACATGAGAGTCAGCAAAATAAGCAAAGGACTGGTTTTTACACTAGCGGCGGTCATCGCGCTTTCTTTGATATCGGTGTGCCCGTTGTTGAACATCGCATGTGCCACTGACGCCACTACACATGTGTATCCGCCTCCAAAGGCCGCGGTGGCGAGTAATATCGTACTCGAGTGGAACGACCTGGCGGCAAGATTTTCGCTACAGTCGGCGCCCGCTCTAGCCCCAATCCAGCAAGTACGCGTCATGGCGATTTTTCAACTCGCGATCCACGATGCGGTCAACGGAATTACGGGCGAATTTGAAACTTATCTTTCGCCACCGGCGCCGCCACAGAATGCGTCGCCAGAAGCTGCAGCTATCGGAGCGGCTCATGAGGCTCTTAGAAATCTTTTTCCTGGAAACGATGCGCTGTTGGACAGTCGTTTGCTGACCTCGCTCCAGGAGCACGGCTCCTCAGTGAACGATCCGGCGGTTTCGTATGGTCGCGCCGTGGCAGCATCAATTCTCGCGGTCCGGGCCAACGATCATTCAGCAGAAGCGCAGTTCAATTACGACGCTCCGAATCAGGGCGCGCCGGGTGTTTGGGTACGACTGCCAAACGTACCCGCATCACTGCCAGGCTGGGGGAAAGTTACTCCATTTGTGCTACGGAGCGCAGCGCAATTCCGGCCGGATGCGCCTCCCGATCTGACGAGTGAAAGATATGCAAAGGATTACAATGAGATCAAACAGATAGGCGTTGCAACTGGTTCTACTCGTTCGGTTGAACAAACCGACATCGCACTCTTCTGGCGTGCATCGCCGACGGCGATTTGGAATAGCGTCCTAAGACAGGTTGTGCAGAGTCGAAACATGGATCTGTCGTCCGAGGCGCGCTTATTCGCGTTGTTCTATCTAACAGCGTCCGACGCGAGCGTGGCTTGCTGGGAAGCGAAATACGAATACAACTTCTGGAGGCCGCAATCAGCAATTACCAACGGCAATGCTGATGGCAACGACCAGACCGCCGGTGACGCCGCCTGGAAACCGTTCATAGGAACTCCGCCACATCCGGAGTATCCATCGGGCCACTCGACGAACAGCAGTGCGATGGCAAAGATCCTTACACTCGAATTCGGTGACACTCCGGGAGTACCGATCACCGTTACTCAGACTGGTATTACTCGAACCTGGACCAGTTTTAGTGAAGCTGTTGATGAAGTAATCGACGCTCGAGTTTATTCAGGGATTCACTTCCGGAATTCGGACGTGGCCGGCGCTCGCATGGGACGGCAAATCGCGCAGTTCGTTTCGCAGCACGCGCTGCGACCAACCTCTAAAGGAAACTAGACAACGCAGCTTCCTCAAAAGTCATGCTTGGACGCAGGCAGGGTGCGGTAGCGACCTGGTGAAACGATCGGGATCAAGAATCGTTAAGGAATATTGCAGCCGATCACAGACCAGGTCGCTCCGTTGGGGCGAGCCAGCTTCAGTGAATGGAATACAACGACCCATCCACGGTTTCACGGCAGCACGACATTTCGCAAATTTTCCAATCGCCGTTGGCCTGGCGCTGCCAGACGGTGAGAAACCGGCCACCATTGATCGACAGTTTGCCGTTCAGCAGAAAGTCTGTGCTGCGATTCTCGGTTTATTGATAGCGGGTAGCATGTCGCACACCCTGGCCCAAAGCCAAAGCAACACCCTTTCTGATGAAGACGAAGCCGATATACTAGACTCATTGATCCAAGTTGCTCATTAATCTCCAGCTACGGCTTTGCCTCAAAAGTCGGAAAATTCGGTTGGAGACAGTCAGTACCACCTGCGGTAGCGGGTGGGTGCGTAGCTGTGCGGCGACAGAACTTCTCAACACAGGCGTAAAAGGCTGCGCACCCACCCGCTACCGCAGGTGGTACTGACTGTCTCCAACAGTGGATCCTGACTTTTGAGGCAAAGCCTCCAGCTACTGCGAGTTTCAACGTCCAGTGAAACTGCGTCGGGATTATAAAAACAGAATGTCGTCCTTAGCTTTCTCGTAAACTAGGACGCGGAGCCCAGCGCGAACTCCACCGCCTGCGTCACGCTCATGCTTTTACCTTTCTCCTCCGCGGCCCGGACTGAGCCCTCATCGAGCGCCGCCGCAACGCTCTCTGCGTAGCGCTGGACGGTGCACGTTCTGGCCGGGCTGAGCGGAATTCTGAGATCGCGTCGCAGACTCGCCGCCGCTCCTCTCAACGTCAGAAATAGATCGGGATTCCATCCCTCTTCGGCCAGGGTGCAGGCCAGAGCTTCGAGGGCCGCGGCAATCCCTTGCGTGTCCTCGATCTCGCTTAGATCCTTCAGAGCCGCTCGCTGCAGCTCGAGGGCCTCCGCAAAGTTGCCTTCCGAGCACGCCAGCTCGCCCCGGAGCAACTGCGTGCGGGCAGCCAACGGCCTGTTACCCAACGACTCGCACAGGTCGAGGCTCCGGGTGAGGCACTCTTTGGCCTGCGCGAGCTCGCCCGTTCGCAGAGCCGTCTCACCTAAATAGTGAAGAGATAATCCTTCGAGATATTTGTCCTGCGCACTCCTCGCCGCCGCAAGGGCGACCTCAAAAACCGGCTTCGCCTGCCCGAACTCACCTACCTCAAGCCAGGTCAGCGCCAGATTATTTGCCGAGCGGGCTATGTTCGCCTGATCGCCCGCCGCGGAACTAATATCCAGACTTTTCTGTGCGGCCCGTCGTGCGTCATCGAGCAACCCGAGACGGTAAAGCAAGAAGGCGTAGTGGACTAAAGTAAAAGCTTCTTCCTTCTCCGCTCCCAGCTCCTGCCATATTGCGAGGCTTTGCTCAAAATAAGTTTTTCCCAGCTCCGAGTCTTCGCCCACGCCGGCCAATTGACCGAAAAAGAAACCGGCGGTCCTGAGCGCCCTGGCTCTCGCCTCCGGATAACTACCGTCGTCGGCGTCAAGGGCTCGTCGCGTCCAAAACTTCGCTTCGCGAAGATGCCCATGATTGAACCAGAACTTCGCCAGGGCACCACACATTCGCAATCCGATTTCAATGTTTCGACCTTCGCGGATCGATCGCTCCAACACCGCTCGGACGTTGTCATATTCCTCTTTCGTCCGCACGAGCCAGTCAATGTTGCCACCCGCCTCGAAAGCATTCTCGGCAAGTTCGAGGAAATACCGCGCATGACTTTCTGTGATACGTTCCTCTTCGCCGGATTTACGCAGCCACTTACGCCCGAACTGGCGAATGGTCTCAAGCATGAGATAGCGCTGACTCCCGTTGACGAGGGTAAGTTGAATCAGCGAACGTCTCACCAACTGCGCCAGCAGGTGAATGACTTCGTTCTTCTCGACGCCATCGCCGGCACAGATCTCGCGGGCCGTCTCACTGGTCCAACCGCCGGCGAAAAGCGATAGACGCCGAAGAAGTATTCGTTCCTCCTCGGCGAGCAGACTGTAGCTCCAATCAACGGCACCCTCCAGCGTTCGATGGCGTAGGTCCTGCCTCCTCGCCGTTGGAGCAGCCGAAAGCGATCAGACATCACGTCGATGATCTGATCCACTGTGTAAGCGCCGACCTGCACGGCGGCAAGTTCGATTGCAAGCGGGATACCTTCGAGCAACCGGCACAACCCTCCGACCTGCGCCATATCTTTCTGTTCGACCTCGAAGTCGGGCCGCTGCTGTTTCACGAGTGTGAGAAAAAGCTCGACGGCCTCGTATCGCCCCGACCCGTCCGACACGGACGCGGAATTCGGCTCGGGCACGCTGAGCGGAGGCACTGCCATGACAGACTCACCCGAGAGCAGCAAGGGCTCACGGCTGGAGGTGATCAACCTGATCTTCGGTGCGGCTCGCAGCAGGTGATCGACAAGGTGCGAGCACCCCTCGATGAGGTGCTCGCAGTTGTCTATAACAAGCAGGGCACGCTTCTCCTTCAGGTGTTCGGAGATGACCTCCAGCTCGGTACGGTCAGCGCGCTCGACCAGGGCCAGGGCGCTCAGCACCGCCTTGGGGACAAGCGCGTCGTTCTCGATCGGGACGAGATTGACCGCGTAAGTTCCGTCCGGAAAGCTGCTCGCGATCTCATCGGCGAGCCCTCGCGGCAAGGCGCGATTTACCAATGCCGGGAGGCCCGGTCAAGGTGATCAGGCGTGTGTGTGTCAGAAGCTGCTTGAGCTTTTCGAGCTCGGCCTGCCGGCCGACGAAAGGATGGCCGTTGTCGGGTGCTCTCGGGCTCTCTTCATCAGTAGCCGCAACATCGGCTTCCTCCGATATGGCATATCCGACCTTCGGGATATTGACGATCCACTTGCCGTAATCCCCGAGCGATCGCCGTAGCTTTCTGATCGCAACGTAAAGCACGTTGGCGTCCTGTGCGGGTGCTATTCCGGTTGCAGGATCTTCCGCCCAGACCATCAGGCGCAGTTCGTCGCCTGTGAGCACACGGTCGCGATTTCGCAGGAGCGTTTCAAGGAGTTTCACCTCGATGGGACTCGCGGGAACGCGGTGGCCATCGCGCAGCAGACGGCGGCCAGCCGAATCAAGAAAAAACGGCCCGAAGCTAATTCCCGGAACAGTTTTGCCGCTCGCCATCGTGGACAGATTTTGGACAGATGATGGTTAGAGAAGGTTTCGTTGTGTGCTTGCGCGTCCTGAACAATTATACGCCACCAAGCACAGGGTTCAATGAGGTCAACACGCGGATTGTAGACCTTCATTTTGGGACGTTGAGGATCCGTTGAGTTTCGGTTCCGTCACCTGAGGCGGCAACGAAGGATGCAGCAATCATAGGAGAAGAGATGAAGATAAAAAAGATGAAGGGAGCTTCACACCAGTTCGGCGCTCGTGTCGCGCGGGCGATATGGCCGGAGAAGCGTAGTGTGCAGCGGATGGGCGTAGTGGTATTGAGCCTCTGCGCTCTACTCGGCGTTTCACGAGCCAGAGACGTTCAGAAACTGTTCCTGGGCTCAACCGAAAACGCGCCCAAAACCCAGACCAAACTTTCCGCCACCGCATCACCGGCACTCGTGACCACCAACAGCACTGTGGCTGAGACGACGGCGGAAGCGACCCTGAGCGGAGCACCGAACATCGTTGACCTGATCGCCGATTCGGAAACGATCATCAGCGGTGCGGTCAAGGAAGTGACCGACGGTTTCGAGAACGGTATTCCGTACACGCAGGTGACTATCGAAGTTAAAGAGACTCTTCGCGGACAGGTTGGCGAGGAATATACATTTCGTCAGTTCGGTCTGACGCAGCCGCGCAAAATGGAGAACGGAAAAATGTACATCGGCACCACGCCGGAAGGCTGGTCCAAGTACGAAGCCAATGAGGATGCGATGTTCTTCCTCTACAAGCCTGCTTCGATTACCGGTCTGCAGACAACGACTGGTCTCGGCCAGGGCAAGGTGATGTTCAAAGGCGGAAACGCGATCAGCCAGGCTGGTAATGAAGGCCTGTTCGAGAACGTCGATGTCAACACCGGCCTCCTTAATGATAAGGACAAGCGGTTACTGGCCACGAAGCGCGGAGCGGTGAATGCCGAAGGCTTTAAGTCGTTCGTGCGTCGCGCGGTCAACGGAAAATGGATTGAAGGAGGGAAGATGCGTCATGTCAAGAACTAAGAGTGGTCAAATAATATCTGCAATACTTTTCGCGGTTTTCGCGGTCATGGGAGTCAACGCGGCTGGTCCGCTCATGATGTGGAACAAAGCGGAGCGCATCCCTTATCGTTGGGATGTTACATCGCCGGTCAAGGTTTATACCGACAGCGGTCCGTTCGAGGTCATTTCGTCGCAATACACGCCGATATCGAATGAAACTGCCGATGCGGCAGTCGCCTTCTCGATCGGTCAGTGGTCAAATGTCGAAACTTCGTCATTCAGAGCCGAGATCGCCGGAGATTTCAATTCGATCGGTCTTCCCGATATCGATAGCCCGGCGAACGCCGGTCTGGTCATCGGACCCGACAATGGCGGCGGTGTCCACGTTATCTATGACCAGCACGGCACAGTCATGTCCCAGTTTCTGGGCGCCCCGTCCTCGGTGCTTGGTATTTCCCAACCCGAATGGGCGGACGAAGAAACGGGCACGATCACTGAATCGTGGGTCATTGTAAACTCACAACTGCGCTGGGTTGGCGACGACCAGCTTGAGAACTTCCGGGCCATTTTCACACACGAATTCGGTCACGCGATCAACCTCGCTCACTCGCAGACGAACGGAGCGATCCAGCAGTATGCAGATTCAAAAGGTCCGCTGAGCTGTGGTACCACGCTGCCGTATTCGACGGCGATCACTCTTAACGATCGCGAAACGATGTACCCGTTCCTTAACGTGAGACCGGGAACTGGGAACGGGCTGCAAATGTCGACGGTGAACGTGTCCGACGATAAGACTTCGGTTTCAAATCTTTACCCGGCGCCGGGCTATCCGGAAACGCGCGGGTCGATCACAGGTCGTATCCTGAAGTCCGACGGGACTACAGGTGTCACCGGCGTTAACGTCATCGCTCGAAACATCGACAACCCGTACGCGGATGCAATATCGGCGATGTCAGGCGATTATGTCCGCGTCGCGGAGAACAATGACGGAAGCTTTACCATCAATGGTCTGACGCCGGGCGCGCGTTACGCTCTTTACAACGACGTGATCGTTCAGGGCGGCTTCCCGACGAAGCAGCCCGACTATCTGCCCGAGGGCGAAGAGTTCTTTAACGGAGAGAACGAGAGCGGCAATGGAATTACAGACGGCCCCTGTCAGATGACGCCGATCGTCGCGGCTGTGGGGTCGGTCACACAGGCTGACATCACACTCAACACGGTGCAGGGCGCGCCGAAATTCACCCCGTTAGTAGGGGGCATGGTGCTTAACTCGATCTCGAGCGATGGCAATATCATCGCCGGAGCTCCCGCCTCCGGGGGCGGCACGTATCGTTATACCGAGGCGGACGGGCACCAGCTGTTGAACGACACGGGTGGGTCTTTTTTCAGCACGATGTCTCGTGACGGCTCGTTCTTCTCGTCCGAAACGATGAACTCTGCCAACAAGCGTGTTGCCAGCATCCTTCAGTATCCGGGCGGATCATGGCAGCAGTTACCAGTTCCGCAGGTGGCATTGCCGGCGACGTTCGCTCCTAATAGCGATTACGTAACGACCGCCTATGGCGTTGCCGAATATGGACGCGCTGTTGCAGGCGGTGTGGCGGTGGACACCAATGGACCGCTTCCGGGCGAGGCCGGAAGGATCCGTCCGTTCATCTGGACACCTGAGAACGGCAGCCGGGAACTACCGGTTCCTGCGGGTACGCGGAATGGCAAGCCGAACAACATCTCCGCCAACGGTTCGACCGTGCTGGGTTGGTACGATTTCAACAACTCGGGTACAACCCGTTATGGAGCGCGCTGGGTCAACGGCGAATTCATACCTTTCACCACTCCGTCAATGTATGTAGGAGAGGCGAACGTTTCGACGCCCGATGGCTCTGTTATTCTTGGCAGGAATGCCGGACCGAGGCTGGAAGCATGGTATTGGACACAGGAAAAAGGCGTCCAGCTTCTTGGTCGGCTCGGAGCGATAAACGTTTCTTCGGCCAATGCAGTCAGCGACGACGGTCAGGTCATTTCGGGTTTTGGTGGCTCGGTCGCCGAATTCCCGGGTGACGTAGCCGGTCACAGGGCGTTTCTCTGGACTCCCGAGCTCGGGTTTGTCAATTTCGATAACTTCCTCAGGGCACAGGGCACGGCGTTTGACGGCTGGCTCATAAACAGCACCAACTCGATGACGCCCGACGGCACGAAATTCGTTGGTTCCGGTTACGCTCCGTTCCTCAAAGGACTGGCTGGCTGGACACTCGATATGCAGACTGTAAACATCTGCCACGCTCCTCCGGGAAATCCGACAAACAGGAAGACGATAACTGTCCCGTTCAGGGTTGATATGGCTAACCATCTCAAACACGGTGACACGGTCGGTTTCTGTACCGAGTAAAAGCCGGTCGACGTGACCCATAAACAGCGGCTGCCGCCAATGACATTGGCGGCCGCTGCTATTTTCATCGAAGAAAGAGAGCCCTACCGGACGGTGTCATTTCTCTACCGATATCACAGTGATTGATTTGGGTTCGAGTTTGAGAGATACGGCCCCGTGTTCAACCTTTGCGGAAATGCGCTTCGGAACAACTGTGGTTGGTGTCTCAAACGTATTGACGCTGTCTACCCTGGGCGCGGTTAGTGTCTCCCCGGCTGCGGACTTGGCGTTGAGGCCGGCAAGTGACACTTCAATCTCGATGGGCTTATTAGGATCGAGGTTGGTGATTTCCAGCCACAGTTTACCTTTCGCATCCTTTGCTGCGATTGCGTCCACACGAGGCAACGTGATGTCTCCATGTGTATAGGTCCCCGCGTTAAAAGCGACAGGCACAAATGTGGCATCCTGGAATGGCACGTACATTTTGTAAACGTAGTAGGTCGGGGTCAGAACCATCTTTTCCTTGTCAGTCATGATCATCGACTGCAACACATTGATCATCTGCGCGATGTTTGCTATGCGCACGCGGTCGCCGTGACGCGCAAAAATATTCAGGTTCAGTGCCGCCAGAATGGCGTCGCGAACACTGTTCTGCTGGACCAGAAAATCCGGATTGCTTCCCGGTAGCGGCGCATACCAGGCGCCCCATTCATCTACGACGAGTGCGATCCTCTTTTCCGGGTCATACTTGTCCATGATGGCCGAGTAACTGCTAATCAGATTTTCCATCTCCAGGGTCGCCTTCAGGATCCGGTTGTACTCCGATTCTCCGAATCCAACGGACGAGAATTTTTTGTCCCAATGTATGACCGTGTAGTTGTGCAGCGATAGACCCTGAAGATCCCAGCTCCATTGCCGATTTTTCCAGGCCTTCATGACTGCGTCAGTCCACTCAATAAATCTTGGTTCATTGCCGCCGGGCCCCACGGCGATCTTGAGCATCTGGTTGTTACTCGACTGTGTGGGATTGAAGTTCCTGACGAAGCGACTATAAATCTTGAGCTGGCTGACATAGTAGTCGGGTGTCATGTTCCCGCCACAATCCCAGCTTTCGTTGCCGATGCCAAGATAAGCGATCTTGTAAGGAGCAGGATGACCGTTGGCAGCACGCTCTTTGCTTAGCGTCGTCGGCTGGAGTGTCGTTAGGTATTCAAGCCATTCGGCTGCTTCCTGTGGCGAGCCTGAGCCTACATTGATCGAGAGGAATGCTTCAGCGCCAATCTGATCGATGAAATCCATGAACTCGTGTGTTCCGAAGGTGTTCGGCTCGATCACGCCGCCCCAGTTCGGATTGAGCGTCACCACTCGCTCTGGACCGATGCCTTTGCGCCAATGGTATTCGTCCGCGAAGCATCCGCCAGGCCAGCGAACGTTGGGAACTCTTATCGCTTTAAGCGCGGCGACAACATCATTGCGGATACCACGGGTATTCGGGATCCTGGAATTTGGACCAACCCAGATGCCTTCGTACACGCCGTGACCGAGATGTTCGGCAAACTGTCCGAAGAGGTTGCGGTCGATTTTGGGGCCCGCCTTGGAGACGTCAACTGATATTTTTACCTTGTCGGTTTGCGAAGCAGCAATTGGAGCCAGCACGGTTAGGACCAGAGTCACCAGCAGCGCACGAGTCACAAGCGACCGCTTACTCGCTGTTGTAGAAACCGCACAGTAAAAATAAATCAGTTCTGACTCATCGGCCATTAGTTTCCCTCCAGGAAATCAGCGATACGTTTAAGGGCCAGGTAGTGGCAAACGAAATCGCAGAATACAAGAAGTCGCTATTTTTCACACTGGCGATTAAGTTGAGGAGGAAAAAATTTTGACGCTGTAGGAGTTTATGATTGGTTGAGTGGAACGCAGCGGAGTTGACCACAAGTATCGTCCTAACGACTGGGAACTGTTGGCGAGGAGTGCTACGCTGCCGCAATCGCGGAGGGACGAATTTGTATTCGAACTCGCAAGTTCAATTTATTCCTTGGGACGGATGAAAAAGGAAAATGAAGATGAAGACCCGCACTATGTCGTTTAGAAGCCTGCTTAAGCGCTCAAGTTTCACCGCTGTTGCGGTTATCACTATTGCGCTGGGCATCAGCGTAAAAGCGGCGCCGGCTCCTGACCCGCTGATTCCACGAAGCGTTCTCTTTGCTGATCAAGACAAACTGTCCGTGCGGTTGAGTCCTGATGGAAGGACCATCAGCTATCTCGCGCCAGTTGATGACACGTTGGGTGTATGGATCTCCTCGGTTGCAGATCCGGTCAAGCCGCGATTGTTGTTTAAACCGCCTGGGGCTCCGATTTTCAATCTGCAATGGGCCTATACGTCTCGCGAGTTTGTTTATCTTCAGCCTGTCGATAAAGACGTCCACCTGTTCGTCTACAATCTTGCTGATGGACGGGCGCGTGATTTGACACCTCTTACCGGAGTGTCCGCACGTATCGAAAAACTGAGCCCTGAACATCCCGAGGAAATACTGATTGGCCTCAACCAGCGCGACCCACAGCGTTTTGACCTGCACCGTCTCGATTTGCGGTCGGGCGAGTTGAAGCTGGTTTTGCAGAATGATCGTTATGACCAATTCCTTTGTGATCATGACTTTCGCCCACGGGTCGCCCGCCGGCAGACGGAGAATCAGGGGTATGAGCTATTTCGATTGAATGCCGCAGGCGCATGGGAACTACTGGAGCGGTTTACATACGATGAAGCTCGCATTTCACAACCTGCGGCGCTGGACAAAGCCGGAACCACACTCTATCTGATTGATAACCGACGTACAGACACCGCCGTCCTCAGGGCTATTGACTTGAACACCGGAAAAGGCCGCACGATCGCTGCAGACGCTGTGGCGGATATCCGGAGTTCGCTTCTACTTCATCCGCGCACTGGTCGTCTGCAAGCCGCTTCGGCTGTTTATGCGCGCTACCGCCGTCACTTTTTTGATAATTCAATCAAACAGGATTTCCGATATCTCAACTCGATTCACACCGGCGATGTAGGTGTGGCGGGCCGTAGTCTTGATGATCGGGTTTGGCTGGTCGTTTTTCTTGATGGGGGACCGCTTCGTTATTACATCTATGATCGTCAGTTGCCGCGCGCACAATTTTTGTTCACAGACCAAAAGGAGACTGAGAAGTTTGCGCTCGCTCGGCGTCAGGCGGTAGTGGTGCCGACACGTGATGGCTTGAAGCTGCCAGGTGACCTCTACCTGCCTTCGTGGACACGCGCCTCGAACGGGCGCTATTTGGACCGGCCGTTGCCGATGCTGATTTATGTTCACGGCGGGCCGACCATTGCCTTCGATTGGAATACCTGGGGCCTCAACCGCACTCTGCAACTGCTCGCAAACCGGGGCTATGTTGTCTTCCGGGTTGAATTTCGTGGCGTCGAGGGATTCGGCACAAAGATTCGCGAGGCCGGCGCGCGCGAGTGGGGTCGAAAGATGAACAACGACTTACTCGATGCAGTGGATTGGGCGGTGAAACAGGGACTTACCGAAAGACGCCGCGTGGGCATCTGGGGATGGTCCTACGGTGGATATGCCACCCTGGCGGCTCTGACCTTTACTCCGGATGTTTTTGCCTGCGGTATGGCAATGTATTCTCCGACGGATTTGCAAACGATGATGGAAAGCCGAAGTGGTCCCTTCCAGATTCTTTGGCGGCGTCTGGTTGGGGATGAGACGACGGTCGAGGGCAGAGCTCAATTGCACGGGCAATCACCATTGTATTTCACCGATCAGATGACGAAACCGTTGCTCATTACTCACGGTGGGTTAGATACAAACGTGCCGCGTAAGTACTCGGATGATTTCGTCGCGGAGATGAAAAAACACGGGAAGCCTGTGACCTATATTCTCTATCCGGATGAGGGGCACGACTATCAGCGCAAAGAGAACTGGATCTCGTTGTTTGCTGTAGCTGAGCGATTTTTTCATGAGCACCTGGGCGGACGATACGAGCCCTTCAACGATGACTTCAGGGCCTCAAGTGCGCAAGTGCTTGAAGGGCAGCCCTTGATTCCCGATTTAACTGCAGCTTTGAAAACTAAAGGAGGTTCACTGTAGATAGAACACAATGAAAATACGACGGGCAACAGCGGCCGACGCCGAGGCAATCGCATTGGTACTATCCAGAGCCTTCTGCGAATACGAATCCAGCCACACTCCCGAAGCGTTTGCGGCCATGATCCTCACGCCCCACGAAATCAACGAGCGTATGAACGACGGGCCGACATGGGTGGCGCTCGAGATCGGTGTGATCGTCGGCGCCGTGTCTTTAGTTCTTAAGAACGAGGAAGTTTACATTCGAAGCATGGCGGTTAGTCCGTCAGCAAGAGGCAAGGGAATCGGACGCAAGTTACTAGATCGCACCGAAGCGTTCGCCATTAGCAACAGGTGCAAACGCTTATGCCTAAGCACGACGCCTTTTCTGTCGCGTGCAATAAATCTGTACGAGCGCTTTGGCTTTCGTCGAAACCACGAGGGTCCGGCCAATTTATTTGGGACACCGCTCTTCACGATGTCCAAAAGCCTGGAGGCGCTGGAGCTGCGCAAAACTGAAGAGAGAGATCTCGATTATGTACTTGCTGTTGAGCACGGCGATGAGAATCGCTTGTTCGTCATTCCCTGGTCACGTGAACAGCATCTTCAGGCATTGGTTGATCCCGATGTTGCCCATCTGATTGTGAATGCGGAAACAAAGGTTGGTTACGTGATTCTGGCTGGACTGCTGGGACCGAATCAAAGCATTGAATTGCGTCGAATTGTTATCTCGGAAAAAGGCAAGGGTTATGGAAGTGCTGCGGTCGAAATCATCAAAGATCTGGTCTTCAAAACCTATCAAGCTCATCGGCTTTGGCTTGACGTAAAGATGCAGAATCAGCGCGCCCGAGGTATTTACGAAGCGGCAGATTTTGTTACTGAAGGAACGTTGCGAGAATGCCTGCACACGGAAAATGGTTTTGACTCGCTAGTAATCATGTCCATGCTGCGACAGGAGTACGACGAATCGAAGACACGGGAATGACTGATCTCGACCGAAGCTCGGTGTATTGCAGTCACTATGGATTGTCTTTAAACGTATCGTGCCATCCCGTCTCGCCCGGAATCATCGCCTGAGCCGCGGCCGGCCAACTGTCGCATTCGTATTCGGCGAGAGGCGCCGGATGATTAAGGATTGGATCGACTACGCTCCAGGCGGCTTCCACGCTCTCATCTGTAGTGAACAGGGAGTTGTCGCCGCGTAGCGCGTCGCTCAGCAGCCGCTCGTAAGGCGACTGTTCGCGGGCGTGGGTGTGACGCGCGATCAGTTCTACGGTCTCGCCGCGCATCTCACCGCCCTGCTGCTTGACCTGTGTGCCGACTGAAATTACCACCTGCGGACTCAATTGGAAGCGGAAGTAGTTTCTTTCCGACGCTTCGATCTCATCGAAGATCTCTATGGGTGGGCGCTTCAGCGTGACCACCACTTCAGTGGTAGTGACCGGCAGACACTTACCGGCGCGGATGTAGAAGGGCACGTTGGCCCAGCGCCAGGTATCTATGTAAAGGCGCACGGCTGCGAAAGTCTCGACCTGAGAGTTCGGGGCCACGCCCTGCTCATCGCGGTAGCCGCGGAACTGGGCGCGTATCACATCACCTGGATCGAGTGGCCTCATAGCATTGAACAACTGCAATTTCTCGCTACGCAAGGCATCGCGATGACGTCCGGCCGGAGCATCCATGGCCAGCAGCGCAACCACCTGCAAGAGATGGTTCTGGACCACGTCGCGGATGGCGCCAACTTCTTCATAAAAACCACCACGGCCTTGTACGCCGAAGTTCTCGGCCTGAGTGATCTGCACGTTGTCGACGAAATTGCGATTCCAGATGGGCTCGAGGAAGGAATTGGCAAAGCGGAAGTACAATAGATTTTGTACGGCCTCCTTACCGAGGTAGTGATCGATGCGATACACCGCCGATTCCGGGAAGACCTCGTGAAGGATCTCGTTAAGGCCCTGAGCCGAGGCGAGGTCACGGCCAAACGGTTTCTCCAACACGATTCGAGCGTCATGCGCGCATCCTGCCTGGCCTAGTCCCCGCACGACCGTTGAGAACATACTGGGCGGCACCGCCAGGTAATGGAGCGGGCGGTCGGCCCCGTTCAGTGCTTGTTTAAGATGGTCGTAGGTTGCGGGGTCCTGGTAGTCGCTATCTATGTACTGCAACAGAGCGCATAGCTTGGCAAACGCGTCCGCATCAACATCGCCGGAATGTTCCAGGCTGTCATGCGCTCGCATGCGCAGTTGGTCCACAGTCCAGCCCGCACGCGCCACGCCTATGATCGGGATGTCAAAGTTCCCACGCTTGATCAGCGCTTGCAACGCGGGAAAGATCTTTTTGTAAGCCAGGTCGCCGGTGGCGCCGAAGAAAACGAAGGCATTTGAGCCGAGTGTGTTCATTGATTCGTTCCTCTACGCGAGCGCCGGTCTTGCGCGCTTCATTGGACCGGCGATCCTCACTCACAGATTAGTGCGTTTACCCCATAACATCCACCGCTAAAAGCGGCTTTTACGTATTCTCAGTTTCTGTCCCTGCAGTGATTTCGCCGGGTGGGAAGGGTAGGTACTCAAGCAGAATGTCGGATGTGATTGGAAGTCTCTCCTTTGATCAGCGGGCCGGTCGTGTGGCAGATATAATGGCAACCAAACTGAGGGGGCGTCTTGAGACAGCATGAAGACTTTCCAACGGTCGCTTGCAACTGGCTTTGGAATGCAATGCAAAAAGGGCCTTCTAGACTCTGAATGACGAAAGGAGAATTTATATTGAAAGCATCCGTATTCATCGGAACTAGTCTGGACGGGTTCATCGCGAGGGCAAACGGCGAGTTTGACTTCTTGCCAGAGGGCGGAGGCGAACCGCACGGCTACGCTGAGTTTATGGACACCGTTGATGCGATGGTGATTGGTCGAAAGACCTTTGAAACGGTGCTCAAGTTTGATTCGTGGCCCTATGGTCAGAAGCCCGTCTTCGTTCTCAGCACGCATAAACTTGCTCATGCGCCGGTGGGCGCGGTCGTAGAGCATATGTCAGGAGAACCTCAAGAAATATTTTTGAACCTCGAACGCCGTGGTTTCCAACATCTTTATGTGGATGGCGGCATAACGATCCAGGGTTTTCTTCGAGCCGGCTTAATTCACCGGCTGATTATCACCCGCGTGCCGGTGCTAATTGGAGACGGCATTCCGCTGTTTGGCGCTCTGCGAGATGACATAAAGGTTCACCACGTGGTGACGCGATGGTACTCGAGCGGCCTGGTGCAGAGCGAGTATCAGGTCGGTAGCTAATCTAAAGTTATTCAATCAGGGCTAATTCGCACCACAGTGAATCAGCAATGGACCAGCCACGTCCGGTAGCCATAGACATTGCTCCAAGAGCGGCTCCAATAATTCTTCGTTCACAATTGCGGGAGCGTAAATAAGGGGACCAACGACATTTCCATTTAGAGGGCGAGGCAGGAGAAAGGACCTGGGTACGATTGAAGTAGGGAAGTGGACAGACCTCGTGTTTCTCGATGCGGATCCGTTATCCGATATCCGCAACACGCGTCGAATCTGGAATGTTATGCACGATGGACAATTGGTCGACCGCCATTCGCGCTCAGTACGGCATTGAGCGCAATTCAGGGCACTGTAGTCTAAGTCTCACCCCACTGCAGATAAATTGTATTAATTTCATCACGGTCAAGGTCCAGGAGGATATTCAAATACTTGGCGTCTGGCAGTCGAGCTTGCGCTGACCTGTAATTCCGAACACTATCCGGATCCCACCACGATAAAGTCGGGTCCTTTAACACAAATCTTCGATCGCTGCGCAGCTCCTGACCGGCAAATGGGGAATTCTTGATCAGGGAGTCCAGATCCTTTCGATCAATTTCGATTTTCAAGAAGATCCCGTCATCCGGCCCGCCTGTAACCTTGGAAATCTTCAGTGCTCGCGTGCTCTTTGGGAAAGTGATATGCATCTTCGAGCTGCACTCTTTCAGATCCTCTTCAGACACCAAATCACTGCTTGATTGAAGAGTACCGGAGTAGGGTCTTCCGGCGCAGGTCAGAGCAGAAACAACAGCCAGCCCAAGAGAAAAAGCTAGGAAGTATTTCACGGTTAACGTCTCCCTCCCCATGGGTTTATCTCGCCGTCTGAATTGAACCTCTGGCCCCTTTCCCAGTATACATTTCTCCAAACCTTACCAGTCATTTCGAATTCGTGTGCAAGCCCAACTTCATGCAAGCGACCCAAAGTCACGTCGCTAACAGTGTACCCTAGAACCTTTACGTGTTTGCCACGATCCCAGTTGTACTTGTCGGCAAAATAGTAGCTAAAGCTCATGTTGAACTTGCAGTCAGCCAGCACGTCCACCTCGGCATACCCGGCGCCGCTATACCCGCCTACGGCATAAAACCAATTGCCACCGCTATCGCTCTTGCCGTTTTCGCCAAGATTCTAGACATTACCTATCGGATTACCCAAGGTCTTCGCTTCGAGCAAAGGCGAGGATTTAGCCGAAAGCGCCATTGGTTGAAACTTTCAAAGCCTCGTGGATCGCCTTACCATGAGCAAATATTCTGATCTCCACTTACAGAAACGAGATTAGTGAAAGAAAACTGCCATGGCTGGCAGAGGTTATTGGTAAGAGCTCCAGGCTGGCTGGTTTGCTGTGCATCAGAAATCACTCGCAAAGCAAATCGGCGAGTTAAGAGAGTGCGCCGACATGCAGGCAAGCGAGGCGGGGAAGTTCGTCCGGTCTCCCTGGAAGAGGCCGCGCTGGTATCGCCGGAACGGACCCGAGAACTGGTTGCATTCGACGAGGCGCTGAAGAGTTAGAGGAACTTTCCCAGCGCCAGAGCCGGGTGGTGGAACTGCGCTACTTCGGTGGGTTAACCAATAGCTCAGCTTGTTGTTCTGGATTCATCTCACGCCGAGCCATAATCGAGTTGCTTGTTGCTAGAGTCATTGTGTCGTGAAGTGTGCGGAGAAGTTCGGCCATATTAAAGAAGGCGTTTGCCAGTGCGTGTAAGAAAGCGGGAGTGCGCGATCTCGAATGGCACGACTTACGGGCCACGTTTTGCACTCGCCTGGCATTAGCTGGTTACGATGCCTTTACGATCAAGGCAATCATGGGACACCGAGATATGAAAACCACTGAGCGGTATATTCGGGCAAACCGATTGACCCAAGAAGTAGTTTTTCAACGTGTCCACAAATTGGCCACAAAACAAGAACGGCCACCTTTGACGGTAGCCGTAAGTAATTGATTCTAATGGTCGGGGCGAGAGGATTCGAACCTCCGACCTCACGGTCCCGAATGAAGAGGAGTAGGAAAAGTTAACTGTTGATTT
>Ga0207712_10001062_pt1 | contig 19274 bp, 17 predicted proteins | sample KBSS44metaG_FD_184402 | JGI IMG/M metagenome (GOLD analysis project Ga0207712, IMG submission 184402) | Switchgrass rhizosphere microbial communities from Kellogg Biological Station, Michigan, USA - KBS S4-4 metaG (SPAdes) (version 2) | ecosystem: Host-associated > Plants > Roots > Rhizosphere... | reverse complement strand
AACCATTCGATGAGAGCGTGCACCCGTCCATCGCGCTCCAGGATGTAGAGGGTGTTGTAGTCCCAGCCGAATTCGCCTATCAGCCCCCGCCACTTCGTCGGAAGCGGTTCTGGACGTGCTCGCGTAACACGCGCGAGCGTGTCGCTTCCAACGATGAGGCGCTCGTCCGCAAGCCGCACCCGCGGGCCGAACGAGAGCTCGTCGTCGACGATGAGGGTGTCACGGGAGAGCACCCGGAGGCGGCTCCGCGCCATGCCGATCGCGCGCGTCATATACACCGTCGAGTCGCGCGCAACGATGTCGACACGTCGGTTCCCCATCCCATACCTGCCCTCGAGTCGGCGTGCGAGCGCCAGCGACGGCGCAGTAGTCACCACCGGCTCCGACTGTGCTGCCCCCTTCCCGGCCGCGAGCATGAGTTGAAGCGCGGTCGTGGCGATTCGGCTCGCGACGGCGTTTGCGCCATCCTTCGTGATGGCAACGGCGACACCGAGCTTGTCGTCGGGCAGCGCGGCAAGCTCGGTCGCAAAGCCATAGATCGCGCCACCGTGACGCACGACGCGACGTCCATCGAGTGTGGCGACGTCGAATCCGAGCCCGAATCCGGCCTTCGCGCCGGGCGCGGCGAACTGTGGCGTCCACATCTGCTCGAGAGTCCTCTCGCGCAGAAGTTGGCCTCCGGCTGGCGTACGCCCGCGCGCGAACAGCGCGCTCATGAACGTCCCAAGGTCGAGCACCGTCGAGTACATGCTTCCCGCCGGGACCATCCCAAGCTGGAAGGTCGGCGCAGCGAACGACCGGCCGTCAAGTGTCCACATCGTCGCGACCGCCGCGCGGCGCGTGAGCGACGAGTCGGGCTCGAAGGCGCTGTCGTGAACGCCTAACGGGGCGAGCACGGTGCGCGCCAGGTACGCTGAAAACCGCTCGCGTCCGACCGTTTCGAGCACGTCACCCGCGACGGCGACACCGGCATTCGAGTACTTCGATCGCGTCCTCGGTGGATACACGATGCGCGTGTCGTTGAGGCTCGCGACGGTCGCGGCGAGCGACGGGGCCGTGTTGTCGAAGTAGTGGCCGACAGGCGGTTCGCGCACCAACCCCGCGCGGTGCGACATGAGCTGGCGCAGGGTGATCGCCGTCGTCGTTCCAAGAGGCCGGAACCCGGACAGATAGCGCGTCACCGGCACGTCGAGGTCCAGCCTACCCTGCTCCACCAGCTGCATCACGCCGATGTCGGTGAACAGCTTGGAGACGGAGCCGACGCGATAGACCGTCCGTGCGGTGGCCGGGACGCTGTCTCGCGGATTCGCCCACCCGAAGCCGCGTGCCCACACCACCTGCTGATCTTCGACGAGCGCGATCGAGAGCGCGGGCAGATTCTTGTCGGCCATCTCGCGCACCACGAAACGCGCGAGCATCGCCGCCGTCGCCGCATAACGCGACGCGGCAGGTACGGAGTCCTGTGCGGGTTGCGCCTCTACCTTGGCGGTGCCGAGGAGGAGGAGAAGGACGGCGCCACAAGCGCGGACGGATCGCAAAACGCTCATCGATGTGTGTTCCTGTCAGGTACGGACGGAGGCGCGTGAGCATCCTTAGGCAGCTGCCGCGACACGCTGGCCGGCCACTCTGCTGCAACGAGCGCCAGATCGTCCGCGGTGTCAATGTCCCTCGGCGCTGGCCAGTCGAGCCGAACCTCTTTGACGCGGCTCGGCTCCCGCGCGATCACCACTCGCGCTCCGATGTCACCTTGCAGCGCGAGGAGCTCGCCGAACACCGTCGCGTCGAACAGAGCCGGGTGTGACGGTGCATCGGAGCCCGCGTATCGCGGCACGACGATGGCTGCCCCCGAGTCGCGCCACGCCGCGGCAACCCGCTGGTAGGCCTGCGGGCGAAGCGCGGGCTGGTCGCCGAGCGCGACCAGGACTGCGTCGACGGAGGAATCGAGCGTCGAGACACCTCGGCGAAGCGAGGTCGCCATGCCATCCGCGTACGCCGGCTCGTGCACGAGGTGCGTGTCCAATCCATCCAGCGCCGCGGCAACGCCCGTCGCTTCGGCACCGGTCACGACGTGAACGTCGCCGACACCGCTCTCGATCGCGGCACGGACGGCGTGGCGAACGACGGTCGCGTCGCCCAGCCGCGCCAGCAGCTTGTGGGCGCCGCGATCGGAGAACCGGCTCGACTGACCCGCTGCAAGCACCATCACCGCAATGCGCACCACCGGAATGCCTAACGTGCCCTGGTGTAGCGGAGCAGGCCGGTGTGCAGCACCGTCAACGGCAACCGCACGCAGGCCAGCCGGGAAGCAGGGATGTCCGACTTGAGCTGCGTGATGAGCTCGGGGACCGTGAGCGTCTCGACATCCTCGAGCGGCGCACCGCGCACGAGCTCGGTGAGCATCGACGCTGCGGCGACGCAGATTGCGCAGGCGTTCGCCGAAAAGCGGGCGTCCTTGACCAGGTCGCCCTCGAGTGCGAGCTCGATACGCACGCGATCGCCGCAGAGCGGATTCGTCCCTTCCTGGGAGACCGTCGGCGACGACAAGGCCCCGCGGTTCCGCGGATGCTTGAAGTGCTCGAGAATCGTCGCGCTGTAGGGGCCAGCCACGCTACTCCACGGCTCCGCGTTCCGTCGCAGCGCGATACGCCGGAAGGCGAAACGCCATGCCGCGCGTCAAGAAGCCGCCCTCGGCGAGGCCCGCGAGATCGCGCCGACTCAATCGCTCACCGGTCAGCAGCCGCGCGATGACCAGATCGAACACGGTTGCCTGCGCGAACAGGCCGCAGGTCGGCATTCCAACGACGGGCATGCCGTTCCAGTCGGCGAGCCAGAGCAGGCTACCCGGGTGCGCCGGAACGCCGTGCCGCACCATGCGCGCGCCAACGCGCTCGATCGCCGCGAACGTCGGGTCCAGGACGTCCATCGCCTTGGTGCCCGCGACGAGAACGATCTCCGCCCCCGCGTCGCGCACCGAGGCGAACGCGTCGGCAATCGCCTCGACAGTCGGCGTCGTCGTTTCGAGGGCGCATAACGAGGAGCCGAACCAGCCGATCTTTTCCGCGACGGCCGTTCTGAACTTCGCGACGGCACGCTCCCCAAGCGACTCGTGCACCACACCGCCGACCCGATGCGGCACGAACGGTCTCACTCGCACGATGCCGTTCGCTTCGACCGCAATCGTCTCCACGGCCGTCATCGTGCCTGACGTGACCGCGAACGGGATGACCTTCGCGCGTGCTACGACCTCGCCTGCCTCGACGATCTGGCCATCGAGTAGCGAGTAGACGCAGGGCCCATCGAGATCGTTCATGGCCTCGAGCGCCGGGCCTGCGATCGCGAGCAGCCCCCGGTGCGTCGCCGCCAACGGCCAGTGCCCACCGGAGGCGGCACGAGCCTCGACGCCATCGCCTGCCACGAGCCGAGCGATGCGGTCGCCGGCTTCCTCTTCGTGCACGTCATCCGCGTCGAGCGCGAGCAGGTGAAGCTCCGACCACGTCAGCGCCAGCGCGCGCGCAGCGGTGTCGTCGTCGAGGACTCGACCCTTCGGGATTGCGACGCGGCCATCGTCGAACCGCAGCTCGTGGCACAACACCCGTCCGGCGAGATCCGAAGCCTGCGCCCGGTCGCGCTCCACCCGGACCGCGTACATCAGCGATCTCCAGCCGTGTGCTTGCCGCTGCGCACCGCGACGAGCTCGGCGAGGATGCTCAATGCGATCTCGGACGGCGTTCGCGCACCGATGTCGAGGCCGACCGGGATGCGAACACGCGCGATGGCATCCGGGCTCATGCCCATGCTCGCAAGTGCTTCTCGGATGACGCTGGCGCGACGGCGGCTTCCGAGCACACCGATGTATCCTGCGCGACTGCGAAGCGCGACTTCGAGCACCGGAAGGTCGTACTTGAAGTCATGGGCGACCAACACGAGTGCAGTCACCGGCGTTAGGTGCATTCCCGCGATGAGCTCGGACGGCATGCCGACGTGCAGCGTATCCGCGGTGGGAAATCGCTCCCGGTTCGCAAAGCGCTCGCGTCCATCGATCACCGTCGTGTGAAACCCCAACGGCCCGGCCAGGCGCACCAACGTGCTCGCGACGTCCGTGGCCCCCATGACGATGATCGCCGGCGGAGGCGCATGGACGTGGACGAACAGCTCCGACTCGGCATCCGGGCTCGACACGGTGATGAGCCCGACCGTTCGTGCGTCGATCAGATCTCGCGCCCGACCGGCAACGGCCTCGTCGAGTGCCACGCTGCCGAGCGAGCCGGCACGCCCCCCATCGTCGGTGATCACCAGCCGACGCGGCGTCGAACCGACCGATACCGCCTCGAGCACCGATCGTCCGTCGCGCACCGCGGTCGCAACGGCGTCCGCGGCCGCGGCCACCGCATCATCGGGAGCAGTGACATCTACCGGTTCCACGAGGAGGTCGACGTTGCCGGCGCACGTCATCCCGAACGCCCAGGCATCCTCGTCGCCCAGCGCGAGCGATGCCCGCTGCGACTCGCCGCTCCGAAGCACGTCCTCGGCCAGTTCGACCGCGCGACCATCGACGCAGCCGCCAATCGTCACGGACCCGACGATCGTACCATGATCATCCACCCACATCGTCTCACCCAGACGCCGAATCGCGCCGCCCGTCGTCGCGACGAGCGTAGCGACCGCGGCGCGACGCCCCCTGGCGCGCAACTCGGAGATGCGTTCGGAAGTCAGAGTCATCGGTGGACGTCGACCCGCGACACGAGCTCTCGGTCACACCAGCAGACCGACGCCGGAATATCGACCGGCGCTCGCGCGCGAACAAGGCAAGCGAGGCATGCGATCGTCGGGCTCTTCTCTGTCCGCCATTGCGCGATGGCGGGGCCGTCGCAAGACTCCCTCCGCTCGCAGGGCGTGCTCCGACGTGCGCTCCTTGGTTGACTCTCACTTTCCTCGATGCGCACCCTCGTTCTCGCCAGCGCCGCGTGCGCTGTGTTCGCCGTGCCCACGCTTCCGGCCGCCGCACGCGGTCAGGACTCCACTGCGGCCGACAAGCCATGGTATGACCGCCTGTCCATGCGCGGCTACGCACAGTTTCGCTACAACCGCCTGCTCGAAACGAACGAGAAGCTCAAGTGTTCGACGTGTGACCGGTCGATCGGCGAGAACGGCGGATTCTTCCTGCGCCGCGCGCGCCTCGTGGTCACGGGCCGCGTCAACGATCGCATCAGCGTCAGCATTCAGCCCGATTTCGCGTCGGAGGTGGGCGGAAGAGAGAATGCGCTCGTTCTCCGCCACTACTACGCGGATATCTATCTCGACGGCGCCAGGACAGTTCGCGCGCGCATCGGACAGAGCGAAGTGACTACGGGCTTCGAAGCGATCCAGTCGAGCAGTCGTCGTGCCCCCTTCGATCGCGCCGACGCGATCGAGAGTGCGGCGCCCGGCGAGCAGGATCTCGGCATCTTCGTCATGTGGGCGCCTGTCGGTTTGAAACAGCGACTGCGCGATCTCGCCACCACGGCGCTCAAGGGCACGGGGGACTACGGTGTCGTGACCGTCGGCGCCTACAATGGACAGGGCGGCAACCGTGCGGAGGCGAACGACGCGCCGCATGTCATCGCACGCGTTGCGTATCCGTTCCGCCTGCGCAAGCAGGACCTGGAGGTCGACGCGTATGGGTTTACGGGGACGTACACCATCGCGAACGGCCAGCGCGCGGCCGGCGTCGGCGGCGAGGATGACTTCGACGATCGCCGCGTCGGCGGTGCGTTGATTGTGTACCCGCAGCCGCTGGGCGTACAGGCGGAATGGAGCGTCGGGCGGGGCCCGCGCTACGATGCCCCGACCAACTCCATCGTCGATGCGCCAGCGCGCGGCGGCTACGTCATGGCATCGTATACGGTCGCCGGTTCAGCGGCAGCACGCGTCACGGCATTCGCACGCGCTCAGTACTTCACGGGCGCATTCAAGACGGATCCGGATGCGCGCAGCTCGGTCGTGCACGAGTACGAGCCGGGCATCGAGTGGGCGCTGAGCACCGCATTCGAGCTTACCGCGGCGTACGCAATCTCCGATCGCCTCTATCGCGACAGCGCGTCACCGGACAACCACCAGCGGGGCAGCTTCCTCCGCCTCCAGGCGCAGTTCAGCTTCTAGCGCTCTCGACGTCGGCGGGAACAGTCACCGCGCGCCAACGCAGCGACCAGCGCCGCGACTGTCCCACGTCGAGCCAGTGAGCATTCTTCCACGCGCCCAGCGCCTCTTCGAGCGTGTCGGGTGCACCGATGCACGGCTCGAAGGCGAAGTTCGAGTACGGCTTGCCGCGTTTGAGCGGTGTCCAGCCGCTGCGGTTGATCCACAGCCCGAAGTTCGGCACCTCTTGCACGCTGAACGTCACCTCGAGCCGTAGCCCGTCCTCGATGACGGCGGCGCGTCCCTCGCGCATCTCGAGGAATAGCTTGCAGGCGTATCGCTTCGCGACCTCGAACGGGTTCGACATGTCGAGCAGTCGCCCCGCCGACCGAATCATCGGCCAGCGGAGGTCCGTCGCGCCGACGCCGAGCGCGATCTCGTGCTGCGCGTAGACGTGCATGCGCGTCGCCGCGGGCAGCTCGAGACGCGTGTGACTCGTTAGGGGCAGCATCGGGTGAGCGGACCACAAAAATGGGACGCGATCCGCACCGGTATTGGTTGCCTCGTACTCGAACTCGACCTCGCCGGTCGTCAGCACACGAACGACGCGCGAGAATCGGTACGGCATGCGACGGCCCATCCACGTCGTCGTGGCACTCTGTCCCTCCGGCGACGTCCGCACGTCGATCGTCGGCGTCTGCGACCAGAGCTCTCCGTGATCGGGCAGCTTGACACCACCGAATCCGCGGATCCAGGTGGGGACCTTGCACGCTGCGATCGTGGGAAAGCACTCGTCGTAACCGCCCGTGTCAGCGGTCTCGACGTACGACGCGCTCTCGTCAGGGAGCGTGTACGGCAATACGTCGCTCGTCCACAGCCATTCTCGCCCGCCGAGCTCGAAGTGCGCGATCTTCCCTCCGAGCGCCGGCACGATCGACACGCGTGATCCCCCGCCTCGCAGCTCGGCGAAGCCGAAGTCTTCGACGCGCCCCCCGCCAGCAGCGGCGCGGGAGCGATTGAAGAAGGACCTCACATCGATGGACATGCGAGGCGCCTCACGCGAAGAGGGTCAACCTGGTGCAGGATCGGCCGCGGCGATGCCCGCAGCGCGAATGTCGATGCCACGAGTGGCGAATATCCGCGCCACCGTCTCGCCGATCTTGTTGTTCGGTGTGCTCGCGCCCGCCGTGAGACCAATGCGCACCGGCCCCGCGTCAGGCATCCATTCACGCGTCGTCGCTTCGCTATGACGGACTCCCGCCGGCCGATACACGATCGTGCGCGTCGCGGGGTCAATGCTCGTGGCGTCTTCGACGTGAAACGTCGGCACGCGCTCCGCGCAGAGCGCGGCGAGCGAGATCGTGTTGCTCGAGTTGTATCCGCCGATGACCACCATTGCATCGAGCGGCTCGCGCAGCAGCTCCTCGACGGCATCCTGCCGATCCTGCGTGGCCGAGCAGATCGTGTCGAACGTGCGGAAGTTCGCGGCGCGATAGCCGTCACCGTACCGCCGAGCGATGGCCTGGCCCACCACGTCGCCGATGGCCAGCGATTCGCGCGCGAGCATCGTGGTCTGGTTCGCGACGCCGATACGGCGGAGGTGCACGTCCGGATCGAACCCCGGCGACACCGCACGCGCGAACTTCGCCATGAACGCCTCGCGATCACCTGAGCCCTCAATGTACTCGCAGACGAGCTGCGCCTCGCTCATGTCTCGCACCACCAGGTACTGACCGCCAGGGTAGCGCTCGACCTGCGATGCCGTCGCCCGCGTCTCTTCGTGGTAGTGCTTCCCGTGGATCAGCGCCGTGAGCCCGTCGCGGGCATAGCTGTCTACTCGCTTCCAGACGTTGAGCACCGAGCCGCATGTGGTATCCACGACAACGCAGCCGAGTGTGCGAAGCGTCTCGAAGTCGCGGATGGTCACGCCGAAGGCGGGCAGAATGACCACGTCGTCCGTTGCGACAAGGCTGTAGTCGAACAGCGGCTTTCCGTGTGCGTCCTGCCCGGGCGCGAGGATCTCGATCCCCATTTCGCCAAGGCGGCGGTTGACGTGCGGGTTGTGGATGATCTCGCCGACGAGCCGGATGCGGCGATCCGGAAACTTGCGGCGGGTCTGGTAGGCGTACTCGACGGCGCGCTCGACCCCATAGCAGAAGCCGAATTCGCGGGCGAGCCGGACCGTGACATGGTCTATCGTGAGCGTGTGGCCCCGTTCGCGCAGCAGGTCGACCAGCGTGCCGTCGTAATCGGCCGCAAGAGTGCCTTCGACCTCACCCTTGAGTCCGAAACCCTTCCGAAAATACGTCGCGGCCTGCGTCGGACCCTGGTCTGGCACCGTCATGTATTAGAATCTAGTACCCCTCGTCGCGGGGCGTGAAGCGCTCCGCACCCGCTCCCAAGGTCCCCTTCAGTGACGCGAGCCTGCCCGAGTTGGAGCAACCCAGCGCTCAGATCGAGCCCCCGACCGCCGCTCTGCCCTCGCCCGCAACATCGCTCGTCATCGACGCTCAACGCGCCGACGTCGTGACACCGGAGGACCAGGCATCCGAGCCGTCACCACTGCTTCGCCCCGCGCCGCTCGCGAAAGGCGACTCGATTGGCGTCGTGGCACCGTCGTACGCGCCGCGCGAGGGCTGGCTGCACCGTGGCGTGCGAGCGCTCGAGCGCGCAGGGTACGGCGTCATTCTGGACAGCGAGATCGGCACCATGCGGCGGTTCGAGCGCATGGAGGACGAGCGGCGCGCCGAGAACTTCATGGGAATGTGGCTGGATCCACGGGTGAAAGCGGTGATCGGCGGCACTGGAGGGTACGGGGCGGCGAGAATGATCCCGCACCTCGAGCCCGAGGTGTTCCGCCGAAATCCGAAGACGTTCGTGGGCTACTCCGACATCACGGCCCTTCACCTGTGGCTCATGCGACGCTCCGGCCTTCGAGTCTTTCACGGCCCGACGGTCGATGACCTGATTCCGAGCGCGCGCGACCCAACGATGGCATCGCTGCTGACCGCGCTCAGCACGCCGAGGCCGTCGACACGCATGGGGCGCGAGATCGCGCGCGCCGTGCGGCCGGGCCGCGCCGTCGGCCGACTGACCGGCGGCAATCTCTCGCTCGTGCAGCAGTCGATCGGGACGCCGTACGAGATCGACACGCGCGGCGCCATCCTGTTTCTCGAAGAGACGAGGGATCCGATGTCGTTCGCCGACGAGCGACTCGTGCACCTGCGTGCCGCGGGGCTGCTGCGTGACGTGCGCGGAATCGTGTTCGGGCACCTCTCGCTCGACCGGTCCGAGGAGGACGAATTCGAGGACTTTCTGCTCGACCTCGTCTCCGATCTCAAGGTGCCCATCCTGATGGACTTCCCGGCGGGTCACGAGGTTCCGAACCTCACGCTGCCCATTGGTACGGAGGTGGAGCTGGTCGTGGAAGAAACGACCGGCTGGATTCAGTATCGCGAAGACGCGCTCGAGGTCGCGCCGCCTGACTGATCGACGTTAGGCTCGCGGCGTGAGCACCGTGTGCGGAGCGAGCCGATCGATGAGCTCGGGCGGCAGCGGACGCTTGTCCAGCGACGACACATCCACTGCCACGACCACGAGGTACCCCTTGGCGCGTGGTGTCCCGTCGTCCGCGAACATATCGAAGTTGAGCGTCAGCGACGTTCGCCCGATCGCGCTCACGTAGGTCCGGATCTCCAGCCGCTCGTCCAGGCGCGCCGGGGTGATGAACTCCGCATGCATCACCTTCCGCGGCAGCGTCACGGCGTGTTGCGCCACCATGTCGTGGTAGAGCAGTCCGACGGCCCGGAGCAGCTCCGACTCCGCGAACTCGAAGAAGCGGAGATACGCGTCGTAGCGGATGATCCCGATGATGTCGACGTCCCCCCATCGGACGTACTCGTGCACCACGAAGGGCGTCCCCATCACGCCTCCTCGTCGTAGAGCGCTGGCGTCAGAAACGGCGCCAGCGCGTAAGTAACGAGCGATTCGTACGCCCGCTGCCGGTCGACCAGCCCTGCGGTGAGAATGCCGACCGCGCCGGCGCCGCGCTTCGTGTCCTGGCCGCCCGTGACACGATCCATGGCGTGCCCGAGCTCGACGCCGTCGCGCACCAGTGCCGCAACGCGGGCCGGCAACGTCATCGCCAGCGATCCGCCGGTTCCGACGCGCCCGTCTCGCGCTACGACCGCGGCCCAGGCGCACGTGCGCATGAAACCGTCGGCGCCGTCCACACCACGCTCATCCACCACACCACCCTCCAGTCCCACACCGAAGTCGGCATCCGTCTGCGCCAGGACTGCCCGAGCACGCTGCGTGGCACCGCGAATCGTTTCGTCGTCGCCGACTGGCTGGTCGCTCACGCCCGACGCGACGGCGATCCCGTCCACACGCGCCCGCGCACCGACGCGCTCGAGCACCGCGCGAACGGCGGCGATCTTGACGGGATTCGTCGAGCCGACGACGACGCGAGCGGCATCGGTGATCCGAACGACAGGCGCGGACTTGGGCTGGGTCACCGTGGGCGTCGTGAGAACGAGAGGGAGTGCGCGAACGCGTGGTCGCCTCCGCAGAGCCGAGGCGGAGGCAGAAATGAAGCTCGGAAATCTATCCGGGGACGAACGCACCGCGACGCCCGAGCGCGCGGCACTCCCGGTCGCAATTCCTTTCGTGCGACTTCTTGCCGCCCTTCCGACCTCGACGTAAGCTTTTGCGCCAATGCTTGAGCACCGGTTCGAGTCATCGATCGCGGACACCGCGCAGCCGCCGCTGACGTCTCGTGACGAGACGCCATTCACGTTCATCGGTGAGCGGCTGTGGCTCGATTTCGTGAACACCGACGATCTTCGCCGTGGCGTGCGCTTCGACGCCTTACGCGAGTTCGAGACGTTCGTGCAGTGGCTCGAAGCTGCAAACGTCGTGGACGGCGAGCGCGCTGCCGGGCTGCGCCGCCGCGCGCACCAGCAGCCGTCCGGTGCGGCCGCGGCACTCGTGGATGCCCGTCGCGTGCGCGCATCGCTTCGGGCGCTCGCGGAGCGAGGCAACAGCACCGAAAAGGCACGCATCGACACGCTGGCCGAGATCAATCGGATCCTCGGTCGCAGCGCCGGAACGCGACGCCTCGAGCCGAAGGGTGACGGCACGTTCGCGCGCTCGTTTGTTCCGGTCGGTGACGCATTCGCAGGGTTGATGATTCCGGTCGTCGAGAGCGCCGCCGACGCGCTGGTGATCGGCGAGCTGGCCCGTATTCGCCGCTGCGCGGATGGTCGCTGCCCTCGCGTGTTCTATGACGGCACGAAGAACGGGCGGCGGCGCTGGTGTGACATGGCGACGTGCGGCAATCGCGCCAAAGCCGCTCGCCACCGCGTGCGGCTGCGCCAGGCGGGCGATCCGGTGCTCGACGACGCCGCCGGCAACACGATGACCAACGGCGGAAACGGCGGAACCGCGCCGGACGACGCGCGTTTCACTGCGCCGACATCGACTCGCGAATTGCGCTGACCAGCACGCCTGTCGCGCGATGCCGAGCGTGACCGTCGTCCGAACGTACCTCGAGCAGCGAACACCGGAAGCACTCCGTCCGGCCCTCAGTAAGGACCCCGCCCTTCGCCTCCACCGTGCTGATCCGGGCGATGTGTCGCTCTTTCGCGAGCTATACCACGACGTCGGCGGGGCATACCACTGGCGCGACCGGAACGCGCTGTCCGACGAGCAGCTTCGGGCACACTTCCGGTCAGCGGGTGTCGAGGTCTGGGTGCTGTACTACGAACAGCAGCCGGGTGGCTTCTTCGAGCTGCAGCGGCATGGTGACGGGAGCGTCGAGATCGTGTACTTCGGTCTCACTGCGGCGTTCTTCGGACGCGGGCTTGGCAAGCATCTCCTGACCCGAGCGGCAGAGTCGGCATGGGCGCTCGGCGCCAATCGCGTGTGGCTCCACACCTGTACCCTCGACTCACCGGCGGCACTGCCGAATTACCTCGCGCGAGGCTTCGCGCCCTACAGGACGGAAACGTACGAGACGGCGGTTCCCGACCCGACGTCGTGATCGCGTCTCCGCCTAACGCGGAAGGTGACTAGTCCTCAAGGACATAAATACTAGTGCGTATTTTCTGGACTTCATGAGCTGGGCATGGCAACCTTCCGGATACCGGAGGGAGCCATGCCCCGAGAGAGTCCGTTTGTGATTCGGTTATCGCGCGCGGAACGACAGATCCTCGAGCGGCGGAGCCGGCAGTATACGTTACCGTATCGGGATGTCGTGCGCGCGAAGATCGTGCTGCTCGCCGCGCAGGGCGTCGAGAACAAGGTGATCGGCCAGCGCTTGGACCTGCCGCGGCCGGTGGTGAGTAAGTGGCGCCAGCGCTTCTGGCGAGAACGACTCGCGGGTCTGGACGAGCGTCCGCGCAGAGGTCGCCCCTCTGGTTTTTCCCCCTCGGATCGTCGCGATGGTTAAAGCCCTCGCGTGTGAGCTCCCCGGCAAATTCGGGCTGCCCCTGTCGCGCTTCAGTCGCGCGGACCTGCGCCGCCACGTGCTCGCCGCCGGGCTCGTGGCGCAGATCTCCGGCGTGACCATCTGGCGCTGGCTGCGACAGGACGCGATCCGACCGTGGAGCCATCGCAGCTGGCTGTTCCCTCGCGATCCTTTGTTCGCAGAGAAGGCCGGCCGCGTGCTGGACCTGTATCATCGGCGCTGGCAAGGGAAGGCGCTCGGGCCGGGCGACTTCGTGATCTCGGCCGATGAGAAAACCCAGATTCAAATCCGGGCCCGCCGTCACGTCATCACTGCCCCTCGGGCTCACCGATCGATGCGCATCGAGTCCGACTACACGCGACACGGGACGTGTGCGTACGTGGCGGCTTGGGACGTCCACCGCGCGAAGCTGTTCGGTCGCGTGGTTAAGCAGATCTCCATCCAGAGCTTTGATGCCTTGGTCGCGGACGTGATGCGGCGGGCGCCGTACCGGACGGCGCGCCGCGTGTTCTGGATCGTCGATAACGGGACGATTCATCGTGGCCAACGCGCCGTCGCCCGACTGCGCGCTCGTTGGCCGAACCTCGTCTTGGTGCACCTGCCGATCCATGCCAGTTGGCTCAACCAGGTCGAGATCTACTTTTCCATCGTGCAGCGCAAAGCCTTGACACCTGATGATTTCTCGACGCAGGCGGATGTCACGGCACGGCTCCTCGGATTTCAGCGCCACTATCAGCGCATCGCGCGACCGTTCGAGTGGCGGTTTACGCGGGCAGACCTCGTGAAACTACTGAAGCGATGCTCGCCGCCGGCACGGCTGCAGAACGCGGCATAGCTAGAATACGTCACCGAACTTTCGTTCCGCTGGACTAGCTGCTTTTCAGAGTTTGCAGGCGGACTCGGGGACCGAAGGTTCGCGCACCCACCGGTAGCCGTCGAGCGGTCCGCCACGAGGCGTGTACGTCACCGTCACCGGTTGCTCACCGCGCCGCAACTGGAGGGTCAGCGTCGCGCTCGTATCGGCGCGCAGCGCGCCCAGCTCGATCGTGCTCACCACCTCATCTCCCTCGCGCACGCCGGCGCGCGCGGCCGCCGATTCGTCGACGAGGTTTCTTATCACACGTCGATCACCAGATGTCGCGGGGCCCGCATCGAAGCCGAGCTGGAATGGGCGGTAGGTCACCGCCACACGGCGGAAGCACGGGCCGATCAAGTTGTCCGGCATGTCGAGCAGCTTCCCCCCGGCGCGGAACTCCTCGTAAAGAGCGCGCCCATCGGGACCCAGCTCGCGGTCGAGCGCGGCGAGAAAGTCCGCCCGTGTGTAGCTCTCGCCGCGGCGATGCGCGCGGATGAGTGGGAACGCCAGATCGTCCAGGCTCCGCGTGCCACGAGATTTCTCCCTGATTCGCGCATTGAGGAGCATCATGAACGCGTGCCCCTTGCCGTACATGAGGTTCAACCCAATCCGCCCGCCGAACATGCCGCTCGTGATGTCCTTGTACGACAGCAGGCGGTTAGGGTCGGCATAGTAGTTCGCAAGGAAGCCGCTCCAGTTCTCGAGGAACTGGTCGAGCGTCTTCACGCCGAGTCGATAGGCGAGGAGGTTGCTGTAGTAGGTCGCCATCCCTTCCGACCACCAGTACGTTGGCTCGCCGACGTCGAAGTCGTCGAACATCTCGGGGAATTGGTGGAAGACCTCGTGCGCGAGGAACGCGACCAGCCCGGGGACGTTCATTGGCGGCGGATTCTGGTCGGCCGACGGCGAGTACATCAGAAACGACCCGCCAGCACCGCTCCCGCCGTTGCCGCCGCGCCCTCCGCCGCGGCGCATGAAGACGCGCATCGAATGCGTCGTGTCCTCGAACAGCCGCCCGTAGTAGCGATACAACTTCTCGATGACCGGCGCGACCTCGGCGACGTTCCAGCTCGGCTGCGTCAGCCAGTAGATGTTGAACGTCGGGTCGGCCTTCGCGGGATAGCTTTTCACCGGGCCGGCCATGAAGATGCTACCCGCGAGCTTCTCTGGCGTGAGCACCTTCGTCGCGTCGCCCTCACCGTGCGTCCAGACGCCGCGCGCACCGGCCGGCATCCCCGACAGGTCCCAGCGCACGCGAATGCGATGGCGTACCGTGTCGTCGGGGAGCACGAGGAAGTACCCGCCGCGCCCGTTCATTCCTCCGTCCTCGGCACGCATGTCCATCACGGGGCCGCCGGGCCACTGCCCTGCCGGTAGCCGCCTTGGCGTGCCATCATACATGACCGTGAGATCGCCCTTCACCGGGCGCATCGCGGTCCAGCGCCGGAAGTACCGGTTGTTCGCCGGATCCTTCGGCTCGGTCGTCTCGTTCAGCGGCACCGGTCCGCCGGCGTCGGTCACCGTCAGGGCCGATGCGTCGTACTGCGCCGTGTTCACCCCGGCGGCGACCATCTGCATCATGAGCAGCGGCGCACGCGCCGCCACGTCCACGTTCCGCACGACCATCCGCACGCCGACGTGCGACATCGCGGTGTCGGCCATCCGTGGCTTCAATAGCAGGTCGAGCTCGCGTGGCGCCTGCGCGGACGCCGCGCTCGCGATGCTGAGGGCGACGACGCTCGAAATGGTGCGCATCGGGTTGCTCCGGCGAAAGCGGTTGGTCGTTGGTAGAGGCGCTGCCTAACGCCGCTTCAGCGTCTCGCGAATGAACGTCGCCAGATCGCGCTGCATCGCGGCGCGGGCGGGTTTGTTCAGATACGCCTCGTGGCCGCCGGCATACGTTCGCACGGTGATCCGGCTCGCGAGCGCGGGCTCGAGCTGCTGCAGCGCCCACTCGTTCTCGTAGTAGCTGCACACCAGGTCGTAGGTCCCGCACGTCACGAGCAGACGAAGGCTCGGGTTCGCGAGGAGTGCGCGGCGAAGCGGCTGCTCCGCCGAGCTCGAGAGCGAGGCCGATGTCGCCGCGGTGCGATTCTCCGGCGAGCCGCGGTCCCAACGCGTCGACATCCAGTCGCCTCTGAACGTCGTGGGTGGGGGATAGCCGCCGCCGAACGGGCCCTGATACAGCAGGTCGCTCCTGTACTTCAGGTCGCGGCGGAGATACCGCAGGAGCAGGACGGAGGTCCCGTTCATGTGCTTGAGTTGAGGGGCCAGGCTCGCGTCGACGGTCGGGTCGAACGGCCGTGGCGTCGTGTCCGAGGATGCAGGCGCGGTGAGTCTGCTGTCATAGCGTCCGAGCACGCGACGCTCGTTGCGCAACAGGTGATCGGCGAACTGCCCCATCTCGATAGCCAGCGTCTTGCGATCGATAGCGCCGGTGTCGACGCCCGTGTAGCGCACGAGCTGCGCAGCGACGGCCGCGCGCGCGGAATCACCGAGCGCGTCACGCCGGGCGAGGGCCGGCGCGTACTCGTTCATCGCCCACGACTCCGCGCGCCGCAGCGTCTCGCCGAGGTTCGCGAGCAACTCGGGCTCGAGCTTCTTGTGGTAGAACGCTGCGGCCGTGTACGACGGCACCGCCAGCGCCGCGCGCTCGGCCGGAGGTCGCTGTCCAAGCGGAATCGCGAGCGCGGCCAGGATCGCGCCGCGTAGAGGGATTCCGCGGCGCGCCAGCACGTCCGCAACGTGCGCAGCTCGGATGGTCCCGTAGCTCTCGCCGGCGATGAAGAGCGGCGCGTCCATCGCATCGAATCGCACGCGATACACGCGGATGAACTCGGCGACCGACTCGGCGTCCCCGCGCGTCTGATAGAACTCGGGGCCGTACTCGGGTTTCGTCGGGCGGCTGTAGCCGGTGCCGACGGGGTCGACGAACACGAGGTCGGTGGCGGTGAGCCAGGTCTCCTGATTGTCCTCGAGCTCCGTCTCGGAGAACGGAGGGCTCGTCGCGAAGTCGTCCCCGGTGCGCACGCGTCGCGGGCCGAAGCCGAGCAGGTGTGGCTGCGAGCCGCTCGAGCCGGGGCCGCCGTTCCACACGAAGGTCAACGGGCGTGGCGGCGCGGCGGGATCGCGGTCGAGCGTGTACGAGACGAAGAAGATGTGTGCGCGCACGTCGCCCGCCTCGTTGTCCCGGATCGGAATGAGGCCGGCGCGCGCGGTGTACGCGAGCACGCGCCCACCAACCGTAACACGATGCCGGGTGGTGACGATGCTGTCGGGCAGCGTGGTTTCGGTCTGCGCCGCGACTGGTGCGGAGACGGCGGCTTCGACGCTCGCGCCCGTCAGCAGCAGGAACGGCAACGTCCACCAGGCCTTCATCGACGTGGGTGAATCACCCCCCGCACCCGCGTTCTCACGACCCCGTTAGGCAGTCCGGTCGATGCAGAAGTCCGTCGTCTTGGTGATGTTCGGGTTGGTCGCTTCGCTCGTCGGAATCGGGAAGTTGACCGCCGAGCCGTACGGCGCGCCGGTGTTGTGGTTGAGCCCTTCCGGAAACACCGTGTTCGCCGCGCGGCCGTACTGCCGGATCATCCGACGCATGTCGCCTAACCGCTGACCGCGGCCGAACGTCCAGAACGCTTTCTCGCGGAAGAACTGATCGATCGCCGCGTCCCGGGTGGCCGGGGTCGCCAGCGCGGGCATCACCGCCGGCGTTAGGGTCGGCGACAGCGCCGGCGGCGCGGCACGCAGCGTGTTGAGCTTCGTCGTCATCGCCGCGAAGTTGTTGGCTTGCAGGTCCGCCTCGGCCTCGATCAAGCGCGCGTCGAGCCCCGAGACGATGTTCACCGCCGCGATATTCGCCGTCCAGATCTGTTCGGCCACGCGCGGCGTCTGCGAGTCGTTCCCGTTGCCGAGTGGCGACGGGGTGACCGACGAGCCGGTGACTGGGACACGCGGGTCTCGCGCCGAGGCGAACGGCACGACGTTCCGGACGATCCCCAGCGCGGGCGTCGGGTTGAGGCTGTCGCCGACCTGCTGATGCGTGTTGTTCGTTGCCCCGACGTTCATGACGAAGATGCCGTTCTCCGCGACCGTGGCAGAGAACGTGTTCTGAAACGTGTAGGTGGTCGGGATTGCACTCAGCAGCGCCACAGCGGCGGTAAAGTTCGCGGCGCCTCCGATGTCGATCAGCGCCCGCGCCTTGAGGACGCGCGCCGCCCGGTTCCACGACACGGTCGCAGCGTCGGTGGCACCGAGGTACGTCAGCGCCGTGTCGAGGTGTGCGCCGGCGGCCGCGAAGACCGCCGCGTTGGTGAGCGGCATACCGTACACGACCTGACCGTTTTCCTGCCCGCTCAGCGGCGTGCCGTTGCAGAACAACTCCCCCAGCATGACCTCGGCCAGCGCCATCGTGATGTACATCTGCCCGACGTAGAGCGGCGTCGGCAGGTACGTGTTGAGCGCTCCGATGGCCTCGCGCGCGCGGGCGCGCGTCTGATGGATGATGTTGTACGACGCGGCGACGGCCGCGTTGCCCGACGACGCCTGGCGGCGGTCGAGCTCCGGGATCTCGGCGTTGGACGAGGACGCCTTCCATTCGTCGGCGAGAATCCCACTGTAGTTCCAGAGCCCACGCGACACGAGGCTCCCGCCAAGTGTGCCGTTCGACTGGCCGGAGGTGAGGCCGTGGAACGACCCGAGGACACCGATGCGCAGCGCGTCGGCGGCCGCGGGCGAGTTGACGCTCCCCGACGTGATCTGCCCCTCGACAGTGGTCTCGAGGTAGTCGTTGCAGCCCGCCATCCCCGCTGCGGTGAGAGCGATCGCGACGATCGAGCGGGCGGAGTGGAGACGCTGGTTCATGCTCGATTCCTCGGGTTCAGTAGGAGAGGTTGAACCGCAGCATGTAGTACGAGGGCGCGCCGCTGGTCAGACCGTTCTGGAACGTGTTCGTGTTCGTCGACGCAACGGCCTCGGGGTCGATGCCGCTCCACTCGTCCTTCCAGATCTTGATGTTCCGCATCCCGGCCGTGATCTGCACGCCCTTCGCGCGGAGCAGCCGGCCCGCTAGCTGTGGGCCCAGGTCATAGGTGACCGACAGCTCGCGCCATTTGGTGAACGCCGTGCTCTCAACGAAGCCGTCGTTCGCGGCACGCGTGAGCCGTGCGATCGCCGCAGCCTGTAGGTTGAGCGGGGCGTCGAGCCGGCTCACTGGCTTGCACTGCACCTGCACGAAGCAGTTGAACTGCAGTTCGCCGTCGACGGCGTACCCCCCGTCCTTCCGGTCGAAGAGTGTGTAGATCCTGAGCCGCCGGCCGACCAGGTGGACGTTGGCAGCGAGCGACAGCTGGATCGGGTCGAGCTGCGGGCCGCGATAGGTCGTGTCGGTCCCGAGCGTCATGTCGCTGACGGCGAGTACGCCGTTGTTGTTCGGGTCCGTGTAGTTGACCGCCCGCACGAACACCGCGTTGACGGGCTTGCCGACGACGACCGCCGACCCGCCCGGGACGATTGTGGAAACAAAGCCCCCGAGCGAAGTGACCGTGTTCTTGTTGTTCGAGCCGGAAAAGGTGACGTCGAACCCGAAGTCCTGCGCGTCGATGGGCTGCGCGAACAAGCGGTACTCGATCCCCTCGTTGCGCATGCCGCCGAGGTTCGCGAGGTAGCCCGAGATCCCGGCGGACCCGGCCACCGGCTGGGTGATCAGCGCGTCAGTGGTCTGCTTGCGGTAGTAGGTGAAGTCGAGCGAGACCCGGTCGTTCCACCACCGGCTGTCGAAGCCGGCCTCGAACTCTTCCGAACGTTCCGGCTTCAGATCCTGGTTGCCGGGGTTCG
>Ga0207712_10001059_pt1 | contig 19287 bp, 16 predicted proteins | sample KBSS44metaG_FD_184402 | JGI IMG/M metagenome (GOLD analysis project Ga0207712, IMG submission 184402) | Switchgrass rhizosphere microbial communities from Kellogg Biological Station, Michigan, USA - KBS S4-4 metaG (SPAdes) (version 2) | ecosystem: Host-associated > Plants > Roots > Rhizosphere... | reverse complement strand
CTGATGGTGAGGCCCTCGATTTCGCCGAGCCACCCTTGTTGTTCGGCTTCGCTGATGCGTGCCTGGAGGTTTTCTTGCACCTCGACGAGGCGTGGCCGCTGGCTCGGATCAGGGCGCAGCATCGGGCATCGGATGCAGGCGTGCTCGTGGATGCAGGTGGAGTTGTAGGCGCGTCCGCAGGTGCCGAGGGATACTTTGCGTCGTTGGAAGTGGCCGAAGAATTCGTCCCATTCTTGTTCGGTCGGTGTCCGATACTCTTCGCTGGGCCGTACGGAACGGCGGCGGGAGATCCACGCGCGGTGCGCCTCGATCGTTTCCTCGGGGTAGGTTGCCTTGTAGCCCATCGTCGTGTTGATATCCCGGTGTCCGCAGATGGCCTGGGCGATGTGGGGTGGCAGTCCGCTCATGACCGCGTCTGTGACGAATATGCGACGGAAGTCATGCGGGGTGAAGTCTAGAGGCTTGTTGTCCGATCCGGTCAGTCCGGAGAGCGCGAGGGCGTTATCGAGTGCTTTCTCGATGGACCGACGTGGTAGTGCCCGGTTTTCTGCGCCCCATCGCCGCTGGAACAGTAGCGGCATCGGTGGGAGCCAGACGCGTTCATGGATGTCGTAGGACGGGACGAGAGGCACCGTACCGGTGGCGTCCCGGATTCGGCAGATCACGGCGCTGAGGACATCGGCGAGTTCCGGGCTGATCAGCAGGAGGCGCTCGGCATCGGTTTTGGACGGCGCTATCTGGAGAAGCGGGACCAGTTCCCCGGTGCTGGGAAGCTGGTATTGGACGAAGCTATGGTGGGTGAGTTCGAGGAGTTCCTCGGCGCGGATGCCAGTATGTCGAAGGATCTCCACCGTGGCCCAGGCCCAGAACGCCTCGTGTTCTTCGAAGGTCAGATCGTGGCGGGTGCCGGTGGCCTGGTCGTCAGCCCAGACCTTCGTGCCGCCGGCAGTCGGCATGACTGGGCGGAGGAAGGTGCGGTCGGCGACGGCGAAGACTTCGCCGGGCTGTGTGCGACGGGCGGTTGTGAGGCGTTCGAAGGTGTCGCGGCGCCGTTGCTCGACGGCGCGGACAAGGGCTGGCAGGATCGGTAGGCGCTCGCGGGTGCGCTGGTCCATCCGCGCCTTGCGGTGCATCCGTTCCTTCCACCGGTTGACATCGACGGATGTGACCGGGCAGGGCGCGGCCCAGGGTCCCCAGCGGGCAGGGTCTTCCAATGCCCACTGGGCGATGTCGAGGTAGAAAGCACGGACCGCGAACATGCAGCTCTTGGCGTTGACCCGCAGGGTCTCGACGGCGATCGGCCCACCGTCACTGCCAGCCGCCTTTGTCATCCTGACTTGGATGCGTTGTTTCCAGGCCACGGCAACTTCGGTAGGAAGATGCAGAGAGTCGATTCCGGGATGATGGCGTTCCAGATCGCGCCAGAACAGGCCGGCGAGCTTGTCGGAGAGTTCCTTGAGGCTGACATAGTCGACGGCTGGCTGCCGATAGCGCAGATAGTCGACGATGAGATCTCGCACCGGTCCGCAGTGTAGATCGAATCGGTCGACGAGGGCTTCGACGGTGAGTTGCCCGGTCGCGCCGCGGAACGCCCGGATCGTGGGTGGCGCGTCGGGAGCGAAGATGCCGGCGTCGTGTAGGAGCTGGTAGAAATAGGTCTTGCAGGTGCCGCCTTTGGCTTGCACGGAGCTTTGGACGTCCAGGAGTTCCACGCAGTCCCCGGGGGCGATATCAGCGATGAGCCCGCCTTTGCAGGCCATGATGGTCGCGGCACGGTAGAGAGCGAGGCGGATCATTATCGGTGCTGCGGACGGATTCTCCTGAGCGCATGCCCGTAGCCGGTCGAAGCCGTCGGGGTCCCGGGAACGTTCCATGGCTGACTGGAAGCGCGGGGAGTGGCGGGTCATCATCCACCGCACTCCGGGCCGGATGACATCTCCGCAGATCAGCGCGAGTAGACCGGTCGACAGGTTGGGTTCATAGGTGTCGTCACCGACGCCCCGCAGCCATTCTGCGGCGATCTGCCGCCAGTTCTTCCCGTCGAGGTCCTCCACGCCTGTGGCGAGCCATCGCTGCTGCCAGGTGGCGCCGGGATGGCCGTGCAGCCACCGCAGGACCCCGGTGATGCCGCTGCGTCGCTTCCATTGAACGGCCTGGTTTTCCGACCCGTAAGGCGGCGGAACAAGGAGCTCGACGATGCTCTGACGGTCAAGGTGGGTGCCCGGCCACGACACTGGAACAGTGCGGGGTGGGAACTGCGTCCGCAGCCGCGCGGCAGCACCCGCGACGCCGCGCGCTGTCTCCGCCGTCCTGTCAACGGAGCGCGGCCCGACAGCGGGGGTCGGCCGGTCCAGGACCTCGGTCACGGGTTCCTCCCGGGGAACAGGACGTGCAGGCTGTCGGCGCTGTATCCCACGGCCGGTGGAGGCGGTGGTGCGGCGCGGCCGGCGGCTTGGCGGGCGTGGTGAGCCCGCATTCCGGCGAGGACCTCGTCTTCGAACGGGGTCGTGTAGATCTGCGTCGTGGTCAGGCTGGCGTGCCCGAGGACCCACTGCACGTCGGTCAACGCCACCTGCGGATCTCGCGCCATGCGGTAGGCCGCGGTATGCCGGAGATCATGCAAGGTCCAGTTACTCCCCAACATGGCCTGCGCCCGGTTGAACGCCGCCCTGGCGGCGTGATAGGTCAGCGGCCGTGCCGGCTGCCGTAGGGTCCACCACAAGGGAGAGTCCGGCCCGGAGGGCGTCTGTCCGTGCATCTCCTGCTGATAAAGGCGGAGCCACACAAAAGCGTCCGGGGACGCCGGCAGGCGTTGAATCGCCCGGGACCCCTTCCGCACCACGCTGATCAACTGCTGGCCGGCGTCGGCATCGGCCTGGGTGGCTCCCAACAGCTCCGAGGCGCGGGCACCCGTTGACACGTAGAACGCGACCAAAGCGCGGTCACGATGGCTGAGTAGCGCGGCAAATAGTTCGTTGAACCGCTCGTCCGGGATCGCGCGAGGAACTCGCTTCGGGATCGTCGGCCGATACAGGCCGACCCTCGTGTTGCGGAACGGATCCAGCGGGTTGTGGTGCGCGTGTGCCCGGTTCTCCTCCCGCTGCCGAACCAGAGGAAAAGGATTGATAACCGGCCCGCTGTCCCAGCGGCGATGACAGTCGTAGAATGCGCGCAGCACGGTCTCACTGTGCGCAATCGTGCGGGCAGCGTACTTCGCTCCCGACGTCGGCCTGCCGGTGACCGGATTCGGAACCCCCGCCCGGGGCGCGCTGTGCACCTCCTCTGGCCGCGACGGCTTGTCAAGAATCCGTATCCAGCGGGAGAAGTCACGTGCTTCCACCCTGCTTGCCGAGTCCCAGGGCACGTCAATCGCCCACAAGAACCGGAACCAGCGCAGGAGATCCAGCCCGTAGGAGCGTTGCGTTGCCGCTGAACGCCCGGCCGCCTGCAAATCTCTCAGATAGACCGTGACCGGCTCGACTGCCGCCCCGTCTGCGTCCAGCAAAAGGTAGGGCTCCCACATCTCGCCGGTTTCTCGAAGACAGCCGACGCGGGGCACCACCAGCGTCGCCAAGTCCCGATCCGTGCTCCCATCTCCGCTCATTGGCGTAGTTCATCGCACGACCATGAGGAGCGGAAAGCCAGCACGCCGGGACCCTTCGTGATCCAGTGGTCTCTTCCGCCCCGGGAGCCTTCGGCCGCCGCATACGAGTACGCGGGCGATCCGAACGTGCGCTGAGCCGACCGGAGAGGGCGTGGTCCAGTCATTGCTCGGCGAACCTGGTGAGTGCCCGGTGGATCTGGCCGCGCATGGTGTCGCTGCCGGTGTGCCCCGAGTCTGTGATGGGGACCAGTTCGGCGTCGGGCCAGGCGCAGGCGAGTTCCCACGCGGTGCGGAACGGCCCGCCCAGGTCGTGACGCCCGTGGATCAAAACGCCCGGTATCCCTGCCAGGCGTCCCGCGTTGCCCAGCAGGATGCCCTCCTCCAACCAGGCACCGTGAGAGAAATAGTGCGTGCAGATGCGGACGAGCGCGAGGCGGGCCGCCAAGGGCCGGCCGCTGTAGGCGTTCCGCTTCCCGTTCGGCTCCAAAGAGATGACCGCGTCCTCCCAGGCGCACCACGCGTCGGCTGCTTTCACCCGTACCTGCGGGTCAGGATCTCCCATCAGGCGTGCGTAGGTATTGACAACACTGCTTTCGCTGTCCGTCCCGGAAGCGGCGCGGAAAAGATCCCACTCCTCGGGGAAGAACCGTGCGACCCCGCGGTAGAGCCAGTCGATCTCCGAGCGCCGCGTCATGGTGACGCTGGGAATGACGATCTCCGATACCCGGTCCGGGTGGCGTTCGGCGTAGGCGAGGATCAATGTAGATCCCCAAGACCCTCCGAACAGGAGCCATCTTTCGATGCCGAGGTGGCGGCGGAGAAGTTCCATATCGGCCAGTAGATGTTCCGTGGTGTTGAAGCTCATGTCAGCGGCAGGGTCGCCGGCATTTGGGGTGCTGCGTCCGCAGCCGCGCTGGTCGAAAAGAACCACCCGGTAGCGATCCAGATGTGGAAACCGGCGGGCGCCTACCGAGCATCCCGACCCCGGCCCACCGTGGACGACGAGCGCAGGTTTCCCGTGCGGATTACCGCAGGTCTCCCAGTAGACAAGATTCCCGTCGCCGACATCAAGCATGCCATGCTCGTACGGCTCAATCGGAGAGTCTCGCTCCACCACAGTCTGCCCTCTACTCTCCATTGAAAACGATGCAGCACCCTGCCCAGATTCTGGTCACGGTGAACCGCCGGCCACGGGCCGCGTCATTCCCACAAGATTAGTCCAGATGGGTTCGACACGGACGACGGCTCCCTTGTGGGGAGCGTCGATCATGTGAGTAGCTGAGATCGCGATCCCGACGTGCGTGACGTCATCAGGTCCGGTGCCGAAGAACACCAGGTCCCCCGGCTGCGGGGACGAGCCCGCGGGCACCAGCGGCCCCGCGTCGTACTGTTGCTGAGCAGTCCGGGGCAGCTCGATCCCGGCTGCCGCATAGGCAGCGCGAGTAAGACCCGAGCAGTCAAACCCACCCGTGACCCTGACCTGGCCGCCGGGTAGTTCAGTCAACTGGGGGCCGTCTCCGCCCCACAGGTAGGGAAGGCCGACCTGTCCCTGGGCGTAGACGACGGCGGCGTAGCCGGCGTCGGACGGTGCGGCGTCGGCGGCGAAGCCGCTGGTGGAGCTGTACTTGTTAACCGCGGCCGAACATTTCAGTCGGTCAGCGCTGTGAGCTGGGCGCTGAAATTTTGAAATGCGGCGACCCGAACGCCGATTGTGTAGTGGATCTTTCAGCTGGGGTCCGTCGTCTTGCCACTCGGCTGGGTCTTGGTCGTGCTCGCCGGCGCGGATGAGGGCTTGGTGGGGCTGCATCTGGACCGCGGGCCGTCAGGGGTGTCGCGGTAGCGGCCTGCTCGGTCCGGTCCGGGGTGCCCGGCGATGGCGAGTGGGGTCGGCGAGGTGCTCAGGTCCGGGGTGGGTGCCTGACACACTTGCGGGAAGGTTGGTAGTCGTCGGGGCTGATCGGCGGTTGGGGTGGGGGGTACGACGCGACGGGCGCGGGTCGAGTTCGTTGGGCGAGATCGTGAGTTGGCGTTGCTCGCCGACCGGCTTGGCGCGGCTGCCGACGGTGAGGGTCAGGTGGTGCTGCTGGCCGGGGAGCCGGGTGTCGGCAAGACCCGGTTGGCGGAGGAGCTAACCGCGTATGCCGGCCGGCTGGGGATGCAAAGCTGCTGGGCAGGTGCGAGCGACGACGAGGGTAGCCCGCCGTACTGGCCGTTTCGGCAGCTGGTGCGGACGCTGAACCGGGCTGGACCGCTGATGACGCCAGGGCCTGCGGTGGCGGATCTGGCGATGGTGGCGCCGGAACTCGGCGGTGCCATGGCGCGCGGCTCTGCTGCAGCCGAACAGCGGTTCCGCGTGTTTGAGGCGGTCACCGAGTTCCTCGTGGCGGCCGCGGAGCCGGGCGGGTTGTTGGTGGTCCTTGATGACGTGCATTGGGCGGACCTGGCGTCGTTGCAGTTGCTGACGCATCTGACCCGCGGCGCGGTCGATTCCCGGCTGATGGTGCTGGCGACCTATCGTGACACTGAGGTTGGTGGGCGTGAGCCGCTGCGGCGGGCGCTGGCCGCGCTGGCCCGGGAGTCGTCGGTGACGCGGCTGCGGTTGGTGGGCCTGACCGAGACCGAGGTTGGGGCGTTGCTGGCCGGTGTCACGGGGTGGCCGGTGCCCGCCTCGGTGGCGGGCGCGGTGAGTCGGCGCACGCAGGGCAATCCCTTTTTCGTCGCCGCGCTGGCTGGGTTGTTGGCTGGCGAGTCTGTCGGGCAGGCTGATGCCGATCTGCCGGATGGGGTCCGCGACGCGGTGCGCGGGCGGCTGGGCCGGCTCTCGGCGGCGTGCCGGCACGTGGTGTCGGCGGCTGCGGTGCTCGGCTCGGTGGTGGATCCGGTCGCGGTGGCGGCGTCGACCGGGTGGGAGCTGGGACGGGTGCTGGCGGCGCTGGATGAGGCGGCCGCGGCCGGGATCGTGACCGGTTCGGGTGCCGGACGGTTCGGGCACGACCTGATCCGGGAGGCTGCCCGCATCGAGGTGCCCACGGTCGAACGGCTCGGCTTGCACCAGCGGATGGCCGAGTACCTCGCTGGCCGGGTTGACGCCACCGACCGGGTGGCCGAGGTGGCGTTCCACTGGTTGGAGTCGCTGCCGGTCGGGGATGCGGGCCGGGCGGTGGTGTGGGCTGAACGCGCGGCCGGGCAGGCGATGGCGCAACTGGCGTGGGAGGAGGCCGCTGCGCTTTACGGCCGTGCCGTGGCGGCCGCCGCGGACGCCGCGTTGGGTGAGTCGGACCGGTGCCGGCTGCTGCTGGCCCAGGCCCGCGCCGAGGTACGGGCCTTCCACCTCGACGGTGCGCGGCGGTCGCTGCTGGCGGTCGCCACTATCGCGCGCGACGCCGGCGACCCGGTGACCCTCGCCGAGGCGGCGCTGATCATGGAGGGGGTGACCGACTTTGTCGGGGACACCCTCGGCAAGGCGCTCGCCGAGGAAGCGTTGGCCGGGATTCCCGACCTGGACAGCGCGGTGCGGGCGCGGCTGTTGGCCCAGCTTGCGATGAACGATTCGTGGCGTTCGTTCGGAGCGGCCGAGTCGCTGTCGGCGTCGGCGTTGGCGATGGCGGAACGGGTCGGTGACCGGCGTGCGATGGTGGCGGCGTTGCGGGCCCGGCAGATCGCCCGCAGCGGCCCGGATGGCGCGAGTGACCGTCTCGTGCTTGGAGACCGGATGCTCGCCGTGGGTGCGGTGGACGGCGACGACGACGCGGTGCTGTGGGGACGGCTGTGGCGATTCGACGCGCTGGCGCAACTGGGCGACGTCGACCAGGCAGCGGCCGAAACCGGGGCGATCGGCGCGGCGGCCGAGCGGCTGCGCTCCCCGCTGGCGCGGTGGCACACGCTGCGTTGCCGGGCCGCGATCGCGCTGGCCCGCGGCAGCTTCGACGACGCCCATGTTCTCGGGGAACAGGCGGCGTCCTTGGCCCGGCGGGCCAGCCAAGACGGCACGCTCGCGCCGTCACTCGGTTTCCTGCTGATCCTCCAGGAGCAGACCGGACGAACCGGCTTGTCACTGGACGACATGATCGAATCGGCGTCGCCCGTGACGCGGGCGATCTGCGCGAGGATGCTGGTGACCGCGGGTCGCCGAGCGGAGGCCCTTCAGGTCTACCGCGCGCTGCCGCCGCCGGCGTCCGTCCCCGGTTTCCTGCTGTTGTCCTCGCTCGCCCTGACGGCCGAACTGGCGGCAGAGTTCGACGATCGGGCCGCGGCCGGCGAGGTCTACCGGCTGCTGTCGCCGTTCGCGGAGCGGTTCATCTGCGGGGGAGCCGGGGTCGTCGCGATCCTCGGCTCGGCGCGGCTGCCGCTCGGCCTCGCCGCGGCCACGATCGGTCGGCTTGATGACGCGGTGCGTCATATGCGGACGGCCGCGGACCTCAACGAGCGGGCCGGCCTGCCGCCGGTCACCGCAACCGCCCGCTACCACCTGGCCCGGATCCTCGCCCGCCGCCAGCGGTCTGGTGACCGGGCGGAGGCCGGGGCGTTGGCTGCCTCGGCCGGTTCGTTGGCTGGTCAGCTCGGCATGGCCCCGCTGCGGCAGCGCTGCCGGGAGCTGACGGGGGCGCTGTCCGGGCGGATGGCCGGCCCGTTGACCCGCCGCGAGCAGGAGATCGCCGTTCTGGTGTCCCAAGGGCTCACCAGCAGCCAGATCGCGGCGGCCGCTCACATCACCGCACGGACCGCGGAAAATCACGTCCAGCACATCCTTGGCAAGCTCGGGTTCACCAGCCGGGCTCAGATCGCCGCCTGGGTCGCCGCCGGCCAGCCGTGGCAGGAGATAAGTACCGCGGCTGAGTAATTCCCTGGACGCGGCCGGCCGGGTGACAACCGCATGCTGCCGGGCATGACCACAACCGCTACCGAGCGCGACAGGCTCACCGTCCTGCGCGCAGCCTGGCTGTATGACGGGACCAGCTCGACCCTGACCGCCGATCCGACGGTTGTCCTCGACGACGGAACAATCGTCGCGGTCGACGCGGGGACCGTCACGCCCGACGGGGTCCACGGGGCCACGGTCGTCGACCTCGCCGGCGCGACGCTGCTGCCCGGTTTGATCGACACCCACGTGCACCTGGCCTTCGACGCGAGCGAGGACCCGGTCGGCAACCTCGCCCGCCGCGACGACGCCGCCGCCCTCGTAGCGATGGCCGCCGCCGCCCGGCGCGCCGCCCGCGGCGGGGTGACCACAGTGCGCGACCTCGGTGACCGCGGCTACCTCAGCCTCGCCCTGCGTGCCGCCGCCAGCTCCGACACGTCGCTGCCGACCATCGTCGCCGCCGGACCACCCATCACCACGCCCGGCGGGCACTGCCACTACCTCGGCGGCGCAGCGACCGGCGTCGACGGGATACGCGCTGCCGTCCGGGCGCACGCCGAGGCCGGGGTCGACGTCATCAAGATCATGGCAAGTGGCGGAAACCTGACCCCGGGCAGCCGGCCCGAGCTAGCGCAGTTCGGACCTGACCACCTGCGGGCCGCCGTCGAGGAGGCCCACCGGCACAGCCTGCCGATCACGGCCCACGCCCACGGCACCCAGGCCATCGCCGACGCGGTCGCGGCCGGCGTCGACGGCCTCGAACACGTCACCTTCATGACCGCCCACGGCGTCGACCCGCCCCCCGACGAACTGGTCGCGACGATCGGCGACCGGCGCATCATGCTCGGCATCACACGGGGGGTAGCTCCGGTTCCCGGAGCCACCATGCCGCCCGCGATAGCCGCCCGCCTACCTGCCCTGATCGCGAACGCCCGCCGGCTCTACCAGTCCGGAGCGCCGATCACGATTGGAACCGACGCCGGCATCGGCCTGCTCAAGCCACCGGACGTGCTGCGCTGGGCCGTCGGCCAGTTCACCGAGATCGGTGCGACTCCCGCCCAGGCGCTGCGCGCCGCCACGTCCCACGCCGCCGCCGTCTGCCGCCTCGGCCACCGCAAGGGCCGGCTCACCCCCGGCTACGACGCCGACATCCTCGCCGTCGACGGCAACCCCCTCACCGACCCCGCGGCGTTGCACCGCATCCGCGCCGTCTACGTCCGAGGACAACGCCTCCCAGCGATCGCCACGCCGAGCCAGCCACACCCGGCCACCGGCCGCGACCCCGCAACCCGTTGACACCGAAACCCAACACCGGCCACCGACCACCTACCCCGACAGGACACGACCTCGCCGGATCGGCGGATGGGACAACCGGGCGCAGTCGTGGCCCACCTCCCCGCAACGCAGATGGACGGTCCGGTTCGCGGCCCTCCGGAACGGACCGGATCGCGATATCCACCGCGCCGCGGCGCGTCCGCCCGCCGGTGCAAGACCCACATCAGCCTGCAGGCTGCGGCCAACCGGCAGCCCGGCGGCACATCCCGACAGCCAACCCGGTCCGTACGATTGACGATTCCGGAGGACATCATGACCATGACGGTCACTCACGCCCCGTCCACCACGGCCCACGCCCCGGCCGCCCAGGTCGCCGTCGTCGCGGGCGGCCTGATCGGCGCGGTCGGCGCCGCCGCCTACATCTCCAGCTTCGCCCTGCTGTCTGACCTCACCGGCCGGGAAGCGGTGCGCAGCCCGCTCTGCGTCACCGCCAACATGCTCATGACGCTAGGTTTCGCCGTCGTCGCCCTAGCCCTGCCCAGTCTCGCCGCGCACACCCGGCTACCCCGCTGGGCGCTGCTCACGGCCGCCGCCGCATGCCTGTTCATCGCCGCCACTGCCTGGGGCCTGGCGACCTTCGCCGTGGAGGCCACCCGGACGGCCACCGACTCCCAATGGGACCACCCAGGCGCCTTCGTGACCGTGGCCTTCCTCCCCAAAATGCTGATCGGCGCGGCGGGTTTCGCCGCCCTCGCCGTCACCGGCTGGCGCCGCCGGGCGGTGCCACGCGTCACCTGCCTGCTACTCGGCCTCACCGCCGTCGTCGCACTGGTCCTGCCGCCCCACCAGCCCACCGCGCTGCTCGCCGGCCTCGGCCTCGCCTGGCTCGCCCGCTCCACCCGTCCCCACCCCGAAACCTGACCTGCCAAGGTAGAGGTGCGCCGCAGGGGGCCGCACCCACCTCGGTCGTCCAGGGACACCGGGCGCGGCCGGCGCCGCACCGAAACGGAGCCGCGCACGCTGCTGACTGGGGCACCGAAGCACTGACCCAGCCCGCCGGATTCGGCCCCGGCGGGCTCGATCGAACAGCTGCGCGCCTGTCAGACCGAGGGACGACTCGGCGCTGAACAGGACCTCGCCGACGAGGCGCTTGCGCTCCTCGCCCTGGGTGTCGGTCTCGGCAACGCCATCCTCGGCGGCCGAGGATCAGCAGACGACGCCCGCCGCGTCCTCGCGCGCCACCTCGACCACCGACTTGGTCCGCCCAGGTGAACCGCACCTGCCGAGCGAGCGCGAGCGGCCCAGGCCAGCAAGAGGCAGTTCCAAACTCCGCGTCTGCCCCAGTGGCCGAGCAGCACTGCCTCCCGGTCCGCCTCGCCTGCGGTCGGGGCCGGCCGGCTGGTCGTCGGGGTCGGCTCGGTGTGGAAGCTGGTCCACCTGGTCACCTTCGTATTCCCGTTAGTTCATCGGCTACCTCCTCGCCGTGACCGTCCTGGCGTCTCACCGCTCCCGCTCACGGCAGCGGCCAGACAAGCTTGATCGGCAGCGGTGGGGACAGCGGTTCAACGTCGGGCGGATCCCTCGCGGCCGGATCGGCAGCCGGGATCGGCTACTAGCGACGATCGTGGCCGGCTGGATGTGTAGCGTTGTCCACGAGGTGCGGAGAGGGGTCCGGGGCGGCGCGATGGCGAGTTCGAGACAGTGGCACAGACGTGACGGGGCCGCCACGGCATCGATTCTCGATCTGACCGATATCGGCGAGGTCACCATGACACTGATCGCACCACCGGCCGAGTTCTTTGGCGTGCGGCAGCAGGTCACGGACCGATTCGTGCTGCGGACCGCAAACCGGTGTGCGCGAAAACGCTCGGTCACGTTCGCCCCTTTGGACGGGCTTCTCACTGCCGTCGTCCCACCGACCGGGCGTATAAACACGACCGGGTCTCTTCCCGATCAGGTCGGCCTGATCGTTCCTCTAATGGTAACGCCCAAGAGAGCGCCGGCCGCTCTGACCGTGACTGGTCCCGGCGGATCGCAGGCCCACATCGTCCCAGATGCCGCGACCGTCGCGATCCAGGGGAACCTGATAACCCTCCTGGCCTACTCCGTGGGAATCGCGGTCGATCAATCATCCCGCCATATGATTGACGCGATCGCGCGTTTCCGTCCCGGCGAAATAACATACGATCTTCATAGGCTGCCGGTCCTGTCGAACCGCCCGCTCTCTCTCGAAACGCTTCGACATTATCTGGCCGTCCAGGAACTGCCTGTGACAGAAGATATGATGACGGACTGGCTGGCCGTGGCCGAGCCCGCGCAGTGGACACTCGCGGCGGCGTTGGGCGAGCCGTTCGATCCGCTGAGCAGCGCGGAAAACCTCCTTCTCGCGCTCGGTCAGCTCGGGCGGGACCCCGACATACCGGCGATGCTCACATTGGCCGACGCGGAGCAGCACCTTCGCGCCTTCTGCGCTCTGATAGACAGCCTCGCCGCGCTCGGTCCAGTAGCGGAGCCGTTGCTGGCGACGATCGCGGAATACGGCCGCCGTAGCGAACGCCTGGGCGCGGTGACCGTCAACGCGTACCTGCCCTTCACGGTTGAGGTGCAGGAGGAGTCTCCTGCGATCCTTACCCGCCATAGGCCGCGAACTGGTTCGCCGGCATTCCTCGAACGTATACGGCGTAATCCCGTGGCAGTCGTGGAAATCAGCCCTGGCGGCCCAGCATCGCATCAGGTAAGTATCGGTACCGACGACGCGAGCATCGAGATTAGTAGTCCGGTAATCTGTGACGATTTCTGGCGGCCTGTGGAGCGAGCCTATGTGAGCGATCTCCACCGAAACCGGGAAATGTTTTCCTTCGTTTCCACGGACGCGCGCCGCCCATCCAGGGGATTGCTCGTCGTCAATCTCAGCCTGTCTGCCGACGCGAGTTGGGTGTATCTGGCGGTTCTAGCGCTACTCGTTACCTCGGTTACTCTGTGCGCTGTACCAGTTCGGCTGGGCGCCGATGCGATCGCGGTCATGGCACTACCACCGTCCTTCGCCGCCACTCTTCTGCTCACCCGGGAGGCGACGACGCTCGCAGCCTGGATCGTCCGGCCCGTGCGCATCGCGATCTTCCTTCTCCTGATCACACTGATGGTCTTGTTGGTCGCCCGAGCAACCGGCTGGCATGCGGCGCATGACCCAGCATCAGGGAGCGCGGGACCGCCCCTCTCATCCTTCGTGGGGCCAGTCAGCAGTTCGACGTAAGAGCGGATCTGGTCTCCCAGGCGTGATCGTTCCGGAGATGCTTGGGGTCGCACCTACAAGAAGCACCTCGGTGATCATGGCGGCTGGCGTGGGGCCGCTCGCTCGTTCCGTGCTGCGCCACGCGACGGACGAGGTCCCGACCAGCGACAATCGCCGCGGTACCTGCCACACGGACCACCTCCTGCTTCAAACCGAACTCTGGATGAAGGATCGCTTTGTCCGCGACCGAAGGGATATCGCTGATGGCGGACAGGTACGATACGCCGGGCGGCAGCAGGCGAATGCCGAACGGCCACAGGCAACAGAGCTGCGCGGCGCGTCTCCTCCTCGCCGGGCAGAACACCTCTACTCGGCATCCGGTCTGCTGGCTCCGAGGTATGTCAGGGAGCCCCATCGGGCTCCGACCGCCGCCTGGAAAGATTCGACACGGACTTCGGCTCCCTCGTGAGGCGCATCGACCATGATCGACTGCGTGTCATCAAGGCCGAGGTAGAGCCCGACGTGGGACACGTTGCGGACATCGGACCCGAAGAACACCAGGTCACCGGCTTGGAGCGGCGCTCCTGCCGGCACCAGCGGACCGGCGTCGTACTGACTCTGGGCGGTGCGTGGGATCTGGACGCCAGCGGTGGCGTACCCCGCCTGGGTCAAGCCCGAGCAGTCAAAGCCCGGATCACCGTTCTCGCCCCAGACATACGGCTTGCCGATCTGTGCGCAGGCGAACCCGACCGCGACCAGCGCCGCGCTGCTGAAATCATCGGTTCCGTACCGAACTGTTTGCTGAAATTTAGGGCATGATAGTGAAGCGTTCGAGTTCGGTTCAGAGTACTGGGTGGCCTGGGTAACGACCTGCGCGACGTAGGAATCGTCATGGTTGTACGCCCTATGCCGACGTCGGCATAGGGACTATTATGCCGGCCCTTTGGTTATGCCGACCCAGGATCGGGAACCCCTGTCAGGGAACGGAACGGGGACAGGAAGGGTCGACATAACGCCCGCTGCGGCGGAGGCGACCAGGGCGTATGTTGCGCGGGTTCTTGCCGTGGCGGCGTCCTATAGCCAGGTTTCCGCGCCAGCTGTCACCGGCCTGCAGGGACCCCTGCACTCCGCACGTTCATGCGGTGTGCTGATGGTGTGACTTCTTGATCGGGCAGGGTGATGATCGCCCTGGTGTGTGGTGCATCCGGTCTGGCACGGTGCGGAGCGTGCTGGCGACCGCCGAACTGGGCTACGGCCCCCCGAGCCTGGAGAAGTTCCTCGGCTCGCTGCCGGTCATCCGTGACCTGCTGGCCCGCCTCGACCTGGTCGCCGTCATCGACCGGCTCTGCCCGATCCAGGAGAACAAGGCCCGCCACACCCATGGCGAGGTCATCGCCATGCTGGTCGCCAACCGGCTGACCTCCCCGACCCCGCTGGTCCGGGTCGAGGACGGGGGCGAGAGGTGGGCCGTCCTGGAGATCTTCGGGATCGAGCCGGACGCGCTCAACGACGACCGGTGCGGCCGGGCGTTGGAGGCGCTGGCCGAGCAGGCCGATGCCGTCGTCGGCGCGATCGCCGCGCGGGCGATCGCGGTGTTCGGCCTCGACGTCTCCGAGATCCACTGGGACCTGACCAGCATGTCCGTGTTCGGGGCCTACGACCGGGCCGACCCCGCCTACGCGACCGGCGAAGCCCGGCCACCCGAAGGACCACCGCTTCGACCTCAAGCAGGTGCAGGCAGGCTTCGCGACCTGCGCCGACGGCGCGGTCTCGCTACTGACCCGCGTCTACGACGGCGGCGCCGCCGAGGTCTCGCAGGTGGAGGGCGCGTCGCGGGCCCTGCGTGAGCTCGCCGGACCACGCCGGTTCCTGCTCGTCGGCGACAGCAAGCTCGTCTCCTACACGAACCTGACCGCGATCGACGCGGCCGGCGCCACCTTCGTCGCCCCGGCCCCGCGGACCATCGTCGGGCTGGCCGCGCTCGCGGCGCACGACCCGGCCACCGCGACGATCGTCGACTGGGCGCCCCAGCGCGAGAAGGACAAGCTGTTCCACCAGCGCGACGTCCACCGGGTCGTCGAGGGATCCACGACCCTGCGCGGCCCGAAGGCCACCGACCCGCCGTTCACGACGCGCACCGTGTACTCCCACTCGGCGCGGCGTGCCGCGGCGTCCGCGGCCAGCCGGCAGAAACAGATCGACAAGGCACGCGCCGCGCTCGTCGTGCCGCACCGCAACCTCGGCACCCACTACTACCGCGACGAGGCCGCCGTCCACGCCCGCGTCGAGAAGATCACCAGGGAGTGTCGGGTCGGGGCGTGGCTACGCACCCACGTCGACACCAACCCCGACACCGGCAACCGCTGCTGACCTGGTACTTCGACGAGGCGGCCCTGGACCTGGCGGCGAACGCCGACGGCTGGTTCGCGCTCCTGACAAACCAGAGCATCGAGGAGAAGGACGCCGCCGGGGTCTTCGTCGACCACAAGGGCCAGGAAGCCTCCGAACGGCGCAACAGCGCGTTCAAGGGCCCCCTCGCGGTCAACCCGTTCTACCTGGAGAACAACCAGCGGATCCACGGGCTCCTGCACGTCGTCGGCCTGGCGCTGCTGCTGTTCTCGCTGATCGAGCGCGAGGCCCGCCGCGCCGCCGGCCCGACCGGGACGGTCGCCGGCCTCTACGCCCGCCGCCCGGCCAGGCCCACCGGCCGCCTCATCCTCGAAGCCCTCGCCGACCTGCGCCTCGTGCCCGCTCACAACGGCCAGCCCGCCTACATCCCCCGGCCCACCCCGCTCCAACAGCGCGTGCTCGACCTCCTCGGAGTCGACCCGACCAAACCCCCGTGATCAAGAAAATGGGCTGGTCAGAGACCTAAACCGAACGTGCGGAGTGCAGGGGGTGACGCTGGTGGTGTAGCCGCGGGCTGGGCGCTTTCCCAGGTGGGCACCCCGTATGTATGGGGCGGTGAAACTCCCGGGGTCGGGTTCGACTGCTCCGGGCTGACCTGGGCCGCCTACCGGGCAGCCGGAGTCGGGCTGCCCCGGATGGCCCAGGCCCAGTTCGACGCCGGACCCCGCCTGCCGGCCGGCGCCGAACCACAGCCCGGTGACCTGGTGTTCTTCGGCGGCGGGCCGGACGACGTCACCCACGTCGGTCTCTATCTGGGAGTCCGGGACGGCCGGCCAGTGATGGTCGATGCGCCTCATCGCGGCGCCGCCGTCCGAGTCGAGGCGTTTCCCACCACGGTGGGCGCCGCCTGGGGCAACGAGATCTACCTGGGCGCCACCCGCCCCGCCGGGTAGGGATCGCAGATCGATGAGCGGTTGGTTCCGTAGTCGAGCATGACCTGAGCAGCAGGCAAATGGTCTATCTGAGCAAGGACCTCGGGCCCGCCTGTGGCGGACTCGATCAACGTGTGGGTGATGGCCCAGCGTTGGCAAGGAGCGTCACATGAGGCAAGGTCAGGTCGCGTGCGTGTCGGTCCGGCCCGACCTTCAGGAGGGCCTTCGCGGACTCCCGGCGTGGCCGTCCGACGATCCGTAGGATGATGGGACGGCATCGCGTGTCGGTCACCGGTTGGGTGAGGCATGGAGGTGCCCGTGAGATTGCCTTACGGAGGCATTCCACACATGTCAGTCGAGTTGAACCACACCATCATCCACGCGCGGGACAACCGGGAGTCTGCCGAGTTTCTAGCGCACATCCTCGGTCTTGAGGTCGGGACCGAATGGGGTCCGTTCATACCGGTCACCACCAGCAACGGAGTCACCCTGGACTTCGCAACGATTCCGGTGGAATCGATCGTGATGCAGCACTACGCCTTCCTCGTCTCCGACGGGGAGTTCAACGACGCCCTCGACCGAATCCAGCGGGCCGGGATCAGCTACTACGCCGATCCTCACCTGAAGCAGCCTGGGGAGATCAACCGAAACCACGGTGGCCTGGGCGTGTACTTCATGGATCCCGCGGGGCATGGTATGGAAATCATCACCCGTCCGTACGGCAGCCACCACCAGCCGACGGCGGTCTGAGGCAGCGCCGGCCTGGCCAGGGCTTCGTGGACCCTGGCCAGGCCAGCCTGCTACGCGGCCCTTGCTGCGATGGCACCGTCGAGGTGACGGGTAAAGGCGCTTCGAGCTGGCGAGCTCGAACGCGGGGACGCCTGCGTGGCGGCCGGGGGTTGGCATACAGGGTCTTCTCGCGCGAGGCGATGTGACCGAGGCGGTGGAAAGACACCGATGGACAACTAGAAGAATTCCCCAGTTCGTCTGATCATGTCTCCTTCACTGGTACGGGAGGAGGCAGGGATGCCTAACGAGATCATCAATGTGGGTGGGGCGCGGGTGTCGGGTCCGCTGGCCCCGCTGGCGGTGGAGTTCCGGTCGACGCTGCTGGAGTCCGGCTACCGGGCCTGGCGGAAGCAACTGTTCCTGATGGGGCATGTGAGTCTGTGGTTGGAGGAACGCGGACTGTCGGCGGCGGATCTGGACAGCAGGCGGGCGAGGGAATATCTCTCCTTACGGCAGGTGTCGGGCTATACGACGTTGCGCTCCCGGCAGGGTTTAGAGCCGCTGGTGAGTTTCCTTGCGGCCCGTGGCGTGACGATCGCCGAAACAGAGGCACCGGTGGCGGCGGCCGAGCGGCTGCTGGCCCGTTTCGGTCGCTACCTGCTCGACGAACGGGGACTGGCCCCATCCACCATGGGCTACTACCAGAAACGGGCGCGACGATTCCTGGCCCGGTGCGCCCCGGACGGCGAGATGGGCAGGGTGACTGCTGGTGACGTCACCGCCGCCGTGCTCGCCGAATGCGCGAGGGTGTCGCCCGGCTCGACCCAGTTCTTTGTCTCGGCGCTTCGTGCCTTCCTGCGGTTCTGCTACCTGGACGGGATGACCGAGATCGACCTGTCCGTGGCCGCGCTTGGCGTGACCGGCCGCCGGCCGTCCTGGCTACCGAAAGGGATGAGCGCCCCGCAGGTCCGGGCCCTGTTGGAGTCCTGCGACCGGAGTCGCACAGCGGGCCGTCGCAACTACGCGGTGTTGCTGCTGCTGGCCCGTCTCGGGCTACGCGCCGGGGAGGTCGCCGCCCTGCGTCTGGACGACATCGACTGGCGCGCCGGGCAGCTCGTGGTACGCGGCAAGGGCAGCCGTCTGGAGCGGCTCCCGCTGCTGGTGGACGTCGGGGAAGCGATCGCCGCCTACCTGGAGCAGGGCCGGCCGCGCACCCGTCGACGCGAGGTGTTCCTGAGCCTGGACGCGCCGGTGCGCGGCCTCGGCTACATGGCGGTGTCCTCAGTCGTGCGCCGCGCCTGCCAGCGGGCGGGAATCCCCCCGCAGGGAGCGCACCGCCTTCGCCACACGTTGGCCGTCGACATGATGTCGGCGGGGGCGTCTCTACCGGAGATCGGTCAGGTGCTGCGGCATCGGACCGTCGCGGCGACCGCCGTCTACGCCCGGGTGGACCTCGACCGGCTGCGCACGATCGCGCAACCCTGGCCCGCGGGCAGCACCCGATGAGCGCCCTGGCCGCGCACGCGGCCGACTACCTGACGCTACGCCGGGCACTGGGCGTCAAGCTCATACGTCAAGGCCAGGAGCTCGCGCAGCTGGTCGCGTTCTGCGATGCCGCCGGCGCCTCGACCCTTACAACTGAACTGGCGATCGCCTGGGCGCGGCTTCCCCAGGATGTCGCGCCCACTCACTGGGTGAACCAGCTGGCTACCGCCCGCGGGTTCGCCCGCTACCTGACGGCCCTCGATCCGGCCATCGAGGTCCCGCCCCCGAACGTCTTCCCCCACACCCAGCGCCGCCGGGACCCCTACCTGTTCTCCGAGGACGACATCGACCAGTTGCTGCATGCCGCGGCCGACCTGCGACCGCCGCTACGCGCCGCCACCTACACCACCGTGCTCGGCCTGTTGACTGCCACCGGGATGCGGGTCGGCGAGGCGCTCCGGTTGAAGAACGGGGACATCGACCATCAGGCCGGCGTGCTCACCGTCACCGAAGCCAAGTTGGACCGGCCCCGGATGATCCCGCTGCACCCGACCACAAGCGCGGCGCTCGCCTCCTACGCGGACCTGCGGCGCAGCATCTACCCGAAGGCGGCGGCGTTCTTCGTGTCCACCGTCGGCACGCCTCTGGCCTACTCCACCCTGAAAAAGACGTTCAACCAGCTGGCGACAGCCATCGGGCTGCGCACCCCGGCCCGCCGGCCGCACATGCACGACCTGCGACATTAGGCGGACGGCTGGGTTATGCGCCCTGCCGTGGTGTTCCCGCTGCTGGGGGCGGCGGGGTTCGTGTTGCAGTCCGCATA
>Ga0207712_10001055_pt1 | contig 19341 bp, 18 predicted proteins | sample KBSS44metaG_FD_184402 | JGI IMG/M metagenome (GOLD analysis project Ga0207712, IMG submission 184402) | Switchgrass rhizosphere microbial communities from Kellogg Biological Station, Michigan, USA - KBS S4-4 metaG (SPAdes) (version 2) | ecosystem: Host-associated > Plants > Roots > Rhizosphere... | reverse complement strand
GCAGCCTGGGCGATAGGCCTCGAAGAAGGCCGACCCGTCAGCGAAGGCCTCCACCGAATACCCGTTCTCGCGCAGCAGATCGCGCATCGCCTCTCGGACCGCGCGGTCATCGTCGACCACGAATACGGTGGACGCCGCCTCCCCTTCCAGAAGGAGCGGCAGCTGCCGCGCGCGCTCTGGCGCGGCGGCTGGGGCCTTGGCAAGGATGTGCTGGACGTGGTGCGTCAGCTCTTTGGCCCGCACCGGCTTGTATAGATGCACGCAACCGTCCCCGGCAATTTCGCGCAGGGTATCGGTCGAGATGTCACCGGTCAGGACAATGGCCGGGATGTCGTTCTGGAGCTGCTTCCTCAGGCTTGCGATGATTTCGAGCCCGTTGATGCCGTCCGGCAGGTTGTAGTCGGCGATGACCAGGTCCGGGATGGACGACCTTTGCACCACCAACTCCAACGCCTTGCGCCCATCGGCGGCCACCAAAGTGTGATGACCGTCGTCGTCGAAAAGCAGCTGAAGCAACTCACGTACCGCTGGATCGTCTTCGATGACCAGGATTGTACCGCGGGACGGCAGCCTCTCCTGTGTCGTGTTCTCGACCTGCAGCGGGAGGAGAGCCACCTCGGCTCGCCCCAACGGCACCTCGACGGTGAAGCCCGATCCCGCCCCCACACGAGAGCGGACCTGTATGCTGTGGCCGAGCAAATCCGCAAGGCGCTGCGCAATAGCGAGACCCAGGCCCATCCCCTTGCTTCGTTCGCGCGCGGGGTTGTCGAGCTGATGGAATTCTTCGAAGATCGCATCGAGCTCAAATTCTGGAATACCGGGACCGGTGTCCCAGACCTCGATGCGGAGCTTGTCGCCCCGGCGGCGGCAGCCAAGGAGGAGTTTGCCCTTGTCGGTGTATTTCACCGCGTTCGACAGCAGATTGCGAATGATCTGTTCGAGAAGACGGGGATCGCTGCGTATGGTCAGGCTGCTCGGGACCACGCGCCAGTCGAGACCATTGGTCGTGGTGTGATACGTGAACTCGGTCTTCAGCTCGTCGAGCAAGCCCTTGATCGGAAACTCTGTGATCGCTGGGCGGACAATTCCAGCCTCCAGTTGATTGATATCGAGCAGCTTGTCGAGCATGCTCGCCATTGTGCTCACCGTGTCGTCGAGCCTGTGCACGAGTTTGAGCGTTGCCTCGTCGTGAACCCGTTTCTCCAGCATCCCCTGCAGCAAGGTGATGGTCTGTAAGGGATGCCTCAGATCATGACTGGCGGCAGCGAGAAAGCGCGATTTGCCGATGTTGGCCCGTTCCGCCTCCGACTTGGCGGCCTCCAGCGCCTTGCCCTCACGCTTGATCTCGGTGACGTCATCGATCGCCACCAGGACCTTCCGCCCCGCTGAAGGGTCCTCTCGAAGCACGCGAGCGCTCATCGAGAACGTCCGCAGTCCCAAGCCCGGCAACTCGAGCTCGACCTCGTGATCGCTGATGGTGGCGCCTTCCGCCTGGATCGAAGCCAGGAATTCCCGGAGAGCGGGCACATCGAGATGATCACCCGTGGCCAGTAGGTGTCGCCCGACGAGTTCTCCGGGCTCGGCCGAAAAGACGCGATGGAATGAGCTCGACGCGGAGATGACGCGCAGCTCCTCGTCGAGGACCACCAGCGGCTGGCGAACGGTGGCGATGATGCTGTCGAGATAGGCCCGCGCGGCCTCGATTTCCTGCTCCGCAGCCTTGATCTCGGAAATACCGGCAAACGTGATGACCACCCCCTCGATGCCCCTTTCGTCGCTCCGATAGGGCAGAATCCCTCGCATGAACCAGCCGCCGTCGTCGGCTCTGACCTCCCGCCTGACCGGCGCCTGCGTCACCAGCACCGCCCGTGCATCAGCCAGGAGACCGTCGTCGTCGAACCGCCGCGTCAGGTCGGCAAGTGGCCGGCCGACATCGGAGGCGATGACGTTGAACAGCGACTTCGCGGCTGGCGTGACGAAACGGATGTTCAGGTCGGCATCCAGGAAGAGTGTCGCCACGTCGGTGCTGTTGAGAATGTTCTGCAGATCGTTCGCCGTGGCGCGCTGCTGCTCGACCGTCTCCTGCAGCTGGCTGTTGAGAGCTCTGAGCTCCTCGTTGAGAGACTGCAGCTCCTCCTTCGAGGTTTCCAGCTCCTCGTTCGTGGATTGGAATTCCTCGTTGACGGACATGGCTTCTTCATTGATCGCCTTCTGCTCCTCGTTGGCGATCTCGAGGTCGCGAATAGCGCTCTGGAGGTCCTCGCGCGTCGCTTCCAGCTCCTGCTCGAGCTGAGCGACTCGCGACACATCAGCCGCTGATTCAACAGGCCCGACGGGTGCGACCTCTGCTGCAGGAACCTCAATGAAGCTGACAAGGAACAGTCCCTCGCCGGCGCTCTCGACCGGTCGGGCAGAGATGCCGACACCGACCGAGGACCCATTACGCTTCACTCGCGCCCCAGTGAGGGTGACAGGCGTACGATCCTCCTTGGCGCGCTCGATCGCCGACCTGAGTTTCGCGCGCAACCCCTCACGCGCCATGGCAAGCACGTCCCGGGTGCCCTCGCCTGCAGCGACTTTCAGATAGCGGTCCACCGATCCGAAGTAGTAAAGGCCCTCGTGCTTGCCGTTGATCAGGACGGAGGCTGGAGCGTATGCCTCGAGCAACGCTCGCTGCGAAAGCTCGCCAAACCCGGGCCGTCGCTGCCTCGTTTGCTGCGGGATGCTGCTGGCAGGCAAGCGGCCGGTATCGCGGGTCCCTCCCGGGAATTCGACCTCGCCCGGACGACTGGCCCCGATGTGCCTGTAGATCCGGTGCTTCTTGCTGACCGGCTCGAAGCGGTTCGAAACGCTGCCGACCGTCTCTGAGGAACCGAGAAACAGCACACCTTGCGGGCGCAACGCGAAATGGAAGAGGGACAGTATCTTCCCCTGCGCCTCCGGGCTCAGGTAGATCAGCACATTGCGGCAGGAGATAAGGTCGAGGCGGGAGAACGGCGCGTCCGCCAGCAGGCTCTGGCCCGTGAACACGACCGCTTCACGAAGCTCGCGCACAACCTGATAGCTGTGGTCCTCTTTCGTGAAGAAGCGAGTGAGCCGCGCCGGTGCAACGTCGGCCGCGATTGATTCGGGATAGATGCCGTTGCGGGCGAACGCCACGCAGTCTGTGTCGACGTCGGAGGCGAACACCTGCAGCTTGACATTGCGCTTCGCGGCCGCGATCTGCTCGAGAAAGAGCATGGTGATGGAATAGGCCTCTTCGCCGGTGCTGCAGCCGGGTACCCAGATGCGCAGAGGTCGATCCAGGGGTTGCCGCTGCACAAGCTCCGGAATGATTTTCTCCCCCAGCTCATCGAAGGCGGCCGGGTCGCGGAAGAAGTGCGTGACGTTGATGAGGAGGTCCTTGGCGAGCAGCTCACGCTCACGCGCGTCCTTGCGCAGGACCTGCAGATAGGCCGCGCTGTCATCGAGACCGGCCATCGCCATGCGTCGCTCGATCCGGCGCTGAAGCGTTCCCCGCTTGTAGAGCGAGAAATCATGCGAGGTCTTGGCGGCCAATAGATCGATGATGCCCGCGAACGCCTCCTGGACGTTATCCGGGGCCAACAAAGCCTTGCTTGCATCCTGGACGTATGTCTGACGACAGTACCGAACGAGCGCTTGCGGCATCTTTGCCAGCGTCAATACCAGGTCTGCACCGCCGGTGCCGATGGCGCTGCGCGGCATGCCGTCGAAGGCCGCCTCCTGCGGGTCCTGCACGATGACCAGCCCGCCTTTCTCTTTCACCGCCTTCAATCCGAGGCTGCCGTCGGTGCCGGTTCCGGAGAGGATCGCGCAGATCGCACGCTCACCGCATTCCTCGGCCAGCGAGCGCAGGAAGAAGTCGAGAGGCATGCGTACGCCATGCCGCTCCAGGGGCTTGGACAGCCGAAGGTTCCCGTCCTTGATGGCCAAATAGGCCCCCGGAGGAATCAGATATGCATGGTCGCGTTCAAGCTGCATCCCATCTACAGCCTGCAGAACCTTCATCGGCGTGTTGCCGGTCAGCAGATCGACCATCAGGCTCTCGTGCTTCGGATCCAGATGCTGGATCAGCACGAAGGCCATGCCATTGTTTGCCGGCAAGGCATCAAGGAACTTCCTGAAGGTGTCGAGAGCACCGGCCGACGCCCCCAATGCGACGACCGGGAAATCAGCACTTCTATGCGCTGCCGACACGTGACCACGAGGCTGCGGCCGGGCCTGGCCGGCCTGTCGCGCACTGCGTCCTGTCATTGTCTTGGCTTTCGTGAGCCCGGGTTCCCATCGAGAGAACACGCGCAGCAAGAATTTACCCTATCACGACAGCTCGATGGGCGCGACTCTGAGCATCGCCCGGCTGAGGCGACCGACCGCTTCCACCCGCGAAGCAAGCCCACCTTTCTGAACGGCCTACGCCGGTCGGCGACCATAGCGTTCGCGTGCAGGCGCCCACGCCTTTCCAGCCCGGCCGGTCGCCATTTTTGCGGTGGTTACGTCGCGCTTGTGGATCGGGCACGCCCAATGGTCGATCTGAGCAGATTCCGAGCCTTCATCCTCAGTCTCTCGACCGGCTAGCGTTTCACCATCACCTTGCCGACCGACCGCGATCTTTCGACGATGTCTACGCTAGAGCCTAGTGCCTACGAAGCAAGGACGACCTTGAAAGCGGGTCCAAGTCCTGGTGCGTCATCAACAGAGAGTATCATGCACAAGATCCATGAACAGCGTTTGAGACTGAGCCGCGTGACAGCGGTGTTCGAAGATCGCGCGTTGTCTTTCATTTTGGCGAAGGGCGCGACGCTGGAGGACCTTTCGGATCGCCTTGCCGATCTCGGTCGGCACAACGGATGCCCGGTCGCAGTCACTGTCAAATTTGGCACTGTCAAATTTGGTGCGTCGTCGCGCAAGGGGGGCACTCGCCGGATGCGTCGACCGGGCTTGGGTGAGGCGTCTCGGGACCTGGCATGGAGACGGCTTGCGTAACCGCATAGATGGCGGGAACTCGGAGCGCGGAAATGTGGAATACCATCCGGCACGAGCTGCGAGAACCGCCTCGGTTGTCGCTAGTTGTCGGCACTCGGTGTGGCAGTCGCAGTGGTCATTGCCGCCGCACTATGCTCTTGCATAGCCACATGTAGCCGGCCAAGTTGGAACGCGCCGCGTAACACTGGCGAATTCTCTCCGCAACAATTTCGACCATATCGGCGATCTCATCAGATCGTCTTCCGCAATCAAACCTTGAGCGGACGCGCAATCCTCCTCGGTCGTGCTGGCTGCAGGCCGTAACGGACCACCGGCTCTCGAACGCGCGCGGCCCAGCGCGGAAAACGGCCGGAAGACGCCGCGCCAACCGGCGGTGATGCGCGGCGCATGCGCTCCTCCTCGCTCTGCGGTTGTCCAGCGGGGACCTTCTCGCCGATGGACGGCGAAGCCGTCGCGGCAGCGATCGAGCCAGCCGGCGCCTGCTTTTCCGCGATCTTGGCGATGAGGCCATTCGGCAGACAGCGGCCATCGACGGCCAAACTCTGCAAGGTACGGCGCAGCCTATACCTTGATGGCTTTGCAGCATTGCCAGGAGGACGATGTCGGGCTGCTCGACGGACAGCGTGGCGTTGACGCGATCGGTAAAGACCTTCATGAACCGGCGGACCGTTGCGGACCATACGCCATCGATGGTTCCGCGGTAGCAGCCGGCACGCTTCAGCTGGAATTGAATCTCTCGCGTGAGCCGCGCACGGTCGAGAGGATATCCAGCGGAGAGCGGGTATGCTATCCGCGGCGCCGCGTCAGCGATATTCAGTACTTTGGACGGGATAACCGCGGTGGTCGCGGACGGTGGCAAGGCAACCGGTGCCGCGGCAGCATCCTCGGCTGGGGTCTGTGCCGCCGATGTTGGCGCACGGAGGCTCGCGTCTGCAGCGATCTTCGGCGGAGAGGCGCCCGTATTTTTGCCGGACCAGACATAGGTGACGACGGACACGCCGGCTAGCACCAGGAGAGTACCACTCGACTTTCTCATCTTCTTACAATGGCCCCCTGTGGCCGACCGCCGTTGAGTCGCGGAAGAAATGACTCGGGACACCCGCAACTAGGGACAGCCCTTAGACCTCTGCCTTCCGCTCGGGAAATCCGCGCCCGATCCGTGCAGGCAGGGCGCGAACGCCTTGAGCTATTTGCTCCATGTAGATGTAGAGAACAGGCGTCATGTAGAGTGTCAGCGCCTGGGACACGAGCAGGCCGCCAACCACCGCCACGCCGAGTGGTTGGCGAAGCTCCGCGCCCGCGCCGATACCGAGCGCAATCGGCAGCACGCCAAGCAAGGCGGCAAGCGTGGTCATCATGATGGGCCGGAAGCGCAGAATGGCCGCCTCGTAGATCGCGGTCGCCGGGTCCTTGCCTTCGCGCTGCGTGGTCAGCGCAACGTCGATCATCATGATGGCGTTCTTCTTGACGATGCCGATCAGCATCAGCAGACCGATAACTGCGATCAGGTTCAGGTCCATGTTGAATAGTCTGAGCGTCAGTAGGGCGCCCACGACCGCTGACGGCAGCCCGGTGAGGATGGTGAAAGGATGAATGTAGCTTTCGTAGAGAATGCCAAGCACGATGTAGATCGTCACCACCGCCGCCATCAGCAGGATGCCCTGGTTGGCGAGCGAGTCCTGGAAGGTTTTGGCGTTGCCAGCAAACGTCGATGTGATGCTGCGAGGGACCTTCAGCTCGGATTTCAGCTCCTCGATCCTCTGGATCGCATCGCCCAGTGAGATTCCAGATGGAAGGTTGAACGAAACCGTGACCGCGGGAAGCTGCCCCAGCTGATTGATGGTGAGAGACCCGGCTGTGCGCTCCACGCGGGCGAACGCGCCGACCGGTACGAGCTTGCCCGAAGCATTGCGAATGCGCACGTCCGGCAGCTCGGCGGTGGTCCAGTTGACCTTGTCGTTGAACTCCATCACCACGTAGAAGCTGTCGCCTGTGGCGTAGATCGTCGAGATCTGCCGGCTGCCGAAGCCGGAATAGAGCGTCGAGCGCAGTTGCTCCGCCGAGATGCCGAGCGAGGCCGCCTGGTCCTTGTCGACGATCAATGTCGCCTGCGTTGCATTGATCTGCAGATCGCTGTTGACGTCGCTGAAGTGCGGGTCGCGGCTCATGGCGTCTGCCATCTTCTGCGACCACTCGTAGAGCTGCGGCCGGTCGAGCGTCTGCATCACTAACTGATACTGCGCCCGGCTCGAGCGTCCGCCGATGCGGAGGTTCTGGACTGGCGTCGCATAGGCACTGATCCCGGGGATGCGGCCGGTGTCTCGCCGTAGGTCGGCAAGCACCTTGTGTAGATCGGGACGCCGATCGCGCGGCTTGAGCTCCACGAACAGGCGGCCGCTGTTGAGGCCTGAGCTGCTTCCGCTCGAGCCGACGATCGAGGCCACGTTGGCGACATGGGGCGAGCGCTGAAGCGCCTCCGCCACCTGCTGCTGCAGCCCGACCATCGCTTCAAACGAAATGTCCTGCCGGGCCTCGGTCGAGACCGAAAGCTGGCCGATGTCCTCCTGCGGGAAGAAGCCCTTCGGGGTCGCGAGCACCAGCCAGGCGGTTGCCAGGAGCGTGGCGAGAAATACTGCGAGCATGATCGGTTGGCGACGAAGGCTGTACTGCAGGGTGCGATCGTATCCGCGCAGCGCGGCATCGAAACCGCGTTCGAACAGCACGCTCCAGCGTGCACGAGCCTCGTCCTTCTTTGGCGTGCGCAGGATTTTGGATGCCAGCATGGGGGTGAGCGTAAGGGACACGAACGCGGAGGCGGCGATCGCCACCGTCACCACCACCGCAAACTCGTTGAAGATGCGGCCGATGATGCCGCCCATCAGCAGGACCGGGATGAACACAGCGACCAACGATGCGGTGATCGAAACGATCGTGAACCCGATCTCGCGGCTGCCTTTCAGGGCCGCCTCGAACGGCCCGAGGCCGTCCACCTCCATGTGCCGATAGATGTTCTCTAGCATGACGATCGCATCGTCCACCACCAGCCCCACCGCAAGCGTGAGTCCGAGCAGGGAGATGTTGTCGATGCTGAAATTCAGCAGGTACATGGCGCCGAGCGTGGCGAGCAGCGAGATCGGCACGGCCAAGGCGGGGATGACGGTGGTGGAGACGCGTCGCAGGAACAGGAAGATCACGAGGATGACGAGGCCGATCGTCAGCAGGAGTGTGACCTGCACGTCGTGCACGGCGTCGCGAATGGAGATCGAGCGATCGTTGAGCACGGATAGGGTTGTCGCACGTGGCAGCTGTTGGTCGAAGCTTGGCAGCAGGGCTCGGACACGATTGACCACATCCACCGTGTTGGCTTCTGGCTGGCGATAGACGGCGAGCAGGATCGCGCGTGTGCCGTTGTGCCAGCTCGCCGTTTGATTGTCCTGGACCGAGTCCGTGACGGTTGCCAGCTCGCCCAGGCGCACCGGCCTGCCGTTGCGCGTCGCGACGATGATGCTGCGGAACTGATCGCCGTTGGACAATTCCGTCTGCGCCTGCAGGGTGAGCGACTGCTGCTTGTTCTTGAGCGTCCCCACGGGGGTGTTTGCATTGGCCGCCGAGACCGCGGCCTGGACCTCATCGACGCCGATCCCTCGCGCCGCGAGCGTGTCGGGATCAAGCTGCACCCGGACCGCGTATTTCTGGCTGCCGAATATCGTCACCTGCGCCACGCCGTTGATGGTGGACAGGGCGGGCGAGATCACCTGCTGTGCGAAGGCATCCATCTCCGGCAGCGGCGCAAGGTCGCTGCGCAGCGTCAGGATCAGGATGGGCGCGTCCGCTGGATTGACCTTGCGATAGCTTGGCGGCTCCGTCATCTCGGTCGGAAGCCGGCGCTGCACACGTGCGATCGCCGACTGCACGTCCGCTGCGGCACTGTCGATGTCGCGATCGAGATTGAACTGGATGGCGATTGAGGTGGAGCTGAGCGCGCTCGTGGCGCTGATCGTGTCGATGCCGGATATGGTCGAGAATTGCTTGATGAGGGGCGTCGCCACGGCATTCGCCATGGTATCCGGCGAGGCACCGGGCAGCGAGGCCGATACGTTGACGACGGGAAACTCCGTTCGCGGCAGGGCTGCCACCGGGAGGAGGAAGTAGGCGAAGAAGCCGGCGGTCACCAGTGCGGCCGACATCAGGGTCGTCGCAACCGGATGGCGGACGCAGAATTCTGAGATGTTCATTGCGCAGCCCCGCCGTCGGATGCGCTTCTGGCGTTCGTCTTCTTCTTCTGGTTGGCGTCGGGAGCCTCGCTGTCCAGCGCGGTCTCTGTAACACGTGCGCCGTTGGTCAGGCGCAGCTGTCCCTCGACGACAACCCGTTCTCCTCCCTCCAGGCCTTTCGAGACCGCGACGAGATAGCCCTCGACGCCGGCAAGCTCGATATTGCGCATTTCGACGGTCTGATCGTCCTTGGCAGCGAACACGAACGGACCCTTCTGTCCGCTCTGAACGGCAACTGCGGGGATCATCACTGTGTTGGGGCGGACGCCGAGATCGATCCCGACGTCGACGTAGGTCCCCGGCCACAGCTCGAGTTTCTCGTTGGCGAATTTCGCCTTGGCCGCGATGGTTCCAGACGAAAAGTCCACACTGCTGTCCACGAAATCGAGCGTGCCCGTGGCCAGGGCCTCGTCGGTCCCGGGCGCGTAGACCCGTACGGCCGCAGGCGAGGAAGCGCTGAACGCTTTGCGCAAAGCGGTAACCCGATCGGTCCCAGGGGGCCATGGTAAGAAGATGAGAAAGTTAAGCGGTACTGTCCTGGTGCTCGCCGGCGTCTGCGTCGGCACCTATGCGCTCTTGCCCGGCGAAAATACTGTCGCTTCTCCGCCGAAGATGCGGGAAGTATGTACTTGACAAAGCAGACTAGCCGCTCCATATTCATGGCATCCGGTAAGGGGTACTGCCATGAAGCTCGATATCACAGCCAAGATTTATAACGACGAAGACGCCGCCCGCTCCCATTTGGAAGAGCAGCTTTGGCCGGATGGTCCCTTCTGTCCTCATTGCGGTTCCTTCAACAACACGGCGCTGCACGGTAAGGCTCATCGCAAGGGCCTCTACCAGTGCAACGATTGCCGCGAGCAATTCAGCGTCACGGTTGGCACCGTTTTCGAGCGTTCCAAGATCCCGCTCCACAAGTGGGTGCTGGCCTCGCATCTGTTCGCCGCCAGCAAGAAGGGCATGTCGTCCAAGCAGATCGAGCGCATGTTGGGCGTCAGCTACAAGACCGCTTGGTTCATCACCATGCGCCTGCGCGAGGCCGCGACCGATCCCAGTGCAGAGCCCATGGGCGGCGCAAGCAAGGTGCTGGAGAGCGACGAAACCTTCGTCGGCGGCAAGAAGAAGAACGTGCACAAGGGCAAGCCTGAGCCCAAGAAGAAGCCCGTCCATGCCCTTGTCGAGCGTGGCGGCCGTGTCAGCGCCAAGCACATTGCCGACGTAACCGCCGCCACCTTGCGCGCAACCATCGAGAAGACCGCCGACCGCAAGTCTACCCTGAACACGGATGACGCGCTGGCCAACCTATCCATCGGTAAGGACTTCGCCGCACACCGCACCGTTGCCCATACCCTTGGCGAGTATGTCTCCAAAGACGGCAAGGCGCACACGCAGACTGTCGAGAGCTTCTTCGCCATCCTGAAGCGCGGCGTGACCGGCACTTTCCATAGCATCAGCGAACAGCACCTTGATCGCTATGTGCAGGAATTCGCCTTCCGCTGGAACACCCGCGTTGCGCTCGGCGTCGATGACTTTGAGCGCGCTGCTCGCCTTGTTCGGGCCGCCCGTGGCAAGCGCCTCACCTATCGACCGATTGCTGACGGGCAAGAGGAAGGGCCGCTAGTCTCCTAGCGGCCCTGTTCCGTGTATGGTTGCGGCTGCGAGTCGAAACCAAACACGGAGAAGCATACTCCAATGACACCCAAAAATCTCCCGCCCCTAGAAGTCGGGACGACGTATCGAGCACGGGACTTTGCAAATTTTGAATTCGCGGCGCGCGATCTGTATCGGGCGGTAGCAGGCGAAGACACAGCCATTCTTCGCCTTCACTTGGCGAATGCGACCATACTTGAGATACCCGCCAAGGACGAAGATTTGCACTACCTCTTGCGGGTGTTGATGGAAGCTTATCCGTCCGTCGCGAAGGAGCACGCGAAGGTGCGCGGCTGGCTCTAGGCATCTTTGTCCTTCTTCTTCGCCTTGCGCTCCTTGACCAGCTCTTTGTGCTGCTTGGGCTTGGTCTGGAGCATGCGCTTCAGGATCTCATCACCACGCATTGGGTCGCCTTCTGGCGCTTCCGGTTTCTTTGGAGACTTCGTCATGTCAGAGATCAATCGTTTGCTTGCATTCGACCCAGATGCCTTCAAACAGGAGGCGCGAGACCGCGTGTTTATGCACGTCGGTCGTGCGCTGAATGAGTGGAACCGCGTTGAGGAGCTAACCTCCGTGCTGTTCCACCGTCTCCTGCTTTGCGGAGCATACGCGATTTCGTCGGCCGCTTTCTACTCCATCGTGTCGTTCTCAACACGGACATCCATCATGCGGGAGACCGCTAACTGGTACTTTCGATACTCAGGGTTTGAGGCGGAATTAAACCTTATACTGAGTCATCTAGACAGGCTCGCTGGCCGACGCAACAGCGTCGCTCATGCAGTCTGCTATGATAAGACACTTGGGCTGTTGCCAAGCGGGTACCTTAGTCGCCGCGAAATGGACTTCAAACTTATGTACCAAGAGATTTACCGGAATAGGGACTTCACTTTGACTATCCCGGATATCGCCAAGCTGCAGCTCGACTGCCTCTATATGCAGATCTGGCTCCTTAGGTTTCTTGAACGCTCCTACGGATGGCACACATGGCTTTCCAAACGGCCAGAGCTACATCTTCACCGCGTAGCTCGCTATGTCCACCCTGCCAATGAACCGAGTCAAACACCTCAGATTGCAGGACTGCTGCCCCCGCCATAGTCATCTCGGGCGTCACCTCGATGGCAACGCCCGAGTCAGTTTTTGCGTCGGTCTCCGACGCTTTTTTAGCCGCTTCGTTTTGCTTTGTCACGTACATACTTCCCGAAGATGCCTTCAAATGTGAACGTCCGTGCGCCAACACCGGAGGCGGAGATCCCAGCCGACGATGCTGCCGCGGCACCCGCCGCCTTGCGACCGTCCGCGGCCACCCCGCCTGAAGCCCTGAACGTCGCTGACGCGGCGCCGCGAGTACCAATGGGCCAGTACCCGCCCCCCTCTGGGCTTCCTCTCGGCCGTGAGCAGCTCACGCGCGAGATTCAAGTCCAGCTGAAGCGTGCCGGCTGCTACCACGGAACCATCGATGGCGAATGGTCTGTAACGGTCCGTCGGTCCATGAAGGCGTTCACCGATCGCGCCAACGCCACGCTGTCCGTTGCACGACCCCACATCGTCCTGCTGGCCATGCTGCAAAATCATCAAGGTGGAGGCTGCGGCGTGCCTTGTCCGCCCGGACAGGGTTTGGCTGCCGATGGCCGCTGTTTGCCGAATGGCCTCATCGTCGGGATCGCGGAAAAGCTGCCGGCTGGCTCGATCCCTGCAGCGACGGCCTCGCCGTCCGTTGGACAAACGCGCGGCAATGAAGCGCCCATGTCGCTCGCCGGCCCGCCGCTGCCGCCAGCGACGCCTGCGGGACAGCCCGCGAGCGAAGCGACCTCTGCCAAGGCAGGGCGGCGCCACGCATCACCGCCGGTTGGCGCGGTGTCTTCCAGTCACCTTCCGCGCTGGGCCGCGCATGCGTTCGAGAGCCGGTGAATCCGGTCTACCGCCCCGCAGCGAGTCAAAGCGAAGGCGCCTGGAGAATGGCGCATCATCGAGCCGCCTATTCGCGGCGCGCCCAGCTTTGCTCGTCCCCGGCACCATGCTTCGTCCGGCTCGAAGGCAGGAGAGCGGCGGGCTGCCTACCCACTGTTCGTCTGGCCGTTTCAGCGTAGGCGCGGTGCCGCGCGACGGCTGCCTCGTCCCAGGGGTTGCCGCGACAGGTGCAGTCTGCGACGTATTGAGCCCGGTGCAGGAACGCAGTGGGCAGGCTGCGATAGGGGCGGTCGTCGAGGTCGACCATGTCATCGACACCCTGAACAGGGTTAAGGTGCACGAAGAGCCGGGCCCCGGCTGGACAGCTCTGCTCGCACCGCTTGGCATCGGCCGCGAACCGCCCGCGACGAGTCGCGTAGCTGATGGGAAAGTAGAACCCATCGCAGAGCCTGACGCAGAGAGTTCTGTACGTCCCACCGTTGGGCTGATCCTCGCGACGGCGGGGAGGCGGCTCCGACTCGGGCTCGCTACTTCGGCGCGCGCTTTCAAAGATCCGGTCGAACCAATCGGCGTTGACGGGCGTCTCTCCGGCGGTCGTATGCAGGACAGGAGGTGCCCTCCTGGCCCCTGCGGGCGGCGGCTGTGACTGGGATTGCGTTGCCCACGCCAACGCGACAGCCGCAGCTGCGAGGGCGAAGCCACCAAAGAAGCGGAACATTGTGTGTAGGTCCACGGATGCGATCAGATAGCAGAACAATCGCGATGCCGGATTGTTCCCGGTCGCCGTACGCCCAACCTGCTTCATCCGTTGGCGCCACTATGCGGAAAATTCGGTCGAGGGCTCCCGGCACGGATGCTCCGGAATGGCGGTCCACCTCCTCGGATCGGCCATTAAGTATTTTCCGAGTCTGGTTTGCTGTTGGTTCTGATGCTCCCATGGCGATGACCCTCCGGGCTTCCCCTCCCGGCCGGCCCCTTGGGAGGCGCGTTGCCTCTCCCCCTTGGCAACGTCAGTGCCTTGGTTTCAAGGCAGCCATCCCATGGTTAGCGACCTCGGGTCTTCCACGGCCCGAGGTCGTTTTTGCTGCACAGAAGAAAAACGCAGTCGCCAAGTCTCAACTGAAACACCAAGCAAATATCGAAGGAATTCTCTAATGAAACAAGCCATCGTAGGGCTCGCCGGAGCTGTCGCTCTGATGAGCATTGGTTCGATAGGTATGATGGGCATGAGTCCGATGGATATCGCCCAGGCTGCTGAAGAGAGCCAGCGACCTGCCGCGCAGCGAGCGCCGCCCCAGCAGCGAGCTGCACCCCAACAGCGAGCGGCGCCTCAACAGCGGGCAGCGCCCCAGCAGCGAGCTGAAAGGCCGGCCGCTCGCGCGTCCCCGCGGCAGCCTGCTAGGGAAGAGCGTAGCCGCTCGCAACGGCCGGCAGCAGCTCAGCGTGCCCAGCAGCAGCAGGCTGTCCAGCGCCGGGCCGTGCAGGAGAAGCAGAGCGCGGAACGCAATCGTGCCCAGCAGACCCGCCAGGCACAGGACAAGCGTCCGCAGGACAATTTGCGTCAGCGCCAGGCAACGCCGCCTGCGCAGAGCGCCAGCCCGAAGCACGTCGAGCAGGGGCCGCGCCGTTCTGATGGCGCCGACAAGGGAGCCCTGAGCGCGCAGCCCGTGGCCCGCATCCGCGCGACCGACGAGCAGCGTCGCGAGGTCCGCCAGGGGCTGTTTCGGCAGCCCAACGTAGAGCGCATCGCCCGCAATCGCCTGGGCATTGTTCCGGCCGTGGGCAATCGCGTGCCGCGGCGCCATCGCCTGCATCGGTTCACGCCGGCGCTGATCGCTCTTGCTCCGCTCTACGCGGCGTACAGCTACATCGTGGTCGATGACACGATCTGCGTCGTCGACCCTGGCAGCTATGCCATCGTGGACGTGATCGACGGAGGGTCGATCGAGTCCGCCGGCCCGCCCTTGGGGCCCTCGCAGGCCCTTCTGCTCTCCCCGGAGGAGATGCACCTGGTCTATGCCGGCGTACCCAAGGAGCGTGCGCGAACCGAGCTGCGCGTCCGTCTCGCTCTCGGCGCCGAAATTCCACGCAGCGTCGCGCTGTTTGCCTTCCCCGATGCCGTGATAGCGCAGGTTCCGCAGGTTGCGCCCTTCCGCTACGTCGTCGTCGAGAATGATGTCGTGATCGTCGATCCTGCAGACTACGCGATCGCGATGGTGATCTCGGAGTGAGCGGCTCAGCTCACGCTTGGTAAGGCCACATGAGCCGGAGCGCCATGACTCTCGTGGCGCTTCGGCGTGTGTGGGGGGCACACAGCGCGGCCGAGGCGCCAATTGACAAGGAATACCGAGGGGACGCCATGCCGGGCGTCCTCTCGGCACGCGCGCGAGTGAACATTGATCCTCGGGAGGAGACGGGGCTCAGCTTGCGCAACGCAGTTCACAGCTCGCTCAAGCCAATGCGATCCTGGAGCGCCTCAACGCGAAGCTCGAGCACATCGTCGCCGAGCTCCGCCGCGCGCACTTCGGCCGCAAGTCCGAGCGCATCACCGACGACCAGCTGGCGCTCGCCCTCGACGAGCTGGAGACGGCCGTCGCCAAGGCCGAGGCAGAAGCAGAGAAGGCGGACCCGGAACGGAAGGCCGCCGCGGCGAGGAAGCGCCGTGCCAGCCGCGACGAGAAGCTCGATCATCTGCCGCATGAGGAGATGGTGATCGAGCCGGAGAGCAAGGTCTGCCCGTGCTGCGGCGGTGAGCTGCATGTGATCGGCGAGGACACGTCGAAGCGGCTCGATAAGGTGCCGGCCGCCTTGCGCGTGATCGTGACGCGGCGCCCTCGGCCGAGCGCGCGGCGACGCCCTGGCTCTCCAGCACCTTCCAGTAGAAGCCGAAGCCGAATCCCACTGAGATGATGGAGAGGAAGATATAGCCCGCGATGTAGCTAAGCCGGGTGCCGAAGCTGGCCGGCGCGAACATGCGGTCGAGCAGGGAGAAGTTCCAGCCCATGGGTGCGGGTTGTATTGTTGCAAGATGCCTTCGATGGGCGCGACTACCGTCGCGCGTTCGCGCATGAATGATCGCGTCGCGACCCGCGAACCGCTCCCACCCCGTGAACTGCCAGGCCCATCTCATTTCGATCCACACAACGACATGCGTACTTTCCGACTCTCGGCAGCGACTGCCTCCCGTGCTCTCATCTAGCAGGCAGCGGCACAGGGTCTGTTTAGCGTACTCGTAGCCCGCCTGCGATGGCTCGCGTCGCCCCGCCAAGCTGACCATGCTTGCCATCAGCTCACAAGGCGTTGGCGGATAGTTCGGGGTCATATGTGAACCTGGAGCACACGAAAATGAACATGTCTGGTGAAAGTCTTCTCCTCATATTGGTGGTCGGCGTCATTGCAGGATGGTTGGCCGGTCAAATCGTGTACGGCACCGGCGTTGGGCTCGTTGGCGACCTCGTCATCGGAGTAATCGGGGCTTTCATCGGCTCGTGGCTGCTGCCTCAACTGGGCGTCCACCTTGGCGCGGGTATCGTCGCGGCGATTGCCAATGCGACTATCGGGGCCATAGTGCTGTTGTTCTTGATCATCGCGGTTCGCAGAGCAGGCCGCCTTGGTGGAGGTTGGCGGCGTTCGTAGGTCGCATCAGCACGGGCGTCATCGGTGTCGGTCGACGAAGATGACGTTAGGAATCTCGATCGTTGCGCCGCGCTCGCCCGCCGCTGTCGCCTTGAAGTCACCGGCACCGAGACCCAGCGATGCCCGGAAGAAATCCGAGCTATGCTTCTGGAATCGCAACCCGTTGGTGTCAAAGCGCTCCACACCACCGCCAATGAGGTGCTCTCGGTCATCTGTCCAGGCTTGCACGCACCTCCTAGCTAGCGGTCGTCGGTCGGGGAGGCGCGCCACAATGCCAATCGGGGTCTGTTCTCCTGGATACTCGTGGCTCTGCGGCGACGACAATGACTCGTAGATTGGAGGGTGTGACGTGAAGACAGTCCAGATCGACAAAGCGAGCCATTGCGTGAAAGTGCAGCTGGTTGCTTGCTTTGGAATCCTTCTTCTCCCTGGGGACTTTCTGCAGGCCCAGGTCGATAAGAAGGACATCCAAGGCTTTACACTTGGGTCAACCCGAGATCTATTGGAGCAACAGATTGCAAAATTCGTTGTCGGGAAGGTTCGATGCGAAACCGGCTCGCCGCGCGCCCAAAACGCGACACCAGACGTTGTGTGGTTGAAATGCTATCCGAATACCACAACTGTATCTTCGAGTTCGAGTTTTGCCTTCGCTTTTACATCGACATTAGACATACCGGTTGTGAAATGGATGAAGTATGAGTTTCGTACTGAACAACCGGTTTCCGCCGTTATTCAAGCAGCTGCAAAAGACTTTGGTGTTGACTGGCGCCAACCTCATGCGGCGCCCGCTGCTGACGGCCCCATGTGGTTCCTTCCAGGAAATATCTCTTTGCGCGTCATCAGTTACGTTGGAGGGACTCACGCGCTAATTTTGCGGGATGAACAGCTCGAGGAGCAGGAGAAAAAGAATTACGCTCAAAAAATTATGGAACGCTCTCCAATACCTAAGTTCTGAAATTGACGTGTGGGCACGGGGGTCGGGCTCGGGGTTCACGCCGCGCTGCGCACCCGTGCCATGCACTTCGAGCAACGGCGTATGCCCTTCATGCCGCACCGTGGATACAGCCATCACATTGCTGCTCTTGGGCCCTCATCTCACGCGCGCTGAGCGCGCCCATCAACATGCTTGGAACTCCGCGCCTCCTTCACACGTTGTGGATTGGACGTGTTACGACCAAACGTTGGCTCAAATGCTTAAGACTGGTACAATCGTTCTTCCTGGCGCGAAGAGCATCATTGACTGCATCATCATCGAGGTATCGGACAGGTGAGCACACTTGAAAGTTCCTGCTATGGCCGAAATTCCAATACGTTTCGCGTTTGCGGCAGGCAAGCAAGCGCCCCGTAAGGCGTTGGTGGTGTGGTGGGACGTTAGCGCTGTCGGCATCCGCTTTGATGACAAGTAGCCTTTCGGTACCGCCCAGAACTGCGCTCCGGGGCGACGAGAGCGCGACGTCATCGGCCTCGGAGTTTTTAGAGGAAGGAAGTCCCCGGCTGGGCTAAGCGAACCGGTGAAAGAGAGCAGCATCCAGATCGCTGACGTCGAGTCCGTTACCGCACGATTTCAACTTTTACTCGGGTCGGGCCGGCTCCGACCATGCCGAGAATTTCGGCAGCGCGTCGGGAAACATCGATGACGCGGCCCCTTGTGAATGGCCCGCGGTCATTGATGCGAACGGTCACGTGCTTGCCCGTCTTGAGCATCGTCACCCGTACCCTGGTCCCGAAAGGTAGGGTCCGATGGGCGCCAGTAAGCTCATTTTCTGCAAACGGCTCACCCGACGCGGTTCCCTGTCCTTGCGAGTAGTAGGATGCGAATCCGATCTCCTCGCGCTCGCCGGCCGTCGCCTCGCTTGAGGTGAGGCAAGCCAGGGCCAGGGCCAAGGACACAAGCTGCGATCCCATCCATTGGGGGCGGTACATGCGGAAGGATTCCGGCTGGTGGGGGGCAGGCAAGCACTTAGAGCCGTTGCGGCGGCGGCCTTGGCGTTTGGACCACGTCCGGAGACGCCTGTCCGAATGCCCAGTCGGCGTGCCGGACGACCGGCAGGTTAGAACCAACGTCGGCGGCCATAATAGCCCCCGCCAAAGAGAACTAGCAGTGCGATGACGATGAGCAGAAGTGTCGTGGTGTCCATGATGCTCTCCTGTAAGATCTCGCGAACCCTCGCGTGATTTTTCTTCACGCTGTATATAGGCCGGAGGACGCCGGAGCGGACAAGGTTCGGAATCTAACCAGACCCGAGCCGAAGGCCTCTTCCAGAGACGTGCACAGCATCATCCGCCAAATGCACGTTCGCCCCCCGGCACGCTCCTTCATAGGCAGTCTCCGAGTCTGGTTCACCGTCAGCGCTGATGCTCCTATAGCGCTGCGTCCGCGCCGGCATCCGCGAACGCGTTCGCACATCGCTGCCATCACTTCAAAGGAGCCAGTATGAAAGCCACTATCATCCCGGCGCTCACCGCGGTTGTGATACTTGCTTCCGCCGCCGGATTCGCTCAGACGGCGCCTCCGCCCGGAACAAGAGCAGATACCGCGTTTGTGACGGTACAGCCGCAGGGCCAGTGGCTGACAAGTCGATTTGTCGGCCAAGCGGTGACCAATCAAGCCGGCCAAAATATCGGCGACATCAATGATCTGCTGTTCGACAAGGCCGGCCGCATATCCACGGCGGTGATCGGTGTGGGTGGCTTCCTCGGAATGGGAGAGAAGAGCGTCGCCATACCGTTTGGCTCGCTCGCATTCACGGCGGACGCCGCGGGCAAGCGGGTTGTTACGATACCGCTCTCCAAGGAGCAGCTCCAGGCGGCACCAAGTTTCGAGCCCACCGAACGGACGGCTTACATGCGCGCCAAAGAGCAGGCGAGC
>Ga0207712_10001054_pt1 | contig 19341 bp, 9 predicted proteins | sample KBSS44metaG_FD_184402 | JGI IMG/M metagenome (GOLD analysis project Ga0207712, IMG submission 184402) | Switchgrass rhizosphere microbial communities from Kellogg Biological Station, Michigan, USA - KBS S4-4 metaG (SPAdes) (version 2) | ecosystem: Host-associated > Plants > Roots > Rhizosphere >... | reverse complement strand
AGGTGACGCTGCCGCCGGCGGGCAGGCTGACCGTGTTGTTGATGTTACCGCTGCCACTCGCTGTGCACGTGCCGCCACCGGCGCCCACGCAGGTCCAGGTACAGGTCAGTGCGGCTGGGAACGTGTCCGCAACCGTGGCACCCGGTGCATCGCTCGGGCCCGCGTTCGATGCCGTGATCGTGTACGTCACGCTGCCGCCCGGCGTCGCCGTGGTCACGCCGTCGTTGTTGGTGATCGACAAGTCGGCTGATGCGCCGAGCGCATCGATGTCGGTCGCTGAATTGTTGCCTGGCGTCGGATCGGTGACACCCGCTGGCGCCGCGACCGTCGCGATGTTAGTCAATGAACCACTCGCCGCTGCCGAGATATTGCAACTCGCGGTGTAGATGGTGCTGCCACCTGCCGGCAGGTTGATCGTATCGCTGATGTTGCCGCTGCCGCTTGCCGTGCACGTGCCACCGCCGGCTCCCACGCAGGTCCAGGTGCAGGTCAGTGCAGGTGGGAACGTGTCCACTACTGTGGCACCCGACGCGTTGCTCGGACCCGCATTCGATGCCGTGATTGTGTAGGTCACACTGCCGCCCGGCGTCGCCGTGGTCACGCCGTCGGTATTGGTGATCGCAAGATCGGCCTGTGGCGCTAGCGTGTCGGTATCAGTCGCCGAATTGTTGCCTGGTGTTAGATCGGTGACGCCCGCCGGTACCGCCACGGTCGCGGTGTTGGTCAAAGAACCCGTCGCCGCCGCCGAGATGGTGCAGCTCGCGGTGTAGATCGTGCTGCCACCCGCAGGCAGGTTGATCGTGTCGCTGATGTTGCCGCTGCCCGAAGCAGTGCAAGTGCCGCCGCCCGCGCCCACGCAGGTCCAGGTGCACGTCTCGGCTGCCGGGAACGTGTCCACCACCTTGGAGCCTGGCGCATTGCTCGGGCCCGCATTCGATGCCGTGATTGTGTAGGTCACGCTACCGCCCGGCGTCGCCGTGGTCACGCCGTCGGTATTGGTGATCGCAAGATCGGCCTGTGGCGCAAGCGTGTCGGTATCGGTCGCCGAATTGTTGCCTGGCGTCGGATCGGTGACGCCCGCCGCCGCCGCCACGGTCGCGGTGTTGCTCAAAGAACCCGTCGCCGCTGCCGAGATGGTGCAGCTCGCGGTGTACGTGGTGCTGCCGCCGGCGGGCAGGTTGATCGTGTCGCTGATGTTGCCACTGCCGCTCGCCGTGCACGTGCCGCCACCCGCGCCGACGCAAGTCCATGTGCACGTCTCGGCTGCCGGGAACGTGTCCACCACCTTGGAACCTGGCGCATTGCTGGGGCCCGCGTTCGATGCCGTGATCGTGTAGGTCACGCTGCCCCCGGGCACGGCCGTGGTCACACTGTCGGTCTTGGTAATCGCAAGATCCGCCTGTGGCGCGAGCGTGTCGGTATCGGTCGCCGAATTGTTGCCTGGCGTCGGGTCGGTGACGCCCGCCGGCGCCGCGACGGTCGCGGTGTTGCTCAAAGAACCCGTCGCCGCCGCCGAGATGGTGCAGCTCGCGGTGTATGTGATGTTGCCGCCGGCGGGCAGATTGATCGTATCGCTGATGTTGCCGCTGCCCGAAGCGGTGCACGTGCCGCCACTCGCACCCACACAGGTCCAGGTGCAGGTCAGTGCGGCCGGGAACGTGTCCGCAACCGTGGCACCCGGCGCATTGCTCGGGCCCGCATTCGATGCCGTGATCGTGTACGTCACGCTGCCACCCGGTATAGCCGTGGTGACGCCGTCGATCTTGGTGATTCCAAGGTTGGCCTGTGGCGTCAGCGTGTCCGTATCGGTCGCAGAATTGTTCGCCGCATTCGGATCGCCGGCGATCGTCACCGTTGCCGTGTTGCTCAACGTGCCGGTCGCTGCAGCCGAAATCGCGCACGTCGGCGTGTACGTGACACTCGCGCCGGCGGGCAGGTTCACGGTGTCGTTGATGTTGCCGGCACCGGACGCCGTGCAGGTGCCGCCACCCGCGCCCACGCAAGTCCAGGTGCAGGTCTCCGCAGCCGGGAACGTGTCGGCCACCGTGGCGCCGGTGGCGGGCGTCGCGCTTGGGTTCGACGCGGTGATCGTGTAAGTGACGCTGCCCCCCGGCACGGCCGTGGTCACGCTGTCGGTCTTGGTGATCGCGAGGTCCGCGGCCAACGCACTCTGCACATTGATGCAGCCGTTCGCGGTGACGTTCTGCCCGTCCGGATTGGTCAGCGTGACGTTCTGCAGTCCAGTAGTGAGTGCGGTGATGTTGAGCGTGACCTGGGTCGGCGAGTTGTAGGTGACGCTGTTGACGATAGCATTGGTAACGGTCGCGCCCATGTGCGTGAACGGAAGCGCCGGCGCCGGTAGGTTCGCGCCCGGATCATAGAAGCCCGAACCGCCGCTGGACGTCGCATTGATCACGACATTGCCGCTCGGCCCGGCGAATGTGATCGGCGAACCCGAGCACGTCGGTGTGGCAGGCGGCGGAGCAGCGAGTCGCCCAGCGCGCACCGCGTAGCTGTTCAGGGCTTGGTTGTATTCCTGGATCGTCCACACCGTCATGTCGTCGAGCGGATCGAGACTGGTGAACGAGTAGTCGCCCCAGCGCCGTCCGGAGGCGCCGCCCGGATCCCCAGGCGGGTTGTAGTTCGCCGTGGTCGTTCCATAGGCGACCGCGGCCACCGTCGGCGGACCGGTCATCGTGCCGAGCGTGTCCCCCGCAAGTCGCCCGACGTAGGCCGGCGTCGCGCCGATCGGCGTGCCGGCCATCGACATGCCGAGGATCGAATGCCCCTGGCCAGTGACGATCATGCTCGGGATCCAGTACTGGCGCGCCGCGGCGAGCGTCGCGGCGTTATCGAACACGGTGCCCGACTGCACCAGCGTCGGCGTGGTGGTGAGGTTCTGGAACTCGTACCAGCGCACGGCATTGCGCGCGGCCGCGGCGGTGTTCGCCACGCCGGCCGAGCTGACGCGGAAATTGTGCGACGACCACAGACGGCCGTTGCGGATCATCGCCTCGAAGAAGCGGTCGTCGAGCGAATCGAGGCGGCCGTTGTTTCCGCCGGTATTGCCAGCGTGGGTGACCGGATTCGGCGTCGTGGTGGTCGGCACGGTTACCGCGATGTTCGCCGAAATCGTCGGCGTCGCCGACCCCGGATTGCTCACGCGGCGGAACATGATCGTGCTGAACGTCGCGTTGTCCGGACCGACGAAATAGCCTTCGGTCGCGGTCGCGTCGTAGTTGTCCACGCCGCGCGGCGATTCCGGACCCGCGCCGGCGCCGGCGGCGAGATTCGCGAACATCGTCACCAGCGGCGGACCGGCGCCTAGGATCGAGGTCTTCTGCACCACGTAGCCGTTCGTACCGATGAAAGCGCCGGCACTGCTGAACATGTTGCAACCGATGTAGAGCGCGTTGACGTCGACGCCAAGGGACGGATAGTCGCAGAAGTTCGTGCCCGGATCGGCCTGGAACTGGAAGAACGTCCACACCGTCGAAGCGCTCAGCGTGCCGTTGCTGGCAGCGTCGCTGACTGCCATCAGCACGCGGTTGGCGGCCGTGGTCGTGCAGGTCGCGTTCGTGCACGGCACATCGATGATGGTCAGAAACCAGCGCGCCGAGAAGCGGTCATAGCGCACCTGCGGATCGGAGGTGAAATCGATCACGACGGAGCCGGCGACTGGCGTTCTCACCGAGGCGAAGAACACGTCGGGATCCGCATTCACTACGCCATCGGCTGTACCGGCCTTGGTGAACGAGCGGATACGCCCGTTGACGAAGACCAGGAATTGCGTCGGGCCAATCGTGCCCATGCTGTCCGGCGGAAACGCACCGGTATCGGTCAGCGTCGCGCCGTCGAATGCATTCGCCGTGGTGTGGATATTCATCACCGGGCTGTGGATATTCGTCGGCTGCTTCAAGTGCGTCGCGTTGGCGCTGGGGCTCGGGTACTGCGCCACGGCCAGCGCGTCAGGATTCTCCCCTGCGGCGGATTTGTCTGGGTATTCGAGTTCGTGATCGGGATGCGGGACGCGCGTGCTGTTCGCCTGGCGTTCCTGGATCGACGACATGCTCTCGCGCACTCCAGCGGGCGTGGACAGACGCTGTCCCGGTTGATCCGCTACCGCCGTCCCCCAGACCAATGCGCTCAACAAGAGCACACCCCGACACGCGCGCAACCAGCCCCGTTCCGCCATGACTGCCTTCCCCAGAAATTTGTAACCAGGACAACCCGGTTTCCCCAGACTGGCTAGTACCAGAATCCGGAGGGAAGCGTCAAGCGTCGCTGTTCTGCCACATCGGCATCACCAGCCCTGATCTGAGCACGAGTCACGTCGACAAACATTGGTTGCAACGACCTGCGTCGACGCGGCAAGCAGTTGGGCGACTTGGCGAGTTCGCAGGCACGCACCTAAGCGGAGTGCTTTGACCTGCAACCGCAAGTTGAGTTACCGGGGGATGACCATCAATGCGTTATCCCGCAAGCAGCTCGTAGTTTGCGATCAACTCGCAGATGCGCTTGACGTCCTGATCCATCGCGCGGTCACGCTGCATGAAGCCGATGCTTTCGCGGATTTTGGCAAACGCCGCGCGCACGGCCGAGCCCGCGTGGAATTCCTCGCTGCCCGCCAACGCGGCCATCAACTTCTTCACCTCGTCGACGAACTGCGCATGGCTTTCGTGATCGGGCTTCGGCGCACCCGAAACTTTCGCCGCAAGGCTTTGCCAATCGCCGCGCGCGGCGAGCATGCGCGCCGCGTTGAGCATGTCCTGCCGGTATTCGAGTGCCTGCGCGGCGGTGTACAGCTCGAGCGCGAGCACGTGGCCAAGATCTTCGACCATCTCGAGCACGTGGCGCGCCTCGTTCGTGCCCATAGACACGTGGTCTTCAGCATTCGCGCTGGTCGGCACCGAGTAGACGCTGGCCGGATGCGCGCGCGTGGCGAGATCGTTGACCAGCGCGGCCGCGGTGTACTGCACGATCATGAAGCCCGAATCGGTTGCGTCCTCGTTGCCGATCAAGAACGCCGGCAGGCCGTCGTTCGTCGCCGGATCGACGAGCTTGTTGAGACGCCGCTCGCTGATCGAAGCAAGCACCGGGATGGCGGCTTTGACATAGCTCATCGCGAGCGCGAGCGGCATGCCATGGAAGTGGCCAGCCGAGATCACCTGATCCTCGATCACTTTCGCGTTCTCGGCATCGGGGAAGATCAGCGGGTTGTCGGTGACCGAATTCAGTTCGATGTCGAACACGCGCTGCGCCTGGGCGAGCGCATCGCGCACGGCGCCATGCACCTGCGGGATGCAGCGCAGGCTGTAGGCATCCTGCGGCTGGTGCTTCTTGCCACCCTTGAATGGCATGAAGCGCGCGTAAAAGGCCTCTTTCCCGTGGCGCTGCGCTGGCGGCACGTAATCCCAGCCGAGATCGAAACGATGTTGTTGATCGCGCGCGTCGCTCCACGAATCGGCGAGCCAGGTCTTGAAGCGCGGCACGAGGTGGTACGGAATATCGACCAGGGTCGAGTCGCCGAGCAGCCGACGCAGGTTGGCGGCGGTTTGCACCTGACCCGGATGCGGGCGCAACGCGTGCACCTCGGCCTTGAACGCAGAGCTGCGCCCGGCGAACGCGTCGAGCGTCATCGCCGCGGCGAGATCGGCGGTCGCGAGCAGCTTTTCGAGCGCATCGAGTGCGAGCGCACCGCTCGCGAGCATCTGCGCGGTGCCGTTGTTGAGTGCCAGGCCTTCCTTGAACGACAGGCGCACCGGCTCTAGTCCCGCGCGTCGGAGCGCTTCGCCGCCGGTCAGGCGCTCGCCTCGATAAAACGCCTCGCCCTCGCCGAGCAGGACGATCGCCAGATGCGACAGCGGCGCGAGGTCGCCGCTCGCGCCGACCGAGCCCTTCTCCGGAATGACCGGAATCACATCGCGGTTGAGCAGTTCGGCGAGCGACTGCAGCGTCGCCGCGCGAATACCGGAATGGCCGCGCATCAGCGTGTTGACGCGGATCGCCAGCATCGCGCGCACGACTTCGACCGCGAGCGGCTTGCCGACGCAGACCGCGTGGGTGACGACGAGATTGTGCTGCAACTCTTGCAGCAGCGTGCCGTCCCGTTTTTCGGGATTGCCACCCGGCAGTTCGTCGCGCGCGCGATGCGCGCCGAGCAGCTTGTCGGCGTTGCTGCCGAAGCCGGTCGTCACACCGTAGATCGGCTCGCCGCGCTGCACCTGCTCGGCGAGGAAATCGGCGGTGCGCTGAACCTTGGCGAGTTGCGCTGCATCGAGCTCGATCTTCGCACCCTGCTTCGCGATCGCAACGAGCTCTGCGCGGGTCAAGCTCGAGCCATCAAGGCGAATCACTGTGCTCATATCTTCATCGCCTCGGCTTGCTCGAGTTCCACGCGCAAGGTGCGCACGAGCTCGGCGCGAGCGACTTCGAACTGGTCTTCCTTGCGCAGGTCCTTGACCGTCACCGTGCCCTTGGCGATTTCGTCCTCGCCGAGCACAACGACGAAGCGGATGCCGGCGCGGTCGGCGTACTTGAACTGCTTGGCGAGCTTGCCGCCGTCGAGCACGACCTCGGTCGGGATGCCGCCGTTGCGCAATTGCGTGGCAAGTTCGAGATAGACAGGCAATTGCGCCTCGTCCATCTGGGTGACGAGCACCTTGACCGTCGATTGCGCAGTGTCGATCAGCTTCGCCTCGCGCAGCTGCCAGAACAGGCGCGTCGCGCCGATCGAAATGCCGACACCGGGCAGCTTCGACTTGGTGTAGTTGGACGCAAGATTCTCGTAGCGCCCGCCCGAGCAGATCGAGCCGATCTGCGGATGCTCGTTGAGCGTGGTCTCGTAGACCGTGCCTGTGTAGTAGTCGAGGCCGCGCGCGATCGACAGGTTGATCGCGTAATGCGTCTCCGGCACGCCGAGCGCGCGGATCATCGTCAGCACTTCGCGCAATTCGGCGATGCCTTGATTGAACACCTCGCCACCCTGCCCTTTACTGTCATGAATCAGCGCATCGAGCTTCGCGAGCGCGTCGGCATGGCCGTGCGAGCGGATCTGCACGAAGTCGAGGATCTTCTTCGCTGCGTCTGCCGACAGGCCGAAGCCTTCGCCCGTCAGCGTGTCGCGCACGTAGTCAGCGCCGCGCTTGTCGAGCTTGTCGACCTCGCGCAGCGCGAGTGCCTGCTGCTCGGTGTCGGTGATGCCGAGGCCTTCGAAGAATCCGCGCATGATCTTGCGGTTGTTGAGCCAGATCGTGAACGGCCCGATCTTGAGGTCGCGGAACACGCTGTAGATGACCGCGGGGATTTCCGCGTCGTAACGGATCGATAGCGCGTCCTTGCCGATCACGTCGATGTCGCATTGGTAGAACTCGCGGAAACGACCGCGCTGCGCGCGCTCGCCGCGATAGACGCGCTGCATCTGGTAGCGACGGAACGGAAAGCTCAGGTCATGCTCGTGCTCGGCGACGTAGCGCGCGAGCGGCACGGTCAGATCAAAGCGCAGCGCAAGTTCGGGCCGCTTGTCCTCGCCCTTCTCCAGCGCGCCGGTCGATTGCACGAAATAGACCTGGCGCTCGGTCTCGCCGCCCGACTTGGTCAGCAGCACGTCGGAGTATTCGATCACCGGCGTCTCGATCGGCAGGAAGCCGAAGCGTTCGTAATTCCGACGCACGGTGTCGAGCATCTCGGCGAACGCGATCTGATCGAGCGGCAGCAGCTCCATCACACCGGGCATGGTGCGGGCTTGGGTCAACGGCATGGATGTCCTTGCGCGAAACAGCGGCGGAACGCCGCGCGGGGCGCATTTTACCATGCCGCGACCAAGCGTCGGGGCAGCCTGGCGGCGTGGCGCGGGCTACAAGGTCTTGCCGATCACGTCGTCCTTGAGCTTGAAACGCGAATCGAGAGACAAGCTGTCACCTTCGCGCAAACCCGACAGATCACTGTTCTCCGCGAGCTGCCCGTTGTGGACCCAGGTAGCAGGATGCACGGGACCCGGCAAGTAGCCCTTCCAGACGCCGTCATCCGCATTGCGCGAGCCCATTTCGTGCGCCGAGTACTCGATCGGAACGATCACCGTCGTGCCGATCGGTTTGCCGTCGACCATCTCGGCCAGATCGAAATGCCATTGTTTTGCCGCGGCGACGCTGGACTTTTCGAACGCCCGACGCCATTGCTCGGCTTCGTGTTCGGAGCGCGTGCGCGCGCCAAGACTGGTCTGATACGGTTGCACATCGACGACATTGCCGTTGTCGTCCAGGTGCAGATACAACAGTACTCTTGCTCCGAGATGCGCGCTTACGGCTTCTTGCGGATAACGCGGAGGCTTCATCGCACCGCTGCGCTGCGGTTCACCGAAGCGCACGTCGCCAATGCGCATCAGGTAGTTTCCTTTGTCGCCCGGCGCTGGCTCGGCCTTGAGGCGCAAGTGCATCGACGTTTTCGCGACGACTGCCTGGCCATCAATCAGAATCGGCACGAACGTCCAATTGCGCACGTCCTTATCGACCAGTTTGGCCACCTCGTCCGGCAGCTTGCTCTTGAGCCGGTAATCGCTGACATGTCCATCCTTGGCGATTTGCACCTCGCCGACGGCGTCCATCGAATATATCGCCGCGGGCTGATCCGCTTTCGCAACCGTCATGCCTGCCGCCATCAACATCGCAGCCAATAACACGTCGCGGGGCGACATACGCATCTCCTTGAGCCATTGATGCCGCGACTTTAGGCTCAACCTTTTCGCCGAGCAAGTTCGTCGAGCACGCGAACGTTCAATATCCTCCTTGCTTGCCGATCCTGTATTCGAGCGTCGCCCAGAGCGCGCGTTCGGCTGAACCAAACGTGTTGCGGTGGTAGTTGGCGTAGTCGAGTTCGATGCTGAGATCCTTGCGCAGGGCGTAGCCGAGAAGCACGTTGAGTTCCGAACCGTAGCGCTGGCTCGTGCGATCGGCGAAAAAGTTGTGCTGGGTGATGCTCCAGTTCCAACTGCCGGACTTGCCGAACAAACTGACGAAACGATCCTCCAGTCCGTTGGCCGGAGTGTTCTTGAATTGGCTGGTCCAGCCATCGAAGCCGTGATTGGATCCATAGGGCGAGGAGAACGCATTCTTGCCATCGCCGCCCAGAAGTTCGTCGCCGAGCTTGATGCTGGCCCAGCTGAAGCCGTAGCTCAACTCGAGCATGTGATAGTCAGCCTGATAGCGCAGCGGATTGTTGCGCCAGCTTTCCTGGCGCGCACCTTCGACCGTCCAGCCTAGACTCGTGCCCGTGTCGCCGAATGCATATTTGCCGGTCCAGCGCAGTCCCGCGGTACGCCAGGAATACTTGGTATTCGTGTCGTTCTCGACGAAATAGCCGTAGCCAGCCAGGTTGCCGAGCGGTAGTTTCTGATCGATATGGATCAGGTTTGCATCGAGCTGCCACTCGCGCTGGTTCGGGTCGGGGTAGTCGTGGCCGACCGACCGTTGTGCTTCGTCGAGGTAGTAGTACTTGATCGTCGTGCCAGTGTCGAATTTGAGCGCCGCGGCGACAGCATCGAACGACTGCGGATTCTGGCGCCAAAGCCCCGGGGTGAAGAAGCGGTCGTTGTCGAGGCTGACGTACTGGCGTCCGAGCCGCGCCGACGCCGTGCCGTTGTCGTACGCCAACCAGGCGCTCGACACCTCGCTTGACGGCGGATCGCCTTCCGAGGGCCGGTGCGTGTTGCCGTTCGCACCCGAGTTATAGTGCTCGCCAAACACCGCGAAGACGCGTGTGCCTTCGACATAGGCGCTCCATTCGGGCGCAAATTTCCACAGATAGCCCAGCGTGAACCGCAGCGTGTTCGCGTTGGCAGGCTTGGCATAGCCCGCCTGATCGATGTGCGCCGAGCGATAGCGCAAGTCGACGACCAGCCCATCAGGCGGATATTCCAGCGCACTCGCCGTGCCGGTCTGCGACGCTAGCGCCGCCAAGACCAGCATTCTCGTCGATACGCCGCCTGCCTTATTCCCCATTCGACTCCTCCGCAACTGAGATGGCAGCACCATAGTGTGCAGTGCACAACGCGCCAACTGACTGCTTCGCATGCGCTTATGCCGCGCGGCAGTAAGTCGGCAGTGCGTGGCTTATGCGACTTTGGTATTAGCTCCTGTGACAGTCCGGCCGGAGCAAAACGTTTAAGCTCGCGGCGCGGGCATCGCACCCACGGGGCTTCGATCGCGTTGCCCGTCCGCCACTGCCTGTCCACTCACTTCCGAGAAGGTGATTCATGAGCTTTTTGATTTGCCTTGCCGCACTCGCTTTCCTCATGTTCGTGGCCTATCGCGGCTACAGCGTGATCTTGTTTGCGCCGATCGCCGCACTCGGCGCGGTGCTGCTGACCGATCCATCCGCGGTCGCGCCGATCTTTTCCGGCCTGTTCATGGACAAGATGGTCGGCTTCGTCAAGAATTACTTCCCGGTGTTCCTGCTCGGCGCGGTGTTCGGCAAGGTGATCGAACTGTCGGGCTTTTCGAAGTCGATCGTCTCCGCCGTGATCGGCCTTATCGGCAGCCAGCGCGCGATCATCGCGATCGTGCTGGTTTGCGCGCTCCTCACTTACGGAGGCGTGTCGCTGTTCGTCGTCGTCTTCGCCGTCTATCCGTTCGCGGTCGAAATGTTCAAGCAGAGCGACATCCCGAAGCGCCTGATCCCGGGCACGATCGCGCTCGGCGCGTTCACCTTCACGATGGACTCGCTGCCCGGCACGCCGCAGATCCAGAACATCATCCCGACCACGTTTTTCAAGACCGATGTCTACGCCGCGCCGTGGCTCGGCATCATCGGCGGCATATTCATCTTCGTCTGCGGCATCGCCTATCTGGAATGGCGTCGCCGCGTCGCGCTCGCCGCGGGCGAAGGTTACGGCACGGGGCATATCAACGAGCCGGAACCGGTCACAGGCTCGCTGGTCAATCCGTGGATCGCGATCCTGCCGTTGGTCGCAGTCGGCGTGGTCAACTATCTATTGACGACTTTGATCAAGGCGAATTATGGCAAGACCTACGACGTCGCACTCGTCGCGGGTGCCAAGCCGCTCAGCGTCGACGTGACGCCGGTAGTCGCGATCTGGGCGGTCGAGGGTGCGCTGCTGGTCGGCATCTTGCTCGTGTTCGCATTCGGCTTCCAGCAGTTGAAGGCGAAGTTCGCCGAGGGCAGCAAGTCGGCAATCGCGGGCGCCCTGCTCGCTTCGATGAACACCGCTTCGGAATACGGCTTCGGCGCGGTAATCGCGGCGCTGCCCGGCTTCATCGTCATCCGCGACGCGCTGAAGGCGATTCCGAACCCGCTGGTCAACGAAGCGATCTCGGTAACGACGCTTGCCGGCATCACCGGCTCGGCTTCTGGCGGCATGTCGATCGCGCTCGCGGCGATGGCCAACGACTTCCTCGCCGCGGCGAACGCCGCCGGCATTCCTCCCGAAGTGCTGCATCGCGTCGCAGCGATGGCCTCCGGCGGCATGGACACGCTGCCGCACAACGGCGCCGTGATCACCCTACTAGCCGTCTGCGGACTGACCCACAAGCAATCGTACAAGGACGTGTTCGCGATCACTTGCCTGAAGACGCTCGCGGTGTTCGTCGTGATCGCCGTGTACTATCTGACCGGCATTCACTGATCGCGGTTCGTCGGAGCAAAAAAGGCCGGGAGATCTCCCGGCCTTTTTCGTTTTGCGCGCTTTCCGGATCGTTCAGAACTGGAAGCGGAAACCCGCCATCACGTTGGTGTTGCTGTCGTGCAGATAACCGTTGGCCAAACCATCGGCCACCTTCGAGTACATCACGCCCGCATAAGTGTCGAAGCGCTTGGTGAAACGGTAATCGGCGACGAGCGAGAACGCATCGAGATTGCCGCTGCACTGGGCGAAACTGACACTGGAGCACGGTGCGCGCACCGCGACGCCGCCCTGCACCACCGAATGGTAGTCGTTCTGGTCGTAGTGGTAGTAGCCGCCGGTGAGGCTCCACTCCTTGGTCAGCTGGGCTTTGGCGCCGACCCAGGAAACCTTCAGCTTCTTGTCGAACGCGTAGGCGTTGTTGTTCGTCACGCTGATCGTGTAGCCGCCGAGGCCGTCGAAGCCCGCTGCAAGCGGATTGGACGGATTCGAGTAGGTGATCTGCTCATAGCCGCCGAACAGCTTCCATTGATCGTTGAGCTTGTAGTTGGCCGCCAGCGTCCACGACTCGTTGTCCGAAATCGTCGCCGCGAGAGAATCGTGCGGCAGGCCCGAGGTGATCTGCGCGGCGCTGAGCGAAGCGGCGGCGATCGACGTGTTCTTGAACGCATAGACGCCATCGATCGAAAGGCCGCCGAAGTCCGCGCCGACCGAAACCTGGCCGCCGTCACCCGGGCTACCGTCGTTCTTGCCGAACTGCCACATCGCGGCAACGCGGAAGTTCTGGTACTTGTAGTTGTACTTGACCGAGTTGTCGGCACGCACGTTTTCCGTGTTGCCGCCGCCCGCTGTGGCACCCGAGTAGCCGATCACCGAGAACGCGTACGAGCCGCCCTGCGGATCGTCCTTGCCGATCACGTCGGCCAGCGGGGTGTTGTGGCGGCCGAGGGTCAGCGTGCCGAAGTCCTTTGAGCTGACGCCGGCGAACGCCGGACCGTTGAACACCTGCCCCGCGCGGCTGCCATCGGCGCCGGTCTTCTGATCGGTGATCGCCTTGCCGTTGTTGTGGACCAGCGAAGCAGGCGCATCGGAAAGCTTGCCCGAGGTCGGGTTGAAACCCATCTCGAGGTTGAACACGAAATCCAGGCCCTCAGTCAGATTCTCGGTGCCCTTCAAGCCGACCTTGGACTGGCTCAGGCCGTTCGGCGCAAGCGAAGTGGTGGACTTGTTGCCGTTCTTGCTCACCAGATAATCGAGACCGACGTACAAATCCTGGCTGAGCGGGGCACCGTGGCTCTGGTAAGCCACGCCGATGTCGACGGTACCGTACAAGGTGACTCCGTTCCAGGTCAGGGTGCCGTCATCGGCGGCGAGCGCGGTGGCGGACATGGCCAGGCCGGCCAGGACGGCGGTGCAAAGCAGGGATTTCTTCGCGGCCACGGCCGCAAGCTTGTTGTAGTGCTGCATTGGGACACCTCGGGTAGTAGAGTTGAAAAGACTGGAGTCTGTGTCGACCGCGTGCGCGTCTCTGCCACACGGGCCCCGCTCGTCTGCGCGCATGTTAGAAATTCATTGTTACAGTTATTTGACGGGCAATGGTTCCGGCAACCAATTGGACTTAGGTACAAAGACCTAGCCAATTGATAGCAAAGGAAATTTCTAAAAATGAACGCGAGAAGACTGATTGCTACTGCGGCGTTCGTTGTTGCCGGCAAAGGACGCGCGCGCGTACGCCGCCCTCGCTAGCCTCGTCCAGCACGAAATCGAAACCGTGCAGGCGCACGATGGCGTCGACCAGGCTTAGGCCGAGACCGCTGCCCGGCACGTTGCGTGCCTCGTCGGCGCGATAAAAGCGTTGCAGGACGGATTTGCGCAGGTCCGAGGGAATTCCCGGCCCCGAATCGGCGACCGAAATCACCGGCCCGGTCTCGTCGATATCGAGCTCGACGCGAATCACTCCGCCCGCAGGTGTGAACTTGATTGCATTGTCGAGCAGGTTGCCGATCGCCTCGAACAGCAGCTCGCCGTCGCAGTCGACAATCGCATCCGCGCCGGCAGCAAGCGTCAATCGCACCTCGCCCTGATTCGCGAGCGGCTCGTACAAGCCAACGAGCTTGCGCAGGATCGGTTGCAGCGGCGTCGGCGAAAATCCTGCGCGGCGGCGCTTGCTCTCGATCTCCGAGATGCGCGACAGCGCGCGGAAACGGGCCAGCAGCAGATCGGTCTGGGTCAACGCGTGGTTGAGCGCGGCATGATGCGGCGATGAATCCTCCAGCGACTGCTGGGTGCGATAAATCGACGCGCGCAATCGGGTCAGCGGCGTGCGCAGATCGTGGGCGATGTTGTCGCTCGCAGTCTTGACCTCGCCCATGAGGCGTTCGGTTTCGTCGAGCATGGCATTGACGATCTGCGCAAGCACGTCGAGCTCGCGATTGCGCAAACCAAGCGGCAGGCGTTGGCTGTAGTCGCCATCGGCGATGCGCTGCGCCGCGCGATCGATTCCGCGGATATGGCGCACGGCCGGCAGGCTGTAAAACACGCCGCCGAGCACGCCGAGCAGCAGGATCACGGCGGCGATCAGAAAGCAGCCACGCAATAGCGATTGGCGGATCTGTTCGAGCACGGCGACATCGCGCGCCACGACGAGGACATTGTCGTTGTCCAGCGTCTGCCCGAGCGCGCGAATTTCGAGCGCCTGCGCAAACAAGTCGGCATTGCGCTCGACCGGCAACGCCTGCGGTTTGCCGTTCAGCACGAGTTCGTGAGGCACGCGCGCGAGATTGCCTGCGAGCGGCCGCCCGTCCGCTGCGAAGACGCCGAAGAAACTGATATGCCGGATGTCTCTTGCAATCTCGTATGCAATGTCATCGTCGAGCTGATCCGATGTCGCGCTCGAAAAGACGTGAGCTTGGTTGCGCAGAATCTGGTCTACCTGCTGGTTCTGATAGCGTGCGGTCTGCCAATAGATCAATACGAACAGGCACACGACGGCCAGGGCGAACAAGCCGCCGTAGAGCGCAGTCAGGCGAAAGCTGGTGATGCGCCAGAGCTCGGAGAACAGCGCCGCGGAACCATCGGAAGGGCGTGCCGGACGGCTTGTCATGCCGGACCGAACTGGTAACCGGAACCGCGCACGGTCTGGATCAAGGGCGGGCACCCCGCCTGCTCCAGCTTCTTGCGCAGCCCGGCGATATGCACCTCGATCAGGTTCGTTCCTGGATCGAAGTGATAGCCCCACACGGCCTCGAAAATCATAGTGCGGGTCAAGGTCTGACCCGAATTGCGCATGAGGAATTCGAGCAACTGGTACTCGGTCGGCTTCAGGTCGAGATCGAGGTCGCCGTAGAACGCATTGTGCGCCACGCGATCGAGCAGCAGACCGCGCGCGCGCAGCTGCGTGGGCTCGGAGGCTTGGGCGTGGCGGCGCAGCAGCACCTCGACGCGCGCGGCCATTTCGTCCGAGGCGAACGGCTTGGTCAGGTAATCGTCGCCGCCGGCGCGCAGGCCGCGCACGCGCTCGTCAACGTCGGAAAGCGCGCTGATCATGAGTACCGGAGTCTGAATATTCCGCGCGCGCAAGGCGCCGACCACGTTGAGGCCGTCGATGTCCGGCAGCATGCGGTCGAGCGTGATCACGTCGTAGCCGTTGTTCAAGGCGAGCGCGAGCCCTTCGTTTCCCGTGCCGGCCCGATCGACCTGGAAGGCATGGGACGTCAGCTCGGCTACGATTTCCTCCGCGGTGCTGTCGTCGTCCTCGATGACGAGAATGCGACCGGAATAGGCGCTGGTCGTCGCGTTCATGGATGGCCGGGCGGGTTTGCGGATCATGCGGATTGCGGGATGCCGAGTAAGCCACGAAATGCAGCCGGAAAAGCCAATATTAAAATCCTTTAACTAGCTACGCGCGCAACAAGTCATAGCATCGCCGGTCACAACGCGTCGAGTCCTTTCGCCCTACACGCATGAACCGGTTAGTCCAAATCGCGCTCAGCCGCCCCTACACGTTCATCGTGCTGGGCATCCTGATCCTCATCATCGGTCCGCTGTCGGTCCTGCGCACACCAGTCGATATCTTTCCGAACATCAACCTGCCCGTGATCAGCGTGGTATGGACCTATAACGGACTCGCGCCCGACGACGTATCCGACCGCATCGTCACCTACTTCGAACGGCAGATGACGACGACGGTGAACGACATCGAACACGTCGAGTCGCAGTCGCTGCCCGGCGTCGGCGTGGTCAAGGTGTTCTTCCAGCCCAACGTCGACGTCAACGCGGCGATGGCGCAGGTGACCGCGATCGCGCAAGTCGTGCTGAAACGTCTGCCGCCCGGCATCACGCCACCACAGATTCTTTCCTACAGCGCGTCGAGCGTGCCAGTGCTGCAGCTTGCGCTGACCAGCAAGACGCTGACCGATCAGCAATTGTTCGACCTCTCCAACAACTTCATCCGCCCACAGCTTGCGCAAGTCGAAGGCGCGGCGATTCCCTCGCCTTACGGCGGCAAGAACCGCCAGGTCGTCGTCGACCTCGATCCGAACGCGCTGCGCTCGAAGGGACTCTCGCCGTCCGATGTGACCACGGCCATCCTCGCGCAGAACCTGATCCTGCCGTCCGGCACGCAGAAGATCGGCACGTTCGAATACAACGTCACGCTCAACAGCAGCCCGAAGGAACTCGACGAACTCAACGAGTTGCCGATCAAAGCGGTCGGCGGCAGCGTGATCAAGCTCAGCGACGTGGCCCATGTGCGCGACGGTTATTCGCCGCAGCAGAATCTCGTGCTCGTCAACGGCCAGCGTTCGGTGCTGACGACGATCCAGAAGAACGGCAAGGCCTCCACGCTCGATATCGTCGCGCACGTGAAGTCGTTGTTGCCGACGATCCAGGCCGGTGCGCCGAAAGGCCTCGAAGTCGGCACCCTGCTCGACCAATCCATCTTCGTCAAAGCCGCGGTGTCCGGCGTGATCCGCGAAGGTGTCATGGCCGCAGCGCTGGCTAGCCTGATGATCCTGCTGTTCCTCGGCAGCTGGCGTTCCTCGCTGATCATCGCCGTGTCGATTCCGCTGTCGATCCTCTGCTCGATCGCCGCGCTGTCGGCGATCGGCGAGACGATCAACGTGATGACGCTCGGCGGCCTCGCACTCGCCGTCGGCATCCTCGTTGACAACGCCACGGTGACGATCGAAAGCATCAACTGGCATCTCGAACAGGGCAAGGAAGTACCTGCCGCAATCGTCGCCGGTGCGGGCCAGATCGCGGTGCCGACGCTGGTTTCGACGTTGGCGATCTGCATTGTCTTCGTGCCGATGTTCTTCCTCTCCGGCGTCGCGCGTTATCTGTTTGTGCCGATGGCCGAGGCCGTCGTGTTCGCGATGATCGCCTCGTACATTCTGTCGTTCACGCTCGCGCTGACGCTGTCGAAGTATCTGCTCAAGCCGCATGTCGATCCGCATCCGCCGACCGCGAACCCGATCAAGGATGCGATGCGCGAAGACGCGACCGAGCACATGGCCGGTGGCTACGGCAATGTGCTGTCCCGCTTCCAGCGCCGCTTCGAGCGTGGCTTCGAAAGCGTGCGCGAGAGCTACCGCGCATTGCTGGAACTCGCCCTCGAACGTCCGCGCGGATTCGCGCTCGGATTCCTTGGCGTCGTGCTCGCTTCGTTGCTGCTGATTCCCTGGCTCGGCGAAAACTTCTTCCCGTCGGTCGATGCCGGCCAGATCAAGCTGCATATGCGCGCGCAGACCGGCACGCGCATCGAAGAAACCGCACGCCTCGCCAGCGAAGTCGAGAAAACCATCCGCCGCGTGATCCCGGCCGACGAACTGAAAAGCGTGGTCGACAACATCGGCCTGCCGGTCAGCGGCATCAATATCACCTACTCCAATTCGGCGCCGATCGGGCCGGCCGATGCGGACATCCTGATCTCGCTCAACGAGGACCACGGGCCGAGCGAGGAATACATCGCCGCGCTGCGCGAAGCATTGCAGCGCGAATTCCCGAGCGCGACGTTCTCGTTTCTGCCGGCCGACATCGTCAGTCAGATCCTCAATTTCGGCCTGCCCGCACCGATCGATCTGCAGATCGTCGGTTTCAAGCGCGAGGAGAATCGGGCCTATGCCGAAGAGTTGCTGCACCGGCTCAAGCGCGTTCCCGGCATTGTCGACTTGCACATGCAACAGGCTTTCGATCAGCCCGAATTGCGCGTCAACGTCGATCGCGTGCGCGCGCAGGAAATGGGTTTCAGCCAGCGCGACGTGGCCAACGACCTGCTCGTCTCGCTGTCCGGCAGCGGCCAGGTCGCGCCGACGTTCTGGGTCAATCCGAGGAATCACGTTTCTTATCCGATCGTGGTACAGACGCCGCAATACAAGCTCGACACGCTGAGCAATCTCGACAACATCCCGATCACCGGCCCGGGCAGCAAGCAGCGCCAGATCTTGGCTGGCGTCGCCAGCATCACCCGCGGCCAAGGCGACGGCGTCGTCTCGCACTACGACGTGCAGCCAACACTGGATCTCTATGGTTCCGCGCAAGGGCGCGACCTCGGCTCGATCTCGCGCGAGATCGAGGCGGTCTTGCGCGACACGGCGAAAGACGTGCCGCCCGGCTCGACGGTCGCGCTGCGCGGGCAAGTGCAGACCATGGAAGAATCGTATTCGAGCCTGCTGTTCGGCCTCGCCGGCGCAATCGTGCTGATCTATCTGCTGATCGTCGTCAACTTCCAGTCCTGGCTCGATCCTTTCATCATCGTCACCGCCTTGCCCGCGGCGGTTGCCGGCATCGTCTGGATGCTGTTCCTCACCGGCACCACGCTGTCGGTTCCTGCGCTGACCGGCGCGATCATGTGCATGGGCGTGGCCACGGCGAACAGCGTGCTCGTCGTCAGTTTCGCGCGCGATCGCATGGCGCAGGGCGCCGACGCGCTGACCGCGGCGATCGATGCCGGTTACATCCGTTTCCGCCCGGTCCTGATGACCGCGCTGGCGATGCTGATCGGCATGCTGCCGATGGCATTCGCGATGGGCGAAGGCGGCGAACAGAACGCGCCGCTCGGCCGCGCGGTGATCGGCGGCCTGATCTTCGCCACCTGTGCCACCTTGTTCTTCGTGCCCGCGGTGTTCGCGATCTTGCATGCGCGCGACAAGGCGATGCAGTCCGGCCCCGAAATGCCTGACTCCACGCCACTCGCCGCTCCGACACATTGACGATTCCAGCCTGCGATCTGCACACCATGTCTGATTCCACTCATCTGCAACGACCTTCACCGCGCCGCCTGCGCCTGCTCGGCATCCTCGCGCTTGCAATCGCACTGGCGCTGGCGCTGACCGGCATCACCGCACGCACGCTGCGCGAGCATGCGCTCAAGCGGAAAATCGACACCGATTCCGTGCCGACCGTGAGCGTGATCGTCCCCGCTCAGGTTGACTCGAAACAGGAGCTCGTGCTGCCGAGCAATGTCCAGCCCTATTACGACGCGCCGATCTATGCGCGCGTGCCCGGCTATCTAAAGAAGTGGTATGTCGATATCGGCACCCAGGTGAAGGCCGGCGAGGTGCTGGCCGACATCGAAACACCCGAGCTCGATCAACAGTTGCAGCAGGCACGCGCGGATCTCGCCACGGCTGTGGCGAAGGAGAAGTTCGCCGAGACGACGAACCAGCGCTGGCAGAAAATGCTGTCTGCCACCTCGGTGTCGAAAC
>Ga0207712_10001051_pt1 | contig 19483 bp, 16 predicted proteins | sample KBSS44metaG_FD_184402 | JGI IMG/M metagenome (GOLD analysis project Ga0207712, IMG submission 184402) | Switchgrass rhizosphere microbial communities from Kellogg Biological Station, Michigan, USA - KBS S4-4 metaG (SPAdes) (version 2) | ecosystem: Host-associated > Plants > Roots > Rhizosphere... | reverse complement strand
CGGCGCGGAAGACGTCGCGGACCTCCTCGGCGCCTTCCCAGGCGGTCCAGGCGAAGTCGATGACGTCGTCCTGGTGGAAGCGGTGGGTGACGCTCCCGTCGGGGTTCTCGGTCCGGCCGGTGCGTACGCCCGTGGCGCCGACCACCATCGCGCGCGGCACCGTGAGGGTGGCGTCGTAGCTTCCGAAGTCGGCGTAGAACTCGGTGGTCGCGTGGAACTGGTGGCAGTTCCAGGTCGGGCTGCGCACGCCGCGCTGCGGAGGCACCTCCAGCACGCCGATCTTCGGGAACCACTGGCCGAAGAGGGTGTACTTGCCCAGCACGCCGGTACGCGCGGCGAGCTTCGGCACGCGCGCCTCCCAACCGAGATCGATCGTGACCTGGCCGTGCGGCGGGACCGGGGTGGGAAGGGTGAGGGTGAAGACCGTCTGGTCGCCTGGATCGGCACCGTCGGGGTGTTCCCAGCGGAGCGTGGGGCGCACGTCGGTCCCGTCGGGCAGCCGCGCGGTGCGGAGCTCGGTCCATCCCCAGTCATCGCGGCCGTAGCCGTTGGTGCCCGAGCGGACGCCGCCGCCGCGGTGCTCCTCCCGCGCGAAGGTGCTGTCGCTGGACTTGAAGGCGTTCCAGTACGCGTGGAACCAGAGCGTGGCCTGCGGGACGTCGGAGCGATTGGTCCAGGTGAGGCGCGCGGTGCCGGCGACGTGTCGCCTCGCGGGGTCGTACCGGACGTCGATGACGTAGCTCGCGGTCCGGTCACTGAGCGGAGGGCCGATGCTGCGCCCGGCGGAATCGAAGCGCGGCGGCGCGGGAGTGACGCCGACCAGCAGCGCGAGGGGGAGGGCGAGCATGGTCAGAGGCCCGGCGGCGGGAGCTGCGTGCCGTCCTGCTCCAGTCCCGGAATCTCCGAGAGCTTCCTCGCCACCTGCGAGACCCGCGTCTCGTCGACATCGGAGCGGACGTCGAGGGTGAAGCTCACCTCGTCGTGCCGGTGACCGGGGCGCACGTGGAAGCGCGGCCGCGGAACGCGCTCCAGTCGTCCCACCAGGCCGTGCAGCCCGGAGTTCCACTCCTCCACCAGCTGGTCCAGCGGGACGGCCTCGACACGTAGCCGGTACGCGTCGCCCTGCAGGTCCTCCACCGCGATGCGCCCCTCGAGCGCGTGGCCCTTCCTGCGCAGCTCGGTGCGCTGCGCCTCGGTGAGGAACCGCTCGGGGGTCGGCGATGCGGGGACGCTTCCCAGCGTGTCCAGCAGCTTCGTGCGGACCGATGCCGTCCGGGGCGCGCGGGTGAACGCCGTCCACTCGTTCGCCAGCCGCGATTGCCAGCTCGCGGCGGCGCTGCGCCAGCGGCCGACCTCCGACTTCTGCGCGGGGGACAGCAGACCCAGCGACTCCGCCCCGGTGATCGCCTCGGGAAGCGCCGGGGGCGTGCTCGCTCCGGCGAGCGGATCGGAGGAGAGGAACACCAGGACGCCTGGCTCGCTCCCCTCGGTCACGATGCCCGGAGCGACGGCGAGACGGAGTCGGGCGGCGGGAATGACGGCGCGGAGCTCCACCGGCTGCTTCTGCAGCACCTGCCGGCGCACCGCCTCGGGGGGACGGGGCCAGGTCATCCACGCGGCGAAGGCCGTGGCCGGCTCGACGCGGGCCGGAAGCCGCTCGGTGTGCCGCACCACCTCGGCCCCTCCGGAGCTCCCCAGCCTCGTGATCGGGGTGCACACACCGGCGTCGAGACACACCACGTCCGGAGAGGAGGCTGCCAGGAGGACGAGCAGGACGACCGGCACTGGAGACGGAACGGTACCAGCGGGCGGCGCGTGTGAAGACATGTTTCCGCCACCCCTGGCCGGAGGGCCCGGGGGTAGGGTGTGAGCGGATGACGGTGCCGGAGCACATCTCCGTCGTGTACGTGGAGGACGACGAGCGGCTCGCCCGCCTGACGCAGCGGTACCTCGAGTCGCACGGGGTGGTGGTGACGCTCGCCCGGGACGGACGGGAGGGTCTCGCCCAGACGCTGCGGGTGTGGCCGGACGTCGTGCTGCTGGATCTCATGCTCCCCCAGGTCGACGGCGTGGAGCTGTGCCGGGAGATCCGCGCCCGCGCGGACCTGCCGATCATCATGGTCACCGCCCGGGACGAGGAGGCGGATCGGGTGCTCGGGCTGGAGGCCGGGGCCGACGACTACGTCCCCAAGCCGTTCAGCTCCCGGGAGCTGCTGGCCCGCATCCGCGCGCAGGCCCGGCGGTCCCGCGGACGCGCCGGCCCGTCCAACCGTCCCATCACCGTGGGACCGCTCACCGTGGACCCGGCCGGGATGCGGGTCACCCTCGGCAGCGTGGAGCTGGGCCTCACCACGTTCGAGTTCAACCTGCTCAAGGTCCTGGCGGAGCGCGCGGGACGCGTGCTCAGCCGCGAGCAGCTCCTGGATCTCGTGCACGGGAGCGCCGACGAGGCCTTCGACCGGAGCATCGACGTTCACGTCTCGCATCTCAGGGCGAAGCTCGGCGACGACGCCCGGTCTCCCCGCTGGCTGCTCACCGTGCGCGGCGTGGGCTACATGCTCGCCGCGGACCGGCCGGCGTGAGCGCGGCAGGCCATCCACCGCTGCTCGGGCGGCTGGTGGTGCGCATCTACCTCGTCTGCCTGGCCCAGCTCCTGGTGGTGATGGCCGGGGTGGCGGTCCTCCTCCACCAGTCGCGCATCCCCGAGTCCTGGCTCCGCGGGCAGGCCGAGTACGTGGTGGAGCAGATCTTCCCCGTCCTCCACGACGGGACGGCGCTCGACCGCGCGCTCACCCAGCTGCGTGAGACCGCCGGCGCGCGGATGACCCTCTACCGCCCCGACCGGACGCTCCTCGCCACCAACGTCGAGCCCGCGCTCGCCTTGCCCGTCGACCCGGGCGCGGCCTCCCTCCAGCCGACGCCGCCGCTGCTCGTCCTCCCGCTGGCGCGGCCGCCGCGCGGGCCGCACGGCCCGGCCTTCCGCATGGGCCCACCTCCGCCCGTCCCGATGCGTCCGTCCGAGGCTGGCGAGCCCGGTCCACCGCCCGGGTCACCACCCGGTCCGCCGCCCGTCCCATTCGGTCCGATGCTCCAGCCCCCGCGGGAGGGGCCTCCCCCGCGGCCTCCGCCCCCGCCGCCGCTGCAGGGGTGGGCGGTGCTCGACCTGCGTCCGCCGATGCCGCCGCCGTGGCAGCTCGCGGCCGTCGCCGGGCTGGTGCTCGCCGCGCTCGGCCTCAGCTCCGCCCTGCTGGCGCGGTCCATCTCCCGTCCACTGGGGACGCTGTCCGGCGCCGCCACCCGGCTCGGCTCGGGTGACCTCGATGCGCGCGCCGGGCTCGCCCGCGACGACGAGCTGGGCGAGCTGGGCCGCGCCTTCGACGGCATGGCGGATCGCGTGGTCGGCCTCCTCCGCTCGGAGAAGGCGCTGCTCGCCGGCGTGTCGCACGAGCTACGGACGCCGCTGGCGCGCATCCGCGTGGCGCTGGAGCTGGCGGAGGAGGGAGACGTCGCCACCGCGCGGGCCTCGCTGGCCGACATCACCGACGACCTGGGCGAGCTGGAGCGGCTGGTGGACGAGCTGCTCACCGCGGCGCGCCTGGAGCTGGGCCAGTCCGCCCCGGGTGCCCCGGCGCTCCGCCCCGCGACCGTCGAGGCATCGGCGCTGGTGGCGACCGCGGCCGAGCGCTTCCTCGCCGTTCACCCCGGGCACCGGATCGACGCGGCGGCCTCCGACTCAGCCGGCCGGCTGACGGCGGACCCGGGCCTGGTCGCCCGCGTGCTCAACAACCTCCTCGACAACGCGGCGAAGTACTCCGCCCCGTCCGCGGGGTGGGTCCGACTGGCGGTGGAGGGGAGCGCCGGCGAGGTGACCTTCACCGTGGAGGACCACGGCGCCGGCATCGCGCCCGAGGATCTGCCGCACGTCTTCACCCCGTTCTTCCGCGCGGACCGGAGCCGCAGCCGGACCACGGGAGGTTTCGGGCTCGGGCTGTCGCTCGCCCGGAGCATCGCCGAGGCCCACGGCGGCCGGCTCGAGCTGGCGTCCGAGCCCGGGAAGGGGACCCGTGCCACCCTCGTGCTCCCGCGCTCCGGCCCGGCCCGGCGAAGCTCTCCGGGAGGCGACGATGCCCGCGCCGCGTGACAGTTCGTCACACCCGTCCACCGAGGTGGATGCCGCGTGTCGCCGGGGCGTCGCGTCAGGCGGGGCCGGGGCGACGCCGGCAGGCGGGTGGTGGTATGAGGGCGGCTGCGACCCCGACGTGTTGAAGTCTGCGCCGGCCGGGCGTGGTGGGAGGCGTCGCTAGATGAGTCTCGTCACAGCGCTCCTCCTCGCCGCCGCGCCTGCGCTCACGCCGCCCGTGGAATCGAAGCCCGTCGTTCCGGCCGCGAAGCCCGCGGAGACGTCCGTGTCGGTCGGCCTCGGGCAGGTGCGCCAGGGCGGCGCGCTCGGGGCCGGCCTCTCGCTGACCCGGGGGAACGCGCTCGAGGCGCCCGCGCCGGGGAAGACCCGGCTCGTCTACCGCCTCGAGGTTCACACCTCGGAGTCGGGCTTCCCGCGGTGGATCGAGGCCCGCCTGTCGCTCACCGAGGGCGGGAAGGCCGGCGCCAGGGGAACGGGGCTCGCCGCTCCGGACCCGCAGGACGCGGGCTTCATGGCTGCCGTCGCCTGCGTGCTCCGCTGGCTACAGCCGCGAGACCAGCGGGTGTTCACCTTCGTCGGCACCACCGGAGAGCCGTCGCCGCTCCAGCGACCGGACGCCGGGACCCCGGCGCGACTCACGCTCGGCTGGGGCGTCGAGTTCTGAGCGCGTTCGCGGCTCGGGTGCCCGCGTGGGAGCCTTGGCCGGGCGGAGCACCAGCGCCACCGCGGTGAGGATGAGCGGCACCGAGACGATCAGCGCCGCCGGCAGCCGCTCTCCGTAGAAGGCCGCGCCGAGCGCCAGGGCGACCAGCGGGTTCACGTAGGCGTAGCTCGAGGCCACCGGCACCGGCACCTTCGCGAGCAGGTACAGGTACGCGGTGTACGCCACCAGCGAGCCGAACACGATGAGGTAGGCCAGCGCGGCGATGGACCGGCCGGTGACGACCGCCGGCAGCCGCTCGCCGTGCACGAAGCTGAGGAGCACGAGCACCAGGCCGGCGGTGGCCATCTCCGCTCCCGCGGCCATCATTCCCTTCGGCAGGTCCAGCCGCCGGCTCCAGAGCGAGCCGAAGGCCCACGCCGCCGTCGCGAACATCAGCACCGCCACGCCGCCCAGGCTGCCGCGCAGCTCGCTGCCGAGGTTGAGGAGGAGGATGCCCCCGAAGCCGAGGACGAGGGCGACCCAGTCCTTGGCGACGGGCCACCGTCCCCAGAAGCCGGCGAAGAGCGCCATCCACAGCGGGACCGCCGCGACCATCAGCGCGGCGAGCCCCGAGCTCACCGACTGCTCGGCGATGGCGACGCCGCCGTTCCCGCAGGCGAGGAGCAGGGTGCCGATGAGGAGCGCGTTGCGCCACTGCCGGAGCGTGGGGAGCGCCTCGCCGCGCGCACGGGCGATGATCAGCATCACCGCCCCGGCGACGAGGAAGCGAAGCGCCGCCATCGTGAACGGCCCGAAGCTCTCCATCGCCACCCGCATCGCGAGGTAGGTCGATCCCCACACGACGTAGAGGGAGAAGAGGGAGAGCCCCACCGCGAGACGACGGGTCGACGCTGTAGGACCGGTGGGGCTCATGACACGAGGAGTCTGACTAGCGCCGGCCCGGCGCGCTTGCCGGTTCTTGCCGCTGATCTCCCGTTGCGGCTCTCGACGTGTGCTGGTTGGCTAGGGACACCGTGTCCGACCCCCGGGCCCTCGATCCCGAGTCGCAGCGCCTGCTCGAGGACGGGCAGCGCACGAAGAACTGGAAGCGCTGGGGTCCCTACCTCTCGGACCGCCAGTGGGGAACGGTCCGCGAGGACTATTCCGCCACCGGAGAGGCGTGGGACTACCTCCCCCATGACGCGGCGCGCTCCCGGGCATACCGCTGGGGAGAGGACGGCCTGCTGGGCATCACCGACCGCGAGTGCCGGCTCTGCCTGGCGGTGGCGCTGTGGAACGAGCACGACCCCATCCTCAAGGAGCGCCTCTACGGTCTCAACGGCAACGAGGGGAACCACGGCGAGGACGTGAAGGAGCTGTACTACTTCCTCGACGCCACGCCGACGTCCAGCTACCTCGAGGCGCTCTACAAGTACCCGCAGCGAGCGTTCCCCTACACCGATCTCATCGAGGAGAACCGGCGCCGCGGAAGGATGGCGCCGGAGTACGAGCTGCTCGACACCGGCGTCTTCGACGGCAACCGCTACTTCGACGTGCGCGCGGAGTACGCGAAGGCCGCCCCGGACGACATCTGGCTGCGGCTCACGGTGGTAAACCGCGGCCCCGAGCCCGCGCCGCTGCACGTGCTGCCCACGCTGTGGTTCCGCAACACCTGGGCCTGGGACCGGACGACGGAGAGCTACTGGCCTCGCCCCGAGCTCCTCGGCGAGGACGGCAACGTGCTCGCTCGCCACGCCTCGCTGGGCCTCTTCCGGTTCGAGCCGCGACCGGCCGCCTCCGGAGGCCCGGCGCCCGAGCTGCTGTTCTGCGACAACGAGACGAACGCCGAGCGACTCTTCGGTGTGCCCTCGCGGAGCCAGTGGCCGAAGGACGCCATCCACGAGGCGGTGGTGAACGGCCGGCGCGACCGGGTGAACCCCGATCCATCCGGGACCAAGGTCGCGGCTCACTACCGTCTGGTGCTCGCGCCGGGCGACTCGGTCTGCCTTCGCCTCAGGCTGGCGGCGGTGGAGCACGGACCCACCGCTGACAGCGACGCCACGGTCGACGCGCTCTTCGCCAGGCGGCGCACCGAGGCCGACGCGTTCTACGCCCGGCACATCCCGGCGGAGTCCACCGACGAGGAGCGGCGGGTCGCCCGGCAGGCCTGGGCCGGGCTCCACTGGTGCAAGCAGTACTACCACTACAGCGTCGCCGAGTGGCTGGCCGGAGATCCCGCCGGACCGACGCCGCCGCAGGGGCGCAAGGAGGGCCGCAACGCGAGCTGGGCGGAGAACCTCTACAACCGCGACGTCCTCTCCATGCCCGACAGCTGGGAGTACCCCTGGTACGCGGCGTGGGACCTCGCCTTCCACATGCTTCCGTTCTGCGAGGTGGATCCGACCTTCGCCAAGGAGCAGCTCGTGCTGCTGCTGCGCGAATGGTACATGCATCCCAACGGGCACCTGCCGGCGTACGAGTGGGCGTTCTCGGACGTGAACCCGCCGGTCCACGCCTGGGCCTGCTGGCGGATCTACAAGAAGACAGGACCTCGCGGCCGCCGTGACGTCGCGTTCCTCAAGCGCGTCTTTCACAAGCTGCTGCTCAACTTCACCTGGTGGGTGAACCGGAAGGACCCCGACGGGAAGAACCTCTTCGCCGGCGGCTTCCTCGGGCTGGACAACATCGGGGTGTTCGACCGGAGCAAGCCGCTGCCGACGGGTGGTCACCTCACGCAGGCGGACGGCACGGCGTGGATGGCCTTCTTCTGCACCACCATGCTCAGCATCGCGCTCGAGCTGGCGCAGATGGACGATGCCTACGAGGACATCGCCAGCAAGTTCTTCGAGCACTTCGTCGCCATCGTCGACGCGATCAACGCCCTCGGCGGCCAGGGGCTATGGGACGAGACCGACGGCTTCTACTACGACCACCTGGTCCTCGACGACCGGAGCATCCCGCTCCGCCTGCGGAGCCTCGTGGGGATCATCCCGCTCTTCGCCGCCGAGGTGCTCGGTGACCGGGACGTGGATCGGCTCCCGGGGTTCAACAAGCGGATGCGGTGGTTCCTCGAGAACCGCCCCGAGCTCGCGGCGCACGTCTACTACCGCCCCCCGGAGCACGGAGTACCGGGTGCGCGGCTCCTCGCCATCGCCCCGCGCGAGCGGCTGGTGCGACTCCTCGGCTACGTCCTGGACGAGAACGAGTTCCTGTCCCCGTACGGGATCAGGAGCCTGAGCCGGGTCCACGCCGCGCACCCGTACCAGCTCGGGAGGTATGCCGATCTCACCGTGCACTACGACCCGGGCGACTCGACCAGCGGCATCTTCGGAGGAAACTCCAACTGGCGCGGCCCGGTGTGGTTCCCGACCAACTACCTCTTGATCGAGGCGCTGGAGCGCTACCACCACTTCTACGGGGACGCGCTGAAGGTGGAGTGCCCCAAGGGCTCGGGGCATCTCGCGACCCTGGCCGAGGTGGCGCAGATGCTGTCCACCCGCCTGCTCGGCCTCTTCCTGCCGGACGCCTCCGGGAACCGGCCGGCCCACGGCGGCGAGCCCCGCTACGCGAACGACCCGGCCTTCCGGGACCTCGTCCTCTTCTACGAGTTCTTCCACGGCGACACCGGCAAGGGCCTCGGCGCGAACCACCAGACCGGCTGGACGGCGCTCGTGATCGAGGCGCTGCGCGACGTCGCGGAGTGGCGGCGGCGCGGGCGCTGACGGCGCGGCGGCGCTGGGCTCGCTGAACGCTCCGGACCGTAGGGCCGCCTCCGCTGGCTCAGCCGCCGAGCCGCTCGCGCGCCTGGTCCAGGGAGTGACCGAGCCCGGTCTCGATCTCCGTGGTGCTCGCCGCGCCGCACTCCACCGCGCGGCGGAGGCCGTTCAGCAGCCCGCGAGCCGTGGCCGCGTCGTCGAACTCCGCGCCCAGCCGGGTGGCCTGCGCCGCCTGGTCGAGGAACTTGCGCAGTCGTGCCGCCGCCGGAGCGATCTCCTCGCGCAGCGCCGCGAAGAGCGCGCCGTAGCGGGCGGGCAGCTGCGCCGGGTGCAGGTCCCAGCCCTGGGTGATGCCGTCGCGATAGGCACGCCGCACGTCGTCCGCGGTGCGAGCCCAGGCCCGGAACACCGCCTCGCGGTTCGCGGCGCGCTCCGAGTCGTTCCGCGGCTCCTTGTACGGACCGACCGGGAGCAGCGTGGTCGGCCCGTCGGCGATGGTGACACCCGTCCCCGAGAGGGCGAGCTGGAGCAGCCGCCGCACCAGCTCCACCGACGGATGGCCGAGCCACTGGTTGGCGGCGCTGATCCCCAGCGCCGAGGTCAGGTCGTACGGGCCCACGTGCACCGAGCGGCAGCGGCCGCCGGCCGCCTCCACCAGCGCCAGGATTCCCAGCCTCCCGTCCAGGGAGACCAGCGCGGAGGGCGTCTCCACCATGAGCTCGACGGCGATGGCCCCGGTCGGCCAGCCGAGTCGATGCTCCAGCGCCTCGGCCGACCTCCGGAGCATCTCCACCTGGATGGGGAGGACGACCTTCGGCGAGGTGAGCGCGAAGCCGGGGAGGGGCTCGCCGGTCAGCTGCGCCCCCACCCGCTCCAGCGTGCGGAGCGCCCGCCTCGCGGCCGACCCGGCGAAGGGCTTGAGCCGGATGCCGACGAATGGCGGAAGCGTGCCCTCGCGCCGCCCTTGCTCCAGCGACTTGCCGGCGGCGTCGGCGTGGGCGTCCTCCTCCGCGTCCGGACGCACGCCATAGCCGTCCTCGAAGTCGATGCGGAAGTCCTCCACCGGCTCTTGCTCGAGCTTGGCGATGACGCGCTTGCGGAGGTCCGTCGCCTGGGTCGGGCTCACCGACACCCCGAGCGCGTGGGCGAACGTCGATCCGTCCGGGGCGTACGCATCGAGCGCGGCCCGCGCGAGGCTCCCCATCCGCGCCGGCGCATCCGGCTTGAAGAGGTGCGCTCCGCCGTAGAGCACCTGGACCGGCCGGCGACCGGCAGGCCCGGCACGTCGCTCGCGCTCGCGCTGGTGAAGCGCCTCGTCGAGCGTCTCCAGCAGGGGCTGGAGGGCCTCGGTCAGCGGGGGCAGCGCCATGGCCGCCCCCATACCACCACCGGGGTCACCGGTTCGACTGAAGGTGCGCCTCCACGAACCACAGCCACTTGTCCACCCCGCGGGAGACCTCGGTGAAGATGTCCGCGGTGTCGGCGTCGCCGGCCTTGCTCGCCTCGTCGATGGCGGCGCGGGCGAGCTTGCCGTACGTGGCCAGGGCGGTGGACAGGGCGTCCACGTGCTGGTGGCCCTCGGCGATGTTCAACGGGTACTCGGGGAGCTTGCTGGACTTCACTGCGAGGCGGGCGGTGCCCTCGGCGATGCCACCGAGCTGGACGACGCGCTCGGCCGTCAGGTCGACGTACTCCTCGACCTCCTCGTTGATGTCGTCGAACAGCTTGTGGAGCGCGATGAAGTCCGGGCCCTTCACGTTCCAGTGGGCCTGCTTCACCTGCGTCTGGAGATCCACGGAGTCCGCGAGTCGCGCATTGCACAGCGCGATCATCTGACTCCTCGTCTGCTCGGACAGGTCGTTCTTGGTGGCGTAGAGCTTGGGCATGGTGTTCCTCCAGCCCTTCCCTATGCCTCCTGGCAACGCCTCGCCACCTGGACTTCACCCTTCACGCGAACGTGACGCGTGCCTGCCTCCCTGGACCGTGCTGTAACCACGACTGATGGCTGAGTACGACCTGGTGGTGATCGGCTCGGGGCCGGCCGGCGAGAAAGGCGCGGCCCAGGCGGGGTACTTCCACAAGAAGGTCGCCGTCGTCGAGCGCCTGTCACTGCTCGGCGGTGCGGGCGCGAACACCGGGACGCTTCCCTCGAAGACGCTCCGGGAGACCTCTCTCTTCCTCTCCGGGTTCCGCCAGCGCGGGCTCTACGGGGTCGACATGCGGCTCGAGGCGCGCACCGGCGTGCGCGAGCTGCTCTTCCGCGAGCGCGCGGTCGCCCAGGAGGAGCAGGTCCGGGTGGCCCAGAACCTCCGGTCGCACGGCGCGGACGTCTACCAGGGCAAGGGGCGGCTCCTGGACGCGAACACCGTCCTGGTGCGCCGCCCCGGAGCCGAGGAGCGCCTCAGCGCGAAGTTGATCCTGATCGCCACCGGGAGCACCCCCTTCCACCCCCCGCTGTTCAACTTCTCGGCCCCCGGCGTCTATGACTCGGACAGCATCCTCCTGATGTCCGAGGTCCCGCACTCGCTGGTGGTGGTGGGCGGCGGGGTGATCGGCTGCGAGTACGCCTGCACCTTCGCCGCGCTCGGCATCCCGGTGACCCTGGTGGAGGCACGGACGCCGCTGCTGTCCTTCCTGGACCTCGAGATGTCCACCCGCCTCAAGGCGCGGATGGAAGGCCTGGGCGTGCAGTTCCGGATGCCGGCGACCGTCGAGTCGGTGGAGGTCGAGGAGGGCAGGGTCACCGTGGGGCTGAACGGCGGGGACAGCCTCGCCGCCGCGGCGCTCCTGGTGGCCTCGGGACGGAGCGCCAACACCGCCGGCATGGGGCTGGAGGAGGCGGGAGTGAAGCTCGGCGAGCGCGGCCGGGTGCTGGTCAACGAGCACTACCAGACCAGCGTTCCGAACATCTACGCCGCGGGCGACTGCGTCGGCTTCCCCGCGCTGGCCTCCACCTCGATGGAGCAGGCCCGGGTGGCGATGGCGCACGGCTTCAGCCTCTATCCGAAGGACCGCCTCGCGCCGATTCTCCCCTACGGCCTGTACACCATCCCCGAGCTGTCGATGGCCGGCGAGACCGAGGAGTCCTGCAAGCTCGGCGGGGTGGACTTCGTGGTGGGGCGGGCCGCCTACGCGACGAATGCCCGCGGGCAGATCATCGGTGACGGCGGCGGCTTCCTGAAGCTCATCTTCCGGCGCGAGGACATGAAGCTCCTCGGAGTGCACGTCATCGGCGAGCAGGCGTCGGAGCTGGTGCACATCGGGCTCACCGCGCTGCTCTGCGGCGCCGGGGCCCAGCTGTTCATCGACACCTGCTACAACTACCCGACGCTCTCCGAGCTCTACAAGTACGCGACGTACAACGCCATGGCGCAGCGCAACCCGGTCTGAGCTGCGTCCCCAAGGCGTGACGACCCACCACCCCGGCTACCTCGTCTTCCTCCTGGTGACGTCCGTCGTCGCGGGCGTGATGAACGCGCTCGCGGGTGGGGGCACCGTGCTCACCTTCCCGACGCTCCTGGCGGCGGGGGTCTCGCCGGTGGCAGCCAACGCGACCAACGCGGTGGCGCTGGTCCCGGGCTCGTTCACCGCCGGGTGGGGCTTTCGCCGGGAGCTGGGAGCGAGCAGCGGCCGGGTGCTGGCGTTCCTGCTCGGGGCCAGCCTGTCCGGAGGGCTGGTCGGGGCGTGGCTGGTCGTCCTCGCGGGCGACGGCCTGTTTCGCGCGCTCGTTCCCTGGCTCATCCTCGGAGCGACGGCGCTGTTCATCGCCCAGGAGCCGCTCCGCCGCTGGCGGGAGCGACGGAGCCCCGAGAAGGAGCAGACGCGCCTCGAGGACATCAACGTCTGGGGACTGGCCGCCGCGCAGTTCGTGGTGGCGATCTATGGCGGCTTCTTCGGCGCGGGGATGGGAATCCTGATGCTCGCCGAGCTGGGGTTCATCGGCCTGAGCAACATCCACCAGATGAACGGGCTGAAGAACTTCGCCGCGGTGTGCATCAACGGGATGGCGGCGGTGTTCTTCGCGCTCGGCCATCACGTCGTGTGGCCGCTGGCGGCGCTGATGGCCGTGGGCTCGGTGGTGGGCGGCTACGCCGGGGCCTGGGTCGCGCAGCGCATCGGAGAGGCGATGGTGCGCTGGGCGAACATCATCATCGGCCTCGGGATCGGCGTGTACATGCTGGTGAAGTGACGGCGGCCGGCAGTCAAAGGCGCTGGTTCGGCGGGTCGTCCCACATGTGGTGGGTGATCCGCCACGCGCCATCCGGCCCCCGGCGCAGCACCGTGAGGAACGTGCCGGCGTTCCTCCACCGCTCGGTCCCTCCGTCCTTCGCGAGGGTCCACTCCACCTGCGAGCGTCCGCGCACTAGCCCCGTGCCGTCGCGGACCGAGACGTCGTCGAGCTGCAGATCCAGCCGGGTGATGGTCGTGGCCGGCCCGGGGCCGAACCAGAAGGCGCGGATCTCCGCGGAGCCGATGACCGGCGGAAGACCGTGGTGCGGCATCAGCACCGCGTCCGGCGCGAAAAGGCGCATCACGCCCTCCGCATCGCTCGCCAGCCAGGCGCGCCGGTATTCGTCGTTCACCGCCCGCAGCGCGTGGACGTCCGCGTCCACGGGCCGGGCTTCTCCATGCGCGCAGGCAGCTCCCAGGGCGAGCGCGAGCAACGCCACGCAGCGGCGCGGGTCCATGCGCCGGAGAGTCGTCCCGGGTCTGTTCGGCGTCCTGGACGATTCAGCGAGCTGGGACGATTCCGCCGGCGGGCGGGCTCAGCCGGTGGCCGTCTCGGGCAGCGCGAGGGGGAGGAGCACCTCGGCCAGCGCGTGGTGCGCCTTCGCGTCGGCGCGGAGCTCCTGGTCGGTGAGCTCCTCCTGCCACTGCTTGGGATTGCTCCGCCAGTGGAAGTCGGCCGGGACCGCGCCGCCGCCCTGCTGCTCGTAGCCGATCATCTCCGGGAAGAGGGGGCTCCAGTGGCCGCCGGTGTCTGGCTCCCGGGTCACCAGCGAGCGCTGCTTCCGGGGAACGAAGGGGTAGAAGGGCGTGATGCTCACGGGAGCCACCTTGCCCCGGCGCTGCTAGCGTTGTCCACCCCGGCGGAATGGATCGCGCGCGCAACATCGACCGGCTCTCGGACCCCTTCGACGTCGCCATCATCGGCGGCGGCGCCACCGGCCTGGGCGCCGCGGTGGAGGCGGCTGCGCGCGGCTACCGGACGGTGCTCCTCGAGGCCAGGGACTTCGCCCAGGGAACCTCCAGCCGCTCCACCAAGCTGGTGCACGGCGGGGTGCGGTACCTGGCCCAGGGGAACGTGGGCCTCGTCCGGGAAGCGCTGCTCGAGCGTGGCCGGCTCCGGCGGAACGCGCCGCACCTGGTGGGCGACCTCGAGTTCGTGGTCCCCGCCTATGCGTGGTGGTCCGGCCCCTACTACGGGGTGGGGCTCAAGCTCTACGACGTGCTCGCCGGGCGGCACCGGCTGGGGACGAGCCAGCTCCTCTCCCGGGCGCAGGTGCTGGAGCGCATCCCCACCCTGGAGCCGGACCAGCTGAAGGGCGGCGTGCGCTACTTCGACGGGCAGTTCGACGACGCGCGGCTGGCGGTGACGCTCGCGTTGACCGCCGACGAGCTCGGGGCGGTGCTGGTCAACCACGCGGCCGTGGTCGCGGTGACGAAGGCTGGGGGGAAGGTCCGCGGGGTCCGGGTGCGTGACGAGGAGTCGGGCCGCGAGCACGAGGTCCAGGCCGGAGTGGTCATCAACGCGACCGGCGTCTTCGCCGACGAGGTGCGGCGAATGGACGAGCCCGGTGCTGTGGCGCTGGTGGCTCCGTCGCAGGGCGTGCACCTCGTGCTCCCCGATGCGTTCCTGCCCGGAGCGCACGCGCTGATGATTCCAAGGACGGACGACGGCCGGGTGCTGTTCGTCGTCCCCTGGCACAAGCGGGCGCTGGTCGGCACCACCGACACCCCGGTCCCCCGGGTGAGCGTGGAGCCCCGGCCGCTGGAGGAGGAGATCGCGTTCCTGCTCGATCACGCTGCCCGGTACCTCAGCCGCGACCCCACGCCCGAGGACGTGCTGAGCGTCTATGTCGGGCTCCGGCCGCTCGTCCGGGCAGAGGGAGCGACCCGCACCGCCTCGCTGAGCCGCGACCACAGCATCTTCGAGAGCGAGAGCGGGCTGGTCACCATCGTGGGCGGAAAGTGGACCACCTACCGGCGGATGGGCGAGGACGTCGTGGACCACGCCGCGCGGGTGGCCGGCCTGCCGGGGCGCCCCTCGACGACGGCGGAGCTGAGGCTGCACGGGGCGCCGCCCGGGGAGCACGTCGAGCACTCCGCGGTCGGGACACCGAGCGAGATGCTCGCCGCCTACGGGACCGACGCCGACCGGGTCCGGGATCTCGCCGAGCAGGACCCGGAGCTCGCGGTGCCGATGCATCCCCGGCTGCCTTACCTCATGTGCGAGGTGGCCTGGGCGGTGCGCGAGGAGATGGCGCGCTCGGTCGAGGATGTGCTCTCCCGGCGGACGCGTGCCCTGGTGCTCGACGCGCGCGCGGCGCTGGAGTGCGCGCCGGCGGTGGCTCGGGTCATCGCGCGGGAGCTCGGCCGTGACGAGGCCTGGGTGAAGGACCAGCTCGCCGCGTTCGAGCTCCGGGCCAAGGAGAGCGTTCTCCCCGACTGAGACCGATGGGCGGAGAGGCGGGTGCAACTTCACCCGGGCTCCGGTGTTGGGATGAATGCCCGGCGCCGGCGGGACGTCCCTGTCAGGAGAGGGCCTGAGCCTGGACGCACCGCGCGGCTGCGCAGTTCCGCAGGCGTCCCCGTGGTGCGGGGGGCGGAGGAGACGTTCGATGCAGACCAGTCCATTCACGTTCTGCAGCTGCTGTGGCAGGCCGCTGGTCTGCTCGGAAGAGCTCGCCCGCTGGCTGGACGCCGTGGTGCGAGCAGGAGCGAGAGTCTACTGCTCGCTGGCTTGCAGCGCGGCCACCGAGGCACTCGAGAGCACCGGCGACGTCGTCGTCCAGGAGAGCCGGGAGCAGCTCCAGCCCTCGCTCTAGCGGATCCGCTCCCGTCTCACGCTGCGGCGTCGACCACCGAGCGCAGTGCGGCCTCGACCCGCGGCAGCACCTCGCGGATCTCCGCCTCCGAGACCGCACCGACGCTGCACCGGAACCACCCGGTCTCGTCCTGCAGCCCGAAGGCCTGGAAGGGCACCACCGCGAACCCGGCCCTCTTCAGCAGCAGCTCGCGGATGTCCTCGTTGTTCCGGATGCCCTTGCGGCCGACGAGGTCGAACCGCACCGAGAGGTAGATGGCTCCCTGCGGCGCGATGTCGCTCACCGGGAGTCCGCGCTTCTGGATCTCCATCAGGCCGTGGTGAAGCGTCTGGAGCCGGGACTCGACCCCTCGCCGCATCTCGACGAGGTAACGGTCCATCGCCGGGACGTCCTCGAGGAAGCGCGCCGAGGCCACCTGCTCCGCCCGCGGAGCCCAGGCGCCCGTGTGCCCGATGAGGTCCTTCATCCGCGAGATGATCGACGGCGGGCCCACGCCCCATCCGACGCGCACGCCGGTGGCGGCGAACGCCTTGGAGATGCCGTCGACGAAGACGGTGTAGGGCGCCATCTCCGGGACCAGACCGACCGGCGTGACGTGCTTCGCCCCGCCGTAGGTCAGCACCCAGTAGATCTGGTCGTACATGACGATGATCGGCGGGCGGCCGGCGTGCTTGCGCTCGAGGTTCTCGGCCACCACCGCCTCGCACACCGCCTTGAGCTGCTCCGCCGCGAACATCGTGCCGGTGGGGTTCAGCGGGCTTCCCAGACACAGCATCCGCGCCTGCGAGAGGTACGGACGGACCTGCTCCACCGTGGGCATGAAGCCCTGCTCGGGGTTGGTGGGAATCACCGCGCCCTTCGCCCCGACCATGTACACGTAGTAGTTGTTGTTCCAGCTGGGCACCGGGTAGACGACCACGTCCCCGGCGTCGACGACGGTCCGGAACGTCCCGTAGACGATGGGCCGCGCCCCGCTCGCGATGACGATGCCGTCCAGCGGGTAGGACAGCCCCAGCCCGCGCTCGTAGAAGCGCTGCACGGCCTTCCGCAGCTCGGGCATGCCGTCTGCCGGGGGGTAGTTGGTCTCACCGGCCCGGAGCGCCTCGCCGATGAGGTCGCGCAGCTCGGTGGGGATGGGGAACTCCCGGGAGCTGAAGTCGCCCACCGTGAGGTTGCAGACCTTGTGGCCCTTCGCCACGAGCTCGCGGATCTCGCCGGCGACCTTGAGGATTCCGCTGCCCATCAGCCCGCGGGCCATGCCGCTGACGGTGTCCGTCTCCCGGGGGTGTCCCAGGGTGTCGTTCAGGTCCAGAGCCACGTGGCGTCCTCCGGCGCCCCCCTTACCGGAGCGCGAGGGGAGGGCGCCAGCACAGTTCCCCGGAACCCGGTTGGCCAGCGGTCAGAGGCGGGCTGGCGCCTCGCCGTGGAGATCGGGGTGCACCGGGACCGAGCCCTCGGAGGGCGCGACGGTCACCACCACCGACTTCGAGGCGGGGGTGTTGCTCCTCTGTGCCACCGAACCCAGCGGGACCAGCACGTTGGCCTCGGGGAAGTACGCCGCGCAGCAGCGGCGAGGAATCGGGTACTCGATGGCCACGAACCGCCGCGCGACCCGCGTCTCGCCCTGGAAGTGGCTGGTGAGGTCCACCAGCTGCTCCGGCCGGAGGCCGCGCTCCCGGAGGTCCTCGGCGTTCATCAGCACCACCCGGCGCTCGCGGCCGATGCCGCGGTAGCGGTCCTCGAGCCCGTAGATGGTGGTGTTGAACTGATCGTGGCTCCGGATGGTCATCATCATCAGCTGGCCCGGGCCCAGCGGCTCGTCCGGCACCGGGTGGACGGTGAACCTCGCCTTCCCGATGGAGGTGGTGAAGCGGCCCTCGCGGGGTCCGTTGGGGAGGTAGAAGCCTCCCGGCTCGCGGACGCGGCGGTTGTACTGCTCGAACCCGGGAACCACCGTCTCGATGAGGTCCCGGATGCGGTCGTAGTCCCCGGTGAGGTGCGCCCAGTCGACCTTGCTCCGGCCGCCGAGCGTGGCTCGTGCGAGCCCGGCGACGACCGCCGGCTCGGACCGGAGCTCCTCGGAGATGGGGTGCAGGCTGCCCTGCGACTGGTGGACCACGCCCATCGAGTTCTCCACCGACACCAGCTGCCGCCCCGTGGCCTGGACATCCACCTCCGTGCGCCCGAGCGCGGGGAGGATGAGCGCCGTGCGCCCGGCGACGAGGTGCGAGCGGTTGAGCTTGGTGGAGACCTGGACCGTCAGCTGGGTGGAGCGGAGCGCGCGCGCGGTCAGCTCGGTGTCCGGCGTCGCGGAGAGGAAGTTGCCGCCCATCGCGAGGAACACCTTGGCCCGGCCCTCGGCCATGGCGCGGATGCTCTCCACGACGTCGAGCCCGCGAGCGCGCGGCGGGTCGAAGCCGAAGGTCGCTTTCATCCGGTCGAGGAACGCCGCCGACGGGTGCTCGGTGATGCCCACCGTGCGGTCTCCCTGGACGTTGCTGTGCCCGCGGACCGGGCAGGTCCCGGCGCCGGGCTTCCCGATGCTCCCCCGGAGCAGCAGGAGGTTCACGATCTCCTGGATGTTGTCGACGGCGTTCCGGTGCTGGGTGAGCCCCATCGCCCAGGAGAAGATGATCCGCTCGTTCGTGGCGATGAGCTCGGCCAGCGCGCGCATCCCCTCGCGGTCGATTCCGCTGCCGGCGACGAGGGCGTCCCAGGGCGCCGCGCGCACCGCCGTCTCCCAGGCCTCGAACCCGTCGGTGTGGGCGCCGATGAAGTCGCGGGCGATGATCTCCGGCCGCGACTCCGCCATCTCCAGCAGCGTCTTCGCCACGCCGAGCAGGAACGGAACGTCGCCGTTGACCCGGACGGGGAGGAAGAGCGAGGCGAGCGGCGTCCCCTTCCCGAGCAGGTCCAGCGGATGCTGCGGGTGCTGGAAGCGGATCAGCCCGGCCTCGGGCAGCGGGTTGACGCTGACGATCCGCGCCCCACGCTGCACCGCGCGCTGGAGCGCGGAGAGCATCCGGGGGTGGTTGGTGCCGGGGTTCTGGCCCACCACGACGACGAGCTGGGTGTGGTCGAAGTCCTCGAGGGTCACCGACCCCTTCCCCAGGCCGAGCGCCTCACCGAGCGCGACCCCGCTCGATTCGTGACACATGTTGCTGCAGTCGGGCAGGTTGTTCGTCCCGAACTCCCGGACGAAGAGCTGGTAGAGGAAGGCCGCCTCGTTGGAGGTCCTCCCCGAGGTGTAGAAGACCGCCTGGTCGGGCGCATCGAGCGCGTTCAGCTCCGAGGCCACCAGCGCGAACGCCTCGTCCCAGCCGATGGGCTCGTAGTGGCTGCTGCCCGGGCGCAGGACCATGGGGTGGGTGAGGCGTCCCTGCTTGCCGAGCCAGTAGTCGTTGTGGCGGGAGAGCTCCGCGACGCTCCAGCGGGAGAAGAACTCCGGGCCGACCCGGCGCCGCGTCGCCTCCTCGGCAATTGCCTTGGCACCGTTCTCGCAAAACTCGGCGACGCTCCGGTGCTGGTCCGGGTCGGGCCAGGCGCAGCCGGGGCAATCGAACCCCCGGGTCTGGTTCAGGTCGAGGAGCAGCCGGCCAGCGCGGTAGAGCCCCGTCTCGCCCACCGCGTGCCGCAGCGCGCTGACGACGGCCGGGATGCCTCCCGACACGGTCGCCACCGGAGCGAGCACCGGAGCCACGGTCTCCTCCGGTGTGAGCGCCTCGACGCCCCGATCGCCCCCTGGGCCCCCGGTGCCTTCGAGCGTGCCGTCCCGCGTTCGATCCATCTGGCGAAGCCTCCTCGTGCTGCACACCTTCATAGCGAAGTGCACACCGAGTTGCGAAGGTGCTTGTATGGGAGCCCATACGTCTTGTATGGGATCCCTTGCATGGGGCCCCAAGGGTTTACCCGGCGACACCCTGCAAGAAAAGCA
>Ga0207712_10001049_pt1 | contig 19488 bp, 18 predicted proteins | sample KBSS44metaG_FD_184402 | JGI IMG/M metagenome (GOLD analysis project Ga0207712, IMG submission 184402) | Switchgrass rhizosphere microbial communities from Kellogg Biological Station, Michigan, USA - KBS S4-4 metaG (SPAdes) (version 2) | ecosystem: Host-associated > Plants > Roots > Rhizosphere... | reverse complement strand
GATCCGACGGCGACGCATTTCATCGGGTCGCTGGTGCTGGCCCCGAGTCCGAACCTCGGACCGGTCGGGGTGCAGCAGTATCTCGTCGTCGACGGCCAGCAGCGGCTTACGACCCTTTCCCTCCTGCTGTGCGCGCTGCGCGACCATCGGGCCGCCACCGAGGACGTCATGCACCGGGAACGAGTCAACGAGCTCTATCTGATCAACAAGTACAAGCCGGCGGCCCAGCGCCTCAAGCTGTGGCCCACCCAGGCCGACCAGGCCGCCTACCTTGCCTGCGTCGATGAGGCTCCGCAGGCGGGTGGCACGGATCGCGTGGGCGCCGCCTACCGGTTCTTCCGCGCACGTCTTCAGCTTCCGGATGACGTCGAGCTGTACGGGAACACCGACCAGTCCCACGCCCCCTGGTTTTTATGTATCCAGGAAGTCCCACTCGTCGCCCAGCACCCACCGCAACGCCGACAGCTTCCCGTTTATCATGCCCCACTCAAAGTCGCTGTACGGCCCAAGGCTGCCCTTGCCATACTGGGCCTCAACCCTCTTACGCTCGGCTCGCATCCTTTGGAGGATGTCCGGCGGCACGTCCTGCTTCACAGCCTGCACCCGGCGGCGAAGAAGGTGCTGGCCACCCTCGACCGGGAATGGGACGGCCTGGTCCGCCACCGCGACTTCCCCGACCTCGCCCTGGACAACAATCCCGCGGAACGGGCGTTGCGCAACCCGTTCGTCGGCCGGAAGAACCACCACGGCGCCCACGCGGAATGGGCCGCGCACCTGGCCGCCCGGGTTTGGGCCCTCACCGCGACCGCCGAACGCAACGGCCACGAACCCCTCGCCTCCCTGACCGACTACCTCGACGCCTGCGCCGAAGCCGGAGGCAGACCGCCCGACGGCACGGCACTCGAACGGTTCTTCGTATGGCTACCCGCCCCTGGCAGGCCCCGGCGACGACGACGCCCCGCCCGGTCACCACCACGGCGACGGGCCAGCGCCCTGACCCGCTCAGCCGACCCCGACCCACGCCCGACGGGCAACGCCGGCCGGGGTCCTCGACGCGCACGCCCACGGGATCGCCGAGCATCTACGATTTGACACGACTGTAGAATTGTGTTAATTCTATAAAATAGCTTCATTGTCACCGCCGGTCGGTCAGTACCGCCCTTGAACCGTCTGTGAGGTTCTGATGCGCGCTCCCCTCAGCATGAAGCCGACGGGATGGTTCCAGGTCGCCTGGTCGTCCGATCTGGCCGAAGGAAGCGTCATGCCATTGCGCTACTTCAGCGAGGATCTCGTCGCATATCGTGATGTACGAGGCGAGGTCCACGTGCTCGATGCCTACTGTCAGCACCTCGGCGCCAACCTCGCCTTCGGCGGGTGCGTGACCGAGCAGGGCATCCAATGCCCCTTTCACGGGTGGGTATGGGGACACGACGGCAAGAACGTGAGCATCCCCTATCGGGATCGCCCCAACCGCGGTCGACGCATTCGCTCGTGGCCGGTCTGCGAGCGCAATGAATCCATCCACATCTGGCACGATGTCGACGGCCGTGAACCGTATTTCGACGTTTTCGACGCGCTCGGCATCGGCGGCGATGCGCTGAGAGGCTACGAGTTTTATCCTGTGACGCCCCAGCACTTGACGGGACTCGAGGTACACCCTCAGATGGTCGCCGAGAACGCTGTCGACCCTCAGCACTTCCGCTTCGTACACGGCACCAAACTGGCTCCGTTGGTACTGGCAGAGGAGACAACGGACACGTCGTGGCACGCAGTTGTCGGGTTCGGCCGCCGCTGGGCCCAACACGAGGGCCCGGTTACCGACACGATGAACACACTGCGCCTCTGGTTCTCCGGCCTTGGCACGAGCGTCAACATCGAAAAAACCGCCGACGGCATTCGGATCATCACCATCAACACCACACCGGTCGATGAGGACACCACCGAAATCTTCGCCGGCTACTGGGTCGACCGCGGCCCTGACGACGAGGAGCACCACGACCGCAGGCTCAAGGAGGCAATGGCCGCGCTTCCCGATGACATCAACATCTGGAACCGACAGCGGTATCTCGTCAAGCCGGGATTGGCTGGAGCGGAAGACAGGGGCTTCTCCGCGTTGCGCAAGTGGGCGTCGAATTTCTACCCCGATCGAGCGACGGGCTCGGCACCGACCGTAGTCTCCACTGCCGTGCAGCGGAACTGACAGTTCAGTGAACTCGGCTGATCCCGGATCCACCGGCGTAGGTTCTGTGTGATCTGCGGGCCTGCGGCGCGCAGACCACAGGATTATGGGTAGCCGGTAGCCGCTGGTCTGCCCAGCCTTTCCACCGTTGTTCCTGGGAGAGCCGCTTTCTCGGTGACGGGTGAGTCAGGCCGCGGCCGGCGGGGCGTGGACGGCAGTAAACAACTGCTGCCAGACGGGTTCAGCGTGCCACTGCTGAGGCAGGTGGGCCGCCCGACGCGCAGTTCGGGCTGATCAGCGCGGCCGCACGCACCAGTGTCGCGATCCAACACGATCATTAAAGAGATCGACTACTGTCGCAGCGCCGTGCGTAGTATTCACCGACAGCCTGTTCAACCAATGGTTGACTTTCTGATCTGCGTCGCTTACTGTGATCTACGTCACCGAGCCCAGCGACAGAACCAGAAGGTGGGCACAGAGATGGTGACAGGCTTGGAAGGCGAAGCTGCCTTCATCGCTGGTGCGGCCCGTGGACAGGGCCGAGCTCGTGGATTGGTTCGTCGGCGACGAAGCCAAGTATGTGACCGGAATACAGCTGCCCATCGATGCCGGATTCACGGTCCGCTGACAACGGACTGCTAGACGGCAGAATCCCTTCCTGCAGTACACACAACGAGGAGACACTTGTGACGACCGTTCGGCGAGCTGCCACCAGCGACGTGACTCCGGAGGAGACGCTCAGTTATCGAGACCAGTTAGGTGAGCCACACTTCACGGGTAAGCATCTGCTGGAGGACAGCGGGTTTCTCATCACCGGTGAGACGGACGATCACGACGTCTTCGCGGTCAGCCTGGCTTTGAATGTCAACGGCGAAGCGTGGGGTGGGAAGCCAGCTACGTTGCGACAGACGAACTTCATGGCGTTACCGAAATCGCAGCGGTACAAAGGAATTGACGACAACGACTACATTGGCGTGCGTTCGGACCCAGTTCGGCCACAGCCACTCGAGGTCACGCGCGACGGCGACAAGGTGGTCTGGACGGAAGGTGATCTTATCACCACGGCTGACGTACCCTATTGGACTATCAAGGGCGAGCATGCCGGGGTCGACTTCGATGTGACGATGGGTGGGCTGTGCGACGCGTCTCGCTTCCTGGGAGCATTCTCCGACTTGCAGACCAACGGGATCGCCGGGATTGAACAGCCACTGTGGGTGGAGGGCTTGGTCTCCTCAGGTGGGCACAGCTACTTACTGCAGCGCGGTATCGGGATGCACGAGAAGGTCATCATCGGCGACCAGTGGGTGCACGGTGCGAGCGCTTTGCGGAAGTCACGCCACTATTGGATCTGGCTCCTCGATGAGGACTTCCGGGTCTTCAGCTACATCAAGGAGGCCACCGGTGTGACATTCGGGCACACCAGCATTGGCAACGACCACAGCCACTTCGGCGAGGGGCAGATCGAGGTTAGCGAGCTCGACTTCTGGACGGATCCTCGTACAGGACAGTCGATTCCGTCGAAAGTGTCACTGACGATGAAATCTGATGACAGTGTCGTCGCAGTGGTCATCGAGGCCTACGGCCGCTTCATGTACACGTACTGCCAGTCCAAGGCGACTATCTCCTACTACGGGCTGGCGTGCCGGGCCAACGGGACGATCGCCACACCCGAAGGCGTCATCCCGATCACCGACGTACGCACCTATCTGGAATCAGGCATCTACCCGAACCCCCTCCCCGTCAACTGACCGTCGCGAGAAGAGATCACATGGCGACCAGCAAGACAGACGCAGCCGCTGTCGGGCGGCTGTAGATTGGTGGGGAGCGGCGCACCCAAGGCTCCGGCGGACCCATGATCACATCAACTCGTCCCGTCATCGGGGACCGGTCTTGGGTCCCCGGGTCGACTGTCGAAGGATGAGTGACGAGATCACCGGGAAGAAGGAACTGACGTCCAGCGACGCGGCCCGCGGGGCGTCAGCGCGTACCGCATTGACGCGCGAGCCGCGTTGGGAGCTCAACGCGAAAGCGTTGCAGACCCGGCAACTCATCCTCGACCAGGCTCGAACACTGTTTCTCGAACGCGGCTATGCGGGCACTAGGATCGAACACATCACCACCGCATGTGGGTTGTCTCGCGGAGCCTTCTACGCCTATTTCGCGTCGAAGCTCGAGGTTTTCGAGGTGCTCGGAACATCGACCTACAAGAGCCAGCTGGCGGTGATCGCGCGGCTGGGTGAGCTGCCGAAGCCGTGTGTGTTGTCCGATGTACGGGCCTGGGTCACGGAGTACTGCGAATTCATGGCCGAACACGGCGCCTTCATGTTGTCCTCGGTGCAAGGAGGCCCGCAGGACCCTGAATTCAGGGTCCGTGTGCGCGTGCTTACCGTGAGGACCGCACGGCGCTTGGGCCGACTGATCGTGGAATATTCCGGTCGCGCGGAGGGCGCGGAGGCCGCGCTTGGTGTGGTGGCGATGTCCACACTGGAACGGTCCTGGTTCTACGTGTATGGAACGCCGCTGAAACTGAAACCGAATGAGGTGATGGATGCGGTCGCCGAGACATTGCACGGGCTCCTGCTACCCGTCCGCTCCGATACCGCGGCCGACGCTTCCACGGTCGCAAAGGATTAGTACTGCAACGTCACTCGCGGGAATCCGGGCTGGTAGACCTGTCGGCTGTTGTGGGATCGGCTGGTCGCCGAACTGGCTTCATCGATGGCGCGGATCGGGATCGTGACGGCGACCGAAAACACTTTTTTCGAAGGGTTCCCATCGAATGTCCTCTCCCGGCGGCGACCAGGCCGCTCCCGAACCGACGGCACCGTTGGCTGGCATACGCGTCGTCGACCTGTCCACCACGCTGCCCGGCGCGTTCTGCACGCAATTCCTCGCAGACTGCGGGGCGGATGTTCTGATGGTCGAGGCGCCCAGCGGCCCCACTTGGTGGCGGTCGAGAGATAGGACTGCACGACGGCGAAATCGACGAGGCCGGCCAGGGTCCGCCAGCACCCACCGGAGGTTCGTTGCTGAACCTTCACCGGCCTGACGTCGCGCTCCGCTTGATTGTTAGAAAACGGCACGGTCAGGTCGACGACGAACCGGAGGATCATGTCCTCCTCGCGGCGCATCCGGCGGATCAGCGTGCGGGCGTCGTGGGCGAGCGAGGACAGGTCGCCGTGGTTGTCGGTCTCACCGCGGGCGAGCGCGCCGCGGTAGTGGTTGCGGATGAGGGCGACGACCTCGGGCGCGAGGGCGCCCTGCGCGGCGTCGCGGGCGTCGCACGCGGCGTGGTGGGCGTCGAGCAGCGTCGTCGCCATCGCCTCGGCCCACAGCTGCCCGTCGGGGTCGCCGTCGTGGATGGACCGCAGGTCACGCAACGTGTGAGCACCACACCACGCGTGCAGCGCCTGGGTCAGGTGGGTGTAGCCGGCGTAGCCGTCGCGCATCAGGACGCCGGTGAACGCGGGCCAGATCCCGCCGGCGTCGATCGCGGCCGCGGTCCGGTCGCCGGTGTGCAGGACGGTCAGGTAGTCGGTGGCGGCGACGTGGACGTAGTGCAGCGCGCCATCGGCGCGGGCGGTGGTCTCGTCGGCGTGCGCGACCGGCGCAGCGGCGATCAGCGTCCGCACGTGCGGGAGGAAGACGTCCTCCAGCAGACGGGCGGCGCGGGCGCGCACGCCGCCGGTCCAGCCGGCCGAGACCGTCGCGCCGACCGTCACCGACAGGATCGCCGCGGCCCGGCGGACCGGGAGATAGTGGCCGCACAGCAACCACGCCGCCCGCGCGAGCATCCGCGGGCCGAAGACCAGCCGACCCGCCAGCCCGACCGGCGCCATCCCCTCGGTCCTCGCCGCGCAGCACGGGCAGATCCGCGTCACGATCCGGTACTCGACGACATACGGGTGCGGCGGACGCGGCGGTTCGACGATCTGATGGCGCCGCGTCGTGACCCGCGGTGCCCCGGCCAGCGGGAACCCACAGTCCCCGCATAACGACGGGTCGATCGTGTGGATCTCGTCCGGGTCATCGACCATTGCGCGGGTCGTCCCCGCCGCGCCAGGCTGCTTGCCCTTCGGCCGGCCCGTCGAGGTCCGCGACGACCGGGGCCTGGCTTTCTTCTTCGTGTACGGGCTGTCCGACGACGACGGCCGCGACGAGTTCGAGCTGTCCTGGCCGAGCCGGCGGTCCAGCTCGGCGACCCTGTCGGACAGCTGCTCGACCTGCCCGACCAGCCGCTCGACCAGCCGTGCCTGCTCGGCGATCGTGGCGTCCCGGTCCGCGAGCAGACGCACGAGTTCCTCGTACGTTGGACGGTCCGTTGACTCCACACCCGGGACGCTATCCGATCATCACCCACCGACCCGCGAACGCCACACGATCACCTAACACGATCTACAAGACGGCCGCGCAACCGAGGTGAACAGCTACCCCGAGGGGACCAGCCCGGGCGCCTTGCGGTCGACGAGTACGTCGTTGTTCGTCTGCTACCAGCCGGGGCAAGGGCACTCGACCGGGCGCAGTGTGGGGCGGGCATCCCCCGTTTTCCGCACATGCGCGCATCGCCCCAGGTCAGCGCGTTGACTGAATCGGTCACGGATAACAGGGCCGTCCTTGACAGTCCTGTCAAATCCACGTTACTCTCGACAACGTAAGGTGCCCGGTCGTCTGGTATACGGCGGCGCAGGGAAGGGAGTTTCAGTGGGGATCCGCGTTGTGCACGTCGGCACTGGTACGACCGGAAAGGAAGCGCTGCGCGCCATCATTCGCGACCCTGAACTAGACCTTGTGGGCCTCTGGGTGACGACGTCTGAGAAGGAGGGCCGGGACGCAGGCGCGTTGTGCGCCATGCCCGATGTAGGGATCCGTGGTACGACCGATGTCGAGGCGATCCTGGCACTTGAGCCTGACTGCCTGAGCTATGGCGGCAATGCAGTTGGCCGCGAGAAGGAGGCATGCGCGGATATCGCGCGGTTCTTGGAACGTGGGATCGATGTCGTCAGCTTTGCAATTGTCTCGCTGGTGTATCCGCCTGCGAGCCCTCCCGAACTCCGGCGGGTTCTTGAGGCTGCATGCGAGAAAGGTGGCTCGACGTTCTATGCGTCAGGAGCTGAGCCGGGCTGGCTAAGCATGGCGCTCCCGTACACGCTCCTGTCGGTAGCCGGTGAGCTGGCGTACTACCGAGAAGAGCAACACGTGCTGGATATGGCGAGGGTATACCCCATCCGCGAGGTTGTGTTCGGGTCGATGGGGTTCGGGCAGCCTGCCGGCTCTACACCGCCGCGATTCGTTGACGGCGTCTGTGCGACCTGGTGGGTTCCTAATCTGCATGTAATCGCGAACGCTTTGGGTCGTCACGTCGAAGCAACAAACTTCGTTTGGGAAACGCATGTGACGCCGCATCGGCTGGACACCGTCCTCGGCCCCGTCGAACGAGGAACGATAGGGGCGACGTACTGGGAATTGCAGGGGATCATTGATGGTGAACCCAAAATCACCGTCGCGTACGTCGCGAAGATAAGCCATGATGCGCCGGTGCCTGACCATTGGCCACTGCCAGCCTCCGATACCACTGAGAGCGCGCTTGTCTATCGCATCGGCGGTCGGCCGACATTTACGACTCAGGTCTACCTTGGGCGACAGCCGAACGAGGACGTTAGCTGTTCCCTGGCGTTGACGGCGCGACACGTTGTAAATGCGATCCCCACGGTCGTTCGGGCAGAACCGGGTCTGGTCACGTCGACCGAGTTGGCGCCATATGTAACTCGAGACGCATTCCGCGACCAGCCCATCTCGCAAATCTAGTGACGCGAGTGGTCGGATTCCACTGAGTAAACGATGGACGCAACTGCCTTTAGGAATGATGGTAAGCGGACTCTTGTCGTCGGCAGGGCCAGTGGAATGGGACGCGCGACCGCCGAGCTGGTTCTTGACCTCGGCGCCGAGGTCATCGTGATGGACCGCGCTGCCGTGACCGTTGAAGGCGCGAAAACCAATTGATTCATGGGCAATTTCGTTCCCGTCTCTGACGCAGTCCAATTTATCTTGAATTCATAGGGAGTCGTGCGCTGAGATCTGGACGCCGTGGCGCAACGTCGAATCGACAAAGTGGAAAGAACGAGGAGGTTTCGCGATGGATATGGAAGAGATGATTCTCATCAGCGTGGACGACCACGTCATTGAGCCGGCGGAGATGTTCGTCCACCACGTTCCTTCGAAGTATCTGGATAGTGCGCCTCGTGTTGTGCGCAAAGAAGATGGCAGCGATGTCTGGATCTATGAGGGAATCGAGGTGCCCAATCTCGCGCTGAACGCTGTGGCGGGGCGTCCACCCGAGGAGTATGGGTTCGAGCCCACAGCGTATGAAGAGATCCGCCAGGGTTGTTACGACTCGTCGGCCCGCATCCGGGACATGGATGCCAACGGCGTACTGGCTTCGATGAACTTCCCGTCTATGGCAGGTTTCTGTGGACAACTTTTCGGCCGCGCACGAGACAAAGACATGGCGCTGGTCATGCTGCGCGCCTATAACGACTGGCATATTGATGAGTGGGCCGGGAGCCACCCCGGCCGGTTCATCCCGCTTGCATTGCCGGGGCTATGGGATCCCCAAGTCGCCGCAGATGAAGTGAGACGCGTAGCACAGAAGGGGTGCCGCGCTGTGACATTCTCGGAGAATCCTACAAAACTGGGATTTCCGAGTTTCCACAGCGAGTATTGGGATCCGTTCTGGCGGGCCTGCTGCGACGAAGCAGTCGTCGTGACGCTGCATATCGGGTCATCGTCGACGCTTGCGCTACCATCGCCCGACAGCCCAATTGATACGGTGCTTACACTTGGCGCCATGAACGTCCAGATGACGACGGCTGACCTCATTTGGTCACGCGTCATCAGGGGCTTTCCGGAGCTCCGCTTCTCGCTGTCGGAAGGAGGGATCGGGTGGATACCGTACATGCTGGAACGGTTGGACTACGTGTATCGCCACCACAAGGCGTGGACAGGCGCAGATTTAGGCGGCCAGCTCCCGTCCGAGGTGTTCCGCGAGCGATTCAATACCTGTTTCATTGACGACCGTGTCGGAGTGCTGCTGCGTGAAGAAATTGGTCTAGACACGATTACATGGGAATGCGACTATCCCCATTCTGATTCGACGTGGCCGCATTCACCAGAAGTACTCTATGAATACTTGGGCGAACTCGATGATGATGAGATCAATAAGATTACTCATCGTAACGCGATGCGGCACTACCACTTCGACCCGTTTTTGCAGCGTTCACCCGACGAGTGCACCGTCGGCGCACTGCGCGCACGCGCGGGCGATGTTGACGTAACGACAGTGTCCTCTGCGCGATCTCGGTCCAGAGACGCAAGCAGTGCCGGCATTCTGAGTGCGATGTCAGCCCTGGGGAACGCCGGAGGCTGAAGTATCCACTGGCTGAATGAGGCGCAATCTCGAGCCCAGTGCAGCGACGACGTGACACTCACGTCGAGTTGCCGGAAACCGGATTCTGTGGAGGTGCAGTATGGACATTTTGGGACACGATTCGGTCATTATTGGCGTGCTGTTCGATCTGGTCTTCCCACCGCCTGACCACTGGGATCCGCAGAAAGATGTGATCGACGGCATGACCCTCGCAATAGATGAAGGAGTCGATCAGGGCTTACTGGATCGCCCGATCGAGTTCGTGCGCAGGGATGTCAATGGCTTACCGCGGGGTCGGTCGAAAAATGTCGTCGACGCATGGAAGGAACTCGCCGACGCCGGAGCTATCCTCATCTTCGGGCCAATGATCACTGAGAATGCGGTCGTGTTACGCGAGCACGTCGAGAGCTCGGGTCATATCCCGACGCTTTCATGGTGCGGTTCTGAGGATTTCCTCGGGGAGTGGTGTTTTGAGTTGTCAGACGGATCGTTGAGCGAGGAACCGTTTTACATTGCGAATATGATTGCCGGCTCGGGTTACCGCCGAGTTGGGGTCTGTTACGAGCGATCAGCGATTGGGACCGGGTACCTGTCCTATTTTCGTCAGGCGTGCGACGTGCACGGACTGGAGATTGTCGCCACGGCACCGATCGCCCAAACTGTTGCGGACTCTACCGGTGCTGTTACAACGCTGAAGGCCAGCAACTGCGACGCAATCGTCCACCTCGGCTTTGGCTTCGGCCTTATCCGCTTCAATGAAGCACTCGAGAAGGCTGAGTGGGACCCACCCCGTTTTATGTCTACCGCATGGGAAGGTGGCTTCCTCAGCAATGAAATCTTCGCTTCGTCTAAGGGCTGGATCGGGCTTGAACACTACGACGAAGGAAATCCAGTCGGCCAAGCAGTACTCGACCGCTTCGATGCGCGCTATGGGCGCCGCCCCGAATATGCATACCCGCTTTACGGATTCGATGTCGGGAATGTCATTGTCCACGCATTGGCGTACGCAGAACCACTGTCTCCGGCGGGCGTGCTTCGCGGATTGGAACGCGTGAAGTTCCTGGAAGCCGCGAGCGGCAGCGCCGGTACGCGAATCTCATACGGCAAATGGAAGCGCAATGGCTGGCACGGCCCCGGTTACATGACGGCGAGAGAGGTTGCACCGGACCTGAAAAGCACTATCCTCCGCGGACGCTACGACGGACCGGTGGTCTGAGATGGCGACCGGGACTGCGCGATACCGCTTCGGAGTACACCTCAGCGGTGTCATGGACGCTGACGGGGTGAACTCATTCGTTACCCAAGCCGAGGGTATGGGATACGACACCGTCACGGTCGCCGATCACATTCGAGCGGAACAGATGTCGACCGTACCGCTCATTACTGCGGCTGCAATGGCCAGCACGAGACTCAAGGTCGGTGCTCTCGTCTTCGGCAACGACTACCGGCACCCAGCGATGCTGGCTCGAGAGCTCGCTACCCTCGACGTCCTCAGCGGTGGCCGGGTCCTTGCCGGGATCGGCGCTGGATGGTTGGCCAGCGACTATACGACTGCTGGAATCCCACTCGACCGCCCAGGCGTCCGTATCGACAGACTCACCGAAGCAATCGCAGTTCTGAAAGGATTGTGGCAGAACGACACGTTCTCGTTTGCGGGTAAGCACTACACCCTAAACGACTGCGAGAGCACACCACGGCCAGTCCAGCGTCCGCACCCAAAGCTCCTGATAGGAGCCGGGGGCGATCGCATGCTCAAGCTCGCTGCTCGTGAAGCGGACATCATCAATCTGACGGTCAACCAACGCGCGGGCACCCCTGAACAACCCGTACTCAATCGGGACGCCGCAAATTCGGACCCGGAGCAGTTCGACGCACGAGTTCAGACAGTCAAGGACGCTGCCGGAACCCGATTTGCAACGCTCGAACTCAGTAGCTATGCCTATAATGTGATCGTCACCGACGATAGAGATCGATATCTCGACGCCACCGCGGAAGCCATGGGGGTTTCCCGCGAATGGGTTCTTTCCTGTCCCATGATCTTGATCGGCACAATCGCTGAAATCCGCGCTGACATCGAAGCGAAGCGCGATCGCTACGGCATCACCTACTGGATCTTCCCAGGTGGACAAATGGAACAGCTCGCACCTATCGTGGCTGAACTCGCTTCCGCCGGAGCGTCGATATGACGGACCGTCAACGCGTCGCCGATGCATGGGAGATCGTCCAACTGGCAAACCTGTATTGTCAGCATGCAGACGCCGGCCGGTTCGATGAGCTAAGTGAACTGTTCGCGCCTGATGGCATCTGGGACGGCACCGGAGTTCTGCTCGGGAAGCACCAAGGCCGGGAAGAAATCGCGAACTTCATGCGGGGACTCGGCATCGGGGCCGTTGTCGGCAGCTGTCACCTGAGCTCAAACCATGTCGTCAACTTCGACAGCGTCGACCGTGCCGTCGGCTCCGTTTACACCACTAGCGAAACACGGCTTCGCAACGGCAGCGTGCGGCTCGCTTTCAACGTCGTCCATGACGAGTACGTCTGGACTGGCCAACAGTGGCGGTTCTCGTCTCGGCAGATCGAGTTCTTGATGCCAGCACGGATGATTCCGGACGACGCTCCGCTACTGACCGAGGCGGACAGCAAGCGTGACTAGCGGACGGAACTCGGACGGCCCGAGTGTCCGGTGCGAGCGTCCGGTGTACGAAGACAAGAACGGTCCGCTGTGAAAGACAGCGGGAATGGAGGATCAGCGATGTCAATGTCGGAGTGCCCCATGACGGATCTAGCGGATCCGGAACTGGCCCGCAACCCCCACCCCGTCTATCACCAGCTGCGCGGGCACGCCGGCGTCACCCGGGCAGAGTTAGGCCGAGCCGGCGGGGACCTCGTGGTTCTCAGCCGCTACAGCGACGTTTCCGAGGCCCTCCATTCGCCCGGTGCGTTCTCCTCGCGCGCCGGTATGTTGGGCCAAGACCGCCCGGTCATCCCTGTCGAGATCGACGCGCCGGCTCATGCGCGCTATCGGCGCCTGCTGGACCCCCTCTTCTCGGCGCGCGCACTGGCTCCGCGCGAGACCGAGATGCGGCAGTTCGCAGCGAATCTCCTGGGCCCGTTGGCCGACCGGGGTGCATGCGACCTCCACGCCGAGTTCACGGTTCCCTTTCCGTGCGTCACGTTCCTTCGTCTGGTCGGCTTCCCGGTCAGTGACCTCGACCTCCTGCTTCGGTGGAAGTACTCGATGATCCAGCCCCAGCACGCGGCCGGTACAGACGATCCCGAAGTCCTGGCAGCCCTCCTACGGGATACGGGCGCGGAGATCCGCTCGTACTTCGATGAACTAGCGGAGGAGCGGACACGACGTCCGGAGAACGACCTGATGACGCACTTGCTGCAAGCGGAGGCCGACGGAGATCGGCTGACGCGCGAGGAAGTGCTGGACATCTGCATCCTTCAGCTGACGGCGGGCCTCGACACAGTGACCGCGAGCATCGACTGCAGCGTCGCCTATCTGGCTGCCCACCCCGACGCCCGCGAGGCCTTGGTGGCGGATCCGTCGCTGGTGCCGAAGGCAGTCGAGGAGTTCTTGCGGCGAGAGACGCCAGTGTCGTCCGTCTTCAGGCGCACGACCACCGACGTCGTCATCGCCGGCGACACCGTACCGTCGGGCTCTCTTATAGCGATCATGCTCGGCGCTGCGAACACGGACGGGGACGAGTTCCCCAACGGCGACGATGTGATCTTCGAGCGTGGCAAGACTCGCCATCTCGCATTTGGCGGCGGCACACATCGCTGCCTCGGTTCGCACCTCGCCCGGATGGAGCTACGCATCGCGATCGAGGAGCTCCATCGGCACATTCCACGGTACGCCCTGGCCGAGGGAGCAGAGCTCGTCTACCTCCCGGTCATCAGGTCACTCGCTGCCTTGCCTGTGGTGTGGTGAGCCCTGCAGCGCGATACGGAGGCGCGAGATGAGAGTTGTGATCGACACCGAACGCTGCACGGGCCACGGCCGTTGTTACTCGCTGGCGCCGAGTGTCTTCGCCGACGACGATCGGGGCTACGGCGCGAGCATCGGCGACGGCACCATCGCCGCCGCCCAGCTCGCCGATGCCCGCCGGGCCGTCTTCGCCTGCCCGGAGCGCGCCGTCACAATCGAGGGGGAACCGGGTTGAGCCACGGGTTTCACCGCTCGAGCGCGGCGACGTCGGCCACGGGCCGGCGCCGCACCCGACCGTGGTGCCCGGCTGGCGACCCCCACCGCCACGAGCACGGCCAGCAGGCAGTCGTCGGGGACGCGGACGGCGTCACGCAGCTCGGCTTTGGCACCGGCGGGCCATCCCGTCACCGCGCCGAGTGCGCACGCCTGGGCGGCCAGCGGGAAGTTCCGCATCGCCGGACAGATCGATCCGCCCTGCAGCAGCGGCTACACGCAGAACAACACCGCGCTTGGCACACCTTCCCCGTCGACATCGAGTCGAAAAGTACGAGTGCGTCACGAGCGCGGCGCGACGTGCTCGCCGCGATGGAGCAACAAAGGGGATGGAAATGACCGAGACGCCGACATTCACCGGCGAGGTCCGCATGCTCATCGACGGCGAGCTGGTCGAGGCGGACTCCGGCAAGCAGTTCGACAACATCAACCCGGCGAACGAAGAGGTCCTCGGTCACGTCGCGGACGCGTCGGACGCCGAGATGCGGCGCGCCATCGCCGCCGCTCGGCGGGCATTCGACGAAAGCGACTGGTCGACCAATCGGGCGCTGCGCAAGCGCTGTCTTGGACAGCTGCAGGAGGCGCTCGAGGCCGAGCGGGAGGAGCTGCGCGAGGAGCTCATCGCCGAGGCCGGCGCGCCCCGTTCGTTGACGTACACGGCCCAGCTCGATGCACCGCTCGAGGACGGGCTGCGCTACCCGGCGAAGATGATCGACGAGTTCCCCTGGGAGCGCGACCTGCCCAACGGGACGCTGTTCGGCATGAACAGTCAACGGCAGGTCTGGAAGGAGCCGATGGGCGTCGTCGGCGCCATCGTGCCGTGGAACTATCCGTTCGAGGTCACGATCAACAAGATCGGCCAGATTCTTGCCACCGGGAACACGACGGTGCTCAAGCCCGCGCCCGACACGCCGTGGAACGCCACTCGCCTCGGCCGGCTCGTCGCCGAGAAGACAGACATCCCCCCGGGCGTATTCAACGTGGTCACGTCGTCGGACCATCTCGTCGGCGAGGAGCTCACGTTGTCGCCACTCGTCGACATGGTCTCGTTCACCGGCTCGACGGTGGTCGGCAAGCGGATCATGGAGAAGGGCGCTGCGACGCTGAAGCGCGTTTTCCTCGAGCTCGGGGGCAAGTCGGCGATGATCGTCCTCGACGACGCCGACTTCCCGAGCGTCGTGCCTGCCGGGTCGATGGTGTGCATGCACGCCGGTCAGGGCTGTGGCATGCAGACCCGGATGCTCTTGCCGCGGTCGCGCTACGACGAAGGCGTCGAGCTCATCACCCAGGGGATGAGCATGATCCCGTACGGCGATCCCAACGACCCCGACGTGATGATGGGCCCCCTCATCAGTGCAAAGCAGCGCGACCGCGTTCTCGGCTACATCGCCAAGGGTGAGGAGGAAGGGGCCAAGCTCGTGCTCGGCGGCGGCCGTCCGCCGAACAACTTCCCCAAGGGCTACTGGGTCGAGCCGACATTGTTCGTCGACGTCAACAATTCGATGACCATCGCCCAGGAGGAGATCTTCGGGCCAGTCCTGTGCGTGATCCCTTACGACGACGACGAGGACGCGGTGCGGATCGCCAACGACAGTGGTTACGGCCTGTCCGGCGGGGTGTTCTCGTCGAACGAGGCCCGGGCCACCGCGATCGCCCGCCGCATCCGCACCGGGTCGATTGGCATCAACGGCGGGTTGTCGTACGGCGCCGACTCGCCGTTCGGCGGCTACAAGGCCAGCGGCATCGGTCGCCAGAACGGCATCGAGGGCTTCGAGCAGTACGTCGAGACCAAGGCCGTCGCCTGGCTGCGCCCCTGACCCCTCGTACCCTGAAGTCACAGATGACATGCATCGGGTGGTTGCGATCACCGGATGCTGAGGAAGCCGCCCCCTGCGGCCAGTAGAAGACCTCCTCAGCTCAGACGCATGATGCGTTGATCGGACACGTGTCGCGGGAGCATGAGGAGGTCCCGATGACCATCGTAGGCGGCTTAGACATCCACCGGAAGCAGCTGACGTTCGACTACGCCGACACGGAGACCGGCGAGGTGAAGACCGGGCGGATCGCGCCGGCGGACCGGGCACACCTGGCCGAGTGGCTGCGCGGACGGTTCGCCGGGCAGGACGAGATCACCTTCGCGGTCGAGGCGTGCACCGGCTGGCGGTACGTCACCGAGGAACTCGCCAAGGCCGGGGTGTGTGTGCTGCTGGCCGAGCCGGCGGACACCGCCGCCGCCCGCGGTCGCAAGAAGCGCGCGAAGACGGACCGGGCCGACGCCCGCCTGCTGCGCGAGCTCGTCGCAGAGGAGCGCGTCCCGACCTGCTGGGTCCCGCCCGCGCGGCTACTCGAGGACCGGGCGCTGCTCGAGCTCTACCACGACCTGCGCCGCGAGCACACCGCCTGGATCCAGCGGGTGCACGCCGTGCTGTTCCACCAGGGCGCCGAGCACCTCGGCACCGGCGGGGTGAGCACCGCCGAGGGCCGGGCCCGGCTCGCGCAGCTCGTCGCCACGCAGCTCTCCCCGGCCGGGCAGGTCCAGGTCACCACCGCGCTGCGGATGCTCGAGGCCTGCGAGGAGCAGCTCGCCGCGATCCGCCGGCGGATCGACGCGGAGGCCCGCTACCTGCGCGGCCCGCGACTGCTCGCCGAGAAGATCTACGGCGTCAGCTCGGTGACGGCGCTGGCGCTGACCTGCTGGCTCGGCGGCGCCGACCGGTTCCGTTCGTCGCGCCAGGCGGTCCGCTTCACCGGCCTCGACGTGACGGTCCACTCCTCCGACGCCAAGCGCTCCCCAGGCCACCTCTCCCGGCAGGGCCCGCCGGTCCTGCGCTGGTGCCTTTACGAGGCCGGCAAGACCCACGCGCGCAAGACCGCCCCCGACCACGCCTACTACGCGCAGGTCCAGGAGCGCCTCGACGGCAAGCGGGCCGCCCTCGCGGAGGCCAGGAAGATCACCCGGCAGGCGTGCCACCTGCTCGCGGACCTCGGCGACGACGCGTCCGCGCCGGCCGTGCCCCACCCGCGCCGGCCCGTCCGGCAGCTCGCCGCGACCTGACCCGCCGCCCCGACCCCCGGACCGTCACGGCCCCCGGCCGGTGGACGTGGTCGGACAGGCCACGATCACCAGATGGGGCTTGACCAAGCCGCGGCCAGCTCCCGCCAAGGCCCTGTCACGCCGCCGCCCCGTCACACGGGGCCACCGCGGACGGCCTCCACAGACTGAGCGGCCGCACCCCCGCTGGCGGGGGGCAACCAATCCATCATCATGTCGCCGGGCCCGACCGGGTCCGAGCACCGAGGTAAGGCTGGCTGCCCCCGACCACGCACCACCAGGCCCACGCCGATGGCCCGGGACAACCCCGCATGCCCACGGAGGAACCCACACACCTGGTCGCTACGTCTCCAGTCCGTACCCCCGCCCCCGTACCCGGTGATCATCCGCTTCCGGGTGGGTACGTCAAGGGCGCCTACGGCGTCGCTGACGCGAGCGCTACGCGCCCCTTGACCCATCCACCCGTCCGCGGGAATCGGCACCTGCGGGGGCAGGAGGACAGCGCCGTGCGCCTTCGGCGTTGGAGCAAACCGTTCCAATGTGGGACGAAGTGGTCGCTTGACGCGCGGGGCCGATGCAGGTAAGGGGCCTCCTCGTCCAGTGACGATGGCAACAACCCCCGGCCTACCCGGGGGCCGTCACCAAGGAGCGGAGGCCCCGCCCCTTCATCGCATCAGAGAGCCAGGGCGAGTTCGGTGAACACTGCTGCGAGTCGGCGATGGGGTTCGGCGTCGACGCCGAGTTCGTAGTGGCCGCGGCGGAGTTCTGAACGAAGGCATGCCCGGAACCGATCACCTGGGCGGAGCGTAGCCGTTTGAGCCCTCGCATCGGCCGCAGCCGTGCCTTCAACCGGCCGTGATCGACTTCGACCTTGTTGTTCGCGTACCGAGCATCCACGTGGTGGGCGGCGGGGAGCAGTTCGTCGAGAACCCGCGGGTAGGCAGCGGCCCGGTCGGTGGTCACCTCGGCCGGGCGGCGGCCGGCGCGCTGCTTGGAGCGGCGGTGGCGGTCAAGCTCTACCCGGTTCTGCTGCTCCCGGCGGCAGCCGGGAGGGGGCGCGGTTGCCGGCCCGTCAGCCTGCTGGGCGCGGCTGGCGCTGTCATCGGGCTGGCCTATCTCCCGCACGTCCTGGCAGTAGGAAGTTCTCGGCTTCCTCCCGCAGTATCTGAACGTCGAGGGATACGACCAGGGCAGCTGGTTTCTGCTGCTCGCCGGGCTCGGCATTCACGGAAGCGCCGCCAAGGCCGTCGCGGTCGGTGTGCTCGCCGCGGTCACGGCCGCGGTGCTGCGCTCCGATCCGCGTCGTGTACCGGCCGAACGAGCCGCGCTGTGGCTCGTCGGCGCCGCCTTCCTGACAGCCACTCCCGCCCAACCCTGGTACGGCGTCCTGCTGGCCGTCCTCGCCGTCGTCGCCGGCCGGCTGGAATGGCTCGCCGTGGCCGAGGCCCCCTATCCCCTGTACATCTCCCTGTTCACCAACATGCCCGGCGACGCCTGGACGCTACGGGTCGGCTCCTACGCCATCGCCGCCGTCATCGTGCTCGCCGCCGCCCTCGCCCGGTCCATCCGGCACGGAACACCGCAAGCGGCCCAAGCCCGGCCGGTCTGTTCTTGAGACCCCCGGCTCAGCGGTCACGTTGGTCGCGGAAGGTGGCGCGGAGCCGGTCGTACAGGCCGGTCGGCGGATTGTCCTGGCGGAGAGAGCTGGTGCGCCGGACGACCTCGAGGAGCTGATCTAGGTAGGTGGCGCAGCCGCGGCAGGAGGCGAGGTGCGTGACGACTCGGGCGCGCACCTCGGCTGGAAGGGCACCGTCGAGGTAGTCGCTGAGGAGTTCGACGACCTGCCGGCAGGTTGTCCGGGGCTCCCCAGCAGCACGGTCAGTCTGCAGTGGGATGGTCACATTGGGGTCGTGCGGGGATAGTCGCATTAGCCGATCTGCCGGAGAAGGCTTGACGCGGACACCAGAAGATCAGGACGGAGAGCAGGCCGGCGACGACGAGCGCCGTGCAGGCCGGGATTCGCGCCATGGGTACGAGGCTGACCGGCAGCGGGCTGCGAGGGCTGCGAGGGCGAACAAACCACCTGAAGAGAGGTGGCTCATGGCCTGGTACCTCCGATCGTGGGACCAGTGGGATCATCGGAGCCACCGGTCAGGTGATAGTGGCGGCAGCGACCGGCACCCCGAAGGCTCGGCACCAGATCAACACGGTGAACGGGCGGTGCGCGGCAATGGCGGCGGCATCCCCCGCTGGCACCGGGTAGTTCTGCGTGCCGCGGTTGCCGCGCAGCGTGCCGAGCCTGATCCCGCCGTCAGGGCTGGTCGCGTCAGCCCGGCCGACCAAGTAGACGTGGTAGTCCGGGCCGGCCTCGACATCGAGCGACTCGAACCGCACCAGGAAGGACCCGTCGCCGGAGGGGGATGAGCCGGCGGTGACGAGCAGTACGGTGCCGGTGGCGTCATGGTCGATGCCGTGCAGGGACGACCTCGCGGCCGCGGACGGCGCCGGCGGTGTGGCCGGGACGGCGGTGCTACCGGCGGTCCCTGCGGCCGCCGCGGGCACGACTGTGGGAAACGGGTCCGCTACCGTGACGTTGCGGAAGGAAGGCGCGACGGCGAGCACGA
>Ga0207712_10001046_pt1 | contig 19533 bp, 16 predicted proteins | sample KBSS44metaG_FD_184402 | JGI IMG/M metagenome (GOLD analysis project Ga0207712, IMG submission 184402) | Switchgrass rhizosphere microbial communities from Kellogg Biological Station, Michigan, USA - KBS S4-4 metaG (SPAdes) (version 2) | ecosystem: Host-associated > Plants > Roots > Rhizosphere... | reverse complement strand
GGTCACCCTGATCGGGGCCACCACTGAAAACCCAAGCTTCGAACTGAACGGCTCGCTGCTAAGCCGCTGCACGGTCTATGTCCTCCAGCCGCTCACGCCGGCGGCCATTTTCACGGTGCTCCAGCGAACGCTGGAAGATTCCGAGCGGGGACTGGGGCAGCTCGACCTCAAGGTCCCGGACGACGCGCTCGAACTGCTGGCGGAGCAGGCGGACGGTGACGCGCGCCGGGCGCTGGCGGCGTTGGAGCTGGCCGCTCAGCAGGCTGGACCTCGAGGAACCATCAGCCGAGAAGCGATGGCCGAAGCGCTCGCCCGCCGGATCGCGGTGTACGACAAGGGTCGGGAAGAGCATTTCAACATGCTCTCCGCGTACCACAAGTCTCTCAGGGGAAGCGATCCGCAGGGTGCGTTGTACTGGATGGCCCGCATGCTGGAGGGTGGGGAAGACCCCATGACGATCTTCCGGAGGGCGGTCGCCATGGCAGCGGAAGACGTCGGCCTGGCGGACCCCGATGCTCTTCGGCTCGCGATCGCGGCGCGGGACGCCTACCACATGCTGGGAGCGCCTGAGGGATACCTGCCCTTGGCCGAGATGACCATCTACCTCGCCACGGCGCCGAAATCCAACCGGACCGTAGTGGCACTCCAGGCCGCCCTCGATGCAGCGCGGGAAACTCCTGCGGCACCGGTCCCGATGCACATTCGCAACGCGCCGACCGGCCTGATGAAGCAGTTAGGGTATGGGGCCGGCTATCAGTACGCCCACGATTCACCGACCGGGTTCATCCCCCAGGAGTACCTTCCAGACGTCCTGAAGGGCCGGCTGTTCTACGAGCCGCATTCGGTAGGATTCGAGAAGCGGATCAGGGAGCGGATGGATTACTGGGACCAGCAGCGGGAGCGCGATGCCAGCATTCTCAAAAGAGGAGGGGAACCAGAGCGATGAGACCGGGAATTATCTTCAGGCTGACCCTCATCACGCTGCTGGTCGCTGCTTGCGGCGGTAGCGGGGTTTCTCCGTCCAATTTTCTTCAACCTCAGGTCAATCTCCGCCAGGTCAAGCTCCGCTCCGCGGGAATCACCGGCGGTACCCTGGATGCTCAGCTTGCCATTGCCAACCCGAATCACCTCGAGGTGAAGGGCGCCAAGATCGCGGCAGGCCTCGATCTCTCGGGCCAGCACTTCGGTGACCTTGTCACCTCCGATGGCTTCATCCTGACGAAGGAAGACACTACGCTCATCACGCTCCCATTGACCTTCAAGTGGGCCGACCTGGCCTCGGCGGCCAAGAACATCCTTGGCTATGGGGAGGTGAATTACCACCTGGCAGGAACCATGTCGGTGACGACGCCAGTGACGATCGACGTGCCCTTCACCAAGGACGGGACGGTTTCGGTGGTTCAATGATCGAGATCCAGGCGCCGATCGAGCGCGCCATTCTGGTGGGTGCCCCGCGGAAGGGCTCACCGGATGCGCAGAACGTCACCGAACATCTGGATGAGCTGGCACGCCTCGCCGATACGGCGGGCGCTGACGTCGTGGGCCGGCTGACTCAGCAGGTTCCCTCTCCCCATCCGGCAACGCTGATCGGAGAAGGCAAGGTCGAGGAGTTGCGTGCCCTGGTCGAGGACCGGGGTGCGACGCTGGTGATCTTCGACGAAGAGCTCTCGCCGGTGCAGGGTGCCAACCTGGAGCGGGAGCTTTCCCGGCGGGTCATGGACCGGGCCGAGCTCATCCTCGACATCTTCTCGACCCGGGCACGTTCGCATGAGGCCAAGCTGCAGGTGGAGCTGGCTCAGCTCGAGTATCTCCTGCCTCGCCTCACGCGGATGTGGACTCACCTTTCGCGTATTCGAGGTGGTATCGGACTCCGCGGTCCCGGCGAAACCCAGCTGGAAACCGACCGCCGGATCATCCGGCGCAAGATCCAGAGTCTCCGCGCCAAGCTTCGCGAGGTCGAACGGCACCGGGCGGTGCTGCGCGCGGGTCGCCAGCCGCTTCTGAACGCTGCTCTCGTGGGCTACACCAATGCGGGCAAGTCGAGCATTCTCCGGATGCTGACCGGCGAGAACGAGATCTTCGTGGAGGACCGGCTCTTTGCGACGCTCGATACCCTCACTCGTGAGGTGGATCTCGGAGCGGGATCAAGGGCGCGGGTCTCCGACACTGTAGGCTTCATCCGAAAATTGCCCCACCACCTGGTCGCCAGCTTCCGTGCCACACTCGAAGAGGTCCGAGAGGCCGATGTACTGCTCCACGTGGTTGACGCCAGTCATCCGGGATGGGATGAGCAGTATCGGATCGTCGAACAGGTGCTCGTCGAGATCGGCATCGAGGACCGTCCGGTAGTACCGGTGTTCAACAAGATGGATTCGGTGCGGGACCCGGCCGCGCTCACGACCAGGGTGAAGGAGTTGTATCCGGACGCTGTCCTGACCAGCACGATGCGCATCGATGGGCTCGAGCCTCTGAAGGCTGCGCTACGCGCCCGGGAGCAGGAAGTCCGGCCGGCAGTGACGGTGCGGTTGCCGATGTCCGACGGAGCCCGGCTGGCGGCGTTATACCGTCATGGCGAAGTGCTGGGCCTTGCTGCCTCGGGGGACCAGAACGAGATCACGGTGCGACTCGATGGATGGCGGGTGGAGCAACTGCGGAAGGAAGGGGTGGAGGTGGTGGCGAGCCGTCCCCGGCGACTCCGGGCGGGAGCGGAGTAGAAGGAGGAGGAGTAAGAAGGACTGAGGACTGAGGGTGGTCTGAAGTCGAAAGTCAGGAGTCTACAGACTCATGACTTATGACTCACGACTTCCACAGTCCTCAGTCCTTCTCTCTCTCCTACTCGGCCTTGGCGCTCAGCACCTGCTCCAACAGCAGCCAACGGTTCATCCCCGCAAACTTCTGGTGCATCCTGGTCATGGGCGGCCCGCCGGCGGCGGCGTCTTCCTCGAGCTGTAGATCGGCCAGGGCATCGAGACCTTGAGTCAGGAACTTGCGCAGTCCCTTCTCCAGGGCGAGCCCGGCCGTCCGGAAGTTGAAGAGGGTAGAGAACTGGAGCGTGAAGCCCAGATCTGCCAGCTGCTGGTTGGTGATCAGGGTGCCCGTCTGCTTCGCTTTTCCGAAATAGAGTGACGGCGAAAGGTTGAAGCCCAGCATCTGATCCGGGTAGTACTTGTGCACGCCTTCGCTGAACGCCTGGGGCTGGTCCAGCTCCGTGTTATTGAACTCCGGCCAAACAACGTCGCAGCCCAGCTCCGCCGCCTCCCAAGCATCCTCCACCGCCATTTGAACCCCGCCCGACGACTGGCCAGGGAGCGCACCGTCGATCGAGTCGGTGCGCGCAATGATGACGAGATCGATGCCGGTGGCCTGGCAGGCGGCCCTGATGGCCTTGAGCTTGGCGATCCAGTCGGCGCGAGGGACCAGCACCTTCTCCCGTTTCGCCTTTCCGACGTTGACGATGTGGCCGCAGGTGCGATTGGCGGGGTCCTGGTTTTCCAGGTGCACACCGGCCGCGCGGGCCCGGATGAGTTCCGTGGCGAGCGAGAAGGTCTGAGTCGGCCCGCCGAATCCGGCTTCCATGTCCACGAACATCGGCGGCACGGACAACAGCTCGCGGCCTTCGGTGTCGTAGTAGTGGGTGTGGCGCGCCCCTTCGATCCCCTTCCACATCTCCTGAACCAATTCCACCATCTGGTGGGAGTGGTACACGCCGATGTCGGGGAACATGTTTTTGGTGGCGGCGAGCTGCCAACCGCTTCCATAGAGCGCCTTGAAGCCCAACCGGGTCATCAGGGCCGCCGTGTATGCGTCGTAAGCGCCGGCGGTGTGGACGTACGATTTGCGGGCGCGAGCCTCGTGTAACAGCCGCCGCAGTTTGGCACTGGGCTGCTCCTGCTCGGGCGGAGCCAGCAACCGCGCCACCTCGGCCTTGGGGTAGACGGCGTTCTTGTTGGCTGGGGGTGTCGCAGTAGCCATGGACTCTCTCCCTCGGAAGACTCGACGATGAGGCCGTCAGACTTGGGTACGCCCGTTGAGCCAGAAGCGTGCCCGAACAGGCCCACCTCTTGCCACAGCCCCAGTATACGGCCGGATCGGGGCTGCCGAACGGCATGTTATAATTATCAAATGTGAAATATTTCACAAGAGGCCACCCGCCCCGGGCGGGCTCATTGGCTCCGCCTCCCCCGAAGAGGCAGTGCGGACCAGGATCGCGGACTGGTGGAAGCCGTTGGCACTAGGCTAGTTTCACCGACTTGGCCTCGCTTGGGGGTTGGCCGGTCATTCACCGAGGAAACGAAAGCCATGGCAGGCAGTCTGGAACAGCTACGGAATTTGGTGGCCAGCGGGAAGGCGGTCACCGGGATCATCGGTCAGGGGTACGTCGGTCTCCCCCTGGCGGTCGAGTTCGCCCGGAGCGGGTTCCGGACCATTGGCTTTGATATCAGCAGCGCAGTTGTAGACGGGATCAACGCCGGGAAGAGCCACGTCGAGGACGTGTCCGGCGAGGTGCTCGGCGGATTCGTGAAGAAAGGCTTGATCGCGGCGACCACCGACTTCTCCCGGCTGGCCGAGTGCGATGCCATCTCGATCTGTGTCCCCACTCCGCTCAACAAGACCAAGGATCCCGACCTCTCCTACGTAGTCAGCGCCGCCGAGGCCGTACGCCGGAGCCTGCGCCCCGGTCAGCTCATCATTCTGGAGAGCACCACATATCCGGGCACTACCCGAGAAGTTGTCCTCCCGATCCTGGAGCAGTCCGGGCTAGAAGTCGGTAAGGATTTCGCGCTGTGTTTCAGCCCCGAGCGGGTAGATCCGGGCAACCCAACGTGGCAGACACGCAACACTCCAAAGGTGATCGGCGGCATCACTCCGCTCTGTGGCGAGCTGGGGCTCGCGTTCTATCGCCGGGTGTTCGACACGATGGTGCCGGTCGAGAGTCCCGAGGCCGCCGAGTTGGTCAAGGTCTACGAGAACACGTTCCGGCTGATCAACATCGCCCTGGTCAACGAGCTTGCGCAGGCGTGCGACCGGCTGGGACTCGATGTATGGGGCGTGATCGATGCGGCCGCGACCAAGCCGTTCGGTTTCATGAAATTCACTCCGGGTCCCGGTCTGGGTGGTCACTGCATCCCGCTCGATCCGCATTACCTGTCATGGAAGATGCGCACCCTGTCTTTCAAGACCCGAATGATCGAGCTGGCCAGCGAGATCAACGCCGAGATGCCGGCTTATGTCGTGCGCAAGGTGTCCGACGCGCTCAATGACCGCGAGACCTCGCTCAAGGGCAGCAAGGTGCTGATCCTCGGCGTGGCTTACAAGAAGAACATCGGTGACCTGCGGGAAAGCCCGGCGCTGGACATCATCCGGCTGCTCCAGGAGAAGGGCGCCAAGGTGAGCTATCACGATCCGTACGTTCCGATGATCGAGGACGACGGACATACTCCGCTCAAGGAGCTTCCGATGCGGAGCGTTTCGCTCACCGATCAGGCGCTGCAATCGGTTGACCTGGCCTTGATCGTGACCGATCACAAGGACGTGGACTACGGCCGGGTGCTGGCGCTCGCTCCGCTGGTGGTAGACACCCGGGGCGTGCTGCGGACCAATGGACACGGCAAACTGGTGGGGCTTTCGGGAACGCCGAGCGCGAAACTCTGGTGAGCGCAGCAGGCATGGCGGAGGACAATACCCGGGTCTCGGGTTCGGTTCGCTAGAGGCGCTGCAGGCGGAGTCGAGCGCGGATGCGGCTTGATTGAGTGGCCCGGTGGATACTCTCTCGCCTGGCACTCGGGGTTCAGACTCTTGCCTCTCGACTAGATCAGGTCCGCTGCGAAAGACCGATTCCAAAATCAGCCACCGATTCATCCCGGCAAACTTCTGGTGCATCTTGGTGTTGGGATACCCCACCCGCCGCGGCGTCTTCCTCGATTTGCAGGTCGGCCAGCGCTTCCAGCCCCTTCGCCTTGAACTTCTGCAGGCCTTTTTCCAGCGCCAGTCCCGCCGTGTTGAAGTTGAACTGAATGGAGAACTGCAGTGTGTACCCGAGGTCGGCCAGTTCCGTGGCAGGGCAAAGGTCTGGGTGGGTCCACCGAACCCGGCCTCCATGTCGAATCGTTGATTGGAAGCGCGTCACCAGTCAATTAGCCGTCCGTGCCACTCGAGTAATTCACGCACGGTCTGAATTTCCGTCTCGACCTCAGGGGGTTGGGAATGTCGATCCGAAAAGCATACACATTCGCTAGTCGCCTCTTGTTAGGTGTTGGTTTGCTCCTGAGTCTTGCTGCGCCGCTGAGGGCCCAGGTGCCGATAGATACCTCCGACGCCGGCTTGGCGGCATACGCACTGAAGGCCTGGGAAACGGTTGGTCGAGCCTCGGTGTCTGAACAGTCGGGTCTACGCTGGGACTCGGGTCACGGTTGGAGCCTCGTGCCTGACTGGCCTGGGGAGGATGACGCTGCTGCTAAGGCCTATTTCGTGGAACCGCCGATGCGAGCGATGCTTGCCCTGGCCTCGGCCACGAAAAACGTCGCATTGCTCGAAGACGCCGCCGGATTCTTTCTCGCCTATCTGGGCCGGTTCCGGACCGTGGCCGAGGTCCAGGTCGCCGGTAGAGTAGCTGCGGCTCACAGCCAAGACGCCCCACAGGGGGCGCCAACTGCTCGGATACTGCCCTGGCTCGACCGAAGGCCTGCTGGAAATCTGCCGGCCGAATGCGTGCTGTGTAGTACCCAATTCATGCATCCAGTGGCGAGACTCTTCCATTTGATTGCGTTGCTGCCCCCGGCAGATCGCTCATCGGTGCTGGAGAAGTTTATCGATACTTACGCGCCCATTCTCGTACAGGAGCACCTGATCCGCGTGGCATACGAGACGAGGTTTCACGATAACCCTCCAGGCCTTCCCGACGTGCTGGTTCCACTCTGGCAGGCCTCAGGAACTGACCGACGATACCGCCTGCTGGATCGTGACCTTTGGCTCATCGCGACAGCGGCCGAAGTGCTCGAAGCTCATCACCTTGCTCCAGATCTGGTCCCACTGTTCGGTGAAGAAGTGCGTCTGCGCCGAATAGTCACAGCTGGCACAACAATGCTGAGGCTCCGCACCACGGCGCATCCTGAGACCAAGAACACTGCCGGGATGCGAGTCGGGAGCCTGGGGTATTTTGAAGGGGATTTCGACAGTCACCCGGATATGATCTACAGCGGCTACACCACTGCTGAGTATCCTAAAGGCAAGGCTCCCAATCCTGCTCACGGGGCTGGCTGGGACGTCTCGCACGTGCAGCGTTTGCCGGTAGCGCTCCGATCACTTTGGGACGCGCGCCTTACCCTGCCGGGCCTTTTTCCAGACTCGAGCGAGATAGCCCTGACAGTCAACCAGTATCTTTACCGTGCGTTCCAAGGGGATTTTTCTCTTCCGCTGCTCAATAACTTCTTTGATGGGAGCGACGGGTGGTATCGGGTGGGCTACGCCAACCGAGGCGATTGGGGGTACCCGCCGGCCAAGTGGTGTGGACGCCCCAAGGCTGGGCGGCCTTGCCTATCTCGTGGCGGTTTCAGTGGCTGGGGTCTGCTGGCGTTCATTAGTCCGGATCTAGAGCGTCTGGGTGCATCACTGGTGGCGCTAGGTGCGAGCACCGCGCCGGCCGCGGTCGACTTCAGAGGGCGGGTGTTTGCGACCAATACAGATGGTTTCGCGTTCGATGGTCCACCCTCCGCGCTTCTGGGGCAGATAGTAAGCGAATATCTTTGTGGCAAGAAGGCCCAACTCTGGTGACTGGTATTTGACTCTCGGAGCGTGCAAATTTCGTCACTAGGCAAGCTTAAGTATTGACCGGCGAGTCGCCGGCCCTGCGGAGGAGCGACCCGACCAATTGATGCAGGCGACCCATCGCACGTTTTTTCGGAATATCGGTGCGATGGCGGGTGCCACGGCCGTCAGCCAGGGCATTCTGTTCCTCACCTCTCCCTTCCTCACCCGACTGTACGATCCCAAGGCGGTGGGACTGGCTGGATCGCTGTTCAGCCTGGTGCTGATCGCCTCCGTCACCACGGGATTGCGTCTCGATCAGGCCTCGGTCGGTGCCCGAACCGATGCCGATGCCTATCGGTTAGCTGCTTTGTCGCTCCTTGCGAGCCCTCTCACCGCCACCATATCAGCGGTAGTGCTGGTCCTCACCCTGAGCGACCGCCAGGCTGGCGGCCCGGGCATCCTGCCTACTATGGCCTGGATGTGGCTGATGCTGGTGCTATACCAGGGTTACAGCACCTTTCGTTGCCTGGGTCTGCGTGGGGAGCGGTTCGGAGCCATTGGCTTGACCACGATCATGCAGCAGTCGGGGCGTGCGCTTTTTCCATTAGCGGCAGCCCCCATTCTACCGGGGGCCGCGGGGCTTCTTCTCAGCGAGGTTGGCGGGATCGCAGTGGGAGCAAGTCAGCTGGCCCGGAATCAATGGCAGCGGGTTTGGGTCGAAAGCCGTCAACTCACACGATCCGCGGTCGCTGCGTTGATTCGGGGATATCGGGATTTTCCAATGGTGGGTGTCCCGTCATCTCTGTTGAACGCAGCAGCCCAGGGCCTTGCGCTTCCCCTCATCGCTACCACGTTCGGCGCCGGCCCTGCAGGTCAGTTCGCACTGGCGGCCCGGGTAGTAAGCGCGCCGGCCACACTGGTAGGGCGCAGCGTTTCCGATGCATTCTATGCCAGGATCGCCTTGCTGGCCCGGGAACGGCCTGCTGAAGTGCGCCCCCTCTTCCTCAAGATGTGCCTTGCTCTTCTTGTCGCCTCCATCGGTTTGGCTGTGTTGATTGCCGGGATCGCCTATTTCGGATTCAATCGTGTCTTCGGGACCAACTGGGGCCCAGCTGGCCGATTGGCAATCGCCCTGCTGCCAAGCACTATGGCTGCCCTGGTAGTGAGCCCGGTGAGTTCGGTGGTCCTGGTACTCGGAGGCCAGCGAGCGAAGCTGGGTTATGACATCGCAACGCTTGGTGTGCTGACTGGTGTTATCACCTGCGCGCGCGTGGCCGCATGGCCGCTTGAGAGGACGGTATGGACGTTTAGTGCCGGACAGGCCACGGCCTATCTATTCTATTTCGGGGTTCTGCTCCACCTGGTGACCCGGCTGTCCCGTGACAACTCCTCGGTGCAGGGGCCTCCCGAGGCGGGCCCCGCGTGAGCCCGTCAGCCGACCCACAGTTGAGTCCGGATCAGCGGATATTCTGGCGTGTTGCTGTGATCATCGGGGTGGCGAGCTACCTCGGTGCGCTATACTGGGCAGAGGCTCACCTGATTGGACCGGTTTTCGGCAACCGGGGTTATGTCGTGGCTCCTATTCCGGACAACAACCCCTGGGTGCTATTCGGACTTGCCCTCTTGCCGGCCTTCTGGCTGCCGCTGGGGATCGAACGGGTGAGCAGTTTTGTGCTCTGGCTGCTCTACCTGGTCGTGGTGTGTACCGGCATTCTAGTCCCATTCTGGACCGGGACCCTGCACGGCCCGAGGGTTCTTCAGTTCTCCTTCTTCCTGTTGATCAGTCTAGGCCTTGCATCGCTGATGACGGCCCTGCCCACGATTCAGTTGCCACGGTTGGCGATAGGTAATTCGTTGTTCTGGTCACTGGTACTTCTGGCAATCGTCCTGATTTGGGCCGGTACTGTCGCGCTGTTCGGCTTCCCTGAGCGGCTGCCCAGCGTATACGAGGTCTATCAAGTTCGTGGCGAGTTCAAAGCAGAAGTACAACTCCGCGGCGCTGGGATCCTTTGGGGAATCGTGTGGGTGGGTAATGTGCTGGCACCGATGACAATGGCATTCGCCGTACGGCGCCGGCGCCCGTTGCTCTGGGCAGGCGTATTGGCAATCCAATTGACACTCTTTGCCATTGCCGGACTCAAGACGATGCTGTTTGCTCCCATACTGATTGCCGGGCTAATCGTTCTACTGGCTTGGCGCAAGGTGCCATTCGCGCTTGTGCTGGTCGCAGCATCTTTGTTTTCGGTGGCAGCCTGCATAGCAGTGGATTTGTTCGTTGGACGGCCTCTCCTCGACATGCTCCTGGTGCGTAGAGTGCTGATCCTGCCGGGCTTGCTGAGCGGGTACTATGTTGAATTTTTTTCCAATCATCCGCACGCCCAGATCGGATATAGTTTTCTTGGCCGACTCACCGACGACGCCTACGGCCGTACCGCAGGATACGTCATCGGAGATCTCTTGGCACCCGGGGCGGGCTCCAACGCCAACGCAAATCTCTTTGCCGCGGCCTATTCGAAGTTTGGTTGGGGCGGAATTCCGGTTTTTGGCGTTCTACTCGGAGCTGTCCTGTGGTTGGCCGACCAGGCCACGAGAGGTAAAGACCGCATGATCGCGCTGGCAATCTTCGCGATGCCCGCGGTGGCCGTAACCAATTCCGAGCTCTTGACCACCCTGTTGGGTCACGGCCTTGGTTTAGGACTCGTGCTGGCCTGGCTCTGGCCGGATCCTTCATCACGGGGATCCATCCCTTCGTCCTCCCAGGGCAATCCACCCACGGAGGCGTTGCCCCTTTCCTCTCGCTTTCGGATGAAAGCCTGAAATGCCCGGTGAGCCCACCATATTGAGTCTCGTCGCCGCCATGCTTCGTCGGCGCCGACTATTCATCCTGCTTCCGATGGTCTGCGGCGCTACCCCGGTGGTGGTGGGCCTCATTCGGGACCGAACCTGGACTGCCACGACGATTTTTGCGACGGGAGCAGCGTCCGGCAGCTTGAGCACCCTGATCGGGGCGGCGGCGCAGCTTGGCCTCCCGATCGCCGGCAGCAGCTCCTCGGATTCACCCGACTTCTACGCCGAGTACCTTGGCTCCGACGCTGTCATGGAGGCGCTCGTGCAGGCGCCCTACTTCATCGGGAAGGACAGCGCCCGGGTCTGGCTGCCCGACTCCCTCGGGGTCTCGGGGAGCTCGGATAGTGAAAAAGTGGCCAAGGCCGCCCTTCGCCTCGGCCGCCGGTTCTGGACGATCTCCAATCCCGGTACCGCCACGGTGGAGATTTCGGCCAAGTTCGGAACGCCTTTGGTCGCGACGGCGGTCGTTGACCGTGCGCTGGACTTGGTTCAGGAATTCAATAGGGAGAAGCGGCAGAGTCAGGCCAGATCCGAGCGGGAGTTTGCTGAGGAGCGTCTCAAGGCCGCTTCCGCCGAATTGCGTGAGTCAGAGGGCGAGATGGCGACGTTCCTGGAGCAGAACCGGGAATTCCGGGGCTCGCCTCGGCTGGTGTTTGAGAATGACCGGCTTCAGCGGCTGGTCCTTATTCGTCAGGATGTAGTGGCAACCCTGGCCCGAGCGGTGGAACAGGCCCGAATTGAAGAGGTTCGCAGCACGCCGGTGATTACCATCGTTGAGGCCACGCACGTCAGTGGGCTGCCGGATCGCCGTGGCCTGTTATTCAGGCTGATTCTGGGCACGTTCGTCGGCCTGATTCTCGCGTCGGCCGTGACCGTGGTCCTCGAGCTGATTACGCACGCCCGCCAGCTCGATACGGTTACCGGTGAGCAGTTGGATACCGCCTGGAAGCAGACGGTGGCGGAGTTCAGGCGCTGGCTTCCGAAACGACGCCGGACCAATGTCGAAGGCGATGAATGACGCGGGTGGAATGCGTCATGATCTGAAGGAGCGCCGCGACACGCCGCCGATAGTCGAGACGGATCTTCCTGTATCAATTGGTCGCGATCAGCCACTTCCCGCCGTAAAGGTGCTGGCGCTCGTTCTCAATCCATTTGTCAACGATTCCAGGGTACTGCGGGAAAATCGGACTCTGGCCGAGCATGGCTATGCTGTAACACTCCTGGCGCTCCACGAAAATGGATTACCGTTTGAGGAATCCGTCTTTGGATTCCGGGTCATCCGAGTTCCACTTCGGACCCGCAGCTGGTCGAAGACACTCTTCGTGCAGCTTGTCAAATACGCCGAGTGTGCTTTTCGGATGTTCCGGGCGGGCTATCAGGTTAGACCGAGCGTGGTACACGCCAATGACCTCAACACCCTGCCAATCGGCTTCATCATTGCACGGATCAGCGGCGCAGCCCTGATTTATGATTCGCACGAATACTGGGCTGGAGCTGCGAGTATGCGACGCTTTCCGAAGTGGCTGCAGTGGTTCGGCCTCCGGATGGAGCGGATGCTGGCACGCAGAGCAGATACCGTGATCACGGTATCACCGGGCATTGTTGAACGGCTTGAGATCGCGTTCGAGAATGTTCCTGTTGTGCTCGTCCGCAACGTGCCTGATCGGCCACGCGAAGAGTCCGGGACGGCGGAAGCCGGAATTCGCGAACACCTCGGCCTGGCTCCCTCAGTACCACTGCTGCTGTACCAGGGAGTGGTATCCCCGGGTCGAGGGGTGGACGTCGCTATCGCAGCCGTGGCGATGTTGGCACCACCGACTCACCTGGCGATCTTGGGGCACGGGCCTCCTGCCTATGTGGCTGGCCTTGTGGATCAGGCGCGCCTCGCAGGGGTTGGCGACCGGGTCTCATTCGTGAAGCCTGTGCCACCGGGCGCAGTGATACAATTTGGGCGCTCGGCAAATTTCGGACTGAACCCCATGGAATCCAAGTGGGAGAGTTACGCCCTCGCACTTCCAAACAAGGTGTTTGAGTACCTGCAATCGGGCCTGCCGATCATTCACAGCGGCTCGGATGAGGTCCGGCGGCTGCTCGAGCGCTATGAGGTGGGCCGCTGGTTTGCCGAGGGGGACGCGGCGGCGCTGGCTGCGGTTGTCCAGCAATGGTTGGCCAACCCTGCCGAATGTGCCCGATTGCGTGAGCATTGCCGACGGGCCGCGGCGGAACTGCACTGGGACAACGAGCAGCGCGAACTGCTGGCCATCTACAGCCAAGTGGCGAAGCGATGAATTCGGGCCTGCCCAGTCTGGCGCTCGCCAACACGGCGCTCCTCACCACGCTGATGAGTCATGGGATGCTGCTTCTGATCGCCCTTGTTAATCTCTTGTCCGGAACCGCCTTTGCGGTCGTGGCCAAAGACGACCCGGTCGCTCAACCCCTGAGGGCCGTGTGACCGGCCCCACAGTGGTGCATCTCACCTCCGTGCACGCACCACTCGACACCAGGATCCTATATCGCGAGTGCCGGACGTTAGCGGAGGCCGGCTACCGGGTTGTACTGGTGGCGCCTGCGGACCGAGATGCTGATGTCGCAGGGGTGCATGTGCGTGCCGTTAGGGTCAACGGCGGTCGCGCCCGGAGGATGACCAACACCGTGTGGCGAGTGTGTCGCGCTGCCCTCGAAGAGCGAGCCACGATCTATCACCTTCACGATCCGGAATTGCTGCAGGGTGTGCCGTTCCTCCGCCGGAACGGTGCGCGTGTCGTATATGACGTGCACGAGGATCTGCCGCGCCAGGTACGATCTAAGTACTGGATCGCCCCGTGGGCTCGGAGTGCCGTCAGCAGCGCCGCCGGCCTAGGTGAGGCGCTGCTCGGCCGGGGAGCGCACGCGATCGTCGCGGCGACGCCGCAGATCGCCGCGCGATTTCCACCTGACCGCACCGTGATTCTGCAGAACTTCCCGCGGGAGGAGGAGCTGCTTGCCCCAGCGGCCTCCCCTCTGGCTAATCGGGGGCGTCTGCTGGCTTACATTGGTGGCATTGATATCACGCGCGGTGCTCTGGAAATGGTGCGGGCGATGGCAATGGTACCGGGAGCCAGGCTGCTGCTTGCGGGGCGGATGGACCTCCCCGGATTAGAGCGCCAACTCGCCGCGCTCCCGGGCTGGGACCGGGTCGATTTCCTGGGCTGGTTAGACCGAGAAGGAGTCCGGACCCTCTTGGGGCAAGCGCGTATCGGCCTGGTGACGCTGCATCCGACGCCCAGTTACGTCGAGAGCTACCCGGTGAAGCTGTTCGAATACATGGCTGCAGGGATCCCGGTCGTCGCGTCGGATTTTCCGCTCTGGCGTGGCATCATCGAGGAAGCCGGCTGCGGTCTTCTCGTGGATCCAGAGCGGCCCGAAGCGATAGCCGAAGCGGCGAATCGCCTGCTCAACGACCCGGCACTGGCGGCCGCGATGGGGCAACGCGGTCAGGCCGCGGTTCGTGAGCGCTATAACTGGGGGTCGCAGGAAGGCCGGCTGCTAGGTCTGTACCGGCGCCTGTCAGGCTAAGGCGGAATCACAAGGAGGCGGACTCGTGGCTCCGATCATCGGTCCTGATTCCCAGCGTGGCGAGCGCTATTGGAGGGAGAATCGTGCGGCCTGGTCGATTCGATGAAGCCGCGGCGATCTCGGACGCCATCATGAAATTGCTTCGAGATCCAGTCAGCCTCTCCCGTCGCCTCCTTCCGGCCGGTCCAAGCTGAAAATACTGTTTTTCACGGATCATTTTCGTCCGGAACCGAGTGCGCCCGCCGCGCACATCTTCGAACGCTGCCGGCTCTGGGTCGCCGGCGGGCACCAGGTCACCGTGATGACAAGTGCCCCGAATTTTCCGGAAGGAAGGGTCTACCCCGGCTACCGGAACTCGTGGCGCGCCGTCGAGATGATGGATGGCGTCCGAGTGATCCGGGTCAAAACATACATCGCCCGGAACGAAGGATTTGTACGACGGATCCTGGACTATCTGTCGTACATGTGCTCGTCGTTCTGGGCGGCCTTTGGGGAGCCCAGGCCCGATGTCATCATCTCCTCTTCGCCGCATCTGTTCGTCGCCTACGCCGGGTGCGCTCATGCCTTCATGCGGAGAGTCCCGCACGTCATCGAGGTGAGAGACCTCTGGCCCGCGTCCCTGCTGGAGAACGCAGGACTGCGCCGGGGGTTGGTCTACCGATTCCTCGAGGGCACTGAATTGATGCTCTACCGGCGGTCGGCCCGTATCATCGCGCTGTCGCCGGGGATCGCGGATGATATCGTCGCCCGGGGCATCCCTCGACAAAAGGTTGACGTGATCATCAACGGGGCCAACCTGGAACTATTCACTCCCAGGCCAGTTGACCGACCGGTAATGGAGCGATATCGCCTGTCCGGCAGGTTCGTGGTGGGATACATCGGCACCATCGGGCTCTCCCAGGGTCTCGAACACGCCATCCGCGCGTTTCAGCTGCTGCAGGACACCCCAGCGCTCCTGTTCATTGTGGGGGTTGGTGCCGCCAAGGAGGGTCTCGAGTCGCTGGTGCATAGAGAGGGGATCGGTAACGTTGTATTTGCGCCCCGCCAGCTCAAAGAGGACGTGCCCGCCTACTGGAGCGTCTGTCAGGTTTCGCTGATCCATCTTCGCAACGCCGAGGTGTTTCGCACGGTCATTCCCTCCAAAATTTTCGAGTCGATGGCGATGGGCCTGCCCATCATCTATTCCGGACCCGAGGGCCCGGGCACCGACCTGGTCCGGGGTCGGGGAGTGGGAATCGTCTTGCCCTCGGAACGACCGGCTGACTTGGCTCGAGCTATCGAATCCCTGATGAACGACCATACGCGGCGGCGAAACATGGCGGACGCCTCCTTGAGGGCCGCCCCGGAATATTCCCGAGAGCGACAGGCCGATCGGTCGCTGGCATCACTGCGGGCCGCAGTCGAAGCCTGAGCGAACCTCTGCAACCGCTGTCCTCGTCACGGAGTGATTGCGGTGGTGGCGGCGGTGCCAGCTGGGCGAGGCGATCTCAGACCGGACGCCGGCCAGCTACTTGGTGTAGACAACCAGCGCCATGCGGCAGTAGCGCCTGAGCGGGGGGAGGAAACGGAAGAGAAAACGGTCGATGGCCATCAGCGACTCGGCAGAGGAGGGTCCGAACAACCTGGCCAGCCGGATCAGGAATCCGTAGCCGGTGATCCGGGTCATGCGGAAAAGCCCTTGGCTCACCGACAACAACTCCTTGTTGGTCATTGCGCGCTCATCCAACGCCGCAACGTATTCTTTCCAACGGCGACGGTTCAGAATCGAGGGACGGTAATAGGGGCTGTTCCTCCTGCCGGCCGGGAAGAGCTTTTGCAACAGGTCGAACCACCGGCTGTTTTCCATGGTCTCCACGAATACCGCGACGCCACCGGGCTTAAGGACTCGGTGACACTCCTGGATCGTTCTTAAGACCTCAGCCTCAGGCAGATGGTGCAGAACCGCAATTCCCACGACTACATCGAACGCGTCGGAATCGATCCCAGTAAGGTCCGAAATGTTGCCCTGCCGGAAATCACAGGACACCCCGTTCAGGGTGGCGAGTTGGGCGGCGGCAGAGACCAGATCATGTCCCAAGTCCACTGCCGTGACGGTCGCCCCATGCTGAGCCAGCCAAACCGATAGATCCCCGCGGCCGGACCCCAACTCCAGCAATCGCTTACCCGTCAGAGGACTCACCAGGTCCAAGAACTCCTGGTAAAACTCCCTATTCTTGAGTGGGCAAGTAGAGATCCGGAATCGCTCAGGATGTTGTGCCATGTCGAGCTGACGGGCAATCCCGAACGCATTCCACCGCTGCTGGTTTTCGGCCGTTTCGGCTGGTGTCATGTCTGCTGGATCCTGATGGGAGTTGTCTGGTGGCTTCATAATAACCCGCATAACCCACCGAACGCTCCAGGGATTTGCCAATTCTGGGTGGTAGTCAGAACTCCTTGACGTACAATGGGTTACGACGCAAGTTCCCGGGCAATTGCGAATGTCGCCCAACGATGCCGCTAGACCATACAAATTGTTCCCTACTCGCGTGAAGGCCGGGCAACGCGAGCCCTCGGGTACTGCAGCGCGCGGTCACCATGACCGCGAGTAGAGTATGAGTCTGGTCGCTGTGACCGGTGCCAATGGGTTCATCGGGCACCACGTTGTCTCCGCATTTCACTCGGCAGGCCTACGGGTTCGGGCAGTCGTGCGTCAGGCGCTGGACTCCGACCGTTTCCCACCGGAGGTGGAACGGGCGTGTGTGCCGCGAATCGACGGATCCACTGACTGGTCCGCGATACTCGATGGAGTCGATGCGGTGGTGCACCTCGCCGGTGTTGCCCACCGCATCGGCGTCGGCGAGCGTGCGGCCCGAGAAGAGTACCTGGCAGTCAACGTCGCGGGCACCGCCCGTCTCGCTGAGGCGGTTGTCAGGGCGGGTACCCGGCGACTCGTGTTCGTGAGCTCGATCGCGGTCTTCGGCTCCTCCGCGGATCGACCGGTGAACGAGGCGACGCCCGTGGCTCCAGACTCTGCCTACGGACGAAGCAAGCTCGAGGCAGAACGAGAGGTACAGCGCGCGCTCGCAAATGGTCCGGGCGATTGGGTGATCGTTCGCCCTCCACTGGTATATGGACCCGGCAACCCGGGCAACATGGCGCGCCTGCTACGCCTGATCCACAGCGGGTTACCTTTGCCACTGGGGGCGGTTAGAAACCGACGGAGCTTTCTATATGTCGAGAACCTGGCGGACTTGCTCCGCACCGTAGTTCGCGCTCCAGCGGCTTCCCGCCGCTGTTTCGTCGTGGCCGACCGCGAGGTGGTCTCCACTACCGAGCTGCTCCAGCTCATCGGGCAAGTGGCTGGGAAACCGGTGCGGCTGTTCCCTCTCCCCATGCCGCTGCTTCGGGCACTCGCCGCAGGTTCGTATTCTGTCGAGCGGCTGATCGGGAGTTTCGTGGTGGATGGTTCGCTCGCGGAGGAGACATTGGGTTGGGTGCCTACCTTCTCACTCGCCGAGGGACTGCAACGGACCTTCGGGGTCTGAACGCTTCCCGTGCGCATCCATATTCCGAGGTCTCGCCTTATCCCTCCACCCTTTCGAGCGAGGCAGGGTGTCGACTGCTGGGTTCCCGCACGGTTGACATCACCAGGATCATTCAGGCGACCGGGTACCGCGGCCGGTTCACTCCCGACTAGGGGCTTTCACGTAACCGCCCAATGGTATCAGAGCCGATCGCCTCGCTGATCCTGGCGCTGATCGCGGTGACGACGAGCGCGTGGCTCACCGGTCGCGTCCGCGCCTATGCCCTCGCTCGGCGGCTGCTGGACGTCCCCAACGTCCGCAGTTCCCACAGCACTCCCACACCCCGGGGTGGCGGAGTCGCGATCGTCGTCGCCGTCCTGCTGGTTCTCGTGGCAGGGGTGGCTCTGAAAGTGATTGACTCCCGGCTGGCCCTCGCTTTGGGAGGCGGTGGCCTGCTAGTGGCGTGGGTAGGATGGTGGGATGACCACACTGGACTTCGCCCCCAGGTCCGCGCCGCCGGGCACGCTGTAGCCGCCCTCTGGGCCTTGTTTTGGCTCGGCGGCTATCCGACGCTGCGTCTGGGCGACTTTGTGGTCTCGTTGGGCCCCGCTGGATCGCTCCTCGCCCTGATCGGGATCGTGTGGGCAGTGAATCTTTTCAACTTCATGGATGGGATCGACGGGATCGCCGGCGTCGAGGCCGTGACCGTGGGAACCGGCGGCGCCCTCCTGCTCTGGGCCGCGGGTCAGTCCGGGGGAGCCTCGGTTTCGCTCGCAATCGCGGCGGCGGCGCTGGGCTTTCTCTTCTGGAACTGGGCGCCTGCCCGGATTTTCATGGGAGATGCGGGGAGTGGATTCCTGGGATTCTCCTTTGCGGTGCTCGCGATCTGGTCAGAGAACACGCATGGGCCCTCAGTAATCCTCTGGGGCATTCTCGCCATGGTGTTCGTATTCGACGCCACCGTGACTCTGATCCGTCGAGCGCTCCGACACGAGGCACTCGCGAAGCCGCACCGCAGCCACGCCTACCAGCGTTTGGTACAGGCGGGGAAATCCCACGCGGTGGTCACCGGGGTGGTCCTCGCACTCAACCTGCTCCTGATCCTGCTGGTCCTCTCTCCGGGAATGGGCCCGGTCCCTGCGTTCGGGATGGCGTTGGCAGTGTGCGGCGGGGCCTATCTGATCGTGGAAATCCTCCGCCCGATGTAACCCGCCCTCCGGGACCTTTTGACACCTAGCGTATTGCTGGCGCTGGGGTTAACCTAAGCGGTCCCCGAATTTGCGCAGGACGAAAAGTATCTCGGCAGCCGCGTTCCGGTTCGCCCACGAGGGATTCGCCGCCCAGGAGATTTGGCGAGCGGAATCCTCCCTTCGCTCCTAATCTGCATGCTAAGCCGACCTAGAAATCGCTACTTCTTCCTCCTCGACGCCTACCTGCTGGTTGTGTCGGTTCTGCTGGCCTATTTGCTTCGGTTCGAAGGGCTCGATTGGCCGGCAAACCAGCGCGAGGTAGTCGTCACCTACATCGCGATCGCGATTCCTCTCAAGCTTTTCATTTTTTACCGCGCCGGCTTGTACCGACGGCTGTGGCAGTACGCCAGCGTGCTCGAGCTGGAGAGCATACTGATCGCCACGAGTCTTTCGGGGCTCGCGGCATCCTTCCTCGGGGCGGTCCTGCTACCGCTCACCGGCCTGACGCCTGGTCGGGTCCCCCTTTCGATCCTCGTCATCGACTGGCTGCTCACTGCAGCATTTGTGGCCTTGCCTCGACTCCTCCTCCGCATGTCGCGGCGGCGTCGGGGCAATCACGAATCGGGCGAAGCCCGGCGGGTGCTGATTGCCGGCGCGGGATCGGCCGGTGGATCGATTGCCCGGGAGTTGAT
>Ga0207712_10001045_pt1 | contig 19541 bp, 17 predicted proteins | sample KBSS44metaG_FD_184402 | JGI IMG/M metagenome (GOLD analysis project Ga0207712, IMG submission 184402) | Switchgrass rhizosphere microbial communities from Kellogg Biological Station, Michigan, USA - KBS S4-4 metaG (SPAdes) (version 2) | ecosystem: Host-associated > Plants > Roots > Rhizosphere... | reverse complement strand
TTCTGCGGAATGTTGACGCCGTAGCTCATCAGCGCCCCTGCCTCGGCGATTTCTCGGAAGGCGCAGATCGAGGGAATGCCCGCCTGGGTCAGTGCCTCGGCGATGGCCACACGGTCGCGCATGAACAAGGGACCAGCCGGGATGACGACCGCCTGCGCGTCGCCCATGCGGCGCAGCGCGGCGACGTAGTCGGGGTGTGGACCGCTCAGCTCGACCAGCAGCGGGACGAAGCCCAGCGACCTCGCCGCTCCGGCCGCAGTATCGATTTGGTCGCTCGAGAGTGCGTCGGAAACAAGCCCGATCCGGCGCGCGTCCGGCAGGACCTCGCGCAGGAATTCGATGCGCTTGGCCGCCAGCTCCATCTGCTGGACGACAATACCGGTGACGTTGCCGCCCGGTCGCGCCAGGCTCGCGACATAGCCCTTCGCCATCGGATCGAAATCGACGGCGAGGAGCGCAATCGGCAGTGCTCCGGCCGCAGCCTGCGCCGCGCACCCCCGAGAACCGCCTCGCGCGTTGCATACCCGGATTCCCCCAGTTGTTTAATAGAGCTCACCATAACCAAGCAGATGCGCGCCGAGCAGCTGGTCCGTTTCCGCGTCCGCGATCAGCTTCACGAAGCCGGCATTCTCGCCCGCCGTCCGCGCGCGCGCATTGGCCGAGTACGGGAACCGGCCGATCTTCACCGCACGGCCGCTCTCGATCACCTGCTCCTCCGAAAGCCCGACGGAGACGACTTCCGGCGTCGTGTAAACCACCGCGGGGATCGCGTTATAGTGCATGTGCGAGTTCTGCCCCGCGATCACCTCGGCCGCGATCATCCCCTCGTCCTCGGCCTTGTGCGCGAGCAGCATGCCGCCCACCGCGTCGCCGATCGCGTACACGTTGGGGAGATTCGTGCGCAGCTGATCGTCGACGACGATCTCGCCGCGCGCGCCGAGCGCGAGGCCGAGCGCCTTCGCATCGATGCCGGAGAGCGACGGCTTCCGGCCGACGGAGACGAGCACGCGATCAGCTTCGAGCGTTTCCTTCGCGCCATCCTTCTCGACGTCGACGAGCATGCGATCGCCCTCGCGCCGCGCGCCGGTGACCTTCGTAGCCGTGCGGATGTCGAGCCCCTGCTTGCGAAACGCCTTCTCGGCTTCGCGCGCGAGCTCCGCATCGTAGCCAGCGAGAATTGCGGGGAGGAGCTCGATGACCGTGACCTTCGCGCCGAGTCTGCGCCACACGGATCCGAGCTCGACGCCGATCACGCCGCCGCCGATGACGATGAGTCGCTCCGGCACCTCGGTGAGCGCGAGGGCGCCGGTGTTGGAGAGGACGCGATCTTCGTCGAAGGGGAGGAAGGGGAGCTGGATGGGCACCGAGCCCGTCGCAATGATGACGGACTTGGGCTTGTAAACGGTGATCGTGTTTTCGGGGGGCGCCCCCCGCACCTCGACCACGTTCCCCGCCTTCAGCGTCGCACTCCCCTTCGCCCACGTAATCCCGTTCTTCTTGAACAGGTACTCGATGCCGCGCGTGTTCTGCGCCACCACCCCCGTCTTCCGCTTCTGCATCACCGCGAGATCGAGCCCCACCTCGGCGAGCAGCACGCCGTGTGTGGCCGCGCGCTCGCGCGCGAACTCGAAGTGGTGCGACGACTCGAGCAGCGCCTTGCTCGGGATGCAGCCGACGTTCACGCAGGTGCCGCCGAGCGTGGCGTCGCGCTCCACGCACACGGTGACGAGCCCGAGCTGCGCGGCACGAATCGCGGCGACGTAGCCGCCGGGGCCGCCGCCGATGATCAGAACATCAGGTTCGAGATTGTCGGTCATGAGAGCAAATCGATGCGGGTACTCACTCGACGAGCATCGCCGCTGGATCCTCGATCAGCTCCTTGATCCGCACCAGGAAGAGCACTGCCTGCTGCCCGTCCACGAGCCGGTGATCGTACGACAGCGCGAGATACATCATCGGACGGATCTCGACCTTGCCGGCAATGGCGACGGGGCGATCCTGGATCTTGTGCAGGCCGAGAATGGCGACCTGCGGGTAGTTGAGGATCGGCGTCGACACGAGCGATCCGAAGACGCCGCCGTTGGTGATCGTGAAGCTGCCGCCGGTGAGATCATCCATCGTGAGCGCGCCGTCGCGCGCGCGCTTGGCGACGGCGGTGAGGGCGCGGCTGAAGTCCAGCATCGACATCTGATCGGCGTCCTTCACCACCGGCACGACGAGCCCGTTGTCCGCGGCCACCGCAATGCCGAGGTTGACGTAGTGCTTGTAGATGACGGTGTCGCCTTCAATCTGCGCGTTCACGGCGGGGTACGCCTTGAGCGCGAGCGCCGCCGCCTTCGCGAAGAAGGGCATGTACGTGAGCTTGACGCCGTGCTCCTTCTCGACGCGCTCGCGAAGCCGGTCGCGCACGGCGGAGACGGCGGACATGTCGACTTCGTTGAACGTCGTGAGGTGCGCGGTGGCGTGCTGCGACTCGAGCAGATGCTCGGCGATGCGACGGCGGCGCGTGGTCATGCGCTCGCGCGTCTCGCGTCCGTTCTGCGAGGAGGGTGCGCTCGCGGGCGGCGCTGGCGACTTCGCGGGCGACTTCGCCGGAGCAGGTGCGGGCGCCGGAGCGGGAGCCTTCGTGGCGGCGAGCATGTCGCCCTTCGTCACGCGGCCACCGGGGCCGGTCGCGGCGACGGCGGCCGGATCGAGTCCCTCGTCGGCGGCGATGCGCCGCACAGCGGGCGATGTCTTGCTCGGCGCAGCGACGGCGGGTGCGGCGGGTGCGGGCGCAGCCTTCGGCGCTGGCGCCGCTGGAGCGGCAGCCTTCGACGGCGCTGGCGCCGCCGCAGCTGACGCGGTCGTGGCCGCACTCGCGCTCTCGTCGATCTCGCCGATCTCTTCGCCCACCTGGACGACGTCGCCTTCCTTCTTATTCAGCTTGACGAGTACGCCCGCCTTGAACGCCGGTACCTCGACCGTGATCTTGTCGGTCTCGAGCTCCACCAGCGATTCGTTCTGCGCGACCGCGTCGCCTTCCTTCTTCAGCCACCGCGAGATCGTTGCTTCCACGATCGATTCGCCGAGCGGCGGCACTTTAATCGAGATCATTCCGTCGGATTCAGAGTGTCGAAGACTTGCGACCCGGCGTTGAGCAATTCGCGTTGCTCGTCGCGTCGCTGTCTCTTAGGATTCGACTCTCAATATAACGGGAGCCCCCACGCGTGCGAGCGCTCACGGTCTCTGCCCACGGCGGGGTGGAGCAGCTGCAAGTCGTTTCCGATCTTCCGATTCCAGCGCTGAGCGCGCCCTCCGACGTTCGCGTGCGCATGCACGCCGTCGCCCTCAACCATCTCGATCTCTTCGCACTCCGCGGGCTTCCGGGGATGTCCGTCTCCCCGAACTGGGTCGTCTGCGCCGACGGCGCGGGTACGATCGATGCCGTTGGGAGCGCAGTCCAGGGGCTCGCCATCGGCGATCGCGTCATGGTCAATCCCGGCATCAGCGACCGGACGTGCGCGTTCTGCATGGCCGGCGAGCACTCGCTCTGCGAGCACTTTCGGCTGCTGGGCGAGCATCTCCCGGGCACCGCCGCCGAGTACGTCGTCGTCCCCGCGGAAAATCTGCGCGTCGTGCCCAAGGGCATTTCGTGGGAGCACGCCGCCGCGTTCTCGCTAGCGACGCTCACCGCGTGGCGCATGCTCGTGACGCGCGCGCGGGTACAGTCGGGAGAGACCGTACTCATCTGGGGGATCGGCGGCGGCGTCGCGATCGCCGCGCTCCAGATCGCGAAGCGCCTCGGCGCGCGCGTCTTCGCGCTCTCGTCGAGTGATGCGAAGCTCGCGCGCGCGCGCGAGCTCGGTGCCGACGAGACGTTCAATCATCGCACCACCGATGCCGTGCGCGAGATTCGCGAGCGCACGCAGAAGCGCGGTGTGAACGTCGTCGTCGACGATGTGGGCGAGGCGACGTGGGAGCGCTCGCTGCGCCTCCTCGGCCGCGGCGGCAGGCTCGTCACCTGCGGCGCGACATCTGGGCCGATGGTGCAGACGGATGTGCGCAAGCTCTTCTGGCATCAGTGGACGATTCTGGGCTCCACGATGGGGAACGATCGTGAGTACGACGCGATCGTCAACGAGCTGGCCCAGGGCGCACTCGTGCCTCCCGTGGACGCCGTGTATCCGCTCGAGGAAGCGCGCGCCGCCTATGCACGGCTGTCGAACGGCGATCAGTTCGGAAAGATCGTGCTGCGCCTGCGCGATGACTGACTCGGCGCAGTATACGCCCGAGGAGCAGCAGCGCATTCGCGCGTCGCTCGTCGCCGGCTCGCCGCCCGAGTGCCCGCGGTGCGCGGTGACGCTCACCACGCGTCCGATCGGCGGCGGCTCGTTCGGACTCGGCTACGCGCGCAAGCGAGAGTGGCTCATCTGTCCGCGCTGCAGGCGGAGCGCCATATTCGATGTCAAGCGCGGAACGAGGAATTGAACAGGTGAGTCGATTGGAAATCCGCTTGCGTTGGTCGCTGCTCGCCGTTCTCTCGCTCGTCGTCGCGTGCTCCCCAGATGCGACGCCCAAGAACAAGCCCGCTGCTGCGCCTGTGGTCGAACAGAAGAAGCCGGTCGTTCGCGACCTGCCGCCCGACGATCCGCTCCCTCAAATGAAAGAGGCGCCCGCGTTCGTCGCGCTGGCCGCCGGCGGCATGCATTCGTGCGGCATCACGGAGAGCGCGTCGCTCTACTGTTGGGGGCGCAACGATCAGGGGCAGGTTGGAGACGGCACGACGAGTGATCGCGCGCTGCCCGTTGCCGTGGGAGCGAATCTCAAGTGGCGCGCGGTGAGTGCTGGCCGAGCGCACAGCTGCGCCATCACGACCGACGGCGCCACCTACTGCTGGGGCTCGAGCATCGCCGGGCAGCTCGGCAGTGACACGCTCGGCACCATCACCGCTCCCTTTCGGATCGAGAAGGCGCCACCGTTCGTGAAGATCTCGTCCGGCGAGACTCACACGTGCGCCATCACCACCGATGGCAAGCTCTATTGCTGGGGCGAGAATCTGCACGGTGAGCTCGGGTCGAGTGTGATCAGCAAGTACGCGGCGGTGGCGCAGGTCGCGCCGCAGCTCACGTGGGCCCGCGTAAGTGCGGGGCTGCACAACACCTGCGCCATCACCATCGATGGGAAGCTGTATTGCTGGGGGCTCAACAATGGCGGCGGGATTGGCGTCGAGGCCGACGACGCGTGCGAGATGGACGGCGAGGGCGGGCTGTGCGCGCTCCCGCTGCGACAGCCCGCGGATTCGCTGCGCTTCTCGGTCGTGGCGACGGGCGTGACGCACAGCTGTGCGATCACCGGCGACGGAGTGCTCTACTGCTGGGGCTCGAACGAACAGGGGCAGCTTGGCAGCGGATTCCGCGAGCCGCTCGGGCCGACACCGGTGACGGGCGAGCAGCGCTGGATCGCTGTTTCAGCGGGGAAGGACTTTACCTGCGCGCTCACGAAAGGCGGCGTGGCGCAGTGCTGGGGCGCGGGCGACGACGGGCAGCTCGCGGGCGGCGCCGCCGACGCGACGGTGCCGGCGCCGGTGGCAGGCTCGGTTCGATTCACCTCGATCACTTCGGGTACGGCGCACACGTGCGCACTTTCCACCGATCATCTCGTGTATTGTTGGGGATCGAATGGAAACGGCCAACTTGGCACCGGCGGTCGCAAGCGCAACTTCGAGCCGGCCAGGTTGATGTTCGCCGCGAAAGACACTCTTTAACCGGCATCGAGCCGGGAGCTCGTCGTGGAATTTCTGGACCGTCTGCAAGGCAGCTTCGATCAGCTCGCGCTCTACATCCCGGCGCTGCTCGGCGCGCTCGTCATCCTCTTCGCCGGCTATCTGCTCGCGAAGCTCATCGAGCGGGCCATCGATCGCGGGCTGAACAAGCTTGGCATCAATAGTTGGCTGAAGCGCGGCGGCGTGCTCGACGCCGTGGAGCGCACGGGATGGCGGCGCACGCCGTCGCGCCTCGTCGGCAACATCGCGTTCTGGTTCGTGATGTTCATCGTCATCCTCGTCGCCGCGCACGCGCTGGGGCTGTCGTCGCTCACGAACGTCTTCTCGGAGCTGGTGAGCTACATCCCCAGCGTGATCGCGGCGCTCGTGATCATTCTCGTCGGCATCGTGCTCGGCGAGTTCGTCGACGGTCTGCTCATGGCCTCCGCCGGCGGCATCCCGGGCGGGCCGACGCTCGCGCGCGTGGGCCGCGCGGGCGTCATCATCCTCGCGATCTTCATGGCGCTGCAGGAGCTCGGGATCGCCACCGAGATCGTGACGACGGCGTTCGCCATCATCTTCGGTGCGCTCGCGCTCGCGTTCGCGCTTTCCTTCGGCCTCGGCAACCGCGAGCTCGCGGGCGAGATCACGCGCGAATGGTACGAGCGTCTGCGCGCCGAGCGCGAGACGATCGCGTGGGAGAATGCGAAGCGGGCTGCGCGCGAATCGAAGGAGGTCGAGGAGGCGGACGACGCCTCTGATGAGGCCGAACCATCGTCGCACTGAGCGGCACCCGTAAGTTGTTGCGGCGGAAGGAATTATATGCCGTTGAATGGGTTGCTGGCACTGCCGTGGCGGTATATATTTCCATTGCTGTGCGCCACATGAAAATCCCTCCCGTCACCCCTGCATCATGACCGCTCCGAACAACCGGGAACGCATCGTCTCGCGCCTCATCGACGCCGAGGTGAAAGAGTCGTTCATCAATTACTCGATGAGCGTGATCGTGTCGCGCGCGCTCCCCGACGTGCGAGATGGACTCAAGCCCGTACATCGTCGCGTGCTCTACGCGATGAACGAGCTCGGGCTCGTTCCCGGACGTGCGTACAAGAAGGCCGCGACCGTCGTCGGCGATGTGCTCGGTAAGTACCACCCGCACGGCGACTCGAGCGTGTACGACGCGCTCGTGCGCATGGTGCAGGACTTCTCGCTGCGGTATCCGCTGATCGATGGGCAGGGAAACTTCGGATCTGTCGACGGCGATCCCGCGGCTGCGTATCGGTATACGGAAGCGAAGCTGATGCCGATCGCGATGGAGCTGCTCGCCGACATCGACAAGGAGACCGTCGATTACGTCGCGAACTACGATGACCGGCTGCAGGAGCCGCGCGTACTTCCGTCGGGGATCCCGAATCTCGTCGTCAACGGATCGTCGGGCATCGCGGTGGGCATGGCGACGAACATCCCGCCGCACAATCTGCGCGAGGTCATCGCTGCGGTCGTGCACCTCATCGCGAAGCCCGATGCGACGACGGCGGAAATTCGGAAGCTGATCAAAGGCCCCGACTTCCCGACGGGCGGCTACATCTACGGCCGCGAGGGGATCTTCAATTATCAGGAGACGGGACGCGGCCGCATCGTCATGCGCGCGCGTGCGGTGATCGAGGAGAAGGAGTCCTCGAACAAGTCGCAGATCGTCGTCACCGAGATCCCCTACCAGGTCAACAAGTCGAGCCTCGTGAAGCAGATCGCGGAGCTCACGAAGGAAGGGAAGCTCGCGGGCATCAGCGACCTGCGCGACGAGTCCGACCGCGACGGCATGCGCATCGTCATCGAGCTGAAGCGCGATGCGATTCCGCGCGTGGTGCTGAACCAACTGTACAAGCACACGACGATGCAGTCGACGTTCGGCGTCATCAACCTCGCGCTCGTGCCGGACTCGAACACCGGCCAGCTCGTGCCGAAGGTGATGCCGCTCAAGGAGCTCCTCGAGCACTACATCGCGCACCGGCACGAGGTCGTCGTTCGTCGCACGCAGTTCGACCTCACGAAGGCGCTCGACCGCGAGCACATCCTCGAGGGGCTCAAGATCGCCGTCGACAACATCGACGCGGTGATCAAGCTCATTCGCGCGGCGGAGGACACCCCGCAGGCGAGCACGCAGCTGCAGGCGCGCTTCAAGCTCTCCGAGCGGCAGGCCGAGGCGATCCTCAACATGCGGCTCGCGAAGCTCACCGGCCTCGAGATCGAGAAGCTGGAGCAGGAGCTCGCCGAAGTGCGCGCGGAGATCAAGGAGCTCAGGACCATTCTCGCGTCGCGCGAGCGCCGGATGCAGATCATGACGGAGGAGCTGAACGCGCTCGCCGCCAAGTATGGCGACGATCGCCGCACGGAGATCACGAGCGACGAGGGCGAGTTCACGATCGAGGATCTGATCGCCGAAGAGGACATGGTGGTGACCGTGTCGCACTCGGGGTACATCAAGCGCACCTCCGTCTCGACGTACAAAAAGCAACGGAGGGGCGGGCGAGGGCTCAACGGACAGGGGCTCAAGGACGAGGATTTCGTCGAGCATCTGTTCATAGCCTCCACGCACGATTACATACTGTTCTTCACGAGCGACGGACGCTGCTTCTGGCTGAAGGTGCACGAGATCCCGCTCGCGGGGCGTGCGGCCAAGGGCAAGCCGGTCGTGAACCTGATCAACGTCACGGCCGACACGACCATCCGCGCGATGGTCCCCGTGCGCGAGTTCAGCGACAAGCAATATCTGCTCTTCGCGACGCAGCTCGGAACGGTGAAGAAGTCGGCGTTGACCGAGTACAGCAATCCGCGCTCGACCGGCATCAAGGCGATCAAGATCGAGAGCGGCGATCAGCTGATCGATGTGCAGATCACCGAAGGCAACAACGACATCGTGCTGGCGACGAAGTACGGCCTCTCGATCCGCTTCCACGAGAAGGACGTCCGCGAGATGGGGCGCGACACGACCGGCGTGAAGGGCGTGGAGCTCTCGGAGGGGGACGAGGTGAAGGGGATGGTCGTGATCAAGCGCGATGCGACGCTGCTCGTGGTGACCGCGAAGGGAATGGGGAAGTGCTCGCCGATCGAGGAGTACCGCGTGCAGAAGCGCGGCGGCAAGGGAATCCTCACGCTCAATCGCACGGAGAAGACGGGTGAAGTGGTCGCGCTCAAGGAAGTCCTCCCGGACGACGAGTTGATGCTCATCACCAAACATGGAATCGTGATTCGCATGCCGGTGAAGGGAATTCGGGTGAGCGGGCGCAACACGCAGGGCGTGAAGCTGGTGAACCTCGACGAGGGGGACATCGTGTGTGACGTCGCGCGCGTGGTGATCGAGGATGACGAGGGCGGCGAGGAAGGCATCGATGAGACGGTGTCCGTGTCGCCCGACGAAGAGGAAGTGTAGGTCTCGATGTCCTCGTCCACGACCGCCGGAGCGCCGGACACGAGCTCGCTCGTCTCGATCGAAGAGATCCGGGCGGCGGCGCGCTTGCTGCGCGGCGTGGCCGTGCGCACGCCGCTCCTTCCGGCCGATGATCTCTCCGCGCAGCTCGGCGGCGGTACGATCTTCGTCAAGCCGGAGATGCTGCAGCGTGGCGGCGCCTTCAAGTTCCGCGGTGCGTACACCTTCCTCGCGGGGCTCTCGGCCTCGACGCGCCGGCGCGGCGTGATCGCGCCGTCATCGGGGAATCACGCGCAGGCCGTCGCCTTCGCGGCGCGCATGTTCGGTATCCAGGCGACGCTGGTGATGCCCACCACCGTCACCGCGGCCAAGCGCGCCGGTGTCGAGCGACTGGGAGGCACTGTGGTGCTGGCCGGAATCACGACGGCCGATCGCATGGAGCGCGCGCAGCAGCTCGCAGCCGAGACGGGAAGCATGCTCGTGCCGCCGTACGACGATGCGCGCATCATCGCGGGGCAGGGGACCGTGGGGCTCGAGATCGTCGAGGACCTTCCCGATGTCGAGACGGTGCTCGTCCCCGTGGGCGGCGGCGGGTTGAGCGCCGGTGTGGCGACGGCGGTGAAGCTCCTCGCGCCCAACGCGCGCGTGATCGGCGTCGAGCCGGTGGGTGCGCCCAAGCTCACACGCGCGCGCGCGGCGGGCGCGCCCGTGCGACTCGACTCCACCGGCGGCATGGCGGACGGGCTGCTCGCCACGCAAGTCGGCACGATCCCCTTCGCGCACCACTCGGCGTATCTCGACGAGGTAGTCACGGTGGACGACGCCGAGCTCGCACCGGCGATGCGCTACCTGCTCGACCGGCTCAAGATCGTGACGGAGCCGAGCGGCGCGATCACGATCGCGGCACTGAAGAGCGGGAAGGTCGAGCCACGCGGCAAGACCGTCGCGGTGCTGAGCGGCGGCAACATTGAATGGGATGGTCTCCGGGACGTGCTGGGTAATGGATAGGGCACGCATCCTCATCGCCGATGAGGACTTCGTGCTGTCTCGCACGCTCACCTGGTTGCTTCGCGATCAGGGGTACGACGTGGCGGTCGCGCCGGGCGGCCGCGGCGTGATGGATCATCTCAAGGTGACGTCGCCCGACCTGTTGATGATCGACGTGGGCGACCAGCCGGCGGATGGCTACCAGCTGCTCGAGCACATGCGCGGCGAGGAGCAGTGGCGCGACATGCCGGTGCTGGTCATGTCGCCGCAGGCGCCGGACGAGATGTCGATGCAGGTGCTGAAGTTCGGCGCCACCGATTTTCTCTCCAAGCCGTTCCATGTACGCGAGCTGCTCGCGCGCGTGCGCATGCAGCTGCGCGTGCGCCGCGAGATTCTGCACGCGCGTCATGCGCTGCGCTCCACCGAAGTCGAGCTCGCGCAGGTGCGCACCGAGGCGGAGAAGCGGCGCCAGCTCGTCGACATTCTGCAGGAAGTGCACGGCGACTTCTCGCCCGAGGAGCTCTACCACATCCTCACGCGCCGCGTCGCGCACGCGCTGGACATCTCGCATTGCTCGCTGATCCTCGCGCGCCCGCACGACGAAACGGGGATCGTCGCTGCCGCGTACGAGACGCCGGGACTGCGCCACCTCGAGATCGAGCTCAAACGCTATCCCGAGATTCGCGCGGCGCTCGAGAGTTCGGCGCCGGTGCTCGTGGAGGATGTGACGACGAATCCGCTGTACGCGGAGGCACGGCACGAGTGGGCGATCGCGCGCAACGACGTGAAGGTGCGCAGCGTGATCGCGCTCCCCTTCCGCATCGATGGCATCGAGGCCGGCGTGGTGCTGCTGCGCACGCTCGACGGCGAGCCGTCGCTCAAGGTGAGCGATGTGGACTTCGCGGATGATGTGGTGAAGGCGGCCGTGAGCGCGATCCAGCGGGCGCAGGCGATGGAGAGCACCCGCGCCGACAACGAGCGCCTCGAGGTGCTCGCGCTCACCGACTCGCTCACGATGACACTGAATCGCCGCGCGCTCATGGATCGCCTCGACTCCGAGCTCGATCGTGCGCGGCGATACTCACTCACGCTCTCGCTCCTGATGGTCGATCTCGACCACTTCAAGGCCGTGAACGACAGCTTCGGGCATCTCGCGGGCGACGAGGCGCTGCGCGGCGTCGCGCGCGTGCTCCAGCGCGAGGCGCGCTCGGTAGACGTCGTCGCGCGCTACGGCGGCGAGGAGTTCGTCGTCATCCTCCCCGAAACGGGCGAAGAGGGCGCGGTCAAGGTGGCCGAGCGCATCCGCGTGCGCGTGTCCGAGCAGCAGTCGGAGGGGCTCGTGCCAATGCCGGCGGTAACGGTGAGCGTCGGCGTGGCCACGGTGCTCTCGACGCAGATTCAGGCTCCGGAAGAGCTCATCGCGCTCGCGGACGAGGCGCTGTACCGGGCCAAAGCGCAGGGCAGGAATCGCGTTTGCACATGAGAGCGACGTAGCTTCGGCATGAGCGCGCGCTGCCCGAGCTGCCAGACGATCTATGCGGACGATGCCAAGTTCTGTCCACGCGACGGAACGAAGCTCGAGCGCGCAGCGTCCTCGCCCGCGTCGCCTCCCTTCAGTCCGCCGGCCGGCGCGCCTCCACCATCGCAGCACGCGCGCGTCTTCGATCCGTTGGGCACCGGGAATCGCTCGACGACGCAGCGCTCGCATTCGTCAGCGTCAGGCGTGCCCGCAGCGTCGTCGCCGAAGCCGGCCGACTACTCGAAGCTCGTGGGCGAGACGCTCGACTTGCGGTACGTGATCACGCGAAAAATCGGCGAGGGTGGCATGTCGTTCGTCTATCTCGCCGACGATGTGATCAGGAAGGAGTCGGTCGCGATCAAGATTCTCTCGCCCGCGCTGAGCCATGATCGCACCGCGATGGCTCGGCTGCGGCGCGAGGCGGAGCTCGCGGGGCGGCTCGAGCATCCGAACGTCTGCCACATCATCCGGCTCGGCGAGACGACGCAGGGGCTCGTGTACGTGGTCATGCCCTTCGTCGAGGGCGAGCTCCTGTGCGACGTGACGAATCGCGCGAGGCAGCTCTCGCTCGCCGTCACCGTTCGCTACATCACGGATATCGCGGCGGGGCTGCAGGTGGCGCACGAGCTCGGGATCGTGCATCGCGATCTCAAGCCCGAGAACATCATGATCGGCAGGAATCGGGACGGCACGGAGCGCGCGATCGTGATGGACTTCGGGCTCGCAAAGGAGCGGCAGGTCAGCCCGGAGGTCAAGAAGCTCACGGCCACCGGGATCGTGCTCGGCACACCGGAGTTCATGAGCCCCGAGCAGCTGCGCGGAAAGCCGCTCGATCCGCGCACCGATGTGTACTCGCTCGGGCTCATGGCGTATGAGATGCTCACGGGGAAGCTCCCGTTCATCGGGCGCACGCAGCAGGAGATCATGATTGCGCGGCTGCGCAGCGAGCCGGTGCTCATTCGCGCGGCGCGGCCGGATCTCAACTTTCCCGCCGCGGTCGAGAAGGTGATGCTCAAGAGCATGGAGCGCGACCCGGCCGATCGCTATCAGACGGCGCCCGAGTTCGCGAGCGCGCTGGCGGATGCGTCCAAATCCGGCGGGACGGCGAGTGGAGTGCTCGACAGAATTCTGCGGCGCTGACCACGACATCCCCATTGCAGCCATTCGCCGCGAGCGCTCACATTTCCTCGCATGAAGCGATACGCTGCCTTCGAACCACCCGAATATCTCGCCTGGGCGCCGGATGACGCCGAGCGGGAGCGATTTGACGCGACGATCTCGAAGCATCCGGATCGCGCCGCAATCATCTCATCGCTCGGCGAACCTCAACTGTTGGATTTATACCGAGGGCTCGTCCGCACCCGACTGATCGACGTCGCGCTCAAACGCTTCGTGAAACGGGGCGTGATCTCGAAGGCATGGCTCGGGACCGGCGAGGAGGCCGCCACCGTGGGCCCGGTGCATGCGCTCAGGCGCGGCCCCAACGCCGACATCGTCGCCCCCATGATTCGTAACTCTGGCGCCTGCAACGAGATGGGCATGCCGGCGGCGGACATCTTCCGCGCCTACATGGGCACCGGCGACAGCCCGTCACATGGCCGCGACGGGCATTACGGAGATTTTGCCCGCGGGATCTTGCCGCCGGTGAGTATCGTGGGCGATTGCGCGGCCGTCGTCTCGGGGATCGCGCTCGCCATGCGAGCTCGAGGGCGCGATGACGTTGCGCTCACCTGGATCGGTGACGGAAGCACGAAGGCGGGCGTTTTTCATGAGGGGCTGAACTTCGCGGCGGTGAAGAAGGTGCCGGCGATCTTCATCATCCAGAACAATCAGGTTGCCCTTGGCACACGTCTCGCCCAGCATCATCTCGAGGCAGCGCCAACGAGTTTTGCGAATTGGCCGAAGGCGTACGGGATCTGGGGCGGGGTGTTCGACGGAAACAACGTGCTCGACGGTTACGCGCTCACCTCGCTCGCAGCCGAGCGGTGCCGGCGCGGCGAGGGTCCGGCGTTGCTGATCGCCGAGACGTTCCGGATGGGCGGGCACGCGACACACGATGAGCAGGAAGCGCGGCGCACCTTCGATTCCGAGCTCTTCGGCATGTGGGGACGGCGCGATCCGATTCCGATGTACGAACAGTGGCTGGTCGGTCGAGGCGTCACGCGCGAGCGGCTCGAGGCAATGGAGCAGGAGATAGAGCTCGAGGTGGGGCAGGCGGAGGAAGAGGCGCTCGCAAGTCGTGCGGAGAAGATGCCGCGAGGCGAGGACGCGATGAGCGGAGTCTATCACCAGGGGTGAAGCCATGAGTCGAATACTTGCCATCGTCGGCGTCCTCGGCATCGCGTCCGCCTCGCTCGCGTGTGGAAACGCGAATGGCAACGGCAATGGGGTCACGCCGCCGACTGGTCCATTTCCGAGCCCGCTCACTGTCGCGCCGGGACTGCAGATCAAGTATTTCGCGAAGGTGCCGGGCGCCCGCGTGATGGCGATGGGGCCGGACGGCGCTGTGTACGTGAGCGTGCCCGGCGGAAACAAGGTCGTTCGGGTGTGGGACGCGAACGGCGACAACATCGCCGACAGCTCGCGCACGGCCGTCGATGGGCTACACGGGCCGGCGGGGCTCGCCTTTCACAAGGGCTTTCTCTACATCGCGAACGAGGACGGCGTCGTGCGCGCGAAGCTCGACGCGCAGGGGAAGCTCGTGGGATCGGTGGTGCAGGTGAACACTCTGCCGAGCGGCGGTGGACACTCGACGCGGACGATCGCGTTCGGCGCGGACAGCGCGATGTACGTGTCGGTGGGCTCGTCGTGCAATCTGTGCGTGGAGAGCGACTCCGAGCGCGCGAGCGTAGTGCGCTTCAACGAGGATGGCTCGAACGGACGCGTGTTCTCGCGCGGGCTGCGCAACGCCGTGGGGCTCGCGCTGAATCCGCAGACGCAGAAGCTCTGGGTGTCGCAGAACGAGCGTGACAACATCGCGCCGGACCATCAGGATCTGCCGCCGGAAGAGCTCAACATTCTGCAGGACGGCAAGGATTTCGGATGGCCGTACTGCTACTCGCTGCATGGGAAGCCGGTGCCGAATCCGGAGTACAACGATGCCGGGCGCTGCGCGGCGACGGTGAGCGCCGCGCTGGAGATGCAGGCGCACTCGGCGCCGCTTGGCATGACCTTCCTCGACAAGGCGACGATGTTGCCGGCCGAGTATCGCGGCGATCTGCTCGTGGCATTCCACGGATCGTGGAATCGCAATACACCGACGGGCGCGAAGGTCGTGCGCGTGCACATCTCGGGCGGGCTGCCGACGAGCATCGAAGACTTCGTGAGCGGATGGCAGCGCAACGACGGGTCGCGATGGGGGCGTCCCGCGGACGTGCAGGTGTACAAGGACGGCTCGGTGCTCATTTCCGACGATCAAAGCGGCTCCCTCTATCGCGTCGCACCGTAGGGTTGTGAAGCACGCGGCGCGCGCGGCCATCGCCGCACTGGCTCTCGCGGGCGCGCTGGGCGCGCGCGCGGTGGCGGCGCAGAGTCCGGGGATGGTCGCGCAGAACGTGGCGATCGTGGCGCGCGCCGACACGCTGCTCATCGCGGGGCGCATTTTCGCCGCGGAGTCGCTCTACTACATCGCCGTACGCCGCGGACCGCGCGATCCCGCCGCGCGCCTCGCGCTCGGCCGCTATCTCGCGCAGCGCGGCGCGCTCAAGGTGGGCGCGGTGCTCATGGAAGAGGCGCGGTACTTTGGCGGCGACCCGGTGCGCATCGCACTGGAACTCGCGCCCGTGTATCAGCGGCTCGGCGAGTACAACCATCTGGCGGCGCTGCCGGCGAGCGCGGTGCCGTACGGCGAGCGGATGCGCGCCGAATTTCTCCGCGACAATCCTCCGGGGATTTCGGGCCCTGACTCGGCCACCGTCGAGTACACGGTGAACGACAGCCAGCTGCTCGGGCGCGTGCGGCTGCTCATCGGCGCGGACACGGTGATAGCGACGATCGACGCGCGCGCCGAAGGGCTCGTGCTGGATACGGCGTGGTCGACGCGGACATCACTGCGGACATTCGGCAAGCGCGCGACGCCGCTTCGTGATGTGGATGCGGTGACGCCCGTGGTGGTGCTCGGACCGTACACGTTCACGAACGTGCCGACGCACTTTGCCGTGCTCAAGGGCGCGAGTCGCGCGACCATCGGCCTCGATCTGATCGGGCAGCTCGCGCCGAGCTTCGATCCGCGCGAGGGAAAGGTGGTGCTGCGCGCGAGCGGGCGTCTGCCGGCGAGCTTCCCGGGGCTGCGAATCGCGACGCTGACGAACGATCGCGGTGTGTACGTGGTGAAGGGCGAGACGATTTTTCCGCTCGGGCACCCGGACGTGCAGCGCTACTTCCGGAGTTCGCGATGGACGCTGAATCCGAAGAAGGGCGAGGTGTTGGTGGATTCGGTGGGCGCGCCGAAGGCGATGTAGGCGCGCCGATCTACCGCCCGATCCGTCGCAGCTCCACCAACAGACACCGATCCTGCACCACCTCGATCCCCGCGCGCGCGAGTTGCTCCGCCACCTCGTCGTGCCGGATCCCCGACTGGAACCACACCGCCTTCGGGCGCTTCGCGAGGATGTCGTCGAGGTGTGGCGGAATGTCCTGCGGGCGCCGAAATACATCCACGAGGTCGATGTCGCCGGGGATCGCCGCGAGCGTGCGATACACTGGGCTGCCGAACAGCTCGCGCATCTCGGGATAGTACACCGGCACGGGAATCATCTCGTAGCCCGCACGGTGCGCGTAGTCGGGCACGTAGTACGCGGGCTGTGCCGACTCGGGCGTCTTCACGCCGAGCACGGCGATCCGATGCGTGCGCTCGAGCAGCGCGCGCAGCTGCGCCGGCGTGTCGAGAAGGCGCTCGCGCCAGGCATCAGGAGAGTCGGTGCTCATTCGTCGTGCACGCCGCCGTACGCGTCGACGGACATCTTGAGTTGCTGCGTGAGCTCCGCGTCGCCGCTCAGGAGCGTTTCCCAGCTGATCTCGCGTCCCTTCCGCCGTCCCTTGAGCGCGATCTTCACGCCCTCGGGCGACATCATTACGGTGTATAGCTCGCGGCCGATCTTGAGCTCGCGCTTGATGGGGTGATCGAGCTTGGGGGTCATGCTCCTCCCTGATGTGCGTACCTGACCAGAGGGCGAAATCCGTGCTCGGTCGCGATCGTATTTTCGCGCATTCCCGGGGGTAACATGCCTCTGGCCGACGAGCTAGCTTTCTAGACTGTATACAATGTCCGCTGGCACTGAGGAGATCCCCGAATGCGAATGCTAGTACTCGGCGCGGGCCTGCAAGGCTCGGCCTGCGCGTACGACCTGCTCCAGAATCCCGACGTCACCGAGGTTCGGCTTGCCGACCTGAACGTTTCGCACCTTCCGGAATTCCTGCACGAGTATTCGGGGAAGCGGCTCATTCCGACGCCACTCGACGTGCGCGATCGCGAGGCCGTCGTCGCGGTGATGCGCGAGAGCAAGGCAACGATGAGCGCGATCCCGTACTACTTCAATCTCGAGCTCGCGCGTCTCGCGGTGCAGGCCGGCACGAATTTCTGCGACCTGGGTGGCAACACCGAGATCGTGTTCCAGCAAAAGGAGCTGGACGCAGATGCGCGCAAGGCGAAAGTCTCCATCGTTCCCGACTGCGGGCTCGCGCCGGGGATGGTGAACATCCTCGCGCAGTACGGCATCTCGCAGCTCGACGACGTGAAGTCGGTGAAGATCTTCGTCGGCGGGCTCCCGCAGCACCCCGAAGGGCCACTCGGCTACCAGATCGTGTATTCGCTCGAGGGTGTGCTCGACTACTACACGACGCTGTCGTGGATCGTGCGGAATGGAAAGCGCGAGCAGGTGAAGGCGCTGTCGGAGCGCGAGCCGGTGAAGTTTCCGAATCCGGTGGGCGAGCTCGAGGCGTTTCACACGGCGGGCGGACTGTCGACGATGGCGTGGCGCTATGAGGGAAAGATTCCCTCGATGGAATACAAGACGCTCCGCTATCCGGGGCACGCGCACATCATGGAGGCGATTCGCGAGCTTGGGCTGCTCGACCTCAATCCGGTGGACGTGAAGGGGACGAAGGTCGTGCCGCGCGATCTCACGGTGGCGACGATGGGGCCGCGCCTCACGAAGCCGAAGGGACGCGATCTCGTCGCGCTGCGCGTGGTCGTCGAAGGGACAAAGGGTGGCGCCGCGAAAAAGCTGGGCTGGGAGCTGCTCGACTACTACGACGAGTCGCGCGGCATCAGCGCGATGATGCGCACGACGGGCTACTCGTTGTCGATCACCGGGCAGATGCAGGCGAGCGGCGAGATCCAGCCTGGCGTCCACACCCCGGACGAGTGCATGCCGGCCGAGAAGTACATCACGGAGCTGGCGAAGCGTGGCGTGAAGATCAAGGCGATCCAGCCGTAATCATCAATACGTAAAATCACAATGCAGCGATCCGCAACGCGCGTTGGCGACCCAGTCGCCACCGTCGCGACGCCGGCACTGGTCATCGACCTCGATGCGATGGAGCGCAATCTCGCGGCGATGGCGGTGTATGCGCGCTCGCACGGTGTTCGATTGCGCCCGCACGCCAAGATGCACAAGAGTGCGGAGATCGCGAAGGCGCAGATCGCCGCTGGTGCGGTCGGCGTCTGCGCGCAAAAGCTCACGGAGGCCGAGGTGCTGGCTGACGCCGGCATCTCGGACATTTTCATCAGCAACGAAGTGATCGACGAGGCGAAGCTGACGCGCGTGGCCGCACTGGCCGCGCGCATCAAACTCGCGATCGCGGTCGATTCGATCCTCGGCGTGGATCGCCTCGCCGACGCTTGCGACGCCGCCGGCAGCGCGCCGGATGTGTTCGTCGAGATCGACGTCGGCCAGGGCCGCTGCGGCGTGGTGCCCTCGGAGGCGGGTGCGCTCGCGCACCATGTCGTCTCGCGCGGTCTGCGCTTCGCGGGGCTGCAGGCGTACCAGGGCGGGGCCCAGCATAAACGCGGCGTGCCTGAGCGCGAGGCCGCCGCGCGCGATGCGGCGACTTTGGTGCGCGCGGCGCAGACGAGCATCACCTCGGCCGGCATCGCGTGCCCGCTCGTGACCGGCGGGGGCACCGGCACCTTTACCTTCGATACCACGAGCGGCGTGTGGGGCGAGCTGCAGGCGGGCAGTTATCTGTTCATGGATGGCGAGTATGCCGCCATCGAACCGGCGGAACACGCGCCGCGATTCGAGCACGCGCTGTTCGTCAAATCGCAGGTGATGAGCCGCAACGAATCGCGTGTGGTGGTCGATGCCGGCATCAAGGCGTATGCGATCGACGCCGGGCTGCCCCGCGCGTGGCAGCGCGAGCTCGAGATGATCAATTTCGGCGACGAACACGGCATCCTGAAGTCGAGCGGGAATGGCTCGGCCGCCGATCTCCCTCCGCTCGGCGAGACCATCTGGCTGGTGCCGGGGCACTGCGACCCGACCGTCAACCTGCACGACGTTTACGTGGGGGTGCGCGGTGGGCTGGAGCGCGGCGTGGTCGAGGCGCTGTGGCCGGTCGATACGCGCGGGTGCCTGATCTAGAGTAAGCGGCGGTGCGCGCAGGCAAGCTCTAACGATTGGATACGGACAGGAACGGACTTGGACGGACGAAAAACGGAAAACTCATCCTGCAGTCTTCCGTTTCTGTCCGTGATTTTATCAGTTTTTGTCCGTATCCAATTGTTAGCGCATGTGTCGGTACAATCCGGGTTGATTGGTAACAGAGTATTCCGGCAGGATGGGTGACACTCCACCGTCAGGGCAGCCCTTTCGCGAGGCGAGCGATGCCCTGGCAGGAGATCTCCCCGATGACGCAGCGCCTGC
>Ga0207712_10001042_pt1 | contig 19562 bp, 36 predicted proteins | sample KBSS44metaG_FD_184402 | JGI IMG/M metagenome (GOLD analysis project Ga0207712, IMG submission 184402) | Switchgrass rhizosphere microbial communities from Kellogg Biological Station, Michigan, USA - KBS S4-4 metaG (SPAdes) (version 2) | ecosystem: Host-associated > Plants > Roots > Rhizosphere... | reverse complement strand
TAGGAGTCGCTTGATGGTGAGGTCAAATTCCCATTCCCCGGTTTTCGGATGTCGTGCGGCATACCAGGTTTCTGTAACGCGGCCTGTTACGTAAAACGGATTGCAGTATCCGTGACGGCTTCGCTCGACGACTACGACCACGCACTCGCGGCGCTGAATCTCGCGGAGTGGTCCCCACCCCAGCTTTACGAGTTCGGGATACTCCGCGCGCGTACGCTCTCGCAGCTCTTCCTGGGACCAGTTAAGCCGACGCGCCGCCAACGCCTTGGCGCGACCCCGGTCGTCTGGTGCGCGGCGCATAGAGGACACCGCCAGGGCCCGTTGATAGTCGTTCGTGTAGCCGTCGTGTTCGGCTTCCAGCTCCGCGCGTTCAAATTCATTCATCATATACCAATGTCGCACAGGGTTGTCGGTTGTCAAATGGAATTTTCAGGGCCACGGTCATCCCGGAGGCTGATGGGCGGAGCGCTGGGGTCAAGGAGAAGGCCGCCGTAGACGCCGCCGTTGTAGCCGAGATGACGGATTGGGTCATTGCACGGCTCCGGAGTGCAGAAGCCGCGAAACCGATAGACCCGCTTGCCGTTCGATAAAGAACCCGTCCAGATGTCCGCGACGATGAAGGAATAGCCGTAAACCCTAACGGTTTGTCCGAGAGTCACCGGAACGATGGGAGTGGTATTTCTCATGTCCCAATGTCGCACATCCGGAGAGGTTGTCAAAAAGAAAATGGCGGAACCCTAGGAAAAGGATTCCGCCAGGATGCATTACCGTAGAATTACGGCGTGAACGCGGGCTTTCGTGGCCGCGGAGCCACGAGGCCCATACGCTGCAGCTTGCCGCGAATGGCAGGCCGCGAGCGCGAGGTAAGGCGAGAATATAGAACGCGATACCGATATCCGCACTTGTGCAGGTCCAGAAGCGTCCGCTCTTCGTCTCTCGTCCATTCCGAATACGCCACGGTCGGCGACGCAACCGGTGTCGGCTTCGCGATGGCGGGCGAAGCCACCGGAACGAACGGCTTTTGCCAAGGTGTGGGACGGCTCATGGGATTACTCCACGCCCAGAAGTTCGCGGATGGATTTCCGGAATTCAGGCGAATTTTTTTCTCCGAGTTCAAACTTCGGAATCCAGGAAGCGCTTCCGCTTACCCCCTTGAACGGCATGAGCTCGGTCGTGACGTGATACCGGCGGAGCGTGTAGCCTCCGTCGATAACCTTTCCGGACGCGTCCTTGACGTCCTTCAGCGGACCGAACTTCCGGTCGGTGAAGATGAACTTCGCGCCGTTGTTGTAGAGACTGGCCTTCAGCGACCAGAACACCAGCTTGCAGAACCGGCCTTCAATCTCGAAGGGGAAAAGCGTCTGGTTCGGGTCCGGCACCTGCGCCGGCTTCTCGACGAGTGCCAGCATGGTGGCCATGCGGTCGAAGCGACGGAGCGGCTTGCGGCCCGTCACAGCGGCTTCGGCAACCGACTGCTTCCACTCTTTGTAGTCGAGTGTGCCGCCGTTCTTCTCGACGTCTTCTTCCGTGCGATAGAGCGCGCCCATTGCGCCGCCCTCAATCTTCTCGACGAAGACCGTTTTCTTGAACCCGATAACCGTCAGGATGAGCGGCGGAGTCGCGGGGACCGCGGCAGCGCTGCCCTTCTTGAGCTCGGGCGTGTAGAGCACGTTGGCGGTGTCGAGCACGAGTTCACCCGGGGTGAAAATCTCGCTCATATCGCCGACGCGTTGCACGAGGTTCAGCCGGGACATGCGGATGTCCTCGAACCGAATGTCGTTGTCATCGAAGACAGCGTGCGAGTCTTCGCGCGGTGCCCGAAGGGCAACGGCGTGCGGGTTGGCTGCGCTCGTCGGAATCGACGTGGCGGGCGCGTCCATCGGGACGGCATCAGAAGCGGCTGGGGTTGCGACGACGTCGATTGTCGGCCCCTCGACAGGGGTCGCAACGCCGGGTTTCTCAAACGATACTTTCATCGGTTTTGGTGTTGGTTTTGGTTGTTGCTCAGAGCTTCATTACGAGCACCTCTTGTCCGGGAACCACGTTTCGGTTCACGGAAGTGCTTTCAACGAAGACCTGAAAATCTTTGAAGTCACCGGGCGTGACTTTGATGTCGCCGCCGGTCGGCAGACAGAGAACCTTACGCACCTCGTCGAGGCTGCCCGAAAGCAAACGGCCATCCGGAATCGTGCGCAGGCAGATGCGTTTGTGCGACTGAATCGTTTCCGTCTTGACGAGTTGATAGAATGCGCTGCCGACCATGTAGGCTTGCCCAGTGTGCTTCTCGACGAAGTCTTTGATGGGCGTCGCTTGGTTCTTCGTATTGCGCCAGCAGGTGTAGGGATTCGTCACCGGCTTGAGCTTCTGCACCACTTCCGTCCGCTTCGCGGCGACCTGGGCGACGAAAAGGTTTTTCGTGCTGCGAACGCCTTTCGCGCGCATCGTCATGTAGTTGTCGGTGGACTGCTTCAACACGTCCGCCGCCTTGTCGAGGCCGGCCTTGCTGGAGGCGTCCCAGATGGAAATGTTCCCCGCCGGGAATCCGAGAGCGACGGCCATGCGGTGGCCTTCAGCGTTCGGAACGAAGGTGGCAACGGTGTAGTTCTCGGGCAACCGAGAAACCGTGCTGAACAGCCCCGCCTTGGAGCTCCGGCTGTTGTTCTCACCGCCATCGGTGATGACGTAAACCAGAAAAGCGTGGTCGGCGTAAAGCTCAGGCATTTTTCCAAGGTCCGACAGGGCGAGCAGCGAGGCATCGACCAGCGCCGTCATTCCGCTCGGGGCGTAGATGTCACGCAGAGACGGCAAGCGCAGCACGTCCATATCGTAGACGATGCAGCGTGCGTCGCAGTTGAACAGGTAGAGCGACACGCGCGTTTCCTGCCCCAGCTCTTTCGAGCGTGTTGCGAGATGTTTTACTTGATTGTCCACCTGTTCGACGACACGGTCTTTGAGGTGGGACATGGATGAGCTCTCGTCGATGACGATGGCAACATGGTTGATGTATTGGGTTTTCATAAATCACTTCTCGGTTTTATCGGCTTCTTTGTCTTGCTTCAGATAGCTGAATCGCTGTCCGAGCTCAACGGCTCCTGCTTCAATTGCTTTCTCCCCGAACAATTCCACAGTCTTGTCTTTTTGTCCACGTTGGGAAAAAGTTCTGATGAGCTCTTCAACCTTTCCGAGGGCGATGTCGTAAAGGTCCTCGACGAGGTGATGTTGCTCCGCCGGAAGAAATTGTTTCGCGACTTCGCCAAGGTGCTTCGCCCGCTTGACGGAACGACGTCGCGTTGACACGATGGTGTAACCGTCCGGGATGAAGTCCGGATTGTCGAGCGTGCGCGCGGTCGCCTGCCGACGAAAAGCTTCGCACCATACCGCCAGCACGGCGGCGAGGCGGAGGCCGATGTTCACGTCCTTCGGGTCTTTAACCAGGGACGGCGTTAGCTGGGCGGGGATGTCCAGGGGCCGATATTTTTTCCCGACGTTGAGTGCGAATTCCGCGACCTTGGGGCACTTGCCAATCAGCCCGCAGAAAAGGCAGCTCGAGATGTTCGGACGCGCGGTGGAATAGTCGTCCTCGGCGTTCGCCGCCGCAACCGCACGGTTGACGATGGTGCGAATGCGGAGAAGCAGGCCGGAAAATTCGGCGCGCTCAAAGGTATGCTCACTCGTGTAATCGATGTGCGGCTGAATGAAGCGCACCGTGATGCGCTGGAGCTTGGGATATCGCTTGAGAAGGCCCAGGGCGTAGGAGATGCCCTGCACGTTGTTCTTCGCGGCCTCGACGACGTTCTGTCCGAACTTCCAGTCAAGCACCTCGGCTTCCAGCTCATCTTCGGACACGATGCCGAAGTCGAGATACCCGGCAGTGGTTCCTTCAAACCGCTTTCCGTCGGCGACGATTACGACGTCGTCCACCGGCAGATAGGCTTCTCGGATGATGGTGCAGTTCGGAAAATGGCGGGCGCGCTCTTCGGCGAATCGGATGCACTCCTGCACCGCGGCCATGCGATAGTCCTCAAGCTTCGGGTCATCGAAGGCGGGGTTTTCAACGGCATAATGCTGCTGGGTGCCGATGGCGGCTGCTTCGTGGACGTCGCCCTCGCGTTGTTGGAACTTGGGGCAGGCCTCTCGCATCTGGAGAGAAGAAGGGGAGAAGGGGTGATGGACGCGCTCTTCGGCGGAGGATTCAGTATTCGGTGTTTGCATGACGCAAAGGAAAGATTGTGGCCAGCACGAAAAATGTCAAGGAGCGGACTCAAATGCCGGCTCGAATTTTTCGAGGAATTCCCATCGTTCGTGGACTTCCTGCTCCATAGCACAGCAACCTCTCTGGTAGAGCTCCACGCGAATAAAATCTTCGTGGGTTCCCCGCGGGCCGATGCGAACGGCAATGACCTTCCATAGGAAGCCGGTGCTTTTCCGTCGCCAAAATGAGTGACTGGGAATCTCAGAACTCATTTCGGATTTATACCCCGTCGACACGGAGAAGCTCTTCGCGCGCCATCGGGTTTGAGGTTTGGAGAGCCTGTGCGCTCTCGTAGACGGGTATCTGGCGAATAATAGCCTCCCGGACTTCGCCGCGTGCCCCAGCGGAACGCCACCAACCGGGCGTCAGCACGACGGCGTCGCAGCGACGGAGGATTTCCAGGTCGCCCTCGAGCCAGACTTCATCCGGAGCCGCGCCGGAGAAAAACCGAGTATTGGTGTGCGGGCAGATGGCGCACCATCCGGGGACGTTCCACACCTCGAGCGACAGCGCTTCGGCGCGGCGGATGTTGCATTCGATTTCCCAGGAATTTTTGCCTCGGAAGGGGCCGGCGATGTATGCGAGCTTCATGATGAAAATGGGGCCGTCCGTGGCCCGGTGTGTTTAAACGCCAGCGGTCAAGCGGGCGCGGGCCTTCGCCCACTTTGACTTTGTTCGGGGGCTTTCGTCGCAACGCGGACGACGGGGCTTTTCGGTTTTGACCACGGGTTCGTAGCTACCCGTTGCCATTTGTTGGTCCGCACAGCGGTTCATGTATTCCGCGGTTTCCGGACGTTGACGGCTTCCATAAAGCGCCGCCATGATTGACGGAGCAGACTTTGCGACTTTTCCCATAGGCTTCATTCAGTATTTTTTGGATTTTCCGGTTGGGTGCCATCCGTGCTCGACGGCGCGAAGCAAGCGCGCCTGCGCTTCTGCTTTGGCCTTCGTGGTTTTCTTTGCCTTCACGCCGTGGGGCGTGCTGACGCGGTAACCTCCTTTAACTTTGGAAATTTTCTCGGGCATATTTACTCACCTCCTTCAGTATCACATTCAATTGGCTCCGTCAATTCTGAGACCGGCAAGTTGCCGCCGGGGATTAAATCACCATCATTCAGCATGTCCATTCGGTCGAGCTTCGCGGTGACGCACCGATGGATTGACTCTTGCACCGTGCCGGCAGCCAGTGGGCAGATGTAGAGCGAGGACGAGAGGCTGCCATTTCGGGGCAGGCGACCGAAAGCCTGTCGGGCTTTTTGAGCGGACCAACCGAGTGATACAATGCCGAGGCGAGAAAATTCGCCGCGGACGTCGTGCAGCCCGATGCTTTCGCTTCCTGCGCTCGTGCAGATGATGAAAGGCTCCTTGTCTGCCTGGAAGGCGTCGATGTTAGCTTGCCGCCGCCGTGCGCCGTTCGCGCCCACCTGAGACCCGTCCACGAAGCACTGCGTGTTGAGTAGGCGACAGAGCTCTCGCACCGAGGCGCGGAAGTTGACGAAGAGCGCGACGTGCTTTCCAGACGCCACGGCATCTTTCGCCAACTCGACGTATATCGGAATCATCAAGAGCTCGGATTCCTGCCAAGCGAAGAGCAGCTTCGCGCGCTCGTCCAGCGTGAACCGGCGGCCTGCGCGGACGGCTTCGATGGCCGGCTGCATCTCTTCAAAGAGCTTGTTCATGCGGCTCGGCTCCATGATGTGGACAAGCTGAACCATGATTTTGCACTTCGGAAAGTCGGGCAGGTCCGTAATACGGACGCGGCAACCGCGGTCCGGGAAAAGGGTGCCGTGAAGTTTTTTCAAAACCTCCTGCTGTTCGGCGCGGTCTTTGGTGAAGTGCAGCCCGTTCACGATGTCATATCGGACGCCGTGCTCCATTGCCCAATAGCGCCAGTCGTCCTCGAGGTGATGAAGCCCGAGCAGATATCCGAGCGCATGAAAATTCAGCGGGGTTTCCGCAATGGTGGCCGAAAGCGCAACTGTAGGTATTTGCATGCGACGTGCAGCGATAAGTAACTTTGTCTGCAGCGTGTCTTCCAATGATGTGCAGCGGTGCGCTTCGTCGAAGACTAGATGCTTTATTCCGGGGTGCCAGTGAAAATGCTTGACGGCATCCCGGCCTCGCAGGTCTTCGACCCACTTGCCGTAAGGCGAGCGCCCGGTTCGCACCATCTCATAGTTGATGTAGTCGAACTCGACGCCCATGTGCTGCCCCATGCGCTCCCATCCCGCGCGGCTGACCTTCGGTCCGACGACGAGGGTCGGACGGTTCAGCGCGCGGATAACCGCGCCAGCGGTATAAGTTTTCCCCACGCCCATGTCGGAGGCGTCAAGGGCCGAGCGATGCTTGGCGAGCGACGCCAGCAACGCGTTCGCAGGGGCGACCTGATACGAGAGCAATCCCTTGGGGTCAATCATGCTGAAGCACTTGTCTTTTCCAAGCCGGCCAATTGCTGACGATATAGCCGGCTCGTTGACACCACATCCGGAGAAAATCCCGGTGAGCCGAGTATTTTAAGCACGCGCTCATCGGCTGGAACTGGAAATCCCTTGTTGCGGGAGGTTACCCAGGAACGCAGTTGCGAGATGTGACTCCGTGCCGAGAAGCGTCTCTGCTCGCATGCCTTGACACATTGCGGCCATCATCTCCGCGAGCGTTTCCGGGTTTGTGGTATACCCCAACCGGGCGAACTTCAGAAGACGGACGAAGCTTTGGCCCACGTTGTTCCCGATGGGGCGCATGTATCGAAGGAACTTCGAGTTGAAGTCCTCCTGGAAGTTGGCGCTCCGAGAGCCAATCCAGTCGGAACAATCCGCGGCCCACCAAATAGCGACCTGACAGATGGAAAAGTCAAAGGAGTCCAGAAGCTCCGACGGGTGCGAGAACTCCCATCGATAGACAATCTGCGGGACGACAGGATACCCGCGCACCGTGAAGGCGTTCTCGGTCTCGACAACGCAACCGTTGTCGATGTTCTGGCTGAGATTGTGCGCAATCATGCGCGCCTTTTCTTTGTCCCCCGAGATGAAAAGGTCGATGTCGTTCACGGGTTCGTTCGCCAACGAGGCGCGAATGAAGCCGCCGGCAAGGACGAGCTTCTCCGGGTGAGCCTGGAGCGCGTCTCGGACGGGGGCGGGGAGCAGGGTTACAAGTAGTTGTTCAACGTTCATGAGCGGTGTTTGGGATGTCGCCGGTAGAGTTTGGCGGATTGTTTGATTTTGGTGACAGGTTTCAAAACGCCCCACGTCCTGCGGATTTTGATGCGGGTCTTTTTCATGGGAGCAAGGCGGACATTGGTTTCGGGTCAACACGTCGGCCTGTGCAGTCGGTCATGTGAATAAAAAAGGAGCCGTCGTAAACGTGCGAGATGCAGCCGAGGTCGGTCTTCGCAGCAACCCGAATCGGGCGAGTATGCTGGTTGTCCATGAAGAACAGCTTGCCCTCGTGTTTAAACAATACAGCAGCGTGCCACGTCGTGCCCGTCCCGACGCGGGAGAACTTGTAGAGCACCTGCACCGCGGACGTGCCGGTAATCCGCAACCGCGTGGCCGCGGCCTGCGAAAAGGGCAGGCATTGGCCCTGCACCCCGTGCCCGGGCAACCGGGTGAAGTCTGGAAGCTCCGCGCCGAACGCGCCGCACATCCAGAGCGTGAGCGCGGAAAAGGCGATGAGCCAGAGGATGTCGAGGTGACGCGCCTTCATTTCGTGGCGGCCTCCCGGCGAGCCTTAAGGAAGACTTGCAGTTCCTGTTGACCGACGCGCCACGCTTCGCACAGCTCGACAACGTCATCGATGCACATTGAGATGCCGTGGTCGTCCATCGTGGACCAGACGCCGTCCGGGTCGTTCGGCATCATCTCGATTGCGGTCACGAGCATCCAGCGACGCTTCACGCTCCACTGCGTGGCAAGCTTCATAAAGCGCGCCCAGTTCGGACACGCCTCGAGCTTCTCGCGGTTACGCGCCACCGCATTTTTCGCCACGGTGTCCGGGTCAAAGCCCGGTTTCACGCGCGCCGCAATCTTCCAACCGCCACCGTGGTTCTTGAGGATTTTGCCGTCCTCACAGAACACCTTGGTGAACATCGCGAATTCAATTCTCGCCAACTCTCTGCCATGTTTGCTCAATGTAGCCATGCAAGAAACTACCACGCCGGGCGCGGATGTCAAATGGTGATTTTCATCACGCGGATAACCCCTTCATAGATAGGGGCTTCGATGGGACAAAACAGCCCGGTTTGCGGCTCAAAGAAAATCCAGGAACCGTCGTCGAGGAGGATGACGTTGATAACGTGATAAGCCTGGACGTCCTCGCCAGAAAAGAGGGGATACTCGCCTTGGATGTGGATAAACGCCGTGCCGACCGCAACGGAAGCCCGGAAGCCGATGTAATGCCGGCGGCCCCACGCGTGCGCCAAGCAATGAAACTCGCGCGCGAAGTCCTCGCAGTCCCAGGCGTTCTCGAGATACCGCATGCCCTGCCGATACTTTTTCCAGAACTGAACCAACTGCTCAAATTCCTTTCGCGACAGGGGAATGTAAGCGCTGTCCTCGGGGCCCCGAGTGATGTTCTCGTCCTTGTATCCGGGCGATGGGAAGTCAGACCAGAGAAGCGCCTGCACGCTCGCGGCTAATTTATCGGCGAAGAGCGCCATGACTGCGCTTGTATCATCCGGGGGCGTTGGTGGAGGTGTTGGGATTGTGGATTGAGGGCTGCCCCAAAGAAGGGACGAGGCCAATAGGATTGCAAACAGACTCTTCATCACCGCGATTGCTATCCCTCCGCCGTGATTGGCGGGCTTGGTTCGTCTGAGGCTCTGTAGGAAATTAGGAGCGAAAAATTTGGTCCCGGTAGTAAAGCGAGCACTTCTCTTCGACGAGTGTCCGCACCTTGCCGCGATACCAGAGTTGCCACGTGCGCGCGGAAACGTTTCCGATGTGCGGCTGTGCGTGCTGCTTGAACTCGTCGAGCTCTCCGGTCATCCACGCGCGCAGAAAATAGAACGGCATCGGGTCAAAGAAGACGCAGAACTTGTCCGCCCAGCAGAGCGCCGTGGGTTCCGCGTCGATGGAGCGACAGAACTCGCGGCTATGGCCGAGCGCGAGGCATCCGGCTTGCAACGCCTGCTCAACGGCGTAGAAGGAAGCCGCGTCCTTCGAGTAGCCCTTCAGCCGACGAAGCCAGTAGCCGAGCTTGAACACCACCTTGGTGGTAAGGTTCGCGCCGCGCCGAGGGTGCTGCTGGCCCTCCGGGCCGTCCAGGTTGGGCAGCCCGATGTAGCCCAGGTCATGGCAGAAGATGGCCACGAGCTCCCACCAGTGCGGCCATCGCTTGTAGAGCGAGCGCCACGCCAGCACGACGGTGAAGGGGTGGAAAAGAAACTGGTGAACTCCGAAGAGGACGGAACGCGTGCCGATTTTCATTCGTGGTCGAGGGTGTGCGGGATGCTGTTATCTTCGTGCGCGCGGTCGAGCTCATGAAGCGCCATCGGGACCAGCCACGCAAGATTTGGAATGATGTCCTCCGGCAAGTCGTCGACGTCGCACACCAAAACCGCTTCTTCCGTGGTCGTCCGCACGTCCTGATGGTCGAGGAGCGTTGCCGCAAAGCAATACACGACGACGTCGGGGAATTGCATCGTGGTGAATTTTCGCCATTGCGTGCAGAACGTCGGGCATCCCGTCTCTTCCTCAAACTCGCGGCCCATTGCGACGTTGGAGTATTCCCCGGCTTCAATTTTCCCGCCGACTCCGTTCAGCTTCCCGCGTTGCCAGTCTGGCTTCGTCTTGCGAATCAGAACCACTTTTCTTCGGCTGCGGTAGAAAGCAAATCCTAAGCAGTAGGCTGTCATAACTCGTTGGCCAGTTCGAGGGCGTAAGAAGAAAGCCGAAGGGGTTCTCCGAGCGTCTCAAGGATTTCTTTCAGGACCAACCGGTGATACTCGCGGAGTGTGCCGTTGTTTTCCAGAACCCGACCGCCGAGAGACACTACATCTTCTTGAGTAAATGTGACGGTAAAATCCTCCGGGGCGTCTGGGCGATTCACCCAGTAGACGACGTCGAAAAGGCGTTCATTCATGACGGCGAAAAGCTCCACGCGGTCTCGGATGCCGGCGATTACGTCACCGGTGGCCAGCGCGCGGCGGATGAGCAAGCACGGGTCGTCTCGACGAAGCCAATCGCAGTGGTCTTTCCAGAACTGGCGATTGTTGTGCCGCTGTTCCCAAGCCGTCATCGGATGGACTCCCATCGCTTTTGCGATGTCCTCCTTCGCGGCCCACGAGGTGGACCCGCCGTATCGCAAGCCGAGATGTGCCTCGCAATACTGCGCGCCTTCATCCTTGCCCGTGCGGCCCCAGCCCACGAAAAGAATGCGCTTGCGACGGAGCGGAACAACAGGGACATTTTCCGTGGTAGTCACGCCGCGCAAGCTCGAGCCAACGAGCGAACCAATCAGTGCGGGACCATTCAGGGGAGTCAGCGGGGCCGAAGTTGTTAACTTGTCCTTTTTCATGCGCTGGGGGTGTGTCGTTTGGTTTCATGCGTGCGGCGTTTATGTTCTTCGAGCACGGCGGTATTCAGCATCCAAAAATATTGGAGCGCGATTTCAAACGGCTCACGCTCCACCGGAAGCGTGAGGTCCGCCAGCGCTTGTTCGCAAGCACGCACCTTGCGCGGACAGCGGACGATAGCGTTGCATAGCTGGCGCATGTTCATGTTGCGCGCCTTCCGGTCGATTTGCGACTTAGCGGATTCGACGGAACACCGCGGATAATCGATGACGCAGTCCCTCGAGGCTAGCATATGCCGGCGGAAGGTGGCGTTCAGCTTTGCCTTCGGGTCCGTCAGAACTCCGGAACTTACCTCCAGGGGAATATTCGGCTCCAGCTTCGGGTGATGGTTGAGACCGGTCGCGTATCGCAGCACGCGCCGCATCGGTTTGAATTGCTTTTTGTTCTGTCGGCTCATTTGGTTTTTGTTTTGGAGGTGATGTTACGGCTAAAACGTTCGCACAGATTTCGCAAAAATTCCACTTCCGACCGTTATCGTCGATGACGCGAAACTGAAAAACCTGGACCGTCTCGCCGTTCGCTTCGATGTAGCGAAGCAGGCTCTGCCCAGGCTCAGAGTCGATGTGGCAGCGGCACTTGTTGTTCGCGCAGAATTTCATCTCTGCCGCAGGTCGTCCCCGTGAATCCAGTTTTCACCGCCCGGGCTGATTGGTCTCCCCGGATGCGTCAGACCGCCGACGCCCTTGGGCGATTCATCGTTGATTAACGTCTTCTTGAACAACTGACCGCTCGCGATGTGGACGACCACCACGCCTTCGGGATTCAGGAAGCCAGGCACCGCGATGCTGCCGCAACCCAGGCGGAGAAGCGCATGGTCAACCGCTTCGGTTGTGAAGACGCCACGCCAGAGCGTTGGCACGACGTAACAACATCTCGGGCCTTCCACTTCCGTTCGAGTGAATCCTTCATTCTCGATTTGGGTTGAAAAGACTCCAATCCCATTTTTCGAGAACCAGCGGCTCGTGTTGAAAAGATAGAATCGACGTTCCGAAAGGTTATAGCTGCGGTTGATTCCGCAGCCCATCCACTCGCCGAAATGCTGGCCGGGCCCGAGCTTGAAAAGCTCTTCGGCGTTCTGTCGCACCCATTCCGCAAATCCGTAGTTATCCGTCGACTTGCCCGGCGTAATCCAGCGAGTTCGAGAACCGACAAGCATCGCGAGTCCGCCGCCTGTCTCCAGGGGCTTGTGCGCGACCACGAGGTCAGTCTGATTTTCGTCGATGACGGGCGTGATAAAAATCTGCGCGTTTGTGCCGTCGAGCTTCTCGGTGATGATGGCCTCGCGGCTAAGCCGTGCCATCTTTGGGAAGGGTTTGAATTCCATAAGGTTCTTCAGTTTTTGGTTCGCAGTCGCAGGGGAGCATTATTCCGCCCAGGCCGGGAGCGCAGTGCGGTGTGGGGTCCATGCCTTCCTGATAAAGTAAATGGGTCGCCCATCGTTGATGGCTACGGCACCAAAACCGGATGGCAGAAGGATTCTTAACATACTGGGGCTTCACTTCTTCTCTCGGATATCGAGGACAAGCTCCCGCGCGTCCCGGCCCAACACTTCAGACAAAATGCGGTGCAGGTCGTCGACCAGCGTTTGAGAGTTGAGTAGATTGGAAAAACGGATGCTGCCGTGGTTAGCACCGGAGACGCGCGGCTTGAGCGTCACCGTGACCGCGCCTAGCGCGCGGAGCAGATTCAATTGGACGTCATACGGCGCGCCAGAGAAGAAGACACGGCCAATACTGCGCAACGGGTCGATGTTGCCTACGTTGTCCATGACAAACAAATTTCGCAGCACCATGCCCGGCGTCGCTTCGATGAAGCCGGTTGTGTCGGAGGTCGTCCCGAAGCGCGTTCCATTGGGGATGATGTCCTTGGCATTCGGATGTCGGGCACGGATGGCAGCAGCGAGCGCCGCGCGGTCTTTCTCTCCGTTGCCGGTGAGCGGCACCTCCACAGAATCAGGGTGGCCGTCGATGATGAAGAACCCCACGAATACTTTGTTTTCCATATCAGAAAGATGCTTTACTATTGCCGATTGTCAACGTCGGAGACTAACACGGAAGGAGATTTTCCGCAATTCCGGGAATCGGTCACGAATATCCAGCAGGTCGTCCACGCTGGTCGTGCGAGCGGAGAAGTAGAGTGCGAGCGGGTGCTCCCGGATTCCGAATCCCTCCGCTCGCAACGCCGCTACCGCTTTCGCGATATCTGCGTTTCGCCACTTTGGCATGTGTCTACAGCGTCTCAAAGGAAAAAAGCGGCCCAGGGCCCGCGGTGGCAGAGCGCTACCTATCTCTTGCGAGAAGTCTCCATGTTGCGCTGAGCTCCGAGGGGGCCCCGAGCCTGTGATTGTTCAGTGATACCACGAGGAGTATGTCGACTCGTCGGGTCGGACGCGGCGCGCGAAGTAACGCCCGCGGAAATTGAACGACGGCTGGCCCTGGCTATCCGTATCGATGCGGCGGAATGTCTCAGGATTGGCGTCCTCGTAGGATTGCTTCCCACGGGGGCAGCACCACTGCGAGCGCGTGAGAAAATTGTCCTTGTGCGGCTTGACGTGCTCGCACATGAATCCCTGCGTGCCGGGCACAGACTTCGCGCCAATCTCGCGCACATACGCGCCCTTGTAGGTCAGGCGCGTGACCTGGAAATAGTTGACGTTGGTCTGGTCGTAACCCCAGGACATTTCAAAGATGTCACCGACGCGGACCGCGCCGACACGCTCCGTGCGATTGACCTTGAGGTTCTCGAGCTTCTCGGTGAGGAAGCCCGTCAGGGGAGCGTCGTTGGCAGTGCGGACCTGGAGGTATTCGCCGTCAGCGTAGCGCGCGAGCGTTCCGGTGAGGCGCGTGCCGACTGCGAAGTTGTTCTTGTTCTGCTGGGTGACCGTGGCGTGAATGATTTCGTTCATGGCGTAAGGTAGTTCAGATGTTAATTTTCATGCTTCGCGACGCAATAACTCTGCTCGAAGATGTTTCAGAGTTTCTTCTTCATTTTCGGTCCAATCGGGCAAATCCCAAATATCTTGAATGGCCTGCCTAAGCTCATCGGTAGTCATAATTTGTGTTACGTGTTTTTTCATTGGAGGGCGTAAAGAAAAGAGTTCAGGCGATGATGCTTCATATTTTTGACTAGTAAACAAATCGGCTGAAGGCAGGCCCAGAGACGATGGCGTCGAAGATGGAGCGCGCGACCCACGGAGCATTCGTGCCGACGGGCGCGCCGGGGAGGCTGCTCGCGCCCTTGGAGACAATCTGCCAAAGGCAATCGCGCCCGATGCCAACGGTGCCACCGTCGAGGTTGGCGATGGTGGTGAGGATTTTTTCCCGAAGAGCGATTTCAAATTTCGTCATGGGAGAAAATACCACAGCGCAAGGGTATGTCAAGCAACTGAATGTGCTTGATTCTGAAGGAGTTAGTCGAGAAGGTCGAGAAGCTCGATAATATCCGCCGCGGCCCGCATCATCTCGTCCTCGTGCGCTTGCCGCATCGCGGTGGGCTGGTTAAAGTCTAGAGCCATCTGGCGCGCCGTGTTGTAGGCCTCAAGGGCACGCTGAAGTGCAGGCTGTTGCTCGTCATCCATAGTGCCTTCGGTTGATTAGGTTCAATCGCGTGCGCGCAATGATTTTGTTCTCGAACTTGTCGAATTCGTAAATGCGCGCTTCGTCACCGTCGCGTTTGAAAATCGACTCCGCCCAATCGACGTCTTCACCCGCGAAGCGGGAATCGGAAAGCGGCACGAGGATGAACATGCTCGCCTTGTCCGGCGCGTCCACTTGCGTCCACTCGCCGAGATACTGGTCGAGAAAAGAACGCACCAGATGCTCGACGTCGGTGTCGGGCGAGATGAGGACATTGAACGCGGTCCGTGCGCCTTTGCCCGCGAGGTTCGCTTTGATTTCTCCTGCGATGTCCATAGCTATCCGAGTTTGTTCGAGTGAACTGCGCGGTAGTATTGGCACTTCGGTTCGTTGCACCAGTGGCCGGTGCCGTCCGTAAGGCATACCGTCCCGCAGATGCAATGGAAGTCCGACTGCCGCGCCATCGGTTGCACATCCTCGGTTTGCGCGTCTGGGATTACCACGTGTTGGTAGTGCTTCCGTGCACTGGTCAGCTGTTTTTCCACGCTCTCGAGGATGGACTTCAGGCATCGCAGTTGATTCTCTGCGCCTACGGCGCGCGCCCGCATCGCATGATAGTGGTCCCTCAGGTATGCGAGCTCCTGGATGACCTCGCGCATCTCAGACGCCGACATCTCCCTCAAGCTTGCCCAGGAACTGGGAGTGAACGTCGGGTTCATTGATGAGTATGCGTATTGTTGTGCACGTGTCCGCCCGTGCTGTTGTTCACACCGCCCGTGGTCACAACGACGTCGCCGGCATCGCCGGTTCCGTTGTTCACCTTGGTGGTGCTGGGCTTCAGCAGGTATGCGCCAGCCGCAATGGACGCCGGCTGTGCGACAGCCTGCAACGCGCCGGGCCCGTGGGCGGACGTGATGCCTTGCAGCGTGCCGGGTGAGTTGGTGTCATACGCCACGACGGTCGTGGTGCTGGGGCTGAAAAAGCCGCGCGTGGTGACTCGACCGAGCGTGACGCCGTTAAGCGAGCCGATGTTCGGGGTGACGTTGGTGCACCCGACGCCGAGGAGCGTAAGGAATGAGAGGACCAGTAGGTTTTTCTTCATGGTCTGCGGTGTGTTGTTGTCAGTCGTTGAGCAGATACGCAAGCGCCAACACCACAAGGGTGGCGATGATACCGGCCCAGAGACCGAATTCGTTGATGGTTGTTGAAACTTCCATGCCGGGAGATTAACTGGGGTTCGTGGTCTTGTCCACTTCGGCAGGCTCATCGATTTATTTTTCGAGTTTTCAATGGAAGTTTGAACCGAAACTTGGATATTCTGGGAACGCGGACCAACTGTGCGCCCACGGGAACGTTTCCACGACGACCATATTTTTTACCGGTGAGGGCATCCACGTAATCGCATCGAGGCGTCTTCCGGCCTTTATCGGTCTGCCCGTCGGCTATCCAATTGGCCGCTTTATAGATTGCGCCCGTATGACCTGCACTCGGGTCAGCATAGGAAACCAGACACCCAACCTCAGGGTGGTGCCGCTTAATGTAACGGACACTTCCTGAGATAGCCCAGGTTTCCGCATTCTTGGGGACTTCATCAAGTAGATAAAGCCGCGCAAGTTCCCACGTTTTACAGCCGTAGCGGACGTCGGACTGCTTGGGTGGTGCGGAATAAAGCACCATGCCCACGAGTTGGTCAAAGGAAAATATCCCGAGAGAAAGCAACACGATGGCCGGCCTCTTCCTAAGGTAATGTGCCGCGACAAAAACAGACACTTCCGCAAGGGGAACCGGACGGAGCGAAGAATTATTTCGCCACGTAACATCGAAACAAGGACCCACCGGCTTCATTGTTCGCTTACAGACAAATCCCGGAAATCGTGGCTCAAATTAAAACGGTGCGCGCCCAGCGTTTTTTCCACGCAGCGAATTCCTTGGGCGAAGCCCACCAGGACGGTGGCGGAGGACGGTGGAAATAGGCTCCGTCAATGTAGAAAATTTTCATGTCAGTGGAAAAAAGAAAACGATGTTTTTCAGAATCTCGAGAAGCTCCGCATCTGTTAGGGTATGCGACTTAAGCGGGCCACGAAGAACAAACTCCCCGCGCGGACGTTCCTCCTCGTCAACCCGAGTATAGGTGGCCACCAGTTCGATATAATCCCCAAACATGTTGAGGTCATTGTCGCGCGGATACGGAACGGTGACGACGCATTGCGCCGCGGATTGAAATGTGTTTCTCATAAAAGTCAGTGGTCACTGCTGCATGCGCTGCCGCCGAGAAAAGCTCTGGCCGCAACGCTGCGTGCCGTGGCGAGCTTTTTCTTCGGGCAATGTTTCGCGCTCCAGCCCTTGCCGTGCTTGAAAGCGTTCTCGAGGTTCTTGCGATACGCCTCGACGTCGGTTGTGCGGTCCACGTCGCCCTTGCCGGCACCATTGCCGCGGATGCCCAGGTCACGCCCCATCCCAGTCTTAGGCCTTCCCATCTTGCGACCCTCCTTCCACTACCGGCTCGATTGTGGTCTCAGCCTCAGCCTCGTCGACAATCGCGTCTGCCATGTCGCTGGCTGCCTTCGCTTGCCTCTCTTGCTCGGCGCGCTGATAGCTGAGCGCGAAGTTCACAGAGTTGCAAATCAGGTTCGCAATCACGGCTTGGTTCGCCGCGGCATAGGCCACGTTCTTGCCGTCGTAGATGACGAACGTGTTCGGTCGCAGCGGATTGATGGCGAACTTGAGAAAAGCGCCGTCGGGGAACTGGTGGAGGCGCAGCTCCGTCTCCTCTACTTTCGGCGTTGCATCCGACTTCGTCGCCTTCACGTCCGGCATTTCGCTTCGCTCAATGCCCTTCAACGCTTCGATGTCGCCCGGTGTCGGGCGCTTCAGCGGGACGTTCAAGATGGTGGTTTTGTTCCGTTTGGTTTTCTTGCTCATAAAAAGATTGGTCCGAGTGTTTCGCTGTCATGAGCGCGCAGGATTAGCACGCCGTTGTAATGAAAATGTGGCACCTTGATTTTGTCGAGTTCGAGTGAAAGCACCGTGCGCTCACAGGGAAAAAAGTCAGCAACTGATTGCATCACCTCGAGCTTGAGCGCGTCATACTCTGACCAGCCGAGCACTAGCATGCTGCACGGCGGGTATCCGGCCTTGCGGTGCGCACTGCGTGCGTTGTCGAAATGCTGTCTCGCGGTCATGCCTGTCATGCTACTTCGTCCGTTTTGTCCGCTTGGCCAGCTGGTTCTGCAGGTCGCACTTCTCGCGTTGCAAGTCCGCGATGGTCTGGCCCTGCCTTGAGATAAGCAGATTCTTTTGCAGATTCTTTTCATTGCTCCGGTCGGCGAGGCGCTGAAACGATTCCTTGAGCGTTTCCACTTCAGACTCCAGGGCACTCAGGGCACGCGCCTTGTCGACTCTCTCGTCTTCCCATTCTTTTGCTCGCGCATACCAGCCCTGCCGCGTCGCGTCATGACGCTTCTGCTCTTCGAGCCATCCCTGACGGCAGGAATCCGTTTCGCCCTTGGCTTCCGCAATCGGGTCGGTGATGAGGTGTTGCTTGGCTAGACGTAACGCCGCAACGACGAGACGGAAAAGCAGGATGACGCCGACAGTGAACGCGGCGGATTGGAGTAGGAGCGAGAGCTTGAATGAGTTCATGTGTAGTTGTAGTGTAGCGGGAAAAGATTGTTCAGAGACGTGAGAATGTCAACTTCGGCCATCAAAGGGAGCTGCAGACCTTGGCATCGCCCTGTTGAAGAATGTTGCCGAGCGTGGTGTTAAGCTCCAACAGCTGGGTATGGGTGCGAGTGAAAAGGCGGTCCAGCCTACGCTCAGCTGCCGGCGTAGCCGGAGAGAGTTTGCTTTGCACACGCTGAATCGCGGCTTGAGCCTGTTGCAAGTGGGCCTCCACCTTCTGCAGGTCGGAGCTGACATCGGAAACGGTTCGGGACCAAATCTTTTTCATTGGCGAGAGATGTAGTTTTGCAAGAGGGTTCGCGCTACTTCCAGCGCATCAGAAAAACCTTTCAGGTCCTGGATATCGAGCTCTGACTTCTCCAGGTTCTTTGTCAGCTTCGTTACCCAGTCAAGCTGGCCGGACAGCGTAGCGACGACACCGGGCAGCGATGCTTGCGCAAAGCGGCATTTGGATTCTTTTGCCTCCCGGGCCTTCCTCTCGGCCTTCGCCTTGATATATCGGCGCTCCGCTTTGTAGTGCGAAGCCAAGGCGTTAAGGTCGCCCCATCCGTCTATGCGAGCCTCCTCCGCCAAAACTTCGTTCCAATGCAGCAGCATTTCGCGAAACTCGTGGTCCAGAGGGTTCTCCAAGATTTCGCCGTCGGTCATCCACTTGGCCATGTCAATGGCGTCATACTCGTCGGGAAAATTAGGTTCTAGCGCGGGCGGTAGAAACATCTCGAGCCGCTTCATCATGATGTCGTGGCGTCGTGCCGCGTCTTCCGCGTCGGACGCGAAAGCCTTCACAAGACGATACTTGTCGAGCAGGCGGATTTGGATTCGCCAGTGGCCGTTGGTCAGCGAGATGCCATGGTATGGGTGCGTGTCGGTAGTTCTCATGCCATAAATATTATCACCTATCTGCGAAATGTCAATGTCGGCCCCGTGTGGCTCCTGGAGGAATTAAACCTAGAGCATCCCAGACCCCCGGGAAGCAGTCCACAGACACACGATTTTCCGACGCGCCCTGCCTATATATATATATTTCTTTCTACGCGTATATAATATTAGAACAAATAAACAACGCCCTGGGTAAGCGCTTGGAATGGCTGATTTTAAAATCTGTTGAAATGGGTGGGAGTTAAAAGTTAATGGAACGTATCGGCGCATTGACATTCTGCCCCCTTTCGGGAACCTTTTCTGCGTTATGCTCAATACCATCATCATGCTCGCCGCAATTGCTACCATCGTGGCGCTCATCGTCGAAAGCGTTAAATACCCGCCATCCGACCGTGAGTAAGAAATTGGTAAAGGACGCGTCGGATGGCCAGACGGCACGCCGTGACGACGCTACGACGCGCCGACGCCGCGCGGAAGCCTTCCTGATGCGCGACGCCAGCTCGGACACGCTGCGCACCTACGCCGCGGGCAAGAAGGCGAAGCGCGCGAGCGACCGAAAAGCTTGGTGGGACAAACACGGAGGCACAAAGTGATTTGGGCCTTT